>Ga0302314_10000720_pt1 | contig 61682 bp, 47 predicted proteins | sample III_Palsa_N2_3_FD_200533 | JGI IMG/M metagenome (GOLD analysis project Ga0302314, IMG submission 200533) | Peat permafrost microbial communities from Stordalen Mire near Abisko, Sweden - III_Palsa_N2_3 | ecosystem: Environmental > Terrestrial > Soil > Palsa > Peat permafrost | place: Sweden...
TTTTGACATGGCAGTAGGTATTTTTGAAGGTTGGAAAACGTGACCACTAGCGTGACCGATAGCCCCACAACATGAGGAATACTTGCAAATTAGCAAGGTTTCCCCCAATGGAAGTATCCTTGACGCTTACCCCCCTGTCAAACGTTCAATTGTGTCGCAAAGGCACGTCCCCGGATGCCACAATTTGGATGCTGGCCTCGAAGTGGTCATGTACCACAATGTCCACTTCGGCGCGTTTGCGACAGCGGTAATTTGCACGGCGGCGCGCTGGTATTACACCATGCTGCGGCGCTTGTCATACGGCACGCAAGCATGCAAAATCCATGCACGCCACCTAAAAACGACCAATGGAGCAAGCATGGAACAGGCAGCACCAGCGAGGAAGATAGCCTTCAACGACGATTGGCGTCGCTGGATTGCGGAGAACCTCATGCTCGATAACGATCCGCAGGGGATGTTCCAGGTCATGCTGTCCAACGGCGTGGACCCGGACGAGGCTGGGCGCGAGTTGCAGGCGGCCCTGGCCAGCCCTTATTTGACCGGCGCGCGCCAGGCCGGCCAACGTCTGAAGAACCGGCTGAAGAAGCATGACTGGATTCTCGATATCCACCGCAAGCTGGCGCGCCAGTCGCCCAATTGCACGGAGATCGAACGGCGCGAGAAGCTCTCGCGCGCGGAGTTTTACGTGCGCTACTACCTGAACAACAAACCGGTCGTCATCACCGGCATGCTCGACGATTGGCCGGCGCGGCAGAAGTGGGACTTCCAGTACCTGAAGGACAAGGTCGGCGACGCCATGGTGCAGGTGCAGATGGGCCGCAGCAAGGATGCCAACTACGAGGTCAACACCGAGAAGCTGCGCGAGACGATGCCGATGCGGCGCTACGTGGAACTGATCGAACACGCCGGCAACACCAACGATTTCTACATGACGGCCAACAACACGTCGCAAAACCGCAAGGAACTCGCTGCGCTGTGGGAAGACATCGGCGGCATCCCGGAATACCTCGATCCGAAATCACCGGACGATGGTTTCCTGTGGTTCGGCCCGGCCGGCACGCTGACGCCCTTCCATCACGACCTGACCAATAACTTCATGGCCCAGGTGATGGGCAGCAAGCGCGTGCGCATGATTCCCGCCTGCGAACTGCCTTACGTGTACAACAATTTCCATTGCTATACGCCGGTCGACGGCAAGGAAATCGATTACGCGAAGTTCCCGATGATGAAGGACGTGCAGGTGATCGATTGCATCCTCAATCCGGGCGATGTGCTGTTCATTCCGGTGGGCTGGTGGCATTACGTGGAAGGCTTGTCGGCCTCGATCACGGTGTCGTTCATCAACTTCCAGCTTGAGAACAACTACGCGACCTTTTATTCGACCTACCAGGACGTATAAGCGGAGCGCACCCAACCCAGGCGGGCGCCCTGTCCGCCTGTTCCCATGATTGTCGTGCTTGCCGCTGTTGCCTATTGATAGGCTTCGGCCATGCTCATCACGCGCGGCGTGACCTTGATGTCGAAACTGCCGAGCATGGCCTCGATGGCGGCCAGGTTGGCCTCCTTTTCTACCGTGGTCCAGCCCTGGAACAGATCGGTGCCGGCCTTTTGGTAGATCACGTCGAGCACTTTCTTCCCGTCGCCGTGGGTATAGGTCTTGGATTGGGCGCGGGTGAAGCCTATGCCTTCGAGGGCGGAAATGAATGCCTGGGGCGGGCTGTCGCCGTCGAGCGCGGCGATGACGTCGAAGGTCTTGCCCGGCGGCTTGGCTGCCACGTCGACCAGGAAGACGCCCTCGGCCACGGTGATGTGGGTATTGCGCAAAAATAGCATGGCAGTCCTTCCCTCGGTGAGGACGTTGGCGGCAACGCACGCTGCAAGCGCTTCCCCCCGGAGGTGCGTTGATTCGGCCTCGATTTGCCTGAATGCATCCTACGATACCCCCGATTTTTCTGGAAGTAAACGTTTGACATCAGGAATACGGCGTCGATGCAACGGCGCACATAGGACGAAAAATCGGGCGAATTGTTAATTTTCCGAGGTCCAACCCTAATTTCGTTTTTCGGCTATGCTTGCTCGAAATTTGCATCCGGCACCGCCAAGTTCCTCGCGAATCTTTCTTCGCGAACATGTCGTGAACACATTGTGCCGGCCGATCACGCATCACCGATTTTTCAAAGGAAGTCTTTTGAGCGACCTGCTGAAACGCCGCCTGGACCTGCTCGCCGTCAACCTGCCGTTGCTTGGCCGGGGCCTGCGCGGCATCGAGCGCGAAACCCTGCGCGCCGATACCCATGGCAAGCTGGTCATGACGCCGCACCCCAAGGGCCTCGGCTCGACGCTGACCCATCCGCAAATCACGACCGATTATTCCGAATCGCTGCTCGAATTCATCACGCCGCCCGAGCATGACATTGCCGAGGTGCTGCGCGACCTCGATCTGATCCATCGCTTCGCCCACACCCAGTTGAACGGCGAACTGCTGTGGAGCCATTCGATGCCTTGCACACTTCCGGCCGACGACGAGATTCCCATCGCCTGGTACGGCACCTCGCACATCGGCATGCTCAAGCACGTCTACCGGCGCGGCCTGGCCTTGCGCTATGGCCGCACCATGCAGTGCATCGCGGGCATCCATTACAACTATTCGCTGGCGGAAGATTTGTGGCGCCTGCTGAAAGACCGGGAGAGCGACGGCGGCAGCGAGCGCGACTACCAGTCGGAAAGCTATATTGCGCTGATCCGCAATTTCCACCGTTATAGCTGGCTCTTGATGTATCTGTTCGGCGCCTCGCCGGCGCTGTCCACCCAATTCCTGCGCGGACATCCGCATGGACTCGACGCGCTGTCCGACGATACGCTCTACCTGCCGCACGCAACCAGCCTGCGCATGAGCGATCTGGGTTACCAGAACAACGCGCAAGCCGGCCTCGTGCCGCCCTACAACACGCTGCGCGACTATATGCGGAGCCTGACGCGCGCGGTGCAGCAGCCCTATCCGCCCTACGAAGCGCTCGGCACCAAGCGCAACGGCGAATGGTGGCAGATCAACACCAACGTGCTGCAGATCGAGAACGAGTTCTACGCCACGATACGGCCCAAGCGCGTGATCAACAGCGGCGAGCGCGCGGTCGAGGCGCTGTGCGCGCGCGGCGTGCAATATATCGAAGTGCGCTGCATGGACGTCGACCCGTTCGAGCCGCTGGGCATCAGCCTGGAGACCGGGCGCTTCCTCGACGCCTTCCTGCTGTTCTGCGCGCTCGAAGACAGCCCGGCGACCAACGAGACGGAAAGCGGCCGCGACCGGGAAAACTTCTCGCGTACGGTCAAGCGCGGGCGCGAACCTGGCCTCCTCTTGCATCGCGGCGACAGCGACGTGAGCCTGCAAGCCTGGGGGGTGGAATTGCTGGAGAAGATTGGTGCTGCGGCCGCGCTGCTCGACGCCGCGCGTGGCGACGGCGTTCACATGGCGGCACTGAAGACGCAGGAACACAAGTTGCACGATCCGTCCGCCACGCCTTCGGCGCGTGTGCTCGAGGCGATCCGCGCCAATGGCAATTCCTTCGGCCGCTTCGGCTTGCAGCAGAGCGAAGCGCACGCCGCCGCTTTCCGCTCGCATCCGCCTTCGACCGAAGAAGCGCTGCTGTTTTCCCGCATGGCGCATTCCTCGATCGAAGAACAGGAAAAGATGGAGCGCGAACAGACCGGCGACTTCGATCAATTCATCAGCGATTACCGTTCGCGCACGCCGAAGCAGTTGTGCGACGAATGAGGGCTGTTGCGGGTAGCGCAATCCAATGCAGCAAATTGACGGGCTGCACTTCGCTTGCCTATCCTGATTGCTAACATGACTGCTCAGCATCGCTCCGGAAGCATGCCCCAGTACCACGGCTGCGGTCCATATTGCGGCGCATACGCCGGCCCACCTTTACCGTCGGCCAATTCTTCGTCCGCACGGGAGAGGCAATAGTGATAGCTGGCGCCATCCTCCTTGTAATCAGTGATATCCGCCCGCTTGTCGCCAAACGAGATGATCGTGCTTTCATCGAGCTTGAAATCTGCCGGCAAGGCATTCAGTTCATAGACGTGATTGCGCCAAACGATCACGGTTTGCGCGGTTTTTCCGTCGCCAACTGTCAATAATTCCCTGACAACATACAGCGCATTGTCCTTGCTTCTGGTGGCCACGAGGAGATTGCGATGAATTGGGCCGAAACCACCTTTGCTCCATTCTGTGGTCAACACGTCCCGGATTTGCAACCAAACAGCAAACAGCAGCACGGCCGCGATGGGCCCGAAACGTAGCAGCCGATACGGCAGCTTCGAAAAAAATCGACTCATCGCGGTGGTTGTTAGTTCCCCGCCACCGTCATGCTCTCCACCAGCACCGACCCCGTCTCCTTGGTTCCGCGAATCAAGGTATCGGCCCCTACCGCCACGATCTGGCGGAAGATTTCCTTCATGTTGCCGGCAATCGTGATTTCCTCGACCGGGTATTGGATTGCGCCATTCTCGACCCAATACCCCGAAGCGCCGCGCGAATAATCGCCGGTGACGTAGTTGACGCCCTGGCCCATCAGGTCGGTGACGAAAAGCCCCGTGCCGAGCTTTTTCAGCATGGCCTTGAAGTCGTCGCCCTTTTTCGTCAAGCTCGACTTGAACGTGAGGTTGTGCGAGCCGCCGGCGTTGCCGGTGGTTTTCATCCCTAGCTTGCGTGCGGAATAGGTGGAAAGGAAGTAGCCCTGCACCACGCCGTTCTTGACCACGTCGCGCTGGTGCGTTTTCACGCCTTCCTCGTCGAACGGGGCGGAGCCGACGGCGCCGATGACGTGCGGGTCTTCGACGATCTGGATGTGGTCGGGGAAGACTTGCTGGCCCAGCGAATCCATCAGGAAGCTCGATTTGCGGTACAGTGCGCCGCCAGAAGTGGCTTGGACGTAGGCGCCCAGCAGGCCGGCTGCCAGCGGCGCTTCGAACAGAACCGGGCATTTGCGTGTGTCGAGCTTGCGGCCGTTCAGGCGTGCCAGGGCGCGTTCGGCGGCGTAGCGGCCGACGGCTTCGGGCGAGGCCATGTTCTTGGCGTCGCGCTGCGAGGTGTACCAGTCGTCGCGCTGCATGCCGTTGCCCTTGCCGGCGATCGGCGATACCGACAGCGTATGGCGCGAATGCGCGTAACCGCCGATGAAGCCGTGCGTGTTGCCGGTGACGAAATGCGATTGCTGGGCATAGACGCCGGCGCCGTCGCTGTTGCTGATGCGCTTGTCCACCGCCAATGCTGCGGCTTCGGCGCGCAGGGCCAGTTCCACCGCTTCCTGCGTCGTGATGAGCCAGGGGTAGCACAGCTTCAGGTCGCGCGGATGCATTTCCAGCGTATCGGCCTCAGGCAGGCCGGCGCAATCGTCAGGCGAGGTGAAACGCGCGATATTGTAGGCGGCGTCGACCGTGGCTTGGAGCGCCTCGCGCGAAAAGTCGGTGGTATTGGCATCGCCGCGCCGCACCTGGCCAGGTTCGCCCAGATAGACGGTGATGCCCATGCCCTTGTCCTTGTTTTGCTCAAGGGTATCGATCTTGCCCTTGCGCACGCCCACTGACAGGCCCTGCCCTTCGCTGATTTCCACCACGGCGTGCGACGCGCCTTTTTCCTTGGCGTAACGCAAGACATCCTGCGCGAGTTGTTTCAACTGATCTTGACTATGTGTAAATACGGAATTGCTCATGGGCAGGTTTTACTCGGCGAGGGTGTAAAATGGCTATCATAACAGTACCAAATGGTTTAAATCATATGCCTAATCCCAATCGGGGTTCCTGCGGCTTTCAATCGAACGAGTTCGAGCAGGAATACGACCGCCCGTCCAAATCGCAACTCAAGCGTGAAATGACCGCCCTGCAAAAGCTTGGCGAAGACCTCGTCGCGGAACCGCGCGACCGCGTCAAGCGCGTGCCGATGCCGGAGGATGTGCGCGATGCCATCCTCGAATGCCAGCAGATCAAGGATCACGAAGGCCGGCGGCGCCAGATGCAGTACGTGGGCAAGAAGATGCGCACGCTCGACCCGGAAGAACTCGCCGCGATCCAGCGTACGCTCGATAGCTGGAAGGGCTTGTCCAAGGCCGACACGGCCGCCATGCATGCGCTGGAGCGCGGGCGCGAGAAGCTGCTGGCCCATGATAATGCGCTGACCGAACTGTTGGCCGAGCACCCCGATCTCGATGCGCAGCACATGCGCACGCTGATCCGCAATGCCCGCAAGGAGCAGGCGGAAAACAAGCCGCCCAAGGCTTACCGCGAAATTTTCCAGATCCTCAAGCAATTGCAGGCCGGAGAAGAAAAGCCCGGCATGGCGCCAGACGATGGCGACGAGCATGACGAGCCGGCGGACTGACGCCGATACCCTGTTGATCGGCCTGGTGTCGATCTCGGACCGCGCCTCGTCAGGCGTCTATGAAGACCAGGGTTTGCCGGCGTTGCGCGAGTGGTTCGGCGCGGCCCTTGCCTCGCCCTGGGAAATGGAATCACGCCTGATTCCCGACGAGCGTTCGGCCATCGAGGCAGCCCTGATCGAGCTGGTCGACCAATGCGGCTGCGACCTCGTGCTGACCACCGGCGGCACCGGCCCGGCGCGGCGCGACGTGACGCCCGAGGCCACGCTGGCCGTCGCAACCAAGGAAATGCCGGGCTTCGGCGAACAGATGCGGCAGATCAGCTTACGCTTCGTGCCAACCGCGATCCTGTCGCGCCAGGTGGCCGTGATCCGCGAAAGCGCAGATCATGCTGCCCTGATCATGAACCTGCCGGGCCAACCGAAATCGATCAAGGAAACGCTCGAAGGCTTGAAGGATGCCGAGGGCAAGCAGGTGGTGCCGGGCATCTTTGCCGCCGTGCCGTATTGCATCGACCTGATCGGCGGACCCTATATCGAAACGCATGAGGCGGTGTGCAAGGCATTCCGCCCCAAGTCGGCCATTCGTCAAAAATAAAGTCAAAAATAACCGCTACCACACCATGACCAAGCACCTCGCCACGATACAAATCGACACCGCGCCCAATACCACCGCCAGCGTGATCTGGATGCATGGCCTGGGCGCCGATGCGAGCGACTTCGCCTCGATGCCGCAACAGCTCGATCTCGACGGGCTGGAAGGCATACGCTTCATCTTCCCCAATGCGCCGACCATGCCGGTGACGATCAACGGCGGCTATGTGATGCGCGCCTGGTACGACATCCTCGGCACCGACCTGGTGCGGCGCGAGGACGAAGGCGGCCTGCGCAAGTCGCAAGAGTTGATCGAGCACATGATAGCTCTGGAAAAGGCACGCGGCATTGCTTCTGAACGCATCGTGATCGCCGGCTTTTCGCAAGGCTGCGCCATGACGCTGCAGACCGGCCTGCGCCATCCAGAGAAGCTGGCCGGGCTGATGTGCCTGTCAGGCTATGTGCCGCTGGCTTCCACCGTGGCTGCCGAGCGCAGCGCGGCGAACCAGGGCACGCCGATTTTCATGGTCCATGGCCGGACCGACCCGGTAATTCCGATCCAGCGCGCCATCGATTCGCGCGATCTGCTGCAAGGCCTGGGCTATCAGATCGAATGGCATGAGTACGGCATGCCGCACTCGGTCTGCCCCGAGGAAGTTGAAGACATCGGCGCCTGGCTGCGCCGCGTGCTCGGCTGATTCTGCCAATAAATGCCTCAATAGCAATGCCGTTGGCCCGCTCCTCTGCGGGCGCCGTGCGTCAGTTGTAAAATAGGGAAGTATCCCAATCTATTTTGCATCAATGCGCTTGCGTCGAGGCGCGCGCGTTCGCGCCTTCCATTTTTCAAGGACAACCCTTGGCACTCTATCAACTGGGCGAACATAGCCCCACCGTCGACCCTTCGGCCTATGTTGCCGACACCGCCAACGTCATCGGCAAGGCCGTCATCGGCCCCAAGGCCAGCATCTGGTTCGACGCCACGATACGCGGCGACAATGAATTGATCACCGTCGGCGAAAACAGCAACGTGCAGGAAGGTTGCGTGCTGCATACCGATCCCGGCTACCCGCTTACCGTCGGCCCCAACGTGACCGTTGGCCATCAGGCGATGCTGCATGGCTGCACCATCGGCGAAGGCTCGCTGATCGGCATCCAGGCCGTGATCCTGAATGGCGCCAAGATCGGCAAGAATTGCCTGGTCGGCGCCGGTGCGCTGGTAACCGAGGGCAAGGAATTTCCCGATGGCAGCTTGATCATCGGCTCGCCGGCCAAGGCGGTGCGTGAATTGTCGCCCGAGGACATCAAGCGCCTGCACGGCAACACTGCCAACTATGTGGCGCGCGGCAAGTTCTTTAAAGAAAATCTCAAGAAGATAGGTTGACGGATGTCTGACGCGATCAAAATCGATACGCTGCAAAAATTCATGTTCGAGCAGGCCCCCGTGCGCGGCGAACTGGTGGAACTGTCCGACGCCTGGAGCCAGGTGCTGGCGCGGCGCGATTATCCCGCTGCGGTCCAGGGCGTGCTCGGTGAAATGATGGCCGCCGCCGCCTTGCTGTCGGCCAACCTGAAGTTCGATGGCGCCGTGGTGATGCAGATCCATGGCGACGGCCCAGTGCGCCTCTTGGTCGTGGAATGCGACGATACGCTGCAATTGCGCGCCACGGCCAAGCTGCGCGAAAACGCCGAGATCGACGACAATGCGACGCTGGTCGAGCTGGTCAACGTCCACGGCCACGGCCGCTTCGTCATCACGCTCGATCCAAAGGAAAAGGTGCCGGGCCAGCAGCCGTATCAAGGCATCGTCACGCTCGACGGCGACGACGTGGCCACGGTGATCGAGAACTACATGCAGCGTTCGGAACAATTGGACACCAAGCTCTGGCTCGCGGCCAATGGCAATGTCTCGCGCGGCATGCTGCTGCAAAAGCTGCCGCTCGAAGGCGGCCTTGCCGTGGGCCGTGCCGAAGCCGAAGCGGCGGCAGACGCCTGGGACCGCGCGCTGGCGCTGGGCGGTACGCTGGGCCGCGAGGAATTGCTCGCAACAGACGTGGCCACGCTGCTGCGCCGCCTGTTCTGGGAAGAGACGATACGCGTGTTCGACGCCGAGCACCCGAGCTTCCATTGCAGTTGCACGCGCGAGAAGGTCGGCGGCATGCTCAAGATGCTGGGACAGGACGAAGTCAACGCCGCCCTGAAGGAGCTCGACGCCTTGCAGATCGACTGCGATTTCTGCGGCCAGCACTATGCCTTCGACAAGATCGATTGCGCACAGCTGTTCGCCACGGAAGAGCCGATCGAAACGTTGCAGGCGCCGAGTCAACTAAAACACTGAATCGAGGTTTTCATGGAAAAACGCAAACTGGGTCACTCTCCGCTTGAAGTCGCACCGCTCGCCTTCGGCGGCAACGTGTTCGGTTGGACCGCCGATGAAGCGACCTCGTTCTCGCTGCTCGACAAGTTCACCGGGTCGGGTTTCAACCTGATCGACACCGCCGACGTCTATTCGCGCTGGGTGCCGGGCCACACAGGCGGCGAATCGGAAACCGTCATCGGCAAGTGGCTGAAGAAAAACGGCAAGCGCAAGGATGTGGTGATCGCCACCAAGGTCGGCATGGATATGGGCGACGGCAAGAAGGGCTTGCGCGGGGAATACATCGTGCGCGCCGTGGAAGATTCGCTGCGCCGCCTGCAGACCGATTACATCGATTTGTATCAATCGCATACCGACGACGCCGACGTGTCGCAAGAGGAAACGCTCGAAACCTATGCCCGGCTCGTGAAGCAAGGCAAGGTGCGCGTGATCGGCGCGTCCAACTTCAGCGCCGAGCGCCTGCAGCACGCGGTGAAGCTGTCGCACGACAACGGCTACCCGGTTTATCAGAGCCTGCAGCCCGAATACAATCTCTATGCGCGTTCCGGTTTCGAAGATACGCTGGAGCCGGTATGCCAGGCGCATGGCTTGGGCGTGATCCCCTACTTCTCGCTGGCGGCGGGTTTCCTGACCGGAAAATATCGATCCGAGAAGGACTTTTCCAAGAGCGTGCGGGGCGGCGGGATGAGTAAATATTTGAACGAGCGCGGCTTGAAGATACTCGATGCGCTCGATGAGGCAGCCAAGCAGCACGAGGCGACAGCGGCACAGATCGCCCTGGCATGGCTGATGGCGCGGCCATCCGTGACGGCGCCGATTGCAAGCGCGACCAACTTGGTGCAACTCGATGAGTTGATGGCGGCGGCGGAGTTGAAGCTGGGGCAGGAGTCGATTGCGCGGTTGAACCACGCAAGTGCTTGAATCGATTTCGTAGGTTGGTGCAGAGCGCAAGCGAAGCCCAACATCCGAGCTTTGAATCAACGTATGCGATAGCTCGAGCCGCCGATGTTGGGCTTCGCTTGCGCTCAGCACCAACCTACCGATCACAGCTAACGCTCGCCGAATTTACCGGTGTCGTCTTCCGGAGCGTACCCCCAATTTTCGTCAAGCAATCCTTCCTTGATGTAACGGTGTATCGACGAATGCGGCCAATCTGCCGCGCGTTTGACGTAGCCGTGTTTGACGGGATTGTGGTGGATGTAATCGACATGCGTGGCAAGGTCTTCGTCGTCACGGATTTGATGTTCCCAATAACGGCGCTGCCAGATGCCGCGCTCGCGTCTTGCTTCTCTGCTGCGGCTGACGGTTTCTTCTTTATCGATTTGCCTGGAGAAGTTTGATTTCAATAGCGACCAGCGCATGGCGTAGTTGCCGTCGTTCGGCGGAAGTTGCCAGATGGCGTGGAGATGTTCCGGCATGATTACCATGGCGACGATATCAAACGGATGACACTCCTTTACCTTGCGCGTCGCGTCTCTTAGAATGTCGATCTGTTCGATAAGCAGATGGCTGCCACGGTCGGCAAGGTTCACAGTGAAGAACCACATTCCGCCTTCAACAATCGAACGACGATATCGCATCGCGTCAATTAAATCAGTAGGTTGCTGCTGAACGAAGTGAAGCGCAACGCGGCTGGCCTTGGCGAACACACACGAGGCGCAACTGTCGGATGTTGGGCTTCGCTTCTCTCTGCACCAACCTACGGTTTTTTTCCATTATCGGGTGCTGGTGTGGGCGCGCCATCCTTGCTTGCAGGCGACGTAATCTGCACAAACACCTCATCGCTCTTGATCATGTTCAATTCCAGCCTGGCGCGCTCTTCCACGGCGCCGGTGCCGTCTTTCAAATCGTTGACTTCAGAAGCCAATTTATCGTTGCGCGCCTTGGCTTCGTCGTTCTTTTCGTGCGCGGCGGCGACTTGCATGTCGAGATCGTGCACGCGCAGCCAACCGCCCTTGCCGAGCCACAACGGGTACTGGATCAGTACCAACAGCGTGACTAAGCAGAGAGCGATCAGGCGCACGGTCTTGCTTGGTTACTTCAGGTTGTAGAACGCGCTGCGGCCGGGGTAGCTGGCGATATCGCCCAGGTCTTCCTCGATGCGAAGCAACTGGTTGTACTTGGCGATGCGGTCCGAACGCGACATCGAGCCGGTCTTGATCTGCAGCGCGTTGGTGCCGACGGCGATGTCGGCAATCGTCGAGTCTTCGGTTTCGCCCGAGCGGTGCGAGATCACGGCGGTGTAGCCGGCGCGCTTGGCCATTTCGATGGCGGCGAAGGTTTCGGTCAGGGTGCCGATCTGGTTGATCTTGATCAGGATCGAGTTGGCGATGCCCTTCTGGATGCCTTCGCGCAGGATCTTGGTGTTGGTGACGAACAGGTCGTCGCCCACCAGCTGCACCTTCTTGCCCAGCGCATTGGTCAGCGTGGCCCAGCCGTCCCAGTCGTTTTCGGCCATCGCGTCTTCGATCGAGATGATCGGATACTTGTCGACCCAGGTTTCGAGCAGGTTGGTGAAGTCCTTCGATGAAAGCGCCAGGCCTTCGCCTTCGAGCTGGTACTTGCCGTCCTTGTAGAATTCGCTGGCGGCGCAGTCCAGGCCGAGGGCGATCTGGCGGCCCGGCTCGTAGCCGGCTTGCTCGATGGCCTGGATGATCAGCTTGATGGCGGCTTCGTGGTTGTCGACCGAAGGCGCGAAACCGCCTTCGTCGCCCACGGCCGTGGTCAGCTTCTTGTCGTGCAGGATTTTCTTCAACGTATGGAACACTTCGGCGCCATAGCGGATCGCTTCGCGGAACGACGGTGCGCCCACGGGAATGATCATGAATTCCTGGATGTCCAGGTTATTGTCGGCATGCGCACCGCCGTTGATGACGTTCATCATCGGCACCGGCATCTGCATCGCGCCCGAACCGCCGAAGTAGCGGTACAGCGGCAGGCCGGATTCTTCGGCGGCTGCCTTGGCCACCGCCATCGAGACGGCCAGCGTGGCGTTGGCGCCCAGGCGGGCCTTGTTGTCGGTGCCATCGAGGTCGATCAGGGTGCGGTCGAGGAAGGCTTGCTCATTGGCGTCCAGGCCCATGATGGCTTCCGAGATTTCGGTGTTGATGTTCTCGCAGGCCTTCAGCACGCCCTTGCCGAAGAAACGGCTCTTGTCGCCATCGCGCAATTCGATCGCTTCACGCGAACCGGTCGAAGCGCCCGAGGGCACGGCGGCGCGGCCCATGACGCCGGATTCGAGCAGCACGTCGCATTCGACGGTGGGATTGCCGCGCGAATCGATGATTTCGCGTCCGATGATGTCAACAATTGCACTCATTCACTTTTCTCCTGGTAGGCCGGAACCGAGGTTCCGGCAATTGATGTCAATCAGAACTGCCGGGATGTCATCCCAGCCCACGAGTTGCGTGATTCCCCGTACTTACAGCCTTTTTGCGGCTGCTTCCTGTTCCATCCGCGCCGTGGTCTGGCGCGCCGGGGCGTACAAATGATTCCGCGGCAACCCGCTTTTCAACTGAAATCGGCTTCGAGGAAGCCGTTCTTCTTCGTCACGCGATCGAGTTCGATCAGCGTGCCGAGCAAATCCTTCATACGTGCCAGCGGCACGGCGTTCGGGCCGTCCGACTTGGCTTCGGCCGGGTTCGGATGCGTTTCCATGAATACGCCGGCCACGCCGACGGCAATGGCGGCACGCGCCAGCACGGGCACGTGCTCACGCTGCCCGCCCGAGCTGGTGCCCTGGCCGCCCGGCAATTGCACCGAGTGGGTGGCGTCGAACACGACGGGGCAACCGGTTTCGCGCATGATCGCCAGCGAACGCATGTCCGACACCAGGTTGTTGTAGCCGAACGAGGCGCCGCGTTCGCAAGCCATGAAGTTGTCTTCGTTCAGGCCGGCGGCGCGCGCGGCGCTCCTGGCCTTTTCCATGACGTTCTTCATGTCGTGCGGCGCGAGGAACTGGCCCTTCTTGATGTTCACCGGCTTGCCCGATTGCGCGCAGGCGTTGATGAAGTCGGTCTGGCGGCACAAAAAGGCCGGCGTCTGCAACACGTCCACCACGGCAGCCACGGGCTCGATCTCGGAGATATCGTGGATGTCGGTCAAGACCGGCACGCCGATCTGTTTGCGCACTTCGGCCAGGATTTCCAGGCCCTTTTCCATGCCCAGGCCGCGAAACGACGAGCCCGATGAACGGTTGGCCTTGTCGAAGGACGACTTGTAGATGAAGTTGATGCCCAGGGCCGCGGTGATTTCCTTCAGCGTGCCGGCGGTGTCCAGCGCCATCTGCTGCGATTCGATGACGCAGGTTCCGGCGATCAGGAAGAACGGGTGATCGAGGCCCGCATCGAATCCGCAGAGTTTCATGCTGCCTTCCTTTCGTCCTTGGCGTGCTTGTGCGCCAACGCTGCCTTGATGTAGGAGATGAACAGGGGGTGGCCGTCGCGCGGCGTGGACTTGAACTCGGGGTGATATTGCACGCCGACGTACCACGGATGGCTGCCTTCGCCGGTGCGCGGCAATTCCATGATTTCGCACAGGTCTTCGGTCGGGGTGCGGGCCGAGACCACCATGCCGGCGTTTTCCACGCGGCCGAGGTAGTGGTTATTGGCTTCGTAGCGATGGCGATGGCGTTCGGTGACCTTGTCGCCGTAGACTTCGGCGGCCAGCGTGCCGGGCTTGACGGCGCAGGTTTGCGCGCCCAGGCGCATGGTGCCGCCGAGGTCGGAATTGGCGTCACGCCGCTCGACCTGGCCGTCGTGGTTTTGCCATTCGGTGATCAGGGCCACCACGGGGTTGGGTGTCTGTTCGTCGAATTCGGTCGAGTTGGCTTTTTCCAGCCCGGCCATGTTGCGCGCGTATTCGATCAGCGCGACTTGCATGCCGAGGCAGATGCCGAGATACGGAATCTTGTTCTCGCGCGCATAGCGAGCGGCCATGATCTTGCCTTCCACGCCGCGCTTGCCGAAACCGCCCGGCACCAGGATGGCGTCAAAATGCGCCAGGCCCGCTGTGCCATTGGCTTCGATCTCTTCCGAGTCGAGGTATTCGATGTTGACGCGGCTCTCGGTGTGGATGCCGGCGTGGCGCAAGGCTTCGGTCAGCGACTTGTACGATTCGGTCAGGTCGACGTACTTGCCGACCATGCCGATGGTCACTTGGTCCTTCGGGTTTTCCAGCGTATGGACCAGCTTGGTCCACATCGACAGGTTGGCCGGCTCCGCGTGCAGATAGAGCTTCTTGCAGACGATCTCGTCCAGGCCCTGGTCGTGCAGCATCTGCGGAATCTTGTAGATGGTATCGGCATCCCAGACCGAGATGACGGCATCTTCTTCCACGTTGGAGAACAGCGAAATCTTGGCGCGCTCGTCGTCGGGAATGCGGCGGTCGGCGCGGCACAGCAAGGCGTCGGGCGAGATACCGATCTCGCGCAGCTTTTGCACGCTGTGTTGCGTGGGCTTGGTTTTCAGTTCCCCGGCCGACACCAGATAAGGCACCAGCGTCAAATGCACGAAGGCGGCGGCCGAACGGCCGGCGCGCAGGCTCAATTGACGTGCAGCTTCCAGGAACGGCAAGGACTCGATGTCGCCCACCGTACCGCCGATTTCGACGATGGCGACGTCGAAGCCCTCTGCGCCGCGATGGATGTATTCCTGGATCTCGTTGGTGATATGCGGAATCACCTGGACCGTCTTGCCCAGGTATTCGCCGCGCCGCTCCTTGCGGATCACCGATTCGTAGATCTGGCCGGTGGTGAAGTTGTTGACCTTCTTCATCTTGGCCGAGATGAAGCGCTCGTAGTGGCCCAGGTCCAGGTCGGTTTCGGCGCCGTCATCGGTGACGAACACTTCGCCGTGCTGGAACGGGCTCATCGTACCCGGGTCCACGTTGATGTACGGGTCGAGTTTGAGCAGGGTGACTTTGAGGCCGCGCGACTCCAAGATCGCAGCGAGGGAGGCGGCGGCAATCCCCTTACCCAGGGATGACACGACGCCGCCAGTGACAAATACAAATTTGGTCATTGCAGAAGGTGCCGAACGGCACATGCGGGAAATTCGAATTATATCGCAAAAAGGACACGCAAGGCGCCCCGGACGGCAGCGACGAACGCAATTTTTACCGCGAAAGATGGCGCTTTCGGTGCAATTTCGTTATTACCCGCCCCCGCTGCCGAAACTTGACGCGCCGGGCTTCTGCAATACCGCTTGCAGATTGCCGTTCCCCGAGGGAAATATCGACAAAGTTCGCCTGAAGCAAGCATCGCAAATGATGTCATGCCGTATATACTGCGGCTTCGACAAGACTCAAGCGATTGAATCGGGTGACGATGCGCGTCAATATTTTCGACAATGGATTGCGGGGAAAGACCGGGCACCATTTCGACTTTTGCCTGCGCCTGGCGCAAAGCTGCCGCGCGCGCGGCTACACGGTGCAAGCCTATGGTCCGATCGGCACCGAAGCGAACGTGGCCGAAGCGTTTGCCGCCGCCGGTTGCGGCTTTACGCCGCTGTTTTCGCATTTCGCCTACGGGAAGCTCAATCTGGGCGCCGATTTGCTGGCCGACCTGCTGCAGCACGCGCGCACCATGGCTACGGAGCTGTCGCATGTGGCCCCGGCCGAGTTCAATCTGTTCCCTGCGATCAAGCCGCTGGAATTCTATGGCGTTTCGCTCTCCGATTTGGCTGGCGGCATCGTGGGCTACGCGCATGGGGAGCCGTTTCAACAGGGTCCGATCGCGGCGCGGGTCTGGCGCACGGCCAGTGAGCAGGCGCGCCGGCGCGGCATCAATTTGCGGATTGGCGCGATCGATCCGGTCATTGCGGATTTTCTCGCCGGCTACCTCGACGGCATGCCGGTGGAAGTTTTTCCCATCGCACTCGACGGTCCCGGCAAGACGCACTACGCGGACCAACTGACCACGATCGGATTTTTCGGCTCGCAGCGCGAAGAGCGCGGCTTCGATGTCGTGGCGCCGCTGGCGGAACAGTTGCTTGCGCTCGGGTATCGTGTGGTGTTGCACGACACGAACGGCCGCTTCATCAACGTCAACGGCAATCCGAATCTGCGTATCCTCGACAATTTCGTTCCCGACCTGAGCACCGAGATGGCGCAATGCGATGTCGTCGTCTGTCCCATGCAGCGCGACCAGTACGTGCACCGCATGTCCGGTATCGCCTGCAATGCCGTGGCGTGCGGCATTCCCCTGGTGCTGCCGGCCGGCACGCTGGCGGCGGCGCGCTTCAGTACATTGGGCTCAGTACGCTGCTACCTGGAGCACTCGGCGGCCGGCATCGTGCAAGCCGTGCAGGAACTGGGGAGGCATTATCCCCGCCACGCCGAAGCGGCTCGACAAGGCGCGCTACAATGGGGCGCAACGCATGGCATGGCGCATTTTCTGGACAAGGTGGCCAACCCGCCTGCTTGATCGACGCAAGCGACGCAACCCGGTTTCAGCACATTGCTTACAATTCATCCCTAATTTTTTCATTCATCGAGGCCGTTCTCATGTCTTCTTCCAGCAGCTACCAGACCGTTGTGCAGGAACTGTATGTGACCTACTTTGGCCGTCCCGCCGACGCCCAGGGCTTGCAGAATTTCGAAGCGGCCATGGTCGCCGCCGGCGCGCCGACCAACGTGATCGGCCTGACCGCAGCCTATTCGACGAACACCGCTGTGCACACGCTGATCGACAGCTTCGGCACCAGCCCGGAATCGGTGCTGCTTTACGGCCAGATCGACACCAGCACCAGCGGCGCCACTTCCTTCGTCACGGCCGTATTCGAAAACCTGCTGAACCGGGCGCCGGCTGCCGCGGGCCTGAGTTTTTGGGTCGACGCCATCACCTCGGGCAGCGTCAGCCTGGGCAGCGCCGCGCTCTCGATTGCCGCCGCCGCGCAAACCAACTCGACCACGCAAGGCGTGATCGACGCCACGACGATTGCCAGCAAGCTTGCCGTGGCCAGCCAATTCACCACGGCGGTTTCCAGCACCAGCGGCATTGCCGACTACAGCGGGCCGACGGCGGCGCTGGTGGCGCGCTCGCTCCTGGCCGGCGTCACCAGCAACACGCCGGCCAGCGCCTACCCGGGCGACGTCGCGCAGGCGGTCGCCACGCTGGGCGCCGAGACGACCAACAATACCTACACCCTGACCACCGGCACCGACACCTTGAGCGGCGCCTTGGGCAGCAATACCTTCAATGCCGTGCTCGACAACGCCGCCGGCCTCGCCGCCGGATTGCCGGCCGCAACCCTGAACCAGGGTGATGCGATCACCCCCACCGGCGGCGACAACATCCTCAACATCGTCGACTTCGGTCTTGGTGCGACGCTGACGATTCCGCAATCGACCATCAGCGGCATCACGACCTTGAATCTGCAATCGGCCGAATCCATCGGTACGGCAGATTTCAGCAACTGGAACGGTTTGCAAACCCTGAACATCGGCCTGTCGCATGGCACCGACGACGTGACGGTGGCATCCGGCACGGCGCTGACGGTGCGCGACACCGGCGCCACGGGTTCGGTCACGACCAACGGCGGCGCGTCGGTCGCGGTCTACAGCGACGTCAATCACGCCGTCACGGTCAATGGCGGCAGCGCGACCAAGACAGTGAGCGTCGATGGTGGCAGCAATATCGTGATCGCCGACGTCAACTACAACACCGGCAACACCAACGTCATCACCAGCGCATCGATCGCCAACCCCACCGGCACGGCCAAGGTCGAGAGCAATGCCCTGACCGCGCTGACGGTAGCCAACGACAACGGCCAGAACGTCACCGTCGCCGCCTCGGTGGCCCTGACCGCGCCGCTGACGCTGACGCTCGACGGCGACAGCGCCATCACGGTCAGCGCGCCCACCACACTGGGCTTGAACGTCGCGGCGCTCAACGACGATTCGTCCGCCATCACCCTGGCGGTTCCCGAAGCCGGCGCGCTCAGCTTTGACGACAGCGCCAATCTCGTCGTGGCCAGCCTGACCGCGCCGGGCGCCATCGCGGTCACCATCAAGGGCAGCGGCGACTTCAGCGCCAACCTGGGCGAGATCAGCAGCCATGCCAGCGTCGACGCCAGCGGCGCGTCAGGCACGGTCAACGTGATCCTGAACGGTACGCAAAGCTTCATCGGCGGCAGCGGCGCCGACGACGTGACGATCAATTCGCTCTCGAGCACCATAACCGGAGGCGGTTCGGGCGCCAACAGCATCGACTTTTCCGGCGTCACGTTTACCACGACGACCAATCTCGCAAGCTTTGCCAACTTCCAGACCTGGGAAATGTCGGGCGCGACCTCGGGCACGCTGGACATGAAATACGCCGGCCCCTACAACAATCTGGTGGTCGACGGCAGCGGCGGCAACATCGCCTTCACCGATATGCACCCCGATGTGCCGATCAGCCTGATTGCTTCCGATTCCCATACGATTTCGCTGGCGTTTTCCAGCGCCGAAAACAGCGGCGCGGTACAAGACGTCACGCTGGGGACGACTGCAACGGCAGGCATCACGGTGGGCGGGCTGACCATTACCGGCTATGCCAGCGCAGGCGCCGTCACGGTCGACTTGTCCAGCAATTCCACCTCGGGCCAGGTCAATGCGCTGGGCGCGCTGGCCGACAACAGCCTCGCCACCTTCAACGTCAGCGGCAATGCGCCGCTTTCCATCGAATCCACATTGGTCGATTCCGTTTCTGCGCTGACGATCAGCGACAGCATTGCCAGCGGCGCTTCGGCCTTCGCCGGATTGAGCGACAACGCGCTCGCCACGCTGACGCTCAATACGTACAGCATGACCCTGGGTTCGATCTCGACTTCCGCGGCGAGCTTCACGCTGGTTGGCAACGGCGCCGGCGCGATTTCGATCGGCAGCATCGTCGACAATCAGCTCACCAGCGCCGTCATCGGCGAAACCTCGACCTCCACGGCGACCGTCAACACGATCACGATCGGCGCCTCGCAATTGCCCGATCTGCAAAGCCTGACATTGAACGGCCACATCGGCATCAGCGTCAGCGGCGTCACCTACACCTCGGGCTTCAATCTTGCCGGCGCAAGCGACAGCGCCGCAGTGACGTTCAGTGCTTCCGGCGCCACGTCCGTCAACACCAGCGACACCATTGCGCTTGGCAACGGCAACGATCAGGTCGCGCTGGGCCAGGGCCAGATCGGCTCGAATCAAAACGTCACGCTCGGCACCGGCATCGATTCCGTCGCCACCAGCAGCGACGGCAACGTCACCGTCAATTTCGCCGCGCAAAACGTCAATACCGACACCGTGACTTCAAGCGGCAACGATGTCGTGCTGAGCGTCACCGCGGGCGACGCCAACAACCAGATTGCCGCCACCGGCGAGCACGACATCCTGGCCATCACGCTGGGCGGCGGCAGCAACGTCGTCGCCACCAGCGACAGCGCAAGCGGCAGCGTCTCGTTCGGCGCACACTCGGGCACGGACACCGTGTCGGTCGGCGCGGTCGGCGGCCTGACCAACTATGGCAGCATCCTTGCGGTTTCGGGCCTCAACAATGCCGGCACCGACACCATCACCTTCAGCGACAGCGCCGGCAGTGCCGCCAGCGTCGTCCAGATCACGGCAGCCAATGTCACGGCCAGCGGCGGCAATGCCACCACGTTGGCTGACTGGTTTGCGGCAGCCTTGGGCAAAGACGGGGTCGTGCCGCAGACGGCGCATGGGCTCGAATGGTTCCAGTTCGGCGGCAATACCTATCTTGTCGAAACATCTACCTCAAACGACAACGGCAGGTTCTTCGTCACCGACGGTACGGTGGAATTGACGGGAACCGGCTACACCTTCGCACACTCGACGTTCTCTGGTGGCGTGCTGCATTTGCTCGGTTAGACGTCCGGCCGAAGCGGCTTGCGTAGCAGATCGATAATCAGGTCGATAATCAGGTCGAGAAGCGGCCTGAACCTTTCCTGCAGGTTCAGGCCGATTTAACAATGTAAGAATGCCCGCTAAAGAATTGAGGGCGAGCCGGCGGTTTTTTCTGCGCCCCAGATCGCATCCCCAAAAAGAATTCTCAAAAATAGTTGACTCGCGGTATTTCTCAAAGCAAAATCGACCCGCGCTTGTTGAGCAATTGGCCGGGCGCATCATAAAGAAGCGGGCAATGCCTGGATTGCACCAGGCGGCAGCCTGACACGATTTTTTCGTTTCGAAATCAATCCTCCACTCGCAGCCGCCCGGCTTTGTCCGGCGGCAGGTTTGTTTGCGCCCGATTGCTTTTGAGATGTTGCGACCCACTACCCTTTTATCCTTCATCAATTAAGGACCGTATTCATGTCTTCTTCCAGCTATAGCACCGTTGTCCAGGAACTGTACATTTCCTATTTCGGCCGTCCCGCCGACTCTACGGGCTTGAGCAACTTCGAAGCGGCATTGGCGGCGCTCAATGCGCCCCTCGACATCAACGGCCTGGCCAGCGCCTACGGCACCAATCCCGCCATCAAGAGCCTGATCGACGCCTTCGGCACCAGCGCCGAATCGGCTGCCTTGTATGGCACCGTCGACAGCAGCAGTTTGACGAGCATCGAGAATTTCGTCACATCGGTATTCGAGCACGTGCTCAACCGCGCGCCGGCGGCCCCGGGCCTGGCCTTCTGGTCCAACGCCATCGCCGACGGCACGCTGAGCCTGGGCGACGCCGCGCTGGCCATTGCCTCCGGCACGCAAACCAATACCACGCCCCAGGGCCTGCTCGACGCCACCACCGTGGCCAACAAGGTTGCCATCGCCAGCGAATTCACCGCCAACGTGTCCGACCCGGTGGGTGCGCTGGAATACAAGGGTGCCGCGGCGGCCGACATCGCACGCGCATTGCTGGCCGACGTGACCAATAGCACGGTGCTGGCGTCGTATGTGACGGCGGTGGAGCAGGCTGTGGCTGCACTTGGCTCGACGCCTGCGCCCACACCGACTCCAACGCCTACTCCTACCCCGACACCCACGCCGACGCCGACGCCAACGCCAACACCGACGCCTACTCCGACGCCCACGCCGACCCCGACACCCACGCCGGCACCGGGCGATACCTTCACCCTGACGACCGGGCAAGACACACTCGTCGGCACGAGCGGCGTCAACAACGTCTTCAACGGCATCCTGGACAATAGCGCGGGCCTCGCCAACAGCGGCCCGGCTGCCACGCTCACCACCGGCGACAGCATCACCGGCGGCGGCTTGTCGAGCACGCTGAACATTACAGACTACGGACTCAATTCCACGATGGCGCTTCCCACGGCGACCATCACGGGCATCACGACCCTGAACATCAGTTCGAGCGAAGGCATCGGCACGCAGGACTTCAGCGGCTGGACCGGCTTGGGCCACCTCAACGTCACGAGTTCGAGCGGCGCGGCCAGCATCACGGTGGGCACCGGCACAGCGTTGAGCCTGACCGATACCGGCTCGTCGGGCGCCATTGCGACCACGGGCGGTTCCACGGTCAGCATTTCCACCGACAGCAATCATGCGGTGACGGTGACCGGCGGCAATGCCACGACCAGCGTGACCGTCAACGGCGGCAGCACGGTGGCGATCAGCGATGCGAATCATGGAACCTCCACCGCCAACACCATCACCAGCGTCACGCTGGAAGGCGACGGGGGAACCACGGTCGGCGGCACCAACATCAACGTCTACAGCGATGCCTTGACCAGCCTGACCATGAACGGTACGTCGGACTATGTCGACGTTCAGGCCGCCGCCGGTACGCGCACGCTGAACATCACGATGACAAATGTCAACGTAGGCGGCGCTTTCGACGCCACCGCAACCACGGTCGACATCACGGCAACGCCGCTCAACCTGAGCAATACCGGATTCAACTTCGCCGACGCCACGACCATCAACTGGGACGGCATCGCCGCAACAGGAAACGTCGGCACGACTGTGGGCTTTACGGCGAATTTCTTCGATGCCAGCCTTGCACACTTCAACATCAGCGGCGGCGCGGACTTCTTCGGCGTCCTCGGCAACGCAAACGCAACGGCCTCGATCAATGCCAGCGCCAGCACGGCCTATGTGTACATCGAGCTGGCGCCGGGGCAATCCTACGTCGGCGGTAGCGGCCAGAGCTACGTGACGGTTTTCTCCGCACCGACGGCCTCGATGGATGGCGGCAGCGGCAGCAATAACGAGTTCTCGCTCAACACGTTCGGCAATGTCACCCCGGCCGACATGACCGCGCTGTCGAACGTGACGCATTTCTCCATCCTGGGCCTGGCCAACTCGACCTACGGCACGCTGGACGTGTCGCAGTTGCCGGAATTCACGACCTTCGACGTCGACAACGATACCGGCAGCAGCGACATTTCATTTATCAATACGCCCAGTAGCCCCGTGCTCGACGTGGAGGGAAGCTTCGCTCACAACATCACGGTGCAGGCATCGTCGGGCGACTCGGCAACGGTCAACCTGCAAAACTACGGTTCGGGCACGTCGACCATCAGCGAAATCACGCCGGATGGCAACTCTTACGTCAGCGTCAGCAACCTGACAATCGGCTATGAAAACTATCTGCAGAGCATCGATCTTGTCACGTTGAACGACTTCAACCTGACGTCGCTGCAGATCAACGGCAGCAGTTGGGCACCGCTTGTTGTCGGCACGCTGGACGTGGATGCCACCACGTTCACGGTGACCGATCAATACTCCACCATGACGATCACCAACTTCACCGATAACTCCCTGACCAACCTGACGTTCTACGAACAGGAAGGCAAGTCGGTCAGCGCCATCACCAATTTCAACGACACCTCGTCCGATTTGACGATCGCGCACACGGCCACCACGAGCGGTTATGCGCCCGGCACGCTCACCATCACCAATTTCAATGACACGGATCTGGTCAGCGCCAGCTTCACCAACACCTACACCGACGCCGCCGACGCCGTAACCATCGGCTCGGCAAGCGAAAACAATCTGGCCAGCCTGACTTTGAGCGGCTACGTGTCGGTCAACTTCAGCAATGTGGCGGTCACGAGCGGCATCACCGTTTCGGGCGCGACCGACGACGCCAATGTCACTTTCCACTCAAGCGGCGCAACGGCAAGCGGCGCGACCGACAGCGTCACGCTCGGCAACGGCAATGACAACGTGACGCTGGGCGCCGGTCTGGCCGGATCGACGCACGACATTACGCTGGGCACCGGCAACAACACAGTGCTCGACGAAACGCATGGCGCCACCACGATCTCCGCCACCGGCGCGGCCGGCGGCACGGAATCGATCCAGGTTTATTTTGCGCCGGTGTACAACATCACCGTGGGCGATGCAAACAGCTCGATTCAACTTCCCAGCGACGCCAGCGGCAGTGTCATGCTGGGCAGCGGTGTGGATTCGCTCACCCTGGGCAGTTACTCGACCTCCACCGTGCAGATAGCAAGCCACACCGGCGGCGATTCCATCACGGTGGGCATCTCGGCTTCTTACATCAACAATATCGCCACGATTACGGGCTTGAACAACAGCGGTTCCGATACCATCACCTTCATCGGTGATCAAAATACGCTGCAGGGCTTTACCCAGGTCACGGCCGGCGCCGTCACGGCCTCTGGCGGCGACACCAGCCTGCTCTCGGATTGGGTGGCGGCGGCCGACGGCAAAACCGGTAGCAACGTGACCGGCACGGCACATACCGTCACGTGGTTCCAGTTCCAGGGCAATACCTACCTGCTCGATTCGACGGCGGGCCAGTCAAGCGACCAGGGCACGATGACGGGGACCGATACCCTGGTCGAATTGACGGGGACCGGCTATACCTTCGCGCACACTACAGGCGCCAACGGCGTATTGCATTTGCTGGGCTAAGCTCGGAGAGATATCCGAAACGGCATTGCGCCGCTTCGGATTGATTGAAGCCACACTATCGTCCGTACCAGTAGCGCGGTTCGGCACGGCGATATTCTTCGATCGCCGTGCCGCCGCCCAGCTCCAGTTTAATTGCGCCGGCTTCATCGCTGCGCAGGCGCAAAACGCCGAGCGCGCCGTAACGTTCGAACACTTCGGGCTTGGGATGATGGAAGCGGTTGCGATAGCCGACTTGAAAAATCGCCACCTGCGGCTGCACCGCCTTGAGGAAAGGCAGCGTGGATGAGGTGCCGCTGCCGTGGTGCGGCGCCAATAGCACCGTTGCCTTGAGCTTGTCGGGCATGCCGTTGACCAGTTCGTCCTCTTGCGTCGCTTCGATGTCGCCGGCCAGCAGCATCGATTGGTCGCCGGCAGTCACCTTCACCGTGCAGCTGCGCGCATTCGGCTTGTACTTCGTGCTTTCGTAGCTCGACGCGGCCGGCTGCAGCATGTCGAAACGCACGCCATCCCATTCCCAATGCTGCCCCGCCACGCAGCGGCGGTGCTGCGGCGCGGCCTGCACGATGGGGCTGTCGTAGGCCAGCGAGGTGGCGCTCCAGCCTATCGGCAGCTCGTGGATGATCGAAAGCGCGCCGCCGGAATGGTCGCTGTCGTTGTGCGAAAGGACGAGGCCATCGAGCCGGTAGATGCCGCGCGCGTGCAGGTAAGGCAGGATCACGCGGTTGCCGCCGTCGGATTCGGGCGAATAGGCCGGTCCGGTGTCGTACAGCAGGCGATGATTGGGGGTTTCGATCAGCACCGCCATGCCCTGCCCCACGTCGAACGCCGTGATCCAGATGCGGCCGTCGGGTGGACGGGTTGCGCCGCTCAATAGCAGCGGCAGCCAGCCCACCAGGCCCAGCGAGCGCCACGGCAAGCCGCGTGGCGCCAACAGCCACAGCGTGCCCAGCATGGCGCAAGCAAAAATCCAGAAGGGCGGCACCGGCGCGGCCCAGACGGCGGCCGGCAGGCTGGAGAGCCAGCCCAACAACTGCATCAGCAATTCGATCAAACCGTGCGCCAATTGCAGTACCGGCGCCGAGAGCGGCGCCGGTAGCACACTGCCGATCAGGGCCATCGGCGTCACGATGAAACTGAGCACGGGAATGGCAATCGCATTGGCGATCGGACTGACGATGGAGATGTCGCCGAACAACAAGACCGTCAGCGGCACCAAGCCCACGCACAGGGACAACTGCGTGCGCCCCTCGGTCTTGCACCAGGCCAGGAAACGCCGGCGCCGATTGCCCGGATCATGATCGACGGCGCGGCCGCACCCTGTCGTCACATAGAGGATCAATGCCACGCAGCCGAACGACAGCCAGAACCCCGGCCACAAGACGGCCCACGGATCGACCAGCAGCACCACAGCCAGCGCCAGCGCCGCGATGTGCGAAACCGAGGCGATGCGCCCGCTCCACACCGCCCAGGCCACGACGGCCAGCATATAGAGCGTGCGCTGCGCCGGAATGCCGAAGCCGGCCAGCAAGACATAGACGAAGCCCAGCGCGAACCCGGCCAGCGCCGCGGCCTTGCGCGCCGGCAGCAACAGCGGCAATTGGGCGCGCGTGAAAAACGAGCGGCACCACACCCAGTACACCAGCCGCGCAAACATGCCGGCGATCAGCGTGATGTGCAAGCCCGACACGGCCACAAGATGGGAAATGCCGCTGCGGTTGACCACGTTCCAGTCCGATTGCCCGACGCCGCGCTCGTCGCCGATCACCAGCGCCACCACCATGGCGGCATAGCGTTCCTCCGGCAAGGCGGCCATGATGCGCTCACGCATTGTTGCGCGCAGGCGCTGCACGAGATTGTGCCCGCTCCACACAAACTCATCGAGGCGCGCATTCTGCGCTTGCGGGTCGGTGCGATCAGTACGGACGGAGCCGGTGGCACGCACGCGCTGCTCCAGAAGCCAGGCTTCGTAATCGAAGCCGCCGAGGTTGGCGTTGCCGTGCGGACGCTGCAGACGCAGCCGCAAGCGCCAGCGCTCGCCCGGCTGCACCACGGTGGGTGCGGTTTCATCTTCACCCTGGTGCGCATACCACGACAGGGCGACGCGGCGTGGCACCTGCGTTACCGCCGTGCCATTCCATTGCGCTTGTTCGATGGCGAAATTGAAGCGCTGGCCCTGATCGAATCGATAAGGCAGGCTATCGACCGTGCCGACCACGACCAGGTCCTGCCCTTCGAGTTCCTTGGGCAATGCCTCGTTCAGATACACATGGGCAAACAGCGCGGCCCAGACGAAGCCGGCCAACGCGCCGCAGCCCGCAAGCAAGGGCAGACGCAGCGCGGGGCGACGCGTACGCCGCATCAGCAAAACCATGAACAGCAGGACCGCCACGAGCAACAGTGTCGATGGGGTTCCGGGCAGGACGCTTCGCGTTTGCAGCAGGCAAACGCCCAGTGCAAAGCCGATGATCAGGCTGCGCATCGGTTTGAATCAGGCAAGGCGCGGCAAAACCGCATGCGCGTTGGCGGTGGTGGCGCGGGCGGCCTCGCCGAGCGCCAAGCCGCGCAGTTCGGCAAAGACGGCGCCGATGCGCGGCAGGTGTTCCGGCGTATTGTGCCCCGGTTCTTCCCAGGCGGGCGGGATATCGGGCGCATCGGTTTCGAGCACGATGGCGTCCAGCGGCAATTCGGTAGCCAACCGACGGATTTGCAGCGAGCGCGGGTAAGTCATTTCACCGCCGAAACCGAGCTTAAAACCAAGGCGAATGAAGGTTTCGGCCTGCTGGAAGCTGCCGTTGAAGGCATGCGCAATGCCGCCAATCACATTGATGCGGCGCAGATATTTGAGGATGATGTCTTGCGAGCGGCGCACGTGCAACAGCACCGGCAGACCGAAGTCACGCGCGATCTTCAATTGCTCGGCATAGAAGTGTTCCTGCTTTTCGCGTAGCGCGCCTTCGCGCAAGGCAGGGACGAAAAAGTCGAGACCGATTTCGCCGATGGCGACGAAGCGCGCGTCGTTCAATGCGGCGGCGATGGCTTGGCGCAGCAGCGCCAGATCGCTTTCCTGCGCGTGTTCGACACACATCGGATGAATGCCCAGCGCGTAATGACAGCCGGGCGTTGCCGCCGCCAGTTGTGCCACGCCACTGAAGTTGGCAACCTTGACCGCCGGCATGACGATGCGCGTCACGCCCGCTTGCGCCGCACACGCCGCGACTGCACCGCCCTGCCCACCGAACTCGGCGGCATCGAGATGGCAGTGCGTGTCGGTCCACATGGCCTTACATCGCGGGGTGGGTATGCAATCCAAGATCGTTCATGTGCAGCACACGGTCGCAATGCGACGCCAGTTCCAGGTCGTGCGTGACGATGACGAAGGCGGTGCCCAGGGTGTGCGAGAGTTCCAGCATCAGATCGAAGGTCTTTTGCGCGGTGGCGCGATCGAGATTGCCGGTCGGTTCGTCGGCCAGCACGCAGGCCGGTTGCGTCACGAGCGCGCGCGCCAGGGCCACGCGCTGGCGTTCGCCGCCCGACAATTCACCGGGCACGTGGGTCACGCGCCCGGCCAGGCCGACGCGGGCAAGCATGGCGCGTGCCTTTTCCTGCGCCTCGGAGCGTGCCATGCGCCGTATCAGCAAGGGCATGGCGACGTTGTCGAGCGCGGAAAATTCCGGCAGCAGGTGATGAAACTGGTAAACGAATCCGAGCGACTGGTTGCGCAGATCGCCGCGCGTCTTTTCACTCATGCCGGCAAAGTCCTTGCCCAGCAACTGCACCTCGCCGGTGGTCGGTGAATCGAGTCCGCCCAACAGGTGCAGCAGCGTCGACTTGCCCGAACCGGACGCACCGACGATGGCGGTGCGTTCGCCTGGGTGGATGGCGAAATCGATATTGCTCAAGACCTCGACCTTATACTTGCCCTGGACGAAGGTTTTGCCTAGCGAACGGCACATCAAAACGGGGACGGACATATCACTCCAATGGCGTTTCGGTGAAAGCCGGCAGCGCTTCGCAATGCGACGACAGCCGTTCCAGACGCGGGTAGCGGCCCGAAGGGAATTGATCAGGATGCACATAGCGTGCAAACGCCAGCGCCACGGCGCTGCTGATATCGGCTTGCGTGACCGGCGCGCCGGTCAGCACGGCCGACTCAGGCATGGCTTCCAGCAGGGCAAAAGCATCGTGCATCTGCGTCAGCACGCGCTCGGCCCAGACATGGTAAGTGTTTTCCGTCGGGCGCATGCCGGTTTCGTAGTAATACTGCACCGCCTTTTCCATGGCGATCAAGGCCACGGCGCAGTGCTGCTGGATACGCATGCGGTCCGGGCCGGCGGCCGGCATCAGGCGCTTTTCCGGCGCCGCGAGGCCATCGAGGTAGTCGAGGATGAAGCTGCTCTCGATCAGCTTTTCCCCGCTATCCAAAATCAGCATCGGCACCTTGACCAGCGGATTGAACTTGCGCATCTCGTCGACATGACGGAACACCGACAGCGCCACATGCTCGAAGGCGACGCCTTGCAGACGCATCGACACCGCCACGCGGCGCACGTAGGGGGAATCGAACAGGCCAACCAGTTTCATGGTCAATCTCCTTTATTCGTATCGTAGCGCTTCGGCCGGCTTCATGCGCGCCGCGGCCCAGCTTGGATACAGCGTGGCGAGGAAGGAAAACAGAACGGCGATGCCGGCGACCCAATACACGTCGGGCCATTGCAGGTCGGACGGCATTTCGGAAATCAGGTAGACGTCCGAAGGCAGGAATTTCACGCCCAACAAGTGTTCGATGAAGGGTACGATGACGTCGATGTTCTTGGCTGTGATCACGCCCAATACGATGCCGGCACCGGTGCCGAGCAAACCGAGCACGCCGCCCTGGATCACGAAGATGCGCATCACCGCGCCGGGCGAGGCGCCCAGCGTGCGCAGGATGGCGATGTCGGCCTGCTTGTCCGACACCGTCATCACCAGCGTGATGATCAGCGTGAAGGCCGAGACGATGATGATCATCGAAAGGATCAGCGACATCATGCGCTTTTCGGTGCGCACGGCGGCGAACCAGGTGGGATTCTGCATCGACCAGTCGCGCACATCGTAGTTCTGCCCAAGCGTACCGGCCAATTGCTGCGCGACGAAGGGCGCCTCGTGCAGATCGGACAGCTTCAGGCGCAACCCGGTCGGGCCGTCGAGGCGGAACATTTTTTCCGCGTCTTCGATGTGGATCAGGGCCAGCGTCGAATCGTATTCATATTCGCCGGCATGGAAGATGCCGACCACGCGAAAAGGTTTCAGGCGCGGCAGCACGCCGCCCACCGTGATCTGTCCCTGGTTGGTGCCGAGCGTGACCTTTTGCCCGACGCCCACATGCAGCGCGCGCGCCAGTTCGCTGCCGAGCACGATGCCGAATTCACCGGGCTTGAGATCGTTGAAACTGCCGCCGACGATCTGCGAGGCGACATCGGATACCTTGGGCTCTTCCGCCGGCAACACGCCGCGCACCAGCGCCGGGCGCATTTCGCCGTCGTTCAAGAGCAGCGCCGGCGCCGCCGTGTAGGGCGCCGCGCCGCGCACCGAAGGATTCTTCGCCACCTGCGCCGCCAGCGACTGCCAATCGCCGATGGCGCCGCTGTTGTCGGTCACTTCGATATGCGCCAGCACCGACACCATGCGGTCCAGCACCTCTTTCTGGAAGCCGTTCATCACCGAAGGCACGACGATCAGCGCCCAGACGCCGAGTGCGATCCCGCCCATGGAGAAAAAGGAAATGAGGGAAATGAAGCCGTTGCGCCCGGCACGCGCGCCACCGCGCGTGTAGCGCAAGCCGACCAGCCATTCGAAAGGCGGTGTTTTGAATAGGTTCAAGCAAATGCTCCCAATTTGAGACCGAAGTTTGCCATACAATAGCGTATGCGTCATTGTGAAATTCTGCTTCCCTTCGGCCTGCCGCCGCCCGGCCTGGCCGCAGACCTGCTGCGTGCCCTGCAGGCCCCGGCCCTGGCCACCCTGATAGGCAAGGCTTCCGCCCCGACCATCGAGAGCTTCGACGCGTTCGCCCGCTGCCTGCCGCATGAGGCCTGGCTGGCCAAACGCATGGGAATGCCGGTAGATACGGAATCGAGCCCGCCGCAGGCCGCTACACGCTTGTGCGATCTGGGTCAGACCATGAACGAGGGCACCTGGTTCCTGCTGCACCCGATCCATATCCACATCGCGCGCGATCATCTGGTGCTGACCGACCGGCGCCGCCTGCCGCTTTCCGAGGAGGAATCGCGCGCGCTGTTCGAGTTTGCCAAGCCGACCTTCGATGCGGCCGGCAAGGCGCTTGTCTATGGCGATGCGGGAACCTGGTTCGTCCGCGCCGATGCCTGGCAAGGCTTGCACACCGCCAGCCCCGACGCGGCCTGCGGGCATAACATCGATATCTGGATGCCCAAGGGAACAGGCGAACGCGAGTGGCGCAAGCTGCAAAACGAAGTCCAGATGGAATGGCATGACAACCGCATCAACCAGGAACGCGAAGCGCGGCGCGAGCAGCCGGTCAATTCGCTCTGGATCTGGGGCGGGGCGACCCTGCCCGTGGCCGCGAGGCCGGTGACGATGCAAGACGGCAGCACCGGCTACGATACGCTGTCGCAGCAAAGCGAAGCCTTCGTGCTGCTCGACGCTCTCTGCGAACCGGCTCTGGCCGAGGACTGGGGTCTATGGCTGGAACGACTGCACGCCTTGGAAGCCGCCTGGTTTGTTCCCATGCTGACGGCACTCAAGGACGGCAAGCTCGAGCGCGCTGCCCTGCGCCTGACACACAACACCGAACTGCGCGCATTCAGCATCAAGAAATCGAGCCTGTGGAAATTCTGGGCGCAACCGTCCCTGAGGAAGCTGGCTCCATGACGCGCATCGCCACCCGCCCCTATGCTTTCCGCACGGCGGAAATGCTGCGCCAGCAAGGCGTGCATCCGGTATTGGCGCGCCTGTATGCGGCGCGCGGCCTGACGGATACGCGTGAACTGTCGTACGAATTGACGGCCCTGTTCCCACCTGCCGCCTTGCAGAGCATCGAGCAGGCCGCAGTATTCCTGGCCGACGCGATTGCCGCCGGCAAGAAGCTCGTTATCGTCGCCGACTACGATTGCGACGGCGCCACCGCCTGCGCGGTCGGCCTGCGCGGCTTGCGCGCGATGGGCGCCAAGGTTGATTTCATCGTGCCGAACCGCTTCGAATACGGTTATGGCCTGACGCCGGAAATCGTCGCGCTGGCCGAGCGTGAAAAGCAGCCCGACATCATCGTCACGGTGGACAACGGCATCGCCAGCGTCGAAGGTGTGGCGGAAGCGAACCGGCGCGGCATGGCCGTCGTCGTGACGGACCACCATTTGCCCGGCGACAAGTTGCCCGACGCGGCCGTCATCGTCAACCCGAACCAGCCCGGCTGCGGTTTTCCGAGCAAGAACCTGGCCGGTGTCGGCGTGATGTTTTACGTGCTGCTGGCCCTGCGCGCCGAATTGCGCAAGCGCGGCGTGTTCGATGCGCAGACCCAGCCCAAGCTCGACAGCCTGCTCGATCTCGTTGCATTGGGCACTGTGGCCGACGTGGTCAAGTTGGACGCCAACAACCGCGTGCTGGTGGCGCAAGGCTTGAAGCGCATGCGCGCCGGACGCATGCATGCCGGCCTTGCCGCACTGTTCCGCGCCGCGGGCCGTGAGGCACGGCGCGCCACGCCGTTCGACCTCGGCTTTGCGCTTGGGCCGCGCCTGAACGCCGCCGGGCGCCTGGCCGACATGGCGCTCGGCATCGAATGCCTATGTACCGACGACGAAGGCCGCGCCTGGGCCATCGCGCAGGAACTCGACCGTATCAACCGCGAACGGCGCGACATCGAAGCCGAGATGCAGGACACCGCGCTGCTGAAACTCGACGATTTCAGCCCCAAGGACAGCAGCACCATCTGCGTGTTCGACGAAACCTGGCACCAGGGTGTGATCGGCATCGTTGCCTCGCGCCTGAAAGACAAGTTCTATCGCCCCACCATCACCTTCGCGCCGGCCGGCGACGGCATGATCAAGGGATCGGGACGTTCGATTGCGGGCTTTCACTTGCGCGATGCGCTCGACCTCGTCTCCAAGCATGCACCCTCCCTCATCGACAAGTTCGGCGGCCATGCCATGGCGGCAGGCTTGAGCCTGCGCGCCGAGGCCTTCGATGCCTTCGCGGCCGCCTTCGAACAGGTGGGGCGAGACTGGCTTACCAACGCGCAACTCGAGCGCGTGGTCGAGACCGACGGCCCGCTCGAAGACGCCTACTTCACCACCGATTTCATCGAGCTATTGGATGGCCAGGTGTGGGGCCAGGGCTTTGCACCGCCGGTGTTTTGCGACGAATTCCAGGTGCTGAACCAGCGCGTTCTCAAGGAAAGACACCTGAAGCTGCTGCTGGAAAAAGACGGCCGCAAGTACGACGCGATCTGGTTCGGCCATGCCGATTCGCTGCCGGCGCGCGCGCAGGTAGCCTTTCGACTGGACGCCAATGAATACAACGGGGTGACGCGCGTGCAGCTACTCGTGGAGCACGCCTTGGCAGCCTAGCTTCGGCCTAGCCGCTTACCCGCGTTGGCGGTCGGCAGTTCGACCGTATAGTGCAGGATGGTGGCGGCCAGCAGCACAATGAGCAAGGTCAGCGGCGCTGCAGCCAGGTAAGGCAAGCCGCGATCCATCAGGATGTGCATCACCGCATAGCCCGACACGGCATGGACCAGGTAGAGCGGATAGCTGACAGCAGCGAAAAAATCGAGCACGCGCGCCGCACGGAAACGCTCGCGCCAGCAATAGCATAGCGAAAACACCACCAGCGCATAGCCGTAATTGGCCGGAACCTTCCAAAATTGCGCGGCGATCACGGTCTGCGGCCACATGGCGAAGAACAGCGCAAACATGGCCGGCGCGGAGCACGCCAGCATGCGCGGCGAAATCCGGCCCCTGACGGCGAAATGGAACAACGTCCCGATGAAGAGGAACACCGTAGTCATCGCCTCGACCTTGGCGTTGTCGAGCGAGATGTCGAGCGTGCCGAGTTTGCACTGCGCCGGCAGCAACAGAATCAGGCCGAAGACGGCGAGCGCGAAGCCCAGTAGCGTCGCGACCGGCGCGCGCGCTAGCCAAGGCCACAACAGCACCGCTGCGACGTAGAACTTCACCTCGATCGAGAGCGTCCAGTTGACCAGGTCGATCGAAGGCTGGCCCAGTTCGGCATTGACCAGCAAGAGATTCGTGCCCAATTGCCAGGCATCGACGTGAAACGGCATGCGCCAGTAGCAAGAGGAAAGCCAGGTCACACCCAGCATGAATGCCGTCGCCACCCAATAGCTCGGGTAGATGCGCAAGGCGCGCGCCGCGAGAAAGCGCAGGCTGCCCATTTTTTCCAGCGAAAACGGGATGACGAAGCCGCTGATCAGGAAGAACAAGGCCACGCCGAACGGGCCGTAGTTGAAGGTCGGCGGTGCCGAGTAAGGCATGAAGGCGGGCTTGGCGCCTTCCAGCAAAGGGGCGAAGGTGTATTGCGCCACCAGCGCGCGCGCCCCCCAGTAGATGCCGAGGTAATGCGTGACGATCACGCACAGCACCGCCACGCCGCGCAACTGGTTGGCGAAGGTGATCTTGCCTGAGGATTCCGTTGCCGGATTGAGGGAATGCATCAGATGTCAGGGGAAAGCGGTAAATTCGCCATTAGTCGCAGGTAGATGGGCTAAAACGGCAAGATTAGCGTAACGGTGGAGTATAATATAGGGTTTGATTGCATAGCAGAAAATCATGGAAGCAGAACGCCTCAATTCGCTATCCGCCTTGCTGGCGGATTTGACCTCCCGCGAAACCGAACTCCGGGGGTATCTTTGACTTCGATGTGAAGTCGGAGAAACTCGAACAAACCAACGCCGAGCTGGAAGACCCCAACGTCTGGAACGACGCCAAGCGCGCCACCGATCTGGGCCGTGAAAAGCGTGCGCTCGAAGCGATCGTAGACTCCCTCACCAAGATCCACAACGACTTGCGCGATGCCGGCGATCTGTTCGCGATGGCGCGCGAGGAAAACGACGAAGAGACGCTCATCGCCGTCGAGTCCGACGTGGAAGGCATCAAGAAGCTCGTCGAAGGCCTCGAATTCCGCCGCATGTTCAGCAACCCGATGGACCCGAACAACTGCTTCATCGACATCCAGGCCGGCGCCGGCGGGACCGAAGCGCAGGACTGGGCATCGATGCTGCTGCGCCAATACCTGCGCTATTGCGAACGCAAGGGCTTCAAGGTTGAAGTGATGGAAGAGTCCGAAGGCGAAGTCGCCGGCATCAAGACCGCCACGCTGAAGGTCGAGGGCGATTACGCCTACGGCTTCCTGCGCACCGAAACCGGCGTACATCGCCTGGTGCGCAAGTCGCCGTTCGATTCGGCCAATGGGCGCCACACCTCGTTCTCCAGCCTGTTCGTCTACCCTGAAGTGGATGACTCGCTCGAAATTGAAATCAACCCGGCCGACGTGCGCGTCGATACCTACCGCGCTTCGGGCGCGGGCGGCCAGCACATCAACAAGACCGACTCGGCCGTGCGCTTGACGCACACGCCGACCGGGATCGTCGTGCAATGCCAGAACGACCGCAGCCAGCACCGCAACCGCGCCGAAGCCTGGGCCATGCTGAAGTCGCGCCTGTATGAACTGGAATTGCGCAAGCGCATGAGCGAACAGCAAAAGCTGGAAGACTCCAAGACCGACATCGGCTGGGGGCATCAGATCCGCTCGTATGTGCTGGATCAGTCGCGGATCAAGGATTTGCGGACGAATTTTGAAACTGGCAATACCAAGGCGGTGCTGGATGGCGATTTGGATGATTTTATCGCCGCCAGTTTGAAACAAGGCGTGTAATTTCCAACACCCCTCTCCCGCAAGCGGGAGAGGGGTGGGGGTGAGGGACGTTGTGATCTGACTGCGCTAGAGCAGAAAAGACCTCATAGTGCTTAAGTTTGATTGCGCTGAATCAGTAGCCAAATCGCGATCCCCCCACCCCCTCCCCTCTCCCGCCTGCGGGCGAGGGGTGACCGGCCAGCCGACGCGCAACCATATTCTGTAAAGCAAACGAAAACATGACAACCGACGACAACCAGCAACCGCCAGTAGACGAAAACGCCCTCATCGCCGAGCGCCGCGCCAAACTGGCCGCGCTTCGTGAAAAAGGCGTCGCCTTCCCCAACGATTTCCGCCCGACGCACAAGGCGGCCGACCTGCACCAGGCATACGACGAATTCGACAACGAAGCGCTCGAAGCGAAAGCGGTCACGGTCAGCGTTGCCGGCCGCATGATGTTGAAACGCGTCATGGGCAAGGCAGCGTTTGCCACGGTGCAGGATGCCTCGGGCCGGAATGCCGATGGCCGCATCCAGTTGTTCATCGCTGCCGACGTGGCCGGCGCCGACGCGCTGGCGGCGTTCAAGACCCATGACCTGGGCGACATTCTCGGCGCCGAAGGCACCGTATTCAAGACCAAGACCGGCGAATTGTCGGTCAAGGTGACCACGCTGCGCCTGTTGACCAAGTCGCTGCGCCCGCTGCCGGACAAGCATCACGGCCTGGCCGACCAGGAAATGAAGTACCGCCAGCGCTACGTCGACCTGATCATGAGCGAAGACACGCGCCGCACCTTCAAGGCACGCACCGCCGCCATGTCGTCGATCCGCCGCTTCATGAACGAGCACGAGTTCATGGAAGTCGAAACGCCGATGCTGCACGCGATTCCCGGCGGCGCCGCGGCCAAGCCCTTCATCACGCATCACAATGCGCTCGACATGCAGATGTTCCTGCGCATCGCGCCTGAACTCTATCTGAAGCGCCTGGTGGTCGGCGGCTTCGAGCGCGTGTTCGAAGTCAACCGCAACTTCCGCAATGAAGGCGTATCGCCGCGCCACAATCCCGAATTCACGATGATGGAATTCTATGCGGCCTACGTCGATTACAAGTGGCTGATGGATTTCACCGAAGCCGTGATCCGCCAGGCCGCCGTCGATGCGCACGGCACCGCTGTGCTGACTTACCAGGGCCGCGAGCTCGACCTGTCCAAACCCTTCCACCGCCTGACCATCGTCGGTGCGATCAACAAGTTCGCGCCGCATTACACGGGCGCGCAATTGGCCGACGCGGTCTTCCTGCGCACCGAACTGAAGAAGTTCGGCGTCGATCCGATCAAGACCGCCGGCCTGGGTGCGCTGCAATTGGCATTGTTCGAGGAGACCGCCGAAGCGCAGCTCTGGGAGCCGACCTACATCGTCGATTATCCGGTCGAAGTCTCGCCCCTGGCGCGCGCCTCCGACACGACGCCGGACATCACCGAGCGCTTCGAGTTGTTCATCGTCGGCCGCGAAATCGCCAACGGCTTCTCGGAATTGAACGATGCCGAAGACCAGGCTGCACGCTTCCAGGCCCAGGTCGCGGCCAAGGATGCGGGCGACGAGGAAGCCATGTATTACGACGCCGACTTCATCCGTGCACTCGAATACGGCATGCCCCCCACGGGCGGCTGCGGCATCGGCATCGACCGCCTGATGATGCTGATCACCGATTCGCCCAACATCCGCGACGTGATTCTGTTCCCGCACCTGCGGCGCGAGGAATAGGCATTGCGGTAAGCGCGGTGCACCAAAAGAAAAAGCCGGCGAATATTCGCCGGCTTTTTTATTTCTTCACACGCCGCAGGTTGGTGCGTAGGTTGGTGCTGAGCGCAGCGAAGCCCAACATCGGCGCTTCGAACGAACGGTTGAGCTTGAACGATGCGAGCAACGTTGGGCTTCGCTGCGCTCAGCGCCAACCTACAAGGTATCGGGTGCGCGGCAACCGATGCCTATTGCGCGTGCATCAGGTTCTTGTCGAGAAACGCATCGACGCGCTTCCAGAAATCGATCTTGTCCTTCTCCAGATGCCAGCCGTGGTATTCATAGTCGTACACCACCCAGTCGACATTGGGATTGGTCTTCTTGACGGCGTCATGAAAAGCGATCGCCTGCGCGATCGGCACGCGCCGGTCCTCGGCGCCGTGAGCAATCAACAGAGGCTGGGTCAGTTTGGCGGCGTTTTCCAGCGGTGAATATTTCTTGAACATTTCGGCGTCGGCCATGGGGTCGCCTATCATCATGCCCCAGTCATATTTTTTCCCATCCTCCGAGATGTCGCTCTGGGCCAGGGAAAACATCAAGCCGGAATCGGTGACGCCGGCCCATTCCACGCCGCAATGGAAGATTTCAGGATTCTTGATCAAGCCCATCAGGGTCGCATAGCCGCCATAGCTGGCACCCATGATGGCGATGCGCTTGGGGTCGGCATTGTGCTCGTGCACCGCCCATAACGCGGCATCGGCCAGGTCGTCCTGCATGGCCTGGCCCCATTGCTTCCAGCCGGCATGGAAGAGGTTGTAGCCGAAGCCGGTGCTGCCGCGAAACTCCGGTTGAATCACGAGGTAGCCGCGCGAGGCGAGGAATTGCGCCTCGCTATCCCATTCCCACGACCAGCCGCGCACCCAGGGCCCGCCATGTACCAGCACGATGGCCGGCAAGGGCTGGGCCGGCTTGCCCGGCGGCGTGGTCACGTAGACCGGAATCGACATCCCGTCGCGCGATTTGAAGCGATAGAAGTCGCGCAAGCCCATTTGCGCGGGCTTGATCTGCGGACGCGAAGAACCCAGGCCGATCAGGCTTTGCCTGGCCACGTCATAGAGATAAAACTGCTCGGGCCGCCGGTCGGAACTTGCCGTCACCAGCACCGAGGGAGCATGCAAGCAGTCCGCGCCGCAGGATAACCGGTTGACGGTTTGCGGCAGCATGGCATCGATCTTCGCCTGCATCTGCTTGTAGTTGGCGTTGACCCAGACCGTGGATTCGGCGTCGCTCAGATAATGGATGCCGACCATACGATGCGTAACGCTATCGACTTCGATCGAGCCGGCAAAATCGAACCCATCGACCGAAAGGAACGGCTGGTCCGCCAGCTTGCGCGTTGTCAGGTCATAGCGCGTCAAGGCATCATAACCCCTGGGGCTGGCCACACCGATCAGCGTATCGTCGCCATCGAACGCGATGGGCCGGAATTGCCGCTCATGGCACCCGGTATCGGCCAGGACTTCCCACTCCGCCTCGGCCGCGGCACGGTAATAGGTGATGCAATGGCCGCCAGCGGACGCCAGCGCGAGGCGCGGCACATCGTGGCCGTCGAGTATCCAGTCTTTCACCGACGCAGGCGATTTACCGACCGGGATGTCCTTCAATTCCTGCGTCCGCGTGTTCAGCCGAAACAGGTGATTGCTTTCGGCGTGGTAGGGATCGGTCAGTTTCCAGCTGTTTTGCCGGATGATGATATCGTCCGAGCCGTCGCTCACGCTGGAGACGAATTGGTATTCCGACGTCAGCGTCTTGCTATGGATGCTGCTGCCGACGCCATCCTGACGGAAGCCGAAATCGCCCGATATCAGATGACGCTGGTTCTTGCCGTCGAGGTCGACCGCCATTTCATCGTAATTGCCGCCAAGGACGTCGTACAGCACCGGGCGGAAGGTAAACACAATGCGGTTTTCATTGACCCAATGCACCTCGCGGATCTGGTTGTCGCTCAATCCGGCGACGACCCGGACGTTCTCCGGGTTGGCCGTGTCGCGCACGATAATCACCCGTCCGCCGTCGGTGGCCCGTGTGAGCAGCGCCACATGCTCGCCCTTGGGCGATATCACCGCGCTATAGATTTCCGGATCGCCGAAAAAACTTTCGACACTTGGTTTGTCCTCGGCATGCGCCGACAGTGAAAGAAGGAAAAATGTCAAACAGACGCAAGACGTCACACAGGCTCTTGCCTGCTTCCAATGTGTGAATCGCAAGAAACTCCCCTTTCAAAAATCGACGAAATCGACAGCGCATCGCGCGGTTTTTTGTCCGCGTCTCTCGGTTTCCTCGCTTCCCGGTGCATTTGCAGTCCGCCCTGGATGAATAAGCCGAGAAGTATATACATATTTACATGCAAATTTTCGGATGAAAAGCCTCGATATTTTCTTTCCGTATTTTTCGCCGTCAATCATTCACAAAATTACCCAAAAGAAATCAAATGCGCAACTTTTGCGAATCCCCCTTGTCGAATGATGCAGACCCCGATTCCAGACGCCTATGCCGACGACGGGGCAATTATTTTCTAGCGGAGAACATCATGGAAACCACCTCCCCCACTCGCAAAATCCATCCCCTGGTCGCCGGTGCAGCCATTTCGGTGATTTTGGTCAGCCTCGTTGGCGTTGCCGCCATCACGGGTGTGCTGCCGGGCGCGCATGGGCAAAACCAGCCTCAGACCGGGCTGATCGACAGCACCGGCCAGATACACGACGCCAGCACGCCGGTAGGCGTGGCCCTGCCGCCGCAGAATGGAACGCCGGATAGCGGCACCGCAAGTAATGTCCCGCCTCCCGTGGCGCAAGACACCAGCGGCGCGCCGCCGGCCAATGCCGCCGTTCCTCCGCCCAATACCCCGGCTCCGGTTGAGTCTTGCCGTAACTGCGGTGTGGTGGAAGCGGTGCGCCCGGTGCAGCATCAGGCGCAGACCACTGGCGTGGGCGCGGTTGCCGGCGCCATCATCGGCGGCGTCATCGGCAACCGTTTCGGCGGCGGCAACGGCCGCGCCTTGAGCACGGCGGGCGGCGCGGTCGGCGGCGGCATTCTCGGCAATGAGGTCGAAAAGCACGGCAAGAGCACGGTCAGCTATCAAGTGACGGTGAAGATGGAAAGCGGCAGGCTGCGCACCTTCTCCTATGCTGCGCAACCAGGCTGGAACGTGGGCGACCACGTGCAGGTGGTCAAGGGCACGCTTAGCGCGCACGCCTGAAACAGTTCGCCTCGAACAAACGGCCGCCTGCGAGGCGGCCGTTTTTTATGGTCCGAGTGGAAAATTGTTGCCAACGACTACAGCGAGGCCCCGCTGAAAGGCTCGAAACAGTCGCCCGGCTTGCTGAAACGGATGGCTTACAGTCGATCGATACGATGCTCCCCTACGTCACGCAGCAGGACGATGCTGCCAGCGTAGCAACCCGGCCCATCCACTTCAGCCCCAGGAGCACAACATGAAACAAATCGTCCGTCCCTCTGCAACGCCGCCTTGCTGTCCATGCCGGCAGTATCGCATTCCGACGTAGATGCATCCCTATTTTCGTGCGTCCGATCATGCCTTCGGCTTGTCCGGCCTGCGACACATCAAGCAATACTCACAAGCCGTCAGTGAGAATCCTCTTCAGCCAAAGCAGGCTCATACAACGCCATGATCCCCGCCGCGATCGCCTGCGGCTGCGACGCCTGCAGGTTGGTCAGCACGATCACCGTCAAGTGCTTCTCGGGAATGGAGAGGCGCCAGACCGCCGCGCCGCCGCCATAGGAAACGGTTTGATAGGGACCGAGCGGCATGATCAGGAAGGCCAGGCCGAAGTCGCCGTTCTTGCCGTCGTTGAGCTTGGCGGGCGTGGCCATGTCGCGCAGGCTGGCTTTGGTCAGCAGCTTGCCTTGTTCCATGGTCTCTTCCCAATTGACGAGATCGCGCAGGCTGCCGTTGAGCAGGCCCGCCGGCGCCAGGTAGTCCGGCATGGCTTTCGAGCCATAGCGCAGGATTTTGTCGGTGAGCATGACCGGCCTGCCGTCCTTCAGCGCCAGCCTGGTACGGTCCTTCGTGATGTCGTCGGCCGTGTAGAGATCGCTGCGCCCGGGGACGATGGCCCAGGCATCGCCGAAGCTCGCGTGGGTCATGTTTGCCGGCGCGAAAATGCGCCGCTGCACGAAATCTTCATAACGCATCCCGGAGATTTTTTCGATCACCATGCCCAGGAGGGCATAGCCGGTCTGGTTGTAGGCAACCTCGGCGCCGATCGGATGCACCGGCAACTTGCCCAGTTTCTCAAACATCTCCTCACGATCGCCGGCAAGCGCCGTGACGTTGATGTCGTCGACCATGACGTCGGGAATGCCCGAGGTATGCGAGAGGCAGTTGCGGACGGTGACGCCCGACCATGCGGCCGGCAATTGCGGCAGGATCTTGCTCACCGGCTCGTCGAGCGTGATTTTCCCATCCTGCACCAGCAGCATGACCGCCGAGGCGGTGAACACCTTGGTCGAGGACGCCAGCACGAACGAGGTGTCGAGCGTCACCGGCACGTTCAATTCGATGCTGGCCACGCCATAGGCGCCTTCCTTGAGCACCTTGCCGTCGCGGATGACGGCAAGCGACATACCGGGGATTTTCCTCTTGGCCATTTCGGCATGAACGTAGTCATCGACTTGATCCGCGTGCGCGAGGGGGGCGTCCAGCGCGAACAAGGCCACGGCCATGCCCGCCCCCGCGGCGGCGCGACGGATCATCGTGAATCGCGCGCGTCTTCCTGCCGATCGGCCTTGGCATGGCATGGACAACGTCTCCCCATTGGCGGAGGCAAGTTTGCCGCCCGCAGTCTCTTGCATTGACATGAATAAGCTCCGTATCGTTGGTATGGTTAGTATGGCTTGCGCGATGCGAAAAAGCCGCACCAGCCGGGCGATGGCCCGCGCAGGGCCGCGCGTCGGCCATCCACCGGCAAAGCTTGTGCGCCTTCATGCATTGACGTGGCGCCTGCCAGCCTGAACCGGATGACGAGACTTTATTGAGGGATGGCGCCCGCCGCAATCGGCGAACGATGAACTACCGAATCATCCTGCTGAACTGCGAAAAATGCCGACAGAATGCAGACCGAAATCCAGGCGTTGTTTCAAGGAGGAGCGCTGCCGTCTGCCGCCTTTGCCGCCTTTGCCTCTTGCAGCAACGATGCCCGCTTGGCCCAGAACACGATGGCGCCGACAGGAAAATAAACTGAAATGATCCACGGCGCGTACAAGCCTATCGTCTTTGCGCTGAGCACGGGGAAGCCGACCGTGATGGGCGTAAATGCCATCAGCCCGTTCGCCCAGTTCAGGTTGATTGCGCTTACACCGCACAGGGTGACAAGGCACCAGAGCCATTTCCATTTTTTCATCGGTGTGCGGATGCAAACCACCAGTGTCACAAGGCTGAACATGAGGACGGCGATTCCCGCCCCCAATATCAGGTAGTGCAAGGGCGGCTTTCCTGTCAGGCCGAATTGGTTCAATTCCTTCTGTGACGCTATCGTGCGCAAAACATGAAAACCGGCTACCGTCAGCTTGTCGCTAGCATGTTTGAGCGCGACCTGCTCTATCGCCCAGCCGCCCTCATAATGATATTCAAACGTGAGGTTCGTCTGCCACTCGCCGGAAGCGTCGGCAAGTGCCACGCCGATGGTCTCGATGCTGATTTCCTTGCCCTTGGGCTGATACGACGCGATATTGGCCAGCGCGGCATCGTTGAGCTGGGGCATGAGTTCGGGCGACGTGTTTTGTCTGACGAAGCCGTAGTCCCCATCCCTTAGTTTGCCCAGGAAGACTTTCGCAAAATTTGCTTCGGGCTCCGTTTGCCGGATCAGCGTTTCCATGTCCACATACCCGCACGCGGTCAGCGCCGCAGCCAATAGCAGACAGAGGGGCAAGCATAGGGCGCGACGCAACAAGCTCATGTTTTTCCTTCAGTTTTGGATGGGAGCATTCTCCCGCATTTCACTCGGGATCATGCCACAACGCCCTCCCTGCTGAATGAAAAATTTCTCAATCGAGCGGCCAGCTCTGTCCTTCCACCAGTTCAAGCTCGCTCTGTTCTGCGGCACGGCCCTCGCTCGGCATGCCGACTGCACGCCACCACGGATCGATCTTGTGTTCGTGCGCCGGCTCTATCGCCTGGCCGAGCCGGGGCGCCAGCAGTTGGAAGCTTTCTTTTTGCGACAGCGCCAGAACGGTTTCGATCGGTTGGTCCCAGTCGTGTGTGGCCAGCGCGAAGGTGCCCCAATGGATCGGCAGGAAGTTGCCGCCGCCCAGCAGCGACAGCGCCTTGACGGCATTGTCCGGGCCGAGATGGATATCGCCCCAGGCCGGGTGATAGGCGCCGATCTCCAGCATCACGAGGTCGAACGGCCCGAGGCGCTCGCGGATCAACCGGTATTCGTTGGTGAGGCCGGTGTCGCCGCTGAAGAACACCACATGCCGCGGCGTGCGGATGACCATCGACGACCACAAGGTCGCGTTCCTGTCGCGCAGTTGGCGCCCCGAGAAATGCTGCGATGGCGCGGCGGTGACGCTCAAGTCGGCGCCGGGCAACTGGAAGCTCTCCCACCAGTCGAGTTCGGCAATGCGGTCCGGCCGGACGCCCCACGCTTCCAGATGCGCGCCCACGCCGAGCGAGGTGACGAACATGACGTCGGTTTTTGCCAGCACGCGGATGGTCGGGTAATCGAGATGATCGTAATGGTCATGCGAAATCACGATGAGGTCCACCGGCGGCATGGCGCGCAGATCGATCGGAACGGGCTGGAAGCGCTTCGGGCCGATCAGTGTGGATGGCGAAGCGCGCGGCCCCCACACCGGATCGGTGAGCACGCGGAAACCGTCGATCTCGATCAGCACGGTGGAATGCCCCAGCCATGTTGCCCGCAAGCCCGATTGCGGCTTGCTGTGCCAGGTGCCCAATGGGTCGATCGCGGGAAACGGTTCCTTCGGTGCGCGCCGCTCGCCGCCACATAAAAATTCCGCAATGCTGGGCATCTTCACCGTCGCATCGCGCAGCCCAGGCGGGATCGGATAGATGTTGCGAAACCCCTCGCCCGCCCACAATGGCGAAGATTGCATTTTCTCGAGGCGCAAGCCTTCGGGCTTTTTTCCAAACGATTTCATGGCGCAACCTTCCCATGCATGTGACGATGGCAACCGGCGACTATGCTTCGGCCGCCCTTGCCAGATGATATGCCCTGGCGGCGTTATTGTCTGCGCGGCGGTTTTATTGCTTTGGCACCCATCCCGGCGGCGGGAAATCGAGTGGCGCCGCCAAGCGCCGCCGGGATTGCGCGGCCATCGGGTCAATGCGTCGCCGGCCTCGCCAGCACGCGTTCAAGCCGTCTGCCGAAAATCAGCACGAGAACACCACCGACTGCAGCGATCGCAGCATGCATCGCCCAGAATTGCAACGGACTCAGGCGTTCATAAAAGCCGCCAAGCCAGCCGACGATGAAGTTGGCAATGAACAGCGAGAGGAATACCGTGCCCATCAAGGTGGCGCGCACACGCGGCGGCGCGGCGCGCGATACCAGGGCGAGCAGGGTCGGCCAGTAATACAGGAAGGCCACGCCCAGCAATACGTCGTACGCGACCGGCACCAGCACCGGCACACGGTCGGTCAAGGCACAGCCGATCACAAGCAGCACGTTGGCGAGGCAGGCGATCCATGCGCCCGTGCCGATCTTGGCGACTTCTCCCGGTTCGCCGCTCCCCCCGGCTTGGCGGCGCCAGAGCGCCAGCAGGAACGGCACCGCGACGATGCTGACCAAGGGATCGATGGAGTTGAACCAAGCCACCGGCACATGAAAGCCGAGCACGTCGAGGTCGACATTGCTCTCGGTCCAGATCAGCGCGATGTTCGAGTTCTGGTAGTAGGCGATCGATTGGAAGATCGTCAGCGCCATCACCGCGAACAGGCAGACGACGATGCGCCATTGGGCGCGGTCGAGCGGGGTCGTTACGGTATCGGTGTGAGGTGCGGCAGCTTTGGCCGCGACGACGGTATCGGATAGCTCGCGGTAGCCCATCAGGTAGGTCGCCAGGCCGAGCAGCATCAGGACGCCGGCAAGCCCGAAGCCGGCGTGCCATCCGAAGAGTTGCGCCAGCAAGCCGCACAGCAAGGGGCCGGCCACGGCACCCACGTTGATGCCGATCGAAAAGATGGAAAAACCGCGCGTGCGTCCTGCGCCGTCTTCGGGCGCATAGAGGGTGCCGACCTGGGTCGAGATATTGCCCTTCAAGAAGCCGCAGCCGACGACCAACAGGACGATGGCCAGCAGGAAGGACGCATCGAATGCCATCGCGATATGGCCGGCGCTCATCGATATCGCGCCTATCGTCACGGCGATGCGGCGGCTGAGCCAGCGGTCCGCGATGAACCCGCCCAAGACCGGCGTGAAATAGACGAAGGCGGTGTAGATGCCATACACCTGGGAAGCCAGCGCCAGCGTGCTCATCGGTCCGAAGACCGATTCCAGCGCTGCACGAAACGCGCCAAATCCGGCGACGTGCTCGACGTGGCCCGGCAGGAATAGCGCTTCGCTCATGTACAACACCAAAATGGCCGTCATGCCGTAATAGGAGAAGCGTTCCCATGCTTCGGTGAACGCAAGATAGCCGAGTGCGCGAGGTTCGCCAAAGAAGGTGCCGGATCGTTTTGTGGACAAGAGAGGCGCGGGCTGGTTGGAGAGTGTCATGGAGCGGAGTCTGTTTGCATGAAAGGCGACATCGGCGGCATCAGCGATAAGCCGTGACGGCACGCAAATCATACACAGTTTTCATGGGCGTAAAAGATCGATGGGTGTCATCGGCATCAAGTCAAGGCGCACAACCAGGCGCTATCGGAAAAACGCGCCGCGGCGATCAAGGCCTATCTGATTGCCGGCGGCATCGACTTCAGCCGTCCGGTGGTCGGCAACGGCATCGCACTTGGACGTTCGCAAAATCGGCGAGTGGAGATCGTAAAGTCGGCGTACCGTGCAAGCACACGTGACGAGGCGTACGCACTAACGCAAGATGGAGTTTGATCGAGCTCGAACACCTGCGAGACAGGCATCGCAAAACGATATGGCCAGAATCAAGTTCCCATCAATCTGATTTTCTTTTTCCGAACATGGAAAAAGGATGACGCGGCCGGTTTTGCAACGCCGAAAGCGGCGCGCGCCGATGCTGGAACAGAATCCGGAAATGACAATCTCATGACGAAAAACGACGCGACTCAAGCCCGGCATCGTCACGTCGATAGAGAAAAAATCATCCGGCGAAAAGCCGAGCGCATCCCGCCGCTGCAGTATGCACGTACGAACGCATGCGCGGCCCCGCATGCGAGGCCAAATTGCCGCTGCCGATAGTCGCATGGGTCATTCGATGATTCAACCTGTTAGAAGTGACAGGTTGAAGTTGCCGGTCTTTAATTTCATTATGTCAATGGTTCCAGAAACAACGCTTTGAAAAAAATGGCGCGCCCACACGCCAGGATGACATTCTTTTTTGCTGCGATCGGCGCGCATGCAGAGGACGGATCGGACCTTATTCATGATTGACGTATCACTGGCCTATGTCAGGCAGGTCCTGGACCAATATCTGATAACGAGCTCCGGCCAGGAAACGGGTACAGTCATTCTGAACCACGTCGTCACACCCGACGGAAGCATGCCGCAAAAAAATCAAAACAAGGTCGTCATTACGCTGATCAATCTCGAATACGAAACGAACCGGCAATACTATGGCGATCGCTCAGGTTACGGTGGGCAGAGCGCGCAAATCTATCCGGTACAGCATTTCAATCTGCACGTATTGATCTCGGCGTGCTTCGACGAATATCCGGAAGCGCTGAAGCAATTGACCGCAGTTGTCGGATTCTTTCAAGAGAATCTCACTTTCACCAGAGAGAACCGGCCCGGCCTGCCCGACGGGTTGGCCGCGCTGAAGTTCGAAGTTGAAAATTCACCCTCTTTTCAAACGCATAATCTCTGGACCGCGCTGGGTGCGAAATACCAGCCGTCGATGATCTACAAGATTCGCCACGTCAGCGTCGGAGATGGACAGGTCAAGGGCGTCGATTCCACGATCGGCCGGATTGCGGGAGCAGTCGCACCATGATCGGATGCCTGTTTGTGCTGGAGCTGGAACACGCGTATTTCACCGACGGCCGGTTTGACGGCTGCACCTTGCGGCCGGACCAACCGACGCAGGCATTGATGACGCGTCACGGCCTGGCGCTGAGAAAAAACCAGGGAAGCTGGGGCTTGTATACGTCGCATGGCGACGATTTGCCGGCCTTCGTGCAGTATTTGTGCGAGACGATCGGGCAGGAGTCGATCCGGTTTTTTCTCGAATACGCGGCAGCCGACTTTTTTTCGATGACCGAGTTGCCGCTGGATTGGGCGGGGCAGATTCAGCTCAGCACGCAATCGGTCGCGCCGGCTTCGGCGTCCGCCGGCAATGCGGTCGTCTTGCAACCGCTCCTGGTGCCGCGCACTGCCGAGCACATCGCAGCCATCGGCGAGTTCGTCGTGTATTTGGCCGACCTGAAAGAAAACGGCGGGCATGGCGTTCGCTACACGGCGGCATTCAAGGCAAGGCAATCCCGCTGGATGTATTACCTCATCAACCGCAGCCGGATCAAGCTCACCGATCCGGCGATCCGCAACCTGAATCAGGAATATTTCGATGGGCCGGAGAATGTCGTGCTGCCCAACGGCGAAGCGGCATTGTGCTTCACCTCCGGCGAGCGGCTCTTTCCGCTGCAGCAGGTGCCGACCAACGTATTCGACCTGTTCAATCGTTCGGAAATGTCGTTCCAGGCCGACGCCCAGCCGTCGGAGCAATGTGTGATCAAGGGCCTGCCCACGCCGGCGCCGGGACAGATTTCAGTTAGGCGCGAAGCGGGAGAATCATTTGTTTTCAGTGCAATGCACGTCTATGTGTAGCAGGTACGGACAACCGTCGCAGTAGATTCGTCACATTTACTCACCGATCGATAGGATGGTAAAGAACCATGGCAGCCAATATTGCAACCCCCGGAGTATACATTGATGAAATCAATGCTTTCCCCAATTCTGTCGTACCCATAGCGACCGCGGTGCCGGCGTTTATCGGCTACACGCCCAGGGCAGAATACAAAGGCAAGTCCTACTACAACAAGCCGGTGAAAATCACGTCGTTTGCGGATTTCCAGGCGTACTTCATGCTCGATGATCCGGCGCCGCCGGCCGATCCGGCGAAGCAATATAGTCCCGAATATTATCTGGTGGCACAGAAGGACGTGCCGACGGCCGGCGAATACATGTCGATCGCCGGGCAATACTATTCGATCCTGCCCGACCCGAATACCATCTACTACCTGTACAACAGCATTCGCCTGTTCTACCAGAACGGCGGCGGCGACGCTTATATTGTCGCAGTCGGCCCCTACGGTCCGCCCAGCAAGAAATCGCTGACCGATCCGTCCGCGCCCCTGGTCAATCCCAACGTGCAACTGAGCGATCTTCAGCGCGGGCTGGCGCTGCTGAAGAACGAGCCCGAGCCGACCATGTATATCTGCCCCGAGGCGACGCTGTTGGCGATCACCGACAACAGTACGCTCATGCAGAGCATGCTGCTGCAAGCGGAAGACATGCAAACCGTGATCTGCCTGTTCGACATCATCGGCGGCCTCGATCCGGACCCGATCCTCTACACCCAGGACATCCAGAATTTCCGCAACTACGTGGGCAATGGCGGCTTGAAATACGGCGCGAGCTACTATCCGTTCGTCGGCACCACGACGATGCAGAATAGCGACATCGATTTCACGAACCTGTTCGGGGGCGACACCAAGCAACTTGCCGCCCTGGTCAATCCGCCGTCCGACCCCAATCCCTCTGCCGCGCAAATCCTCGCATTCATGCAGGCGCCGCCGACGGCGGGCTCCATGACCAACAGCCAGCTGCAGGCGGCCCTGCAGATCGCCAGCCCGATCTACAAGCAGATCGTCACGCACGTACTCGACTTTGCCAACAGGCTGCCGCCCTGCGGCGCCATGGCCGGCGTGTACACGGTCAACGACAATCTGATCGGCGTCTGGAACGCGCCCGCCAATACCGGCATCGTCGGGGCGGTGTCGCTGCCGATCCGCCTGTCGGACAGCCAGCAGGCCGGCCTCAACGTCGATGCGGTATCGGGCAAGTCGGTCAACGCCATCCGTTTCTTCAACGGCCAGGGCATCCTGATCTGGGGCGCGCGTACGCTCGACGGCAATAGCGAAGACTGGCGCTACGTCTCCGTGCGCCGCACGATGACCTTTCTCGAGCAATCGGTAAAGGCTGCCGCGCGCGCCTACGTATTCGAGCCCAACAACGCCAATACCTGGTCTGCCGTCAGCAGCATGATCGGCAGCTTCCTCACCGACGTGTGGAAGGAAGGCGGCCTGCAGGGCGCGAGCGCGGCGGATGCGTTTACCGTCAGTGTCGGCCTCGGCTCCACGATGACCGCCGACGATCTGTTGAATGGATTCATGCGCGTCACGGTGCAGGTGGCCGTGGTAAGGCCGGCCGAATTCATCGTCATCACCTTCCAGCAGCAACAGGCGAAATCGGGTTGATGCCGACATGTTCCCGGCGAAGGTCGGCCCAGGTTCGCGCCGGAGCGCGGTATTTGCGTAGCGGTATTTAATTCTCATACACGAAAGGTTGCATCATGGCAGATGACGGCAGCAAGCAAGGTTCAACATGGCCCATGCCGAAATTCCGGTTCGAAGTGGATTTCGGATCGAAATTGAAGGGCATCGCATTCCAGGAAGTGTCGGGCATGGACAAGGAAGTCCAGGTTATCGAATATCGTCATAGCAATAGTCCGCTATTCGCCACCATCAAAATGCCCGGCATCGCCAAGTACGGTAACGTCACCATGAAACGGGGCGTGTTCGTCAACGACAACACCTTCTGGAAATGGATGGACGAGATCAAGATGAACACCATCACGCGGCGCGTGGTGTTGATCAAGCTGCTCGACGAGGGCGGCAAGGTGACCATGCAGTGGCAGTTGAACAATGCGTGGCCGACCAAGATCACGGGTACCGATCTCAAATCCGACGGCAACGAAGTCGCCGTCGATACGATCGAGATCACACACGAGCAATTGGTCATCACCAATGGCAAATGAGGTACTGCTAACCGGCTTCTATTTCGGCTTGAGAATCACGGGAGGCAGTACGAACGACGCCGCGTTTCGGGAGGTATCGGGCCTGAACGCGGAAATCGGCATTGAGGAAGTCGTCAGCGGCGGCGAGAACCGATTCAAATATCGCCTGCCGAGCACGGCGAGCTTTCCCAATCTGGTGTTGAAGCGGGGCATCGTGCTGTCGAGTTCGCCATTGGCCAAGTGGTGCCAAACCACGATGGATGGCGGACTCGCAAAGCCGATCCAGACCAAGGACGTCCAGCTATGTCTGCTCGATGCTTCTGGCAAGACCAGCATGAGCTGGAATTTCAGCAAGGCATGGCCGGTCAAGTGGAACATCAGCGACCTGAAGTCCGAGGACAACAGTGTGCTGATCGAGACGATCGAGTTGGCGTATCAATTTTTCCAGGTCGGCGGACGATAGCCGAAGCAGGAAACGGCATGACTAGGCAACACGAGCGAGGCTGATTATGGCGGTGGAAATACGGGAATTGGTGATCAAGACGCATATCGCAAGTCGTGACGAGGCGCGCGTGCCGGAAACCTTTCATGAGGATTTGCAGGTCCTCAAGCAGCAGATCATCCATGAATGCCTGAAGGTATTGAAGGAGTCGTTGCCCAAGAACGGCCTCGACCGCTAAGAACCCACTCGCCACATCCACTTACCCGGGGCAATACGCATGAGCAATATGAAATTGGTCGCTTACAGCGACGACACCTTCAGCTCAAAGGTGGCCGGCGGCGAATACGAGCTCATGCTCAATCCCGACAAGCTGCGCTGGGAAAGGCGCAATCAGTACAACGAGGAAACCGGGCTAGGCAGCAAGACGTCTCCGCGCTATAGCAAGACGCAAAGCGAGAAACTCAGCTTCGATATCGTGATCGACTGTACCGGCGTCGTCGATAGCACGCGTACGGACTTGCCGACCGATATCGCCAACCTGTCCAAGGTCGTCTACACCTACAACGGCCGCATCCACCGCCCCAACTACGTGATAGTCAATTGGGGAAAAGGTCTAGCGTTCAAGTGCGTGCTGACCAGTTTCGATCTGTCGTACACCTTTTTCAAGCCGGATGGGACGCCCTTGCGCGCCAAAATATCCCTGGCGTTTTCTTCCTACCTCGACCCGGCCACGATGGCCAGGATGGAAGGCAAGCAATCGCCCGATATGACGCACCTGATCCACATCGTGGACGGCGACGACCTGCCCAATATCTCGCGCCGGATCTATGGTTCGACGCAGTATTACGTGCAACTTGCGCAATTCAACGGCCTCAATAAATTTCGCCACTTGCGCGCGGGCACCGCCCTGACCGTGCCGCCGCTGATTGCAGGAGGCGCAAGCGATGCCCAGTAATTCCGCCGGCGGGCTCATCACCACTACCGTCAAGGTCGGTGGCACTGCCATTCCCGGAGACTATCAGGTCCATACGATAGAGATCGACCAAAGCGTCAACCGCATTGCCACCGCCGTAATCAGCCTGGTCGATGGCAGCCCGGACGCGGAAAATTTCACCATCAGCGCCTCTTCCACATTCGTACCCGGAAACGAGATCAGCATCGAGGCCGGCTACGACAACACCAATGTCGTTATCTTCTCGGGCATCATCACCAAGCAGTCGATTCACGCGCGTCCGGCCGTCGGGCCCATGCTCGACGTCGAATGCAAGGATAAAGCGGTAAAGATGACGGTCGGCCGCAAGAGCGCCACCTGGAGCAAGGCCAAGGACAGCGACGCCATCTCGGCCCTGATCGGCAACGCGGGCTTGAGCGCCGACGTCGGCGCGACCTCCGTGCAATTGCCGGAATTGGTGCAGTATTACGTCAGCGACTGGGACTTCATGCTGGCGCGCGCCGAAGTCAACGGCATGCTCGTCACCACGCTCAACGGCAAGGTAAGGGTGTTCGATCCAGCAGGCGACACCTCGCCTGCCGACAGCGCCACCTTCGGCGAACCCGAAGTGCTGGGGTTTTCGGCCGAGCTCAATGCGGTGACGCAGTTGGAGCAGGTCGCCGCGTCTTCCTGGAACTACGCGACCCAGGCCCTCGTCAGTGCCAAAGCACAGAACTCGGTAGCGGGTCCGGGAAACCTCAGCAGCAAGACCCTGTCGAAAGTTGTCGGACTCGATAGTTTTGCGTTGCAGACGGCGACCGCGGAAAGCCAGGACATGTTGACCGCCTGGGCCAAGGCGCAAATGCTGAGAAGCCAGTTGTCCAAGATCACGGGCAAGGTGCGCCTGCAGGGCAAATCGACTTACTCACCGGGCAAATATTTGACGCTTGGCGGCCTCGGCGCCCGCTTCGACGGCGATCACTTCATGTCCTCGGTGCGGCATGAACTGGCCGACGGCAACTGGATCACCGAAGTAAAGATCGGGATGTCGCCGATATGGTTTGTCCAGGAGCGCACCATCGAAGCGCCGGAAGCCGCCGGCCTGCTGCCGGGCATTGCGGGCGTCTATAACGCGACCGTGAAGAAAATCGATAACGATCCGGACAGCGAGTATCGCATCCTGGTCGATGTTGCGCTGTTCAATGACACCAGCCAGGGTTTGTGGGCCCGGCTGGCCAATTTCTATTCAACCGACGGACAAGGGGTGTTCTTCCTGCCCGAAGTGGGTGATGAAGTGGTACTGGGCTTCCTGAACCAGGACCCGCGTTACCCGGTCATTCTCGGCAGTTTGTACAGCCAGAAGAAAAAGCCGTTTTCGGTTTTTTCACCGAACGCCAAGAACACCATGAAAGGGATCGTCAGCAAGAAGGAGCTGCGTGTCCTGTTCGACGACGATAACACCATCCTCACGCTATTGACGCCGAAGAACAATACGCTGGTGCTTGACGACAAGAACGGTCAAATCGAGATGAAGGACCAGAACGGCAATTCCATCGTGATGTCCAGCTCCGGCATCGCCATCAAGAGCAACAAAACCATCAGCATCCAGGCCGCGCAAAACGTGAGCATCAAGGGCGATACGGGTATCGCGGTAGAGAGCTCCGCGGGCGACGTCACCACCAAGGGGATCAATATCCAGGAGACCGCGCAAATGCAGTACGGCGCGAAAGGCAGCGTTAGCGCCCAGGTGGAAGGCGGGGTATCGCTGACGCTGAAAGCCGCCATGGTCATGATCAACTGAGTTCTCGCACGCATAGAAAAAGAATCCCGACCATGCCGCCCGCTGCCCGCATTACCGACTTCCACACCTGCCCGATGGTGACGCCCGGCGTCCCGCCGATTCCCCATGTAGGCGGTCCGATATCGGGGCCCTGCTCGCCCAATGTACTGATCGGCAAATTGCCGGCTGCCAAGGTTGGGGACATGCTGGTTTGCGTGGGGCCGCCGGACGCCATCGTTAAGGGCTCTGCCACCGTCATGATCAACAGCATGCCGGCGGCGCGTATCGGCGACACCACGGCGCATGGCGGGTCCATCGTGCTGGGCGACTTCACGGTGATGATCGGGGGATGACTGCCCATGAATGACAGCGGCTTCTTCGGTCAGGGCTGGTCGTTCCCGCCCGTGTTCGATCATACGACCCATCGGGTGCGCCTGACCGCCGGCGAGGCCAATATCAACCAGTCCATCGACCTGCTGCTGAAGACGCCGCGCGGAAGCCGCACGCTGCTGCCGGAATTCGGCTGCAATCTGTCCAGTTACCTGTTTCGGCGCATCGACGCCACCTTGCGCGAGGAAATCGTCCAGTCGGTGAAGATGACGCTGCTCAACGACGAGCCGCGCATCAGCGTGGAAGAGGTCGACGTCAAGCTGTCCGACGAGGGCGCCATGGTGAAGATCACCGTCGCCTACCTGATTCGCCAGACCAACTCGCGGCATAACCACGTCATTCCGTTTTCGCAGCTGGAGGGAACCAACCTCCAGTTCGGAGTCTAGCGATGGCGGAAGCGACCATGATCGTTTCGCCGGGCTCGGCCGCAGCCAAGCCTGCGGCGCTGAACCCGGACAGCGTTCCGGTGGACGGGCGCACACAGCGCGACCGCCTGGCTTACGCCGCAGAGTTTGCCCGCCTGATCTGTTACTTCAACTCGCAAAATCAGCCCGATGGAGACTGGCAAGAATTTTTCCTGAAAGATCCCGCCATCCTCCTGGCCTCGATCAGCCGGACCGATTATGAACGGTATCACGTGCAGTATGTGCGGATGGAACAACAGCAGGCCTTCTCCGCCAATGCGGAGATCGACGCCGAGTATGTCAATCAACTCTGCGAACTGCTGCAGAAGATGTTCGTCACCCTGGCGGACTGGTTCGAGATCATGGACGTCGACAAAGCCGTCCATGGCCTGTACGAATTCCTCAAGCACAAGATCGTCGCGACACTGGCGACCCAGCTATGGCTTGCGACCGGACTGCAACACTTGCAGCACCTGTCTTCCCAGGGCAAGGTTGTTGCCCCCGAGTGGGACGTCTATCGTCAGTTCGACCCGATCTGGAATACCCACGAGGATAATCTGCGGCCATTCGACGGGGACGGAAAATTCCCCGATTCGGAACAGCAGATCGTCATGCTCAAACGTGTGTACCGCAAGGTGCTTGACGTATTCGTCGAGGTGATCGACCACGCCGGCGAGGCGTTCCGTGCGGAACTGGCGCGCAACTGCGAATACCCGGACACGGCGCTGTTGCGGGTGTTTTGCGAATTGATGGAGATCGAGCAAGCCCAGATCAATCGCTATGGCAAGGCGCATCTCGATTTTTATTACGAACACATCCTGAAACTGAGTCCGCGCCCGGCCCAGGCGGACGAGGTTATCGTGTGCCTCACCCCGGCAAATCCGCTGCAGACGCAGACGCTGCCGGCGGCGACCGCCTTTCTGGCGGGCAGCTATCCCGATCAGGCGCCCGTGGTGTTTTCCAATCCCGATGCGGAAACCGTCAGCGGTGCCGCCATCACGGCGGCGCGCACGGTATGTCGCACCGCAGCCGGACTTTCAATGAACGTCGTGACGCAACCGAATGTCGTCGTCAGGAATGCGGCGCAGGAAATCCAGGATTGGGATGCGTTCGGCAATGCCAAAGGGGTCGTGGTGCAGCCGGGCTTCGCCATTGCCTCCCCCATGCTGTCGCTGCAGGGTGGCACGCGGTCGATTACGCTGACCCTGGTCCTGGCACCGAAAGCGGGGCCGGCCGGCGTCTGGACGGCGGCCGATTTTCCCCACCTATCGGCCCTGAAGGCAAGCCTCAGCACCGCAAGCGGATGGTTTGCGGCAACCACCGCTGCGACGTTTGCCGCGCCCGGCCGGATCGTCGTGACGGTCGGCTTGAACCAGCAAGATCCGCCCATCGTCGCGTTGGCATCCAATCCCGACGGCTATGCCAGCGCGTGGCCGATCATGAAGCTTGACTGCAGCAATGCGTTCGATCTCGCCGACGTTCCGAGCATCACCAGCGCGACCCTGGCGGTGACGGTGACCGATATGGGACGGATCGCGACAAGCGGCAATATCGCCGCCGCACCGGCGGTGGAACCGGCCCAGGCACTGGGCCCGATACCGATGCCCGGTAGCAGTTTTTACGTCGCCTTGCCGGAATGCCTGGCTAAGCCGCTGCAGAGCCTGTCGCTGGTCATTCCCTGGGACAATCTTCCTGCCAATTTCAGCGCTTATTACCTGGCCTACAATATCTATCTGCTGATGCATCCGCAGCAGGTGGCGACGGCGCTATTCGAAAATACCTGCTTCAAGGGACAGTGGGCGGTATTGAACGGCAATCAGTGGGCTGCGTGGCCCGCGGCGCCTCTGCCGCCAAGCGCCGCTGTCGAAAGTGCCGGGCTTTCCAGCTCGACGACCGCACCGGCGGTCGCCGCCGGGCCGGGCGACGTATCGACAGTCAGTCCGATGCCCTTGTTTCAGCAGAAGCCGCCATCCGCGCCCACAAGCCCGCAAACGCAGCAGGCTACGACGGCTGTGCCAGCTGCGGCAGCCGCACCCGCCACGATTGCGCCCCTCGCGCAGTCCGCGTCCGGCGCCGGGTCGATCAACGTTTCCACACCGGCCTTGGCGACGCAATTGACGGCTGCCGCCTCGCTGATTCAGGCGCAGAAAGCGAATCTCGGTTCCAGCGGTTTCGCATTGACGTTTCCGCCACCGGCGTCCTATGTACCTTCACCGGAACTGCCGGCCGCGGCCATGCCGGCGCCGGCGTTGTCGCGCGATGGCTATCTGCGGTTCCAACTGAACGCCCCAAGCGCGGGCTTCGGCAGCGAGCTCTATCCTCAAGTGGTCGCCTACATCACCCTCGTCAATGCGCAACTGCTGATTGCCGAAGCGACCGATAAGACGAACGACAAGACGAACGACAAGACAAAAAATACGACGAAGAATCCGATCCTGCAATTCTGGAATTGGCTGAAATCATTCTGGCAGCCGGATACCCCAAGCGAGGCAAGCGCAGTCATGTTGCTGCCCATGCCCAATATCCCCTACAGCCCCGTGCAAAGCGGGCCGGTCGTCAGCTACACGGCATCGTCCACCGTCGATTTTTCCAGCGCTTCGACGCAAACCTATCCGCTAGAGCTTTATCACTACGGCCCGTTCTGCAACTATCTGGCCTGGCGCGCGCCGTCAACTGTGCAATCGACCACACCATCGCTGGGACAAACCAGGCTGAGCCCGGGCGGTCCGGCCGGCAGCACGCGCTCCGTGCCTCTCGTGCCGGGAGCGGGCAGCCCCGGCTGCCTGTATCTTGCCTTGAGCGGGGTGTCGACACCGGATACCTTGACGCTGTTTGTCCAGGTGAGCAGCGACACCGGCCGCGCCGCACACGGTCAGATCGGATACTGGTACTGGACGCAAAGCGGCTGGCAGAAATTGGCGGTGCTGCAGGATGGAACGCGTGGCTTTGCCAGTTCCGGCATCGTCAAGCTGGCCCTGCCTGCCGTACCGGCAGCGGCCGGCAGCGGAGCACAACCGGCCTTCATCCCGTCACCGCTGATGCCGACTCCGGATTTCTGGCTCGCGATCAGCAATGCCGCGAGCGCAAGCAATATCAAATTCAGCTATCTGAACACCCAGGCGGTTCGGCTGGTGCGCAGCGATCTCACGCACCTGCAAGCGGGCATGACGCCGTGGATTCCGGCCGGCGCGATTTCAGCCGCACCGATCGCCAGCATCGCATCGGTCGTGCAGCCGTTCGACTCATACAGCGGCCTTGCTTCGGAAACCAGGGCGGATTACGACAGCACCGAAAGCTTTTATCGCAGAACCGGCGACCGCTTGAATGGCAAGGACCGCGTCAGTTCAGGCGGCGACGTCGCGAAGATGGTCATGGCGGTTTGTCCCGACCTGTATTACGTCAGCGCCTTGCCCGGCGGCCCGGGACAGATCGGCGTCGCCATGGTGCGGCGCTATGCGAACGCGCAGTTGCCGAACGCCTTTCGGCCGCAATTCGGACCGAGCGAGCTGGAAACGGTTGCACGCCGCCTGGCCGCGCAGGCCTCGGCGCTCGCGGGTTTTTCCGTCGCCAATTTCGCCCACCAGGAGGTGCAGATAGCCTGCACCCTGGTCGTGTCGAACAACGCCAACATGGCCAGGCTGACGTCGGACGTGAATCAGCAGTTGAAATTGTTCCTGTCGCCGTGGATCGTCGCGCAGACCGCGCAGATGAATCTATCGCAGGGCCTGTATCGCGCCGACCTGTTGAATCTGTTAAGCGCCTTTCCCGGCGTTCAAGGCGTCGCCGCCCTGGCCATATTCGTCAGCCCCGGCACAGGGCAAGCGCCGCAGGAAGACCCGCGCGACGTTTTGCTGCCGGCGGCCGGCAGCATCTTCGTATCGCCGCCGCAACATCGGGTTACCATCGCCTGGGCCGATCCTTCCACGGAGGCGGGATGATCGAACAGGATAACTGCATCGTCGATCAAGCCCTGCCCGATGCGATCAGCTTCACGGCGCTCAACGGCAGGGGCTTGGCTCGCCTGCAGCAGATCGTCGGCAAGGTCTGGACCAATTACAATCCGAGCGACCCCGGCGTTACCATCCTCGAACAGCTGTGCTATGCATTGACCGAACTCGGCTATGTTTCCCAGTTTCCAATCGAGGACGTCCTGACGCAGGAAGACGGGAAAACACGCTTCCACGACCAGTTCTTCGAACCGCAGAACATCCTCACCACGGCACCGGTGACGACCGACGACTTTCGCCGGATCATCCACGACGAGCTCGACGACGTACGCGTAGCCTATGTGGATGCCGAACGCGACGCATCGGGCGCCGCGAGCGGCCGCTACCAGGTGAGCCTGGCCTGGAACACGGCATTGCCGAAAGAGGAAGCCGACGTCATTTGCGGTCGGCTCCAGCTGTCGCTGAACCGCCAACGAAATATAGGCGAACTGTTCCTGCGACCGGCGGTATTTCACGACGAGCAAGTCATTGCGATTACGCTGGCAGGTGCCGTCGAACTCGCCGACGGTGCGCAAAGCGACGCCGTCTACAGTGCCATCAGCCAGGCGCTGGCCCAATATGCAGCGCCGCTGCCGCAGCGCTCGGGATACCGCGAGTGGACCGCACAGGGATTGGGGGCGGACGACATCTTCAGCGGCCCGCGCATGCACAACGGCTGGATACCGGGACCCGATGCGCTGGGGCATAAGCGCAAGACCGTCAACCTGTACGAGCTGAATCGGCTGATTGCCGCCGTGCCGGGCGTGGGCCAGGTCCAATCGCTGAGCCTCAGTTGCACGCCGCCCCCTGCCCCGGTTCCGCCCGGCCCCCCCCCTGCACCGACGATATCGATTCCCATCGATGCCGGGCAGATTGCAACCATCGTGCTGGCGCCCGACTTCCGCTTGATCCGCAATCGACAGCCGGCCGAGGGTGCGCGGCAGCACTCCGCGGAATTCGAGCTCGCCGCCATACGCGCGGCGCATCGGGCGTCCACGCCGGACGCCCAGGTGGACCTGCATCCGGCGCTGCCGAGCGGGCGGTATCGCAATATCGAGTCCTACTATTCGATCCAGAATACCTTTCCCGAGGTCTATTGCATCGGCATGAATTCGTTGCAATCGGATGACCCGAGCTACCCGGTGGCGATGTCGCGTCAACTCAAGGGGTATCTGATGGTGTTCGATCAGATGCTGGCCAACCAATTCTCCCAACTGGCTCATCTGGGTGACCTGTTTTCATTCCGCCCGATCGTTCCCAAAGCGGGCAGCGAAGGCAAACCACAACCGAAACCGGATGCCTGGTCGCCGTACCGGAAATTTGCCACCACCTATTTCAGCCAGCCGCTGTACGACGTGCCGCACGTGAAGCGGCTGTTGCGCGGCAACGAGGTGTTTCATTACAGTTTCGATCCGACGACATCGCCGCAGCAGCTGGAACGCGAAGCGTGGAAAAAATTCAAGAAGTATCCGTTCAACGCCTACATCGCGGGCTTGCGCGAGGCTGCCGAGACCGATAGCGAAGCCTGCACCCGGCGCGATGCCATGCTGTCGCACCTGATGGCGCGTCATGGCGACGACGCCAGCCGGTACGAAGACATCATCGACGCCTGCCACTGGTACGGCAGCTCGACCAAGACGCGCATACTGGTCAAAAGCATCTGGCTACAGAATTTCCAGTTGCTGTCCTACTACCGCAATACCGCCTTCGACATCACAGCCACCCAGCTGCTGCTGATGCCGGGCGATCCGACGATCGTCAAGGCGGGCAAGGCCGTTGCGGGGCAAAGCCTGTCGCAACACGTGTTGCAGGCGGTTTATCCGACGCATGAGGGCGAGCTCGACCAGGCGCAGTTCTATGCCGACGCCCACATCAGAAAATCCGATTTCGAACAGTATTGCGGCTTCGAGCTCAAGCTTGGCATCTTGCTGGGTTTGCCCGTGCATTGCCAGATGCTTGCGGCCCGCCTGTACGCCCTCCTGGAATGCCCGGCGTTTGTGGCGTGGCTCGATACGCCGGAGCCGCAGCGCAAGCGCTTCTCCTTGCCAGAATCGGACACCGTGGTGATGGCCGCCGGCGACAAGGACCAGGTCTTTGCCGGACCACAATGCCTGATCGACGTAAGCCGCAACGGGCAAAGGCCGAATCGCCAGGACTACATCCACCATGCCCATCAGTTGCTGTGGCTGGGGCGCCAGCGCAAGGGCATGATCTTGCTGGAGCACATCCTGCTCCTGCCTTTCGGGAACCTCCCGACGGTCGCCGCCGTCGCTGCGGCGGGCAAATCGGCAAATGTACCGGCACCGCAGACACCGGCCGTCAACCCCTATTATCTGCAAGCAACGCTGATCTTGCCGCAGTACGTGACCCTGGTCCAAAGGCCGGACTTCACGCGCTTCATCGATACCTTGCGGGATTTGCATTGGCCGATGCATGTACAACTGAACGTCGCGCCGAAATCATTCGACTATCTGAAAGCCTTCATCCCCTTGTTTGTCAAATGGCGCAACAACCTGCCCAATGCCGACATCCGCGATCCTTTGTCGGCATTGCTGGCCAAGCTGCTCGGGCTCTCCAACGCAAGCGGAGGCGCGCATGCAAACTGAGCACGTCGTCGCCCGCTGCCTGTGGGACCATTCGTTCGATGCGCCGTCGGATGCGCTGGCGCTGCAGGACTTCATCAGCCGATGGAGCCATACGGTACTGCACGAAGAATTGGCATCCTGTTTCGGTGACCTGTGCCCGAGCGGCCACGCATGGCGCATCGAGGAGCTGGAACTCGATCTGGGCCGGATCTGGCTCGACGAGCTTGCGCAAGAGCTGCCGCGCCGCCTGTCCGCGGCCTTGCGCGAAGCCTTGCAGAACATGCTCCTGAACCGGCAGGTCGGCGGGGCGCAGGAGGCCGATGCCAGGCTGCTCGATTCTTCGGGAAGCATGCAGGAATTCATCGGCTGCTTCCTGTCGCAGGGAATGACGCCATGGTGGTATACCGGCGCACGCGATCCGGGCGAGGTATGGGACCAGGAGGCATCCGAGCATGCGCCAATCGTAGCGAATCTGGTGCGCGATCTTGGGCGTCGCGAGCATGTGCGGCGTCGCCTGGTCTGGCAGTTCGGGGAACAGCGCGTGCGGCAGCTGATCTTCCTGCTGGAGCCATGGCATGGCGGGAATATCTGCGCCTGGGCCGATCAATTGTTTTCGATCCAGGCCGGCCGCCGCCTTCCGGAGACAGCGCCGGGCGAGTTCCGTCGGGAAACCTGGCTGCTGGCGCTGACGCATCTGCTGTGCGAGCGCGGCAGCCTGTTCAATACCGTCGCGTTTGCGCGCGGCGTACTGCAAGGCGTGGCGCAGCGCTACCGCATGAACTATCTGAGCCTCATCGGCCTGATGCATCAGGCGGCGTCGGTGCTGCACGCCCGCGGCGAGGGCGATCATCTGTTCTTCAAGGTGATCGAGGCATTGGTCCGGCACGACCGCGTTGCCGACGAGGCGTCCGCGCAACAGCCGCCCGCGCCCGACTACTGGAGTATGCTGCGCCGGATGTTGCGCCATCGGAATGCAAAGCTGCAGCTCGGCAGCGATACATTGCAGTTGAACGAATTGTTTTCGGCCTTGGCGCAGGATGCCCCGGAGCGCATGGCCTCGCTGCTGCGGGAAGAGGGCCGCGCGCAGACCGTGCGCGAAGGCATTCTCAAGCATTTCGAACCGGCGCAACTGGAGCAATTGGTCGCCGTGCTGGAGCCGTCGGACCACGGCTTCATC
>Ga0302314_10000721_pt1 | contig 61633 bp, 59 predicted proteins | sample III_Palsa_N2_3_FD_200533 | JGI IMG/M metagenome (GOLD analysis project Ga0302314, IMG submission 200533) | Peat permafrost microbial communities from Stordalen Mire near Abisko, Sweden - III_Palsa_N2_3 | ecosystem: Environmental > Terrestrial > Soil > Palsa > Peat permafrost | place: Sweden...
GCCGGAAGACCTGGCGCAATACCGCAACCTGGGCATCGCGCAGTGGCAGGATGCCCGAGCCGAACTGCTGCTGCCGATCGCCGACCTGCGCGGCCTGCGCGACGTTGACGACGTGCGCATCAATGGTCGCCCGGTGCGTTTCCGTTCGTCGAGCACACGCGTGGCCGGCTTGCCCGCGATCACCGTGCCGATCGATCTGAGTACGCTCGACGGCAAGCCGATCGAGTTCGACTTGCACCTGACCCTGGCCGGCGCCGCTTCGCTGCAGTTGCTGCCACTGGCGCGCTCCACCGATGTGCGCATGCGCGCGCCGTGGCGCGATCCGAGTTTCACCGGCGCGGCGCTGCCGCTGGAGCGCAGCGTAAGCGAGCAAGGTTTCAGCGCGCGCTGGCACATGCTCGACATCAACCGCAGCTTCGGTCAATGGTGGGTCGACGGCGATCCCGGCGTCGACAATGCGATGAGCGGCTCGTCGTTCGGCGTCGAGTTGTACCAGCCGGTGAGCGTGTACCAGCGCAACGAGCGCGCCGGTAAGTATGGCCTGCTGTTCGTTGCGATGACCTTCGTCGCCTTTTTCTTAGTCGAAGTGCTGCGCAAGCTACGCGTGCATCCGGTGCAGTACCTGCTGGTCGGCGCCGCACTCGTCACGTTCTACGTGCTCCTGCTGGCGCTTTCCGAGCAGATCGGTTTCGCGCCTGCCTATGTAGTCGCCGCCGCCGCGGTGGTGCTGATCGTCGGCGGCTACGCGGCCGCGGTGCTGCATGCGCGGCGCGCCGGCTTGCTGCTTGGCGGCGTGCTCGCCCTGGTCTACGCGATGCTATACGGCCTGATCGCCACCGAGCAGTACGCCCTGCTGATCGGCGCGCTGGTGCTGCTCGCCACAGTGACGCTGATGATGTACCTGACCCGGCGCATCGACTGGTACGCGTATGCAGCACCGACGACCTCACCGCCGCTGCCAGCAGCCGCTATGATGGAAAGGTCATGAATCTGCTCGCCATCGAAACCGCCACCGAATCCTGCTCCGTCGCGTTGATCCACGGCGAACAGGTGATCGCGCGCAGCGAACTCGCGCCGCGCCGCCACGCCGAATTGGTATTACCGATGGCCGACGCGCTGCTGGCCGAAGCCGGCCTCGGCAAGCATGCGTTGGATGCGATCGCGGTGGGCCGCGGCCCCGGTGCGTTTACCGGCGTGCGGCTCGGTGTGTCGCTGGCGCAGGGCATGGCGTTGGCGCTGGACCTGCCGGTGATCACCGTCTCCTCGCTCGCCGCGCTGGCGTTGGAAGCGCCGGACGACGAGGCCGCCATCCTCGCGGTGATTGACGCCCGCATGGGCGAGATCTACGCGGCCAGCTACCGACGCGCCGACGACGGCGGCCTCATCGCGCTGGACGACGAACGCGTCACCACGGCGGAAGCGCTGCAACTGCCCGCGACCGAAGCCTGGCAGGTCGTGGGCAGCGGCTGGGCCACCTACGCCGATGTGCTGCGCGAACGTCTCACCGCGCCACTGCGGCACGCCGACGGCGCACGCTATCCGCAGGCGCGGCACGTCGCCGAACTGGCGGTACGCGAGTTCAAGGCGGGCCGTATGCAGGCGCCGGAACTCGCTTTGCCGGTATATCTGCGCGACAAGGTGGCGCTGACCCTGGTGGAGCAGGGGCGGGCGTGAGGGCACATCGCATGCGTGCGTCGATGACGGGGCTTTCGTGGTATGAACGGAATGGCTGGAGACCGGCCCATCTTGCGCTTCGAGTGATAGCAGTTCTCACGCTGCTGCTGTCCTCATCGATGGCCATCGCTGATCCATGCCTCGACAAGCTGCCGCCCGATCTGCGCCACCTGCTGCAGGTGCGTTTCCCGCATGAGCGGCTGCCATCGAACAGTGACACGCCAGCCGATGCTTATCCGGCCGGCCAAAGCCATCCGGATAAGTGCCTGCTGGTCGCGCGTACGGATGTCGACGGCGATGGTCGCGACGATGTGATGCTGGTGCTGCCATCGAAATCGCAGCGTAGCTATCGCCTGGTGGCGGCCGTGCATCGCGCGCAAGGCTGGCGCATTGATACGCTCGGAAGCTGGCGTTTGCCGTATCAGTACATGTACGTCGACGTCGCACCGCCGGGGCTTTACAAGCACACGAATGACTATCCCTACACGCCGGGCGAAGGCGACGTGGAACGTTTCGATGCGAAGCATTCCGGCTTCGAATTCGGCAAGATCGAGGCCGAAGCAGACGACTATTTCTTTGACGGTCACCGCTGGCTGTACGTACACAGCATCGATTGATTATTAGAGCTACCCGATCGCCATCTGCAACAGCCCACAACGGCAGCTCGCAGGACACGGCGTTGTTTGAATCTGATTCGTTTCGAAATCTCCAAGAAATATGACGATGCCTATCGACCGGCGAGAGTTCCTCCAGATGAGCGCAACCACGACGCTTGCCGCGGGCATGGGCATGGTTTCGGTAACGACACCGATTCGGCCGAGCATTAAGGCCGTGCTGTTCGATGCCTTCCCCATTTTTGATGCTCGCCCCGTTCTGGCCATAGCTGAAAAGCTGTTTCCCGGCAAGGGTGCGGAGCTGGGAAACCTATGGCGGACAAAGCAGTTCGAATACCAGTGGCTGCGCGCGTTGTCTGGAAATTATGCGAATTTCTGGCAGACCACCGAAGACAGTCTGGTGTTTGCGTGCGCAGCGCTGAAGCTTGAGCTGAAGACCGACGCACGCATGCAGTTGATGCAAGCCTACCTGGTGCTCAAGGCCTGGCCCGATGTGTCCGTCGCGCTGAGTGCGCTCAAACAAGCGGGAGTTCGCCTCGCGTTTCTTTCGAACATGACCAAGCAAATGCTCGACGCCAATATCAAGAGTGCCGGCCTGGATGGAATGTTCGAGCAAGTGCTCAGCAGCGACTCAATCCGAAGCTATAAACCGGATGCGCGTGTTTACCAGATCGGCCTGGATGCTTTGCAGCTGAAACGCGAAGAAATTCTGTTCGCCGCCTTTGCTGGCTGGGACGCCGCCGGCGCAAAGACCTTTGGCTATCCAACGTTCTGGGTCAATCGTCTGCAGGCACCGAGCGAAGAGCTGGGCGTCGTGCCGGACAGGGTCGGCAAAGACTTGAGCGAATTAGTAAGTTTCGTTACTCACTTGCGGTGATGCCATCGGTGTCGCTAATGGCTTGAGCGGTTTTCCGCGTACTCGCTTTGCCGAGGTGGCCAGGCAGCATGCGCAGGTTCGCCAAGAGGCCGATCGTCGAGAGCGGGGTTAGCCGCGAAAGAACAGATAGACGGCGCTATAGGGTATACGTGCTTCGGCGCCTGCATGGCCCGCATCGCAACCAGCGGCAGGTGCCACGCCGCCTTCGGTCTGCGTGCGCACGATATACGCGACCTGCGCCAAGTCGCCGCTGCCGCTATGCGATTTGGCACGCAGGACGAGCCAGGGTATGGCATGGGGACTGGGTGAAGGCGAGACATTGAGCGGTTCGCCAACCACGGTGCTGCCGTCGTTCGCCTGCCAGCTTGGTCCGGCGAAGTGTTTGCCGATGAGCTGGCCTTTCGCGTCATGCAAGCTGGCGTCAGGCGCTTTCAGTGTCCATGCAAACGCGCCGTTTGATACCGTGCAGGTGTAGATCTGCACGCCCTTCGCGAAGGCCTGGATGGCCGGTGATTTTGCAGGCGATCCGTCAGCGTGAGTGAAGCCGGAAAAGCCGCCGATGACGATAAGCGCAAGACATCCCATCCACTTTTTCCGCATGGCGTCTCTCCTGCGCGATTGGTGTCGTCATCGTACAAGCTTTCAGACTTGTCCGATCGCCACCTGCACCAGCAGGCTGCTGATCGCGACCGCGGCCCACACGCCGAGGCCCAGCAGGATCGGTCGCAGGCCGGTGGCGGCCATTTTGCGCAGGTTCGCCGACAGGCCGATCGCGGTGAGTGCGACGATGATCAGGAACTCGGCCGCGGTATGGATCGCCGGCAGGATCGCTGTCGGCAACAAGCCCATCGTGCGCACCGCCGAAGCCACCAGGAACCACAGGATGAACCACGGAAAGATCGCTGCCAGCTTGAACTCGCTGCGCACGCCGGTCTGCTGCGACTGTCGCTTCGCGCGCCAGGCGGTGGCAAAGGCCAGCGCCAGGCAGACCGGGATGATCAAGGTGGCGCGGGTCAGCTTGACGATGGTGGCGTAGTCGCCGGCGGCCTTGCCGTAGCTATAGCCGGCGGCCACCACCGACGAGGTGTCGTTAATCGCGGTGCCGGCCCACAGCCCGAAGCCGAGGTCGGACAAATGCATCAGGTGGCCGAGCAACGGGAACAGCAGCACGGCCACCAGATTGAACAGGAAGATGGTGGAAATCGCGAACGCCGTGTCGTGCTCGTCCGGCTGGATGATCGGTGTCACCGCGGCAATCGCCGAACCACCGCAGATGGCAGTGCCGACGCCGATCAGGATCTTCAGCTTGTCGTGCACGCCAAGCAGGCGACCGAGGCCCCAGGCGGCGAGGAAGGCCATGCTCATCGTCACCAGAGTCACCGACAGCGATTCCAGACCGGTCTTCGCTACCTGAGCCAGGCTCAGGCCGAAGCCCAGCGCCACGATCGACCACTGCAACACCTGCTTGGAGGCGAAACGCAGGCCCGGCGCATAGCTTTCGCCGGGCGAAAAAAGATTGCGCACCGCGATGCCCAGTACGATGCCGAATACCGGCCCGCCGATCAGCGGCAGCCAATGGCCCAGCACCAGCGCGACTAGCGCGACCAGCGCAGTGAGCAGCAACCCCGGCGTATTCCGGTGGAAGGGCACCTGTGGCAACGACGGGTTGAAGGTTTCGGCTGGGCGCATGGGATTCTCCGACAGCCGCCATTCTGGGCAATCGCATGCATCAATAAAACTTTGAATATCTTATGCTTCGTATAAGATATCCTGATGATCAATATCAGCCCACGCCAGCTCGATGTGTTTGTGCAGACCGCCATGCTCGGCAGCCTGCGCGCCGCCGCCGAGCAGCTGCACCTCACCCAACCGGCCGCCAGCATGGCGCTGGCGGAAATGGAACGGCAGCTCGGCGTGCCGGTGTTCGCGCGCGAGCGCGGCCGCCTGCGCCTCAATACGCGCGGTCGCGAACTACTACCGCTGGCGCAGGAACTGCTGGAACGCCATGCCGAATTCGCTCGCCGCGGCAGCGGCGCCATGCAATCACTGGCTGGCGAACTGCGCATCGGCGCCAGCAACACGGTCGGCAACTACCTGGTCGGCGAACTGCTCGGCGGTTTCGTGCGCGCGCATCCGCAGGTGGCTGTGCGCTTGCGCGTAGCGAACACCACCGCCATCGCTGCCGCGATGCTCGAACATGCGCTGGACGTCGGCTGCGTCGAAGGCCCGGTGGCGCATCCGTTGCTGCAGTCGAAGCCGTGGCGCGACGACGCGCTGGTGGTTTGCGCGCCGCCCGATCATCCGTTGGCGCACAAACGCACGCTGCGTCCGGAACACTTCGCCGGCGCGCACTGGGTGCTACGCGAACCCGGCTCCGCTACGCGCACTACCAGCGAGCGCGTGCTAGCGCAACTGCCGCCGGGCGAAACCGTGCTGGAACTGGACCAGATCGAGGCGATCAAGCAGGCCGTCGCCAGCGGCCTCGGCATCGCCTGCCTGCCGACGGTCGCGGTGGTCGATGCGCTCGCCGCGGGCCGGCTGAAGGCGTTGAAGACGCCGTTTCTTGATTTGCGTCGCAAGCTTTGGTTGCTGTTGCATCGGGAGAAGTATCGGGGGGCGGTGTTGCAGGCGTTTCTTGATGTAATTGTTTGATGGGTGTTGCGCACTTGGCGCTTTCTTCAGAGCAAAGCATTCGCCAAGTTGCTTGTGGTCTGACGATGGGTTTCGCTCGCCTGTTGGCGAGCGACCTTCTTCTCTTTGCTTGCCCACGCTCGCGCTTGGAGCGCGAGCGAACAGCGAAGCTGGCCCGAAGGGCGGAGGGCAGGAGGCCCGGAGTCAAGAGAAGAAGGCAAGAGAAAGGGCACCCCGGATGGCGCGCTCGCAGTCCATCCCTGGACTACGAGTATGCGGTCGGGTTACGGGGCTGATCCTAAACAACATCAGCGACAGGGCTTCCTGCACTGTCGACAAACTGGCTCGCATCCTTGCGAGCCAGCCTGCGGGCTTTCCTTCACCTGCCCGCCGCGCCATACGGAGGCCCGGGTAAAGCAGCGCGCTCCTGCGCGCAGAAGCCAAAGCAGGAGCAGGAGCAGGAGCAGGAGCACAACTTTAAGTTGCACTTTTCTTTTGCACTTTGCAGTTGCTTATGCTGTTGCCTTTGTTTCTGCGCGCAGGAGCGCGCCGTTCTTCCCGGGCCCCTGTGCGGCGGTGAGGCGTGGACGAAAAGGCCCGCCAGGGGAGTCGGCAGGGATGCCGACTCCTTTTCGCCAGGGCAGGAGCCCTGTCGAAAAGCCCGGCCACGTCTCACGGACTTTCCAGCCATGGATGGCTGGAAAGCGCCAAGCGGGGTGCTCTTCTCTTTGGTTACTTTCTCTTGAGCACGCAAGAGAAAGTGACTCGCTCTCCGCAGGAGAGTGAAAGCTCTAACTTGCTTTTGCGTAAATGGCGCAGAGCCAAATCCGAGCGTCAGCAACCGGCGGTAATCTCCGCCATCACCGCCTCAGCATCCTCATGCGTGCGCGCCCGAATCAACCGCGGCATATGCCGCCGCAACTCCGCATGATCCAGCGCCGCGAGGCGATCCCGCACATGCAATATCTGGCTGGGATGCATGCTGAATTCGCACAGTCCCAGCGCGATCAGCAGGGCGGTGAACTTCACGTCGCCACCGATCTCGCCGCACAGGCTCACCGGCTTGCCAGCGCGGCGACCGGCGCTGATGACATGGGCGATCAGTCGCAGCAGGGCCGGCTGCAGCGGGTTGTAGATATTCTCCAGCGCGTCGTTGCCGCGATCGGCGGCGAGCACGTACTGCGCTAGGTCGTTGGTGCCGATGGCGAGGAAATCGGCGTGGTCCAGCAGCGAGCGCACGTTGATCGCCGCGGCCGGCACTTCGATCATCGCGCCCAGCGGCAGCTTTTCCGGCAGGTCGACGTTTTCGCGCTTGAGATCCTGCCGCGCCAGCTTGAACAGCGTGCGCACCGCGATCAGCTCGTCGGGTTGGGTGACCATCGGCACCAGCACGCGCACGGGCCCATAGCAGGCGGCGCGCAGGATGGCGCGGATTTGCGTGGTGAACACGGCCGGGTAGCGCAACGACAGGCGCACGCCGCGCACGCCGAGTGCGGGGTTTTCTTCGCCGCGCATCACCAGGCCGGCCGCGTCGGCCTTGTCGGCACCGAGGTCGAGTGTGCGAATGGTCACCGGCATGCCGCCCATGCCCATCACCACGTCGCGATAGGCGATGAATTGTTCTTCCTCGGATGGCAGGCCCTTGTGGCGCAGGAACAGGAATTCGGTGCGGTACAGGCCGACGCCGTCGGCGCCGCGCGTGCGCGCCATCGCCACGTCCACCGCAGATTCGGCGTTGGCGAGCAGGCGGATGTCGATGCCGTCGCGGGTGCGCGTAGGCGCGTTGGCGAGGGTCGCCAGGCGGCGGCCTTCGAGCGCGGATTCGCGTTGCCAGGCGCGATAGCGCGCGAGATCCTGCGCGGTCGGATGGACCACGGTTTCACCGCGCTCGGCATCGAGCAGAATCAGGTCGTCGTCGTGGATGATGGAGAGTGCGTCGCGGGTGCCGACCAGCATCGGCAGGTCGAGGCTGCGCGCGAGGATCGCACTGTGCGAATACGCGCTGCCTGAGCTGGCGATCACGCCGAGCAGGCCGTGGCCGGCCAGGTGTGCCATGTCGGCCGGCGCGATGGTGTCGGCGACCAGAATCTCGCCGACGCGCGCGGCGAGCTTGCGCTCTTCGACGCTGGTCTGCCGTTGCAGCGCGGAGACCACGCGGCCGATCACCTGATCGATATCTTCCTTGCGGCTGCGCAGATAGGGATCGTCCATCGCCTCGAACACCGCAACGAGCCGGTCGCGCTGTTTCTTCAGCGCGGCGGCGGCGCGGTAGTGGCCGATACGCACCATGTCGTCCAGCCCGCGCAGCAGTTCGGCATCGTCCAGCAGCAGGCTGTGGGCGTCGATGAATTCGTTGACCTCGCGGGCGAGCGCGCCATGCAGCTTGCCGCGCAGCTCGCGCAGCTCTTGCCGCGCGGCATCCAGCGCGCGGTGCAGGCGGATCAGTTCCTCGTCGACCTCGGTTTCGGCCAGTGGGCGCGAGTCCACCAGGTAGCGGTTCGGCTGCACCAACCGCGCACGGCCCAGCGCCATGCCGTGTGCGGCCACCGTGCCGGGCAGCACCTGCCTCATGCGGGACTCCTGTCGGAGCGGGGAATCCCAAAAAGGGGACAAGCGGGGAACGGGGAACGGGGAACAAAAGCACGCATAGCGGCGAGCTGCGTCTGCTCGGCCGTTCCCTGTTCCCTGTTCTCTGTTCCCAGCTTCACCCTCATGCCCCTTCGTCGAATTTGCGATCGAACAAGGCGACTACCGCGTTCAGCGCGTCGCCTTCGTCCGCGCCATCGGCGCGCACGGTCAGCGCTGTGCCGAGGCCGGCCGCCAACATCATGACGCCCATGATGCTCTGCGCGTTGACCTCGCGGCCGCGGCTGACCAGCCATACGGTGGATTTGAAGCCCTGCACCAGCTGCACCAGCTTGGCCGAGGCGCGTGCGTGCAGGCCGAGCTTGTTGGAAACGACGATGTCTTTTTCAAGCATAGAGGGCGGGCATAGTGGGTGCGGGCCTTGTGATGGCGTACTTGATTGGAGCGGACCTGACTAGAACGCGTCAGATCCGATCGCGTTTAACCGGGTCACGCTCGATGACATCAGGCGCGGTCGATGAAGATGCCACCGCGGCCGCCGCTGGCGGCGATTTCCGCCAGTTCGTCCAGCGACTTGTCGGAGTAATTGAGCACGCGCAGCAGCATCGGCAGGTTGAGGCCGGAGACGCAGCGCAGGCGCACGCCGAGCGGGCCGAGCGACAGGCCGATGTTGCAAGGCGTAGCGCCGTACAGGTCGGCGAGCACGAGCACGCCGTCGCCCTGGTCCAGCTCGCGCGCGTGGCGCGCGGTGAGCGTGCGCATTACGTCGGGATCGGCATGCGGCGGCACTTCCACCGCGTCCACACGCAGCGGCAGTTTCGGCATCACATGCTTGGCGGCGGAGATCAATGCGTGGCCCACCGCTTCGTGGGTCATCAGCATCACGCCGACGTTCACTGCGGGTATTGCCTGGATGGCGGGCATGGTCATGGTCACTCGAGTTCGCGGTGAAAAGTGAGCACGCCATCGCGCGTGGCGCGATAGTGTGCGGCAAGTCGCTCGACCAGATAGACCGAGCGATGGCGGCCGCCGGTGCAGCCGACCGAGATGGTTACGTAGCTGCGGTCGTCCTGTTCGAAGCGCGGCAGCCAGGCATCCAGCCAGCGCGCGGTGTCGTCGAAGTACTGGCCGACCAGCGGCTCGGCCTCGAGGAAGTCACGTACCGCGGCATCCTTGCCCGACAACGAGCGCAATGCTGGCTGCCAATGCGGGTTCGGTAGGCAGCGTGCGTCGAAGACGAAGTCGGCGTCCAGCGGCAGGCCGCGGCGGAAGGCGAAGGACTGGAACATCAGGGTGAGGCCGTCGGTAGCCTCGGCATAGCCGGTGGCGACCAGCCGGCGCAGCTGATGCACGTTGAGCTCGCTGGAATCGATCACCTGCTCGGCGATCGCCATCAGCGGGCGCAGCAGGCGGCGTTCGCTGGCGATGGCGTCGGCGAGCGAGACGCCGCGTACGGCCAGTGGGTGGCGTCGGCGGGTTTCCGAATAGCGCTTGATCAGCACGTCGTCGCGACAGTCCAGGAACACCAGGTGCACCTGCACGCCGGAGGCGGCCAGTTCGGACAGCACGCCCGGCATGCGCTGGAAGTCGTCGCCGCGGTTGCGCACATCCACGCCGACCGCGATCAGTCGGCGCTTGCCGCCGGCACTGCGCGAGGCGGCGCTGACCAGCTGTGGCAGCAACTCGGTCGGCAGGTTGTCGACGCAGTAGAACTCGAGGTCCTCCAGCGCGCGCAGGGCGACCGTCTTGCCGCCGCCGGACATGCCGGTGAGCACGATCAGGTGCGTAGCCAGCGGATCGTTGATGCGGCCGCGTTGAACTGTGGTGTCGTTCATGCTCACCATGGCGGCAGCCTGCGCATCTGATGCGCCTGGCGATCGATGAAAGTTTGCGCCGGATCGATGCCCTTGCTCTTCAGCACGTGGCTGCGCACCGCGGCCTCGACCAGCACGGCCAGGTTGCGACCGGGCGCCACCGGTATGGTGATCTTCGGTACCGGCACCTCGAACATCTCGTGGTGGCCGATGTCGCCGGTGAGGCGGGTGAGGCCGTCGCTGTCCTCGCCGTCGCGCAACGGTTTCAGGTGAATCACCAGGCGCAGGTATTTGGACGGCTTTACGGCCGTATGGCCGAACATCTCGCGCACGTTGAGCACGCCCAGGCCGCGCACTTCGAGCAGGTCTTGCAGCAGCTCGGGGCAGTTGCCGTCGATCACATCCGGCGCGATCAGGGTGAATTCGGTGGCGTCGTCGGCAACCAGGCGATGGCCGCGGCTGATCAGTTCCAGCGCCAGTTCGCTCTTGCCGGAGCCCGATTCGCCCGTGATGAGCACGCCGATCGAGAACACCTCGAGGAACACGCCGTGCAAGGTGATCTTCGGCGCCAGGATGCGCGCCAGGTGGTACTGCATCCAGGTCAGCAACTCGTGGCCGCGCTTGGAGCTGATCCACAGCGGCGTGTTGGTTTCCTCCGCCACCTCGCGCAGGTCGGACGGGATTGGCTGATCCTTGGTCACGATCAGCGCCACCGGCTGGTAGGCGGCGATCTTGTGGATGACCTCCCAGCGATGCCGCGATTCGAGCGCATCGAGGAAAATCAGTTCCTCGGTGCCGATGATCTGGATCTTGTTCGGATAGATGACGTTGAGGTAGCCGATCAACGAGGGCCGGCGCGTGGTGGTGACACCCCGCTCGAGCACGCGCGACTCGCCGCGCATGCCGGACAGCCAGCGCAAAGCCATGCGCTCGTGCACGCCATCGTAGAGTTGTCTAGCACTAAGCCGGTCCAAGCCCAAATCCCTCGTGCCGCTTGTGCGCGGCAACATGGATATTGTGCCAGCTTGGCCGGAAAGCTGCCCGGCGGTTCTTACTGGAGAGCCGGCCTAGCCACAGAAAGTGCGGGAAGGCCGGCTGGCTGCGGCGATTGGCCGCAGGCCTGGGCGGCGGGATCAGCCGTACTGGCGTTCCGCGCGCACTTCGCGCTGGTGCTTGTCGCAGATTTTTTCGCGATGCTTGCGCAACTGATTCAACAACTTGTCGAACATCAGGTCGATGGAGGTGTACATGTCGGTGTCGGTGGCTTCGGCGTGCAGAGTGGCGCCGGCCACGCTCAGCGTGCCCTCGACCCATTGTTCCAGCTTGTCCACCGACAGCACGATGCTGAGGTGGATGATTTTGTCGTCGAGTCGGGTGAGGCGGTCGAGTTTGGCGTTCACGTGATCGCGAAGCGCCTGGGTGACCTCTAAGTGCTGACCGCTGAGTTGAACTTGCATGGTTCGCCTCCTTACTTGAACTGCCGCCGTGGCGGCTGGGTGGATGCGCCGGTTGCGACGCATCTTCTATCTATGCTTTGTTGGATGTGCGAGCAGCCTCCAAGTTCCCCGCGCTCAACCGGCGCGCTGGCGATCGCTGGAGCTGGGTATGCGCAGGGCCTCCCGGTATTTGGCTACGGTACGGCGCGCCACCTGGATGCCCTTGCGCTGCAGCTCCACGGCGATCGCCTGGTCGGATAAGGGTTTGCGGCTGTCCTCGGCGCCGATCAGCTTGCGCAGCATCGCCTGGATCGCGGTAGCCGAAGCACTGCCGCCGTCCTCGGTGGAAACGCCGCTGGAGAAGAAGTGCTTCAGCTCGAAGGTGCCGCGCGGTGTGTGGATGTATTTGCGCGTGGTGACGCGCGAGATGGTCGATTCGTGCATGCCGACTTCTTCGGCCACTTCACGCAGCACCAGCGGATGCATCGCCTCGGGGCCGTAGTCCAGGAAGGCGCTCTGCCGGCGCACGATCGCGTCGGCCACCTTGAGCAGGGTTTCGCTACGCGATTCCAGGCTCTTGATCAGCCAGCGCGCCTCCTGCAGCTGGCCGCGCATCCAGCTGGCATCTTCGCCGCGTGCCTGGGTGATCAGGCTGCAATAATGCTGGTTGAGGCCGAGCCGGGGCTGGCTCTGCGGATTCAGGCTGACCCGCCAACGACTGCCGTCGCGCTGGGCATAGACATCCGGTGCCACATATTCGACCGGGGTGACGTCCAGCGCAGCGCCGGGGCGTGGATCGAGGTGGCGGATCAGCTGCGCGGCGCCGGCCACGTCTGCCTCGGTGGCATGCAGCTTGCGTGCGAGCCGCGCGACATCGTTGTGCGCCAGCAGTTCGAGTTCGCTGTCGACGATGCGCAGCGCCAGCTCGCGGTGCGGCACGTTGACGTCGAACTGTTCCAACTGCACGCGCAGGCAGTCGCGCAGGTCGAGGCTGGCCACGCCGGTCGGATCGAAGCGCTGCAGCTCGCGGCGCACCGCTTCGAGGTCGTCGAGGTTGGCCTTGAGTGCTGGCGGCAAGGTGCCGAGCAAGGCGGCGAGCGATTCGACGAGGTAACCATCGCTGTTCAGCGCGTCGATCAGCACGGTGGCGATCGCGCTGGCGCGCGCGTCGAACGAGGACAGGTTGAGCTGCCACAACAGATGTTCCCGCAGCGATTCCGGGGCAGCGTTCTGGGCATCCATGCCATCGTCGTCGCGCGCTGCGTTGTTGCCCGTGCTGCCGCTGCCCGTGCTGCTGCCCAGCGAGAAATCGATCGGCGCTTCGGCCGACACCTCGGCCTCGTTCCACTCCGGCGCGTCGTCGGCATTGTGGTCGACGGCGCTGTCCTGCGACGACGTGGCCTGCTCGAAAACCTCTTCGCCCTCGGCGCCCTCTTCCTCGGCGGCATCCTCGGCGAATTCGAGCAGCGGGTTGCTCTCGGCGATCTGGCGCAACTCGGCTTCGAGCTCCAACTGGGAGAGTTGCAGCAGGCGGATGGCCTGCTGCAACTGCGGCGTCAGCGAAAGCTGCTGGTGAAGACGAAATTGCAGTCCGGTTTTCATGCCAGCCGGTAATGGTGCGTGGACTTCATCCTACCCCTATCTTGCCGGGCGCGGCCATAGCCGGATTGGCCGACCGCACGGGAATCCCTTGCCGCCCGTTCGGGCTAGTGCTTAGAGGCGGAATTCGCGGCCCAGATAGACCTCGCGGACCTTTTCGTCGGCGAGGATGTGCGCCGGCGTGCCGCGCGACAGCACTTCGCCGTCGCTCATGATGTAGGCACGGTCGCAGATGCCCAGCGTCTCGCGGACGTTGTGATCGGTGATCAGCACGCCGATGCCGCGTTCCTTCAGGTGTCGCACGATGCGCTGGATTTCGCCGACCGAGATCGGGTCGACGCCGGCGAAGGGTTCGTCCAGCAGCATGTAGCGCGGCTGCGCGGCCAGCGCGCGGGCGATTTCCACGCGACGGCGCTCGCCGCCGGACAGGCTGATGCCTTTCTGGCCGGCGATGTGCGCGACCTTCAGCTCGTCAAGCAGGCTTTCCAGCTCGCTCTCGCGCTGTTTCTGAGTCAGGCCATCGCGCAATTCGAGCACGGCCATGATGTTGTCGGCCACGCTGAGGCGACGGAACACCGAGGCTTCCTGCGGCAGGTAGCCGATGCCGCGCTTGGCGCGCATGTGCATCGGCAGGCTGGTGATGTCCTTGCCGTCCAGCTTGATGCTGCCGGCGTCGGCCTCGATCAGGCCGACCACCATGTAGAAGCAAGTGGTCTTGCCGGCGCCGTTGGGCCCGAGCAGCCCGACCACTTCGCCCTCACGGATCGAGAAGGCGAAATCCCGCACGACCTTGCGCGCCTTGAAACTCTTTTGCAGACCCTCGGCAGAAAGCATCAATCAGTTGCTCTTGGCGGGAGGAGCGGCAGGGGGCGTGGCGGGTTTGGCCGGCTTGCCGGGAGGAAGCTTGCCTGCGACCGGCTCGCCGTCCGGCACGGGCTGTGCGGTGGGCGGCTTGGCGCAGATGACCGGCGCTGCAGTCGGCGTCGTTGTGGTGTTCTTGGGCAGGATCACGCCGTGCACCAGGCCATCGCCGCCCGACTCGCCGGTGATCAGGCTGGTATTTTGATTGTAGGTGAGCTTGTCGCCGTGGAACTCGCCGCGGCACTGCTGGTGCACTACCGCATTGTTGATCAGCACGGCGATGCCATTGATGTTGTCGTAGTCGATCTCGGCGCCGTCGCCGGTCATCAGGTTGTTGTTCTCGTCCAGCTCCTGGATGTGAGCCGGATTGCCGGTAACCACCATGTGCGACATCTGCGTGTCGGCGTCCATGTACAACTTGGCGACGTCGCCGGTGAGCAGCAGGGTGCCCTGGGTGATCTTCACTGAGCCGGTCAGCGTGGTGACCGTGTTCGGCGCGTTGTAGGCGTTGGTAGTCTTCGAGGCGTAGTTCATGATCTGACCGCGATCCGCCTTCTTGGCGATCGCGTGCAGCGGCAGCAGCGCCAGCAGCAGGGCCGACAGGAGCCCGGTATACCGCAGCCCGATGGCGAGCTTAGGATTTGCGCTTGCGCGGCGGGAATGTGCCGTGGCTTTCATCGAACAGCTCCAGATGGTTGTCGTTGAGGTTGGCACGCATGCCAATGCCGTTGATTGTACGTTCGCCCTGCACGATATGCGCCGGTTCCGCAGTCACCATGCGGTTTTCCTTCGGCCACGCGGTGACCTCGGAGGTGTGCATGGTGGTTTCGGGCGTCAGAGTGCCCTGTGCATCGGTGTACGGCGGCCGGTGCATGTAGACCGGGCCCTGCAGCTTGAGCAGGTCGCCCGCCTTGTTGACCCAGGCGTACAGCGAGTTGCCGTCCCAGTCGGGGATGCCGGGCTTCTTCGACGGGATCAGGTAGGTCGGCGTGTTGATATACAGCGAATCATCGCCGTCGCGCCGTTCCAGGTGCGGCGCGACCATGCGGAAATTCGGCAGGCCATCGATGTCGTAGGCCCACATGGTGAAGTTGTGCAGTACATAGCCGGAGCGCGGCGGGCCGATGAAATCGCTGGTCTTCGGCGCGGGGCCGAGCCACCACTCCAGGACCTGGCCGCCCACCAGGGCCAGCGCCACCACCACGATGGCCGCGGTCAGGCGGCGATCGCGCAGATAGGTGACGAGGCTCATTGCCAGCGTTCCCGCTCGGCGTCGTCGTGGCCTTGCGCGTGCAGGATCAGGTCGCAGACCTCACGCGCGGCGCCTTCGCCGCCGTTGCGGTGCGTCTGCCAGTGGGATTGTTCGGTGATCCACGGGTGCGCATTGGCCACTGCTACGGCCAGCCCTACGAGGCGCATCGGCGCGAGGTCCGGCAGGTCATCGCCGACGAAGGCGGCCTGCGCGGGTGTCAGCTTCAGTGCTTCCAGCAGCTCCAGCAGGCAGGCGCGCTTGTCGTCCTGGCCCTGGTAGACATGGTTGATGTCCAGCTCTTCCGCACGCAGCGCCACGGGATGGCTGATGCGGCCGGTGATCAGGGCAACGGTGACGCCGTGCGCCTGCAGCTGTTTCAGGCCCAGGCCGTCATGCACATGGAACACCTTGATCTCGTGGCCGTCCTCGCTGTACCAGAGGCGGCCGTCGGTCAGGGTACCGTCGACGTCGAAGGCGACCAGCTTGATCGCGGCGGCGCGCTGCAGCACATCGGCGGAGAGGTTGCTGAAATAGGTGTTCGGCATGGAGTTCGGTTTCTTAGACCACGCGGGCGCGCAGCAGGTCGTGAATGTTCAGCGCGCCGACCACACGCTGCGCCTCGTCGATCACCAGCAGCGCATGGATCTGATGCTTTTCCATCAGCTGCGCTGCCTCGATCGCCAGCTTGTCGCTGCCGATCGTCTTCGGATGGTGGTTCATCAGGTCGGCTACGCAGGCGGTGCGCAGATCGACGCCGTCGTCGTCCAGCGCGCGGCGCAGATCGCCGTCGGTGAACACGCCGAGCAGCCGCTGGTCGGCGTCGATCACCGCGGTCATGCCGAGGTGCTTGCGGGTCATTTCCACCAGCGCCTGCGGCAGGCTGGATGTGGGCGTGACCGTCGGGATGCCGTCGCCGGTGTGCATCACGTCGCTGATGTGCAGCAGCAGGCGGCGACCCAGGCTGCCGGCCGGATGCGAGCGGGCGAAGTCGTCGGAGGTGAAGCCACGCGCCTCGAGCAGGGCGATCGCTAGCGCGTCGCCGATGACCAGCGCGGCGGTGGTGCTGGCGGTCGGCGCCAGGCCGAGCGGGCAGGCCTCGACGGAGATGCTGGCGTCCAAGTGCAGGTCCGCCTGATGCGCCAGCGAGGAGTTGCCATTACCGGTGATCGCGATCAGCGGGGTGCCCTGGCGCTTGATCAGCGGCAGGATGAACAGCACTTCGTCGGTTTCGCCGGAGTTGGATAGCGCCAGCACGATGTCGTGCGGCTGGATCATGCCGAGGTCGCCGTGGCTTGCTTCGCCGGGATGCACGAAGAAGGACGGCGTGCCGGTGGAGGCCAGCGTGGCGGCGATCTTGTGCGCGACGTGGCCGGACTTGCCCATGCCGGTGACCACCACGCGGCCTTCGCAGCCCAGGATCAGCCGGCAGGCCTCGACGAAGTCCGAGCCGATCCGCGGCTCCAGCGCGTGGATCGCGGCGGCTTCGGTGGCGATCACCGTGCGCGCGCTACGCACGATGGCTTCGGCGTTCACCAGGACGGGTTTGGCGGCGGTGGGGAGGGCATGGGCGTTCATGGCTTCTCGCGACGGAATGGGGGAAGGCGTCGTTGTTGGATAGCCGTGCCGCCAGCGTCCGGGTGGATCCCGTCGTTTCTGCGACAGCGTATTTCCATTACCATGACATATTCGCATTTTACCGTCACAAGACGGCGTGATGGATTCAGACTGTGTTCTGAATTCCGAATCATCGCCGGCTTGCCTTTCAGTGGACTTCCGATGGACGCGGCCGAGATCCAGGCATTGATCCAAAACGGCCTGCCGGGTGCGCAGGCTGACGTGAGCGGCGCCGACGGCGTGCACTTCGAGGCCACCGTGGTGGCCGCCCAGTTCGCTGGCAAGCTGCCGCTGGCACGGCACCGCATGGTCTACGCCACGCTGGGCGAGCTGATGGGCGGCGCTATTCACGCGCTGGCCTTGAAAACGCTGACGCCCGAGGAAGCCGCGACTCGCTAAGCCTGGCATGGATGCTGGTTTGTTCTTCGCGCTCACGGAGGAGTGCAGAAACCATTTAAGAGTCTGGCAGGACGCCGGTTTATTCTTTGCGCTCAAGGAGGAGCGCACAAACATAGGACAACGATGGCCAAGATTCTGATCAGCGGCGGCGAGCCGCTCAACGGCGAAGTAGGCATTTCCGGCGCCAAGAACGCCGTGCTGCCGATTCTCGCTTCCTGCCTGCTCGCCGACGAACCGGTCACGATCAGCAATGTGCCGCATCTGCACGACGTCACCACCACGATGGAACTGCTCGGCCAGATGGGCGTGCAACTGGTGCTGGACGACCGCATGAAGATCCAGGTCGATCCGCGCCCGGCCAACCGCTACTTCGCCCCGTACGAGCTGGTGAAGACGATGCGCGCCTCGATCCTGGTGCTCGGGCCGCTGGTGGCGCGGTTCGGCCAGGCCGAAGTGTCGCTGCCCGGCGGCTGCCAGATCGGTTCGCGGCCGGTCGACCAGCATATCCGCGGGCTGCAGGCGCTGGGTGCCGAGGTGGTCGTCGAGAACGGCTACATCAAGGCGCGCGCGCGGCGCCTGAAGGGTGCGCGGATCAACATGGAAATGGTCACCGTCACCGGCACCGAAAACATCATGATGGCCGCGGTGCTCGCCGCCGGCACCAGCGTGATCGAGAACGCGGCGCAGGAGCCCGAGGTGGTCGATCTGGCCAACTGCCTGATCGCGATGGGCGCGCAGATCGAGGGCGCCGGCACCTCCACCATGGTGATCCATGGCGTCGAGCGCCTGCATGGCTGCGAATACGAGGTGCTGCCGGATCGCATCGAGACCGGCACCTTCCTGGTCGGCGCCGCGATGACCGGCGGCAAGGTGAGGGCGCGCAACGCCCGCGCTGGCACCATGGATGCCGTGCTGGCCAAGCTTGAAGAGTGCGGCGCGCACATTTCGACCGGCCCGGACTGGATCGAGCTGGACATGCAGGGCCGCCGGCCGAAGGCGGTGAACATCACCACCGCGCCATACCCGGCCTTTCCGACCGACATGCAGGCGCAGTTCACCGCGCTCAACTGCGTCGCCGAGGGCGTCGGCGTGATCACCGAGACGGTGTTCGAGAACCGCTTCATGCACGCGCACGAGTTGCAGCGGCTGGGCGCGGACATCCGCCTCGAAGGCAACACGGCAATCATTCAGGGCGTGTCCAAGATGAGCGGTGCCCCGATCATGGCCACCGACCTGCGCGCCTCGGCCTGCCTGGTGCTGGCCGGTCTGGTCGCCGAGGGCGACACCACGGTCGACCGGGTCTACCACATCGATCGCGGCTACGAGAACATCGAGGAAAAGCTCGGCGTGCTCGGCGCGAAGATCCGACGCTTGCCGAACTGAGCGTTACCCTACGCGCAATACGAAAGAGGCCGCACGATGCGGCCTCTTTGCGTTTGATCTGGAGGGTTGCCGCTCAGGGCTGGCTGAACTTGACCAGTTCCAGGGTGAGGTTGCCGCCGTCGGCCTGGGTGATCTTCACCGGCACCGGAAATTTCTGCGGCACGTACCAGGCGGTGAACGGCTTGTCCGCGTTGCTGCGTTCCACCCGTTCGGCCTTGAAGCTGCCGGCCGGTACCTTCACCGCTTCCGCGCCGGTGACCTTGTACTGCTGCTGTTCCACGCCCTGCCGCACGCCCACCGGCACGGTCAGCTGCTGCTTGCCGCTGGCCAGCGCCAAGCCGATCGCCAGCGGCAACGTGTTGCGGTCGGCCATGCCGGGCACGCCTGCATAGCTGGTGACGCCCTTGCCCTCGTCCACGCTGACTTGGTGCGTGGCCGGGTTGACGCTGAGGTGGCGTTGCTTGGTCTTCAGCGCCACCTGGGTGCTGTCGTAACGCAGGGTGTCGAGGCTGTCGTTGTTCCAGCGGAAGCGGCTGGTCTCGGTCGAGCTGGCGTTGAGCATCGCGGCCATGCCGGCGGTGCCCTTGCTCTGGTTGCTGTAGGTGTATTCGCCGTTCTCGGCGGCGCCGAGCCTGATCGTCGCCTCGCCTTGCGCCTCGCCATTGCTGGAGACCTGATAGACGGCGGTGAACGGCTTGGGCGGCGCGGCGAAGGCGGCGGTGGTGACGAGCGCCAGCGCGAGGCCGGCGGCGAGCTTGCGGAGTGAGTTGGATTTGCGCATGAGGCCCAAGTCTACGGATGCATCCTGAACGCTCGTAGTGGCTCCGTCGCACGAAGGCTTAGAGCAGCCGTTCGCCGCGCAGCTGCAACGGCCGATCGAGCGGCCGGCCATCGAAAACCACGTTCTGCCCGGTCAGCGCCAGTCGGTTTGCGGCGATGGCCTCGACCACCGTGACCAGCAGTCGGTGTTCGAGCGGCAGCAGGCGTTGTGCCAGCCGCTGCTCGTCATCGCCCGTTTCGATCGGCAGGCGCACCTGTGCAATCACCGGGCCGCCGTCCAGCTCGGCGGTCACGTAGTGCACGCTGGCACCGTGTTCGTCGTCGCCCGCCGCCAGCGCGCGCCGATGCGTGTGCAGGCCGCGGTATTTCGGCAGCAGCGACGGATGGATGTTGATCATCCGGCCGACCCACGGTGCCAGCGCCTGCGCATCGATGATGCGCATGAAGCCGGCCAGCACCAGCAGCTCGGCGCCGCAGGCGGCGACGCGACGGAACAGTTCCAGATCGAATGCCTGTCGGCTGGCGAAGTCATCCGGCGACAGCGCCAACGTCGCGATGTCGGATCGTTCCGCCAGCTGCAGCGCGGGCGCGGCGCTCTTGTCGCTGGCGACCAGGCTGAATTCGACCGGCAAGCTGCCCGCATTGCGCGCCGCGACCAGCGCCGCGAGATTGCTGCCGCGGCCGGAGGCCAGCACGGCCAAGCGCAAGGACGGAATCATGGGTTCATTACCATCATCGGTTAGGCATAGTATTCAGAACTCAATGGGCTTCTCACGTATGCACAGCTCAACAGTCCTGTATCCGGTATTTGCATTGGCACTCTGGACCAGTCTGGTACTGCTGCAAATCCCCATTGCCCGTTTTCGCTCAGCATTCAAGCGAGAAGTCGTGGCGAATGACTTCAAATACGGAGAATCATCGTCGGTGCCATTACATGTGATTATTCCAAATAGAAACTACATGAACTTGCTTGAACTGCCAGTTCTGTTTTACGTCGTTTGTTTGCTCATCTATGTTACTGGCATCACGTCGTCGAATATGGTTACGGTTGCATGGGTATATGTCGCGCTGCGAGTAGTTCATAGCCTGATCCATCTCAGCTACAACCATGTAGTTCACCGGCTAGTTGCGTTTGCTGTGAGCAATCTGGTGCTCATTTCACTTTGGGTTCTAGCCGCTTTGAAGGTTTTCTCTCATGCGCCGGCATAGCTCGAACCAAGCGGTTCCGGCTGGGCGCGTTGTGCAGCCGGAGCCCACATTTCCTTCCACCGGACTGCCTGTGGCAGTCGCTGAAGTAAGGTTATAGATGATCGAGGCGAGACCCGAGGAGTCGGCGTACTCGTGGTGCCGGTACGACCATCGACGCTCAGCCGATGTGCACGCGCTCGTCGCCTTGCGCCGGCACGACCTGGCCGATCACCGAGCTGGCCAGCCCGTGTTTCGTCAGCAGCGTGCTCGCCGCGGCCACCGCATCGGCCGGTAGCAACACGGTGAAACCGACGCCGCAGTTGAAGGTGCGCCACATTTCCTCGCGGGCAATGTTGCCTTCACGCATCAACCATTCGAACACCGGCGGCAACACGATCGCGGCGGCGTCCAGCTGCAGGCCGAGGCCGTCCGGCACCACGCGGATGATGTTTTCCTTCAGGCCGCCACCGGTGATATGCGCCATGCCGTGCACTGGCACTTGCTTCAGCAGCTCAAGCATCGGCTTCACGTAGATCGTGGTCGGCGCCATCAGCGCGTCGGCCAGCTTGATGCCACCGAGATCGAGGTCGAGCCCGCCATTTTCCGCGGTGACGCCGGCGCGATCGAGAATCTTGCGGATCAGCGAATAGCCGTTCGAATGCGGCCCGGACGAGGCCACGCCGAGCACTATGTCGCCCGCGACGATCGCCGCGCCACTCAGCAGCGCGGATTTTTCCACCGCACCGACGGTGAAGCCGGCCAGGTCGTATTCGCCGGGCGGATACATGTCCGGCATTTCGGCGGTCTCGCCGCCGATCAGCGCGCAGCCGGCCAGCTCGCAACCTTTCGCGATACCGCCGACCACGGCGGCGGCGGTATCCACGTCCAGCTTGCCGGTGGCGAAGTAGTCGAGGAAGAACAGCGGCTCGGCGCCTTGCACCAGCACGTCGTTGACGCACATGCCGACCAGATCGATGCCGATGCTGTCGTGCCGGCCCAGCTGCTGCGCCAGTTTCAGCTTGGTGCCCACGCCGTCGGTGCCGGAGACCAGCACGGGTTCGCGGTATTTGCCGGACAGGTCGAACAGGCCGCCGAAGCCACCCAGTCCGCCCATGACCTCGGGGCGGCTGGTGCGCTTGACCAGCGGCTTGATGCGTTCGACCAGGGCATTGCCCGCGTCGATATCGACGCCGGCGGCGCGGTAGGTGAGAGCTTCAGACATGGCGGGAACCGGCGTGGCGAATGATGTCGGGCAGCTCGCCATGATAGACGCTGGGGATGGGATTGGGCAGACTCTCGTGGACTTTTCCCCGGAATACGGCCCGCCATGCGCCTGCCACGCCTGTTGTTCGTCGCCCTGCTGCTCGGGTTCGCCCTGCTGCCGTCGCTGCATGCGCAGTCGGCCGCATCGCCGTACACGGTCATCGTGCCGGTGAAGGACATCAGCGAGGCCCAGCGCGACACCGCCTTCGCCACCGCGCTGGGCCAGGTGCTGGCACGGGTGGCCGGCGGGCAGGACCTGCGCGGCAAGAGCGGCTACGACGACGCCATCAAGAAGGCGCCGGGCATCGTGCAGCAGTACCAGTACCAGCGCAGCGGCGCCGGCGTGAGCCTGCAGGTCACTTTCGATCAGGGCGCCGTGCAGCGCGCCATCGCCGGCATGGGCGTGCCCAGCGCCGGGGTGAAGCCGCCGGTACTGGCGATCGTGCGCAACGCCGGCGGCCACGAAGTGAGCGCGCCGGCGCTCTCCGCGCTGGTGCAGGCGGCGGCCGCGCGCGGCTATACCGTGATCACGCCGGGTGCGGACGATGCGCCCGACGCCGAGGCGCTGAAAAAGGCCGATCCGGCGGCGCTGGCTGCGGTGACCCAGCAGTACAAGACCGGCCTGGTGCTACTTGGCGATCTGCACGATGGCGGCGCCGACTGGACCCTGATCAATGGCGGTCAGCCGCAGAGCTGGCAGGCCAATGCGACTGCCAACGACACGCTGCTGGGCGATGCCGGTAATTCGCTGGCCGACCGCCTGGGCAAGCAGCTCAACGTGATCGGCGCCGGTGACACGAACGGCAAGCTGTGGGTTTCCGGCGTGCGGAGCGCGATGGATTACGCCTACCTGCTGGCCTTGCTGCGAGACAACCCGGCCGTGCATCAGGTCACTACGGTCGGGGCGCACGACGACGGCATGCTGCTTGAGCTGAAAACCAACCTGCCACTGGATGCGCTGGCGACCCAGCTCGCCGCCAACGGCCGCCTGATCCAGGGCGACGCGCATGACGGCGCCAGCGCCAGCCTGCGCTGGGTGCATTGACCATGACGCAGATCAATCACCACGGATCCTCGAACCACGCGCCGATTTCCGATACTTCCCGCCGTTGGCAGTTGCTCGCCATCACCGTGGTGATCGGCTGGCTGGTCTGGCTGCTCGCGCCGGTGCTGATGCCGTTCGCGTTTGCCGCCACGATGGCCTATCTGGGCGATCCGCTGGCGGATCGGCTGGAACGGCTCGGGCTGGGGCGCTCGCTGGCGGTCACCATCGTGTTCGTCGCGCTGCTGCTGCTCACCGCCGGCGCGCTACTGCTGCTGATCCCGCTGATCTCGCGGCAGATCGAGAACCTGATCCAGAACATGCCGCGTTACGTCGATTGGGCGAAGAACACCGCGCTGCCGTGGCTGCAACTGAAACTGCACCTGGATCCGGGTGCGTTCGACAGCGATCGCGTGATGGCGGCGATCAAGGAGCACATCGGCTCGATCGGCGAGGTGATCGGCAAGCTGTCGCGTTCCGGCGTCGGCGTGGTGATGTGGCTGACCAATCTGGTGCTGATCCCGGTGGTGGCGTTCTATCTGCTGCGCGACTGGGACCGGCTGGTGGCCTGGATCGACCGCATGCTGCCGCGCTCGATCGAACCGACCATCGCCCATCTCGCGCGCGAGGCCGACCATGTGCTGGGCGCCTTCGTGCGTGGTCAGCTGCTGGTGATGGCCGCGCTCGGCGTGTTCTACGGCGGCGCGCTGTCGTTGATCGGGCTGTCGGTGGGGCCGCTGATCGGCATGGTCGCCGGCTTGCTCAGCTTCGTGCCCTATCTCGGTTTCATCGTCGGCTTCGGTGCCGCGATCATTGCCGCGCTGGTGCAGTACGGCGATGCGACACATGTGCTGATCGTGGTCGGCGTATTCGTGGCTGGCCAATTGCTGGAAGGCTATGTGCTGGTGCCCAAGCTGGTCGGCGACAAGATCGGCCTGCATCCTGTGGCGGTGATCTTCGCCGTACTGGCCGGCGGCTATCTGTTCGGCTTCCTCGGCGTGCTGCTGGCGCTGCCGGCGGCATCGGTCATCCTGGTGCTGCTGCGCTACCTGGCGGAACGCTACAAGCAGAGCGAGCTGTACACGGAAGAGGGGCCGGAAGATCCGGTGCTGGCCGAGGTCGATGTCACCGTGAGCGCCGCTGACAAGGTCGTCGAAACCGAGACCGTGGTAGTCAGGCAGAGCGACCTGCGCCCGTCCGACCCGCCTCCGCACGAACCGGGCAAGCCCGCCGCGTCATGATCCCGCAGTTGCCGCTGGCCCTGCGCTGGCCACGTCGCCAGCGTTTCGAGCATTTTCATCCGGGCGGCAATGCGGTCGCGCTGGACGCAGTGCGCGCGCTGGCTACGGTGGCCGACGCGCCGTGGTTGTATCTCAGTGGGGCCTCCGGCAGTGGCAAGAGCCATCTGCTGATGGCCGCATGCCAAGCCGCCACCGACCTCGGCCGCCGCGTGCAATACCTGCCGCTGGCCAGCCTGCGTGATCGCGCGGCGGCGATCCGCGGCATCGCCGGCGGCGAGCTGCTTGCGTTGGACGATATCGACGCGATCGGCGGCGACCGCGACGCCGAGCACGCGCTGTTCGATCTCTACAACCGCAGCCGTGCCGAGCAGGGCGCGTTGCTGTTCGCCGCCGAGGCATCACCGGTGCAACTGGCGATCGAACTGCCGGATCTGCGTTCGCGCCTCGGCGCCTGCACCCAGTTCACATTGAAGCCGCTGGACGATGCCGAACGTCGCGGCGTGCTGAAAACCCAGGCCGCCGCGCGCGGCATCCAGCTCGATGAGAGTGTGCTCGACTGGCTGTTCGCGCGTTATGCGCGCGACCTCGGCGCGCTGCTCGATCTGCTCGACAAGCTGGATCAGGCGTCGCTGGCGGCGCAGCGGCGGATCACCGTGCCGTTCCTGCGCGAGTTCCTGAAGCAGGAAGGTTAGTCTGCCGGTTCTTGTTCCGCGCTGCGCGTCGAACTAGCCGACGGCAAGTCCACGCAGCTCGACGCCGGTGGCATCGACCCGCAGCACCGAGCCGTGTTCGTACCAGTCGCCGAGCACGATGCGTTCGGCCAGCTGACCGTCGAGTTCGAAGGCGTGCACCGCCGGTCGATGGGTATGGCCGTGAATCAGCCGAGTCACGCCAGCATCGCGCATGGCCTGCGCCACGGCGTCGGCGTTCACGTCCATGATGGTTTCCTGCGTGCTGCTGGTATGCGCACGGCTGTCGGCACGTGCCTGGGCGGCGAACGCGCGGCGCGCCTGCAGCGGCATCGCCAGGATCTGCGCCTGCCACTGCGGATCGCGCACCTGTTTGCGCACGGCCTGGTAGGCCACGTCGTCGGTACACAGCACGTCGCCGTGCATCAGCAGGGTCGGCCGGCCATACAGCGTATGCACGGTGCCGTCGTTGAGCATGCTCATGCCGGCGCGCTCGGCATATACCTTGCCGAGCAGGAAGTCACGATTGCCGACCATGAAGTACACCGGCACGCCGGCATCGCGCAGGCTGCGGGTGGCGTGGGCGATGCGCCGCGGCAGCTCGGCATCGTCATCGTCGCCGACCCAGGCCTCGACCAAGTCGCCGAGGATGTACAGCGCATCCGCCTGGCGCGCCTCGTCGCTGGCGAGGAAATGCTCGAACAGCGCGGTGATCTGCGGACGGCTGTCGTCCAGATGCAGGTCGGCGATGAGCAGCGTGCTCATGCGGAAGCAGGCTGCGCTTTCGTCTTGCCTTTCTTCTTGACCGGCGGGGCGACCGGCGTCACGTCGGCCGGCTTGCTGGTGCTCGGCGGCGCGGGCGGCATGGCCGGCTGTTCGCCCACCACATTGGCGGAGTCGATCACCACCAGCGGATTGGGCACATCGCCGGCAAACGGGCCGAGGCCGCGGGTGGGCAGCGCGGCGATCTTGTCGACCACGTCCATGCCCTTGACCACTTTGCCGAACACCGCGTAGCCCCAGGTGAGGCCGCTCTGGCTGCCGACGAAGTCGAGCCGGCGGTTGTCCACCAGGTTGAAGAAGAATTGCGCCGTGCCCGAATTCGGATCCGCGCCGCGCGCCACCGCGATGGTGCCGCGCAGATTGGACACGCCATTGTCTGCCTCGCTGGCGATCGCGGCATGCGTGCGCTTGGGCTGCAGATCGCGCGTGTACAGCCCGCCCTGCACCAGATAACCGGGGATCGCACGATGCAGCACCGTGCCGCTGTAGAAACCTTCGCGGGTGTATTGCAGGAAGTTCGCCACGCTCTTCGGCGCCTTGTCCGCGTACAGCTCCAGTGTGATGTCGCCCTGCGAGGTATGCAGCACGACCTGTGGCGTGGTGGGGGCCGGTGCCGCCGCCGGCGTGGCGGCGCTCGCGTGCCGTACCGGCAGCATTATCGACGCGACGAATAGCAGGACGGCGAGCGTGGGCTTGGACATGGTGGGGCGCCGGCGCGGGGACATTCGGCGAATGATACGCGGCTGGGGCGGAGTCTGTTGGGCACATGGTTAGAGCCTGTTTACGAACTCCATGAGGCGGGGTCTGTTTGTTCGCGATTTGGCTGGCGTGTGGTTGGGGGTTGCCGTTTGTGCTTGTAGAGGGGTTTCGGTCGCCTGCGGCGCCCGAGTCACTTTTCTTTGCTGGCCCACGTTCGCGCTTGGAGCGCGAACGAACAGCGAAGCTGGCCCGAAGGGCGGAGGGCAGGATGCCCGGAGTCAAGAGAAGTAACCCAAAGAAATGGCCTGGCGAGCACGTCGGGGCCAACAGCGTGTGCGGTCACGCCTTGCCGACGTGGTTCGATGCTCACAGAGGAGCTGCCGCCGCTATGCCGCGACCGCTCGGGAGCCATGGCAAGGGAGACGGAATGGCAACTTGAAGTTGCATTATCACGTACAGCTCTCGGAGCCAGGCCTTCCTCGCCTTGGCCAACGAGCGGTCGCGGCATAGCGGCGGCAGCTCCTCTTGAGTAGCGTCCTGGCAGACAAAGCAGGGTCTTGCCCGCTTGTATCCCCATCGGGTTGCGTCAGGCCATTTCTCTTGGTTACTTCTCTTGACTCCGGGCATCCTGCCCTCCGCCCTTCGGGCCAGCTTCGCTGTTCGTTCGCGCTCCAAGCGCGAACGTGGGCCAGCAAAGAGAAGTGACTCGGGCGCCGTCAGGCGACCGAAACCCCCGCCGCAAATTCGAAAGCCCGCCGCAGGTGAGCCAAGTCGCCAAGCACTGTCGCTTGGAGAAGAGACCCGGGCCCCGACAGGCGACCGAAACCCACCCCATGCAACAGGACGAAAGCTCTCTATCCCCATCAAGTCGCCAGCGAAGACCTTGAAAGGGTGGCTCTCAGAACGTAGTCAGATCCAACATCAACCCCAGCTCGGTCATCGGCGAACGTTCCTGCTCCAGGTCGGCCTCGGTCAGCGGATGCTGCTCCAGCCAGGTCGCCGGCAACGACACACGCAGCCGACGGCTGGTGGCACCGATGCGTATGCCGGGCAATGCCTCAGCGCGGCGCGCACGACGCAACAACACGGCCAATCGCAACAGCGCGGTAATCTGCCGCGCCAGTTGGCGATAGCGCTGCGGCAGCGAGGAGTAGCGCGCCCTGTCCGGCGTGCGTCGATGCGCCTCGACGATGGCGGCCAGCAACTGCTGCTCCTGCCGCGAGAAGCCGGCGAGATCGGCATGCCGCAGGATGTAGGCGCCATGGTGATGATGCTGGCTGTGCGCGATTGCCAGGCCGATCTCGTGTACGCGCGCCGCCCACGACAGCCATTCGCGCGCTTCGGCATCCAGCTTCCACGCACCGGCCACCTGATCGAACAATGCCAGCGCGGTGGTCTCGACCCGTCGTGCCTGTGCGCGGTCGACGCCGTAGCGGCTGGCCAGCGCGTCGATGCTGGCGGTGCGCGGGTCGCTGCCGCCGGCGCGGCCGAGCAGGTCCCACAGCAGGCCTTCGCGCATCGAACTTTCGGATACGCGCAGCCGCTCGATGCCGAGCGCCGCGAACGCCGCTTCCAGGATCACCACGCCGCCGGGGAACACTTGCGCGCGATCCTCGGCCAGGCCTGGCAGCTTCAGCGTATCGATATTGCCCTGGTCGAGCATCGCATCGCGCAGCAAGGCCAGCGCCGGCGCGGTGATGCCGTCGTCGGAGAATTTCATCGCCTGCACCACGGCGCCGATCGATTTCGCCGTGCCGGACGAACCGTATGCATCCTGCCAGCCGGCTTCCAGGTAATCCTCGGCGAACTGCTGCAGCAGCACGCCGATTTCGCCGCGTGCGCGCTGCCAGCGCTTGCGGTTGAGCTTGCCGCCGGGGAAAAACCGCAGCGTCGAGGCGATGCAGCCGGCCTGCACGCTTTCGGTGTGCATCGGCGCCAGCCCGCGGCCGACGATGAATTCGGTGCTGCCGCCGCCGATGTCGATCACCAGCCGGTTCTCGCGCGAGGCGGGCAGGTCGTGCGCGGCGCCGAGAAAGATCAGGCGGCCTTCCTCACGGCCGGAGACGATTTCCACCGGATGGCCAAGCGCGCTTTCGGCGGCGCTCAGGAATGATTGCGGCGAGGCCAGCCGGCGCACCGTGTTGGTCGCCACCGCGCGCACCCGCGCCGAGGACAGCCCGGCAATGCGCTGGCCGAAACGCGCCAGGCAATCCAGCGCGCGGGCGCGATGACCGGCTTCCAGCGTGCCGTCCGCGCGCAGGCCGGCAGCCATCCGCACGCTGTCGCGCAGGCGATCGATCACCCGCGGCTCGCCGTGTTCGACACGCGCCACCACCATGTGGAAACTGTTGGACCCCATGTCCACCGCGGCGATCAGCTCGCCGTCGCGGATCGGAGTCTGGTCGTCCTTGCTCAATGCGCGATGTCCGCAGGCTGTGATGGGCGATTCTGGCATGCCAGCCGGCTGAGCGGGCAAGCATCGCGCTGCGCATGCTTCATGGCGAGAACTCGGTCGTTGTCGCACGTGGCGCGCGCCACGACAGCCACAGCAACAGCGCCGCGAGCGTGACGAAGACCCAATAGTCGGACGGCAACGGTCCCCACCAGCGCTTGTGCCAAGGAATCCACGCCGGTGCGAAGCGATGGATGCCGAAGGCGGGATTCAGCAGGAACCAGAGGAAATCTTCGGCGATCCAGAACAGCAGGAGGCAGCCGAGCACGCGCGCCTCGGCGCGCCACGACCAGCGGCCGGCGAAGATCAGCGGAAAATGGAAGAACAGCCCCACGCAGGGAAACACCCAGGCGTGATAGCCGGTCATGGCGCGGCCGCCCCAGAACAGGTCGAGCAGCCAGTGATGTTCGATGCGCCAGGTCGGCAACGCGCCGGCCCAGCCGGCCGCGCCTTCGATCTGGATTTCCACGTTGGCGAAGAAGTACGCCAGCAGCAACGTCCATGACAGGGTGAGCAGCAAGACGAAAGGACGGCGCAACGGTGAATCATGCATGCGTCGGTGTTCCTTCAACGCGTCGTGAGATGGGCGAGCACGATCTTCAGCACGTCACGCGCGGCATGCGGTTTGCCCAGCGCACGGGCCTGCCGCGCCATCAGCACCAGCTTGTCCGGATGCGCGGCCAGCTGGCGGATGCGCCAGGCCAGCGCGATGTCGTCGATCGCCTTCAAGGCGGCGCCGTGTTCGAGCAGGAAGTCGGCATTGCGTTCTTCCTGGCCGGGGATCGGCGCATTGACGATCATCGGCCGGCCGAGTGCCAGGCATTCCGAGGTGGTGAGGCCGCCGGGCTTGGTGATCACCAGGTCGGCGCAGGCCATCAGGCGTTCGACCTTATCGGTGAAGCCGTGCGGAAACAGGCGGCCGGGATGTTGTTTGGCCAAGGTCTGCAGCGTGGCGAGCGCGACGGCATTCTTGCCGGCGAGCACCAGCAACTGGAAGTTGCCTTCCAGCGCCAGCAGCCTTTCCGCAACCTGCGCGAGTTTGCCCACGCCACCGCCACCGCCCATCAGCAGAAACAGTGGCCGCTCCGGATCGACGCCGAGTTCCGCCGCGCAGGCGGCGCGATCCGGTGCAGCGGCGAACGCCGGCATGATCGGAATACCCGTGGCATGGATGTTCTGCGCCTCGATGCCGGCCGTCTGCATGCGGAATGCGATCTCGTCGTTGCCGGCGAAGTAACCGGTCATGTGCGGGATCACCCACATCCGGTGCAGGTCGAAATCGGTCACCGTTACCCACACCGGCGTGTGCAACCGCTCGCGGCGGATTTCGTGCATCAGCATTTCCGCCGGCAGAAAATGCGTGCAGATGATCGCGTCGGCGCCGAAATCCTCGATCGCCTTGCGCAGGGCGCGCGTGTTCAGACGTTCCATCGCGCGACGCAGCTTCTGGATCGGTGAGTTGGGCCGCGCTTCCGAGCTGGCCGTGTAAAGCATGCCCCACAGCTGCGGATGCTTGTTCACCAGCTGGATGTAGAAATCGGCGTAGATCTTGCGAAAACTCGCCGGCACGTAATCCATTGCGTCCAGATGCAGCGCGCTCACCGCGTCGTGCTCTTCCGCATAGCGGCGCAACGCCTCGGCGGCGCGTACGTGCCCGGCACCGGCGGAGACACTCAGCAGCAGGATTTTTTTGGTCATCGAAGTATCGGCCAGAAAGGCAGCATGAGTGCGCAGACGGGCAGGTCGCGCCGGCCAACAGGGTATCAGGCGGTGTCGTATTTTGCTGTGTTGTGACCGTCGTCGTCGTTGCGGTCGCACCGCGCGCCGGACAGGGTGACGTCATCGGCAGTTCCCCATCGAACCGGCTACGAAAGCTTGACGGTTACCTGACCCGATCCTACTGTCGGCGGTAGCCATGCTGGCGAGATCGTTCGCGCCGGCAACACGCATGAAGCATGAGCATGCGTAGACAGGGTTCCGACGCGCGAATTTGGAGATGTAACAATGCTGTCCAGAAATTACCGTATGGCGATGCTGCTGGCACTCACGGGCGGGCTGCCGCTCGCGGCCACGGCCCAGCAGGCGGGCGATGCCGCCGGCCCCGGCATGATCAATGTTGCGGGGCTTTCGTCCAACTACACTGCCTGCCTGCAGTCGGCCAATGAAAAAACCCTCGCCGTTGATGCGTGCATGTCCAGCGAACTGAAAAGCCAGGACGCGCGTTTGAACAAGGTCTACAAGTCGCTGCTCGACACGCTCAAGCCGGATGCCAAGAAGGCCCTGATCGATGCCGAAAGAGTGTGGTTGCAGTTGAAATCCAAGGACGAGGGTTTCGAAACCGCTTTGTACGGCGATACGCAGGTGGCCAATGCGCAGCAACTCCAAAACAATCTGTATCGGGTCACTGCCCGGGCCAATGCGCTGGAAAAATATCTCACGTTCGCGCAGCTGTAGCCGACACGTTTTCCACAAGGAAAAGTCATGACTGATTACGTCGATACCAAGAACATCGATTCGACCGCCGGCGCCATGTATTTCATCGTCGGGCGAGGCACCGAGGGCGGCCCTTCGGATTCGTTCCGTGTTTCGGTAGCGGGTGTCAGGAATTCGGATTGGGGCGATGTCAATAAAGTCGCGGCGAACAGTGGTTACAGCATAGGCACCATCCAGGTCGATCTGGGCTAGCAGGGGTTGCAGCCGCTAGGCTCCACCGAGAGCAGGAAATTGAACCCGGGCGAGAAGACCTATGTCGACGCCATCATCGAGCAGTCCTCGGCCTATGCCGGCAAGAACGGCCTGAAATTCACCAACGATCTTGGCGAACTGCGCAAGGATTTGCTGACCCACGGCGACGGCCAGGGCAAGCACCCGTCCATCCATTTCATCGACAAGGACACGCGCGACAGCATCAACGCATGGGCGGCGTCCGATCAGGGCAAGCAGTGGATCCACCAGAACGTTGATTATCCGCAAACCAAGAGCATCACCGAGAAAGCCGTTGCTATGGTGGATACCTATGGCAAGAACATTCCCGCGGAGCATCGTCTCGAAACCATCGCCATTCTCGCCAAGACGGAAAACCAGATCCCTGGAAAGGTGGCCGGCTACGAGAAAATCCTCAAGGACGGTGGCAATTACGACGACGTGCTGAAGCACGCCAACGACCTGCGTGCCGCCGTGCCGTTCTATGACGGCCCCAAGGCCGCCGCCATCGCCGCGAAATACCAGGAGGACTACGCCTCCCCCGGCAAGAAAGAGGTTCTGGACAGGGCGCAGGCCAAGGTGGGCAGCTCAACCTACGACCCGTCCAAGGAAGCCAGCGACCCGGACATCAAAGAGGCGTTGAAAGCCATTGGCGAGTCGCATACGCGTGCAGCCGGCCACGGCGTGCTAAAGGAAGGTGCGCACAGCGAAGCCGTCAAGACCCTGCAAACGGAGTTGAGCAAGCTGGGCTATACCGATGACAAGGGCAATCCGTTAAAGCCCGATGGTCGCTTCGGTCCCGGCACCAAGGCCGCGGTGGAAGCCTTCCAGCACGATCACAAGTTGAAGGAAGACGGCGTCGCAGGCAAGAACACACAGGACGCGATCCACAAGGAAGTGCAGTCGAAGGAGCCGGGCCAAGCGAAGCCAGCTCCCACGACAACCTCACCGCGACTGGACGATCCGAAGAATCCCGACAACGCGATGTACAAGCAGTCGCTCGATGCAGTCAACAAACTCGAGGCCCGGATGGGACGCACGCCGGACCAGTACAGCGAACAGCTGGCCGCCTCGCTGGTGGTGGCCGCGAAGCGCGACGGCCTGACCAAGATCGACCAGGTCGTGCTTAGCAAGGATGGTTCGCAGGCGATGGCGGTGCAGGGAGATGTGGACTCATCGACGCGCAAGATCGCCCCGGTGCAGACCGCGCAGGCGGCGAACACCCCGATCGAACAGAGCAGCACGCAGGCGCAGGCGGTGGCCAAGCCGGCGGAACCGGCGCCGGTCGCGCCGCAGGTCAATCCGCAGCAAGCCCAGACGCAGGCAGCGCCTGTGCCGGCTGGCCGTTAAGTTGACTGCTGTTCGATGGCTCAGGCGAGCTTGCGCTCGCCGTTGAGCCGCTCGAGCTGCACGGCCGCGCGTTTTGCAGCTGCGGCTGTGCCGGCTTCGATGCAGCGATACCTGTCGTCGCCGTTCAATGGCCAGGTGTCTGTCGTGCCGGCAAGTTATGGTTGTGCGAGGCCGTCGGGCAGCGAGATCGAAGTGGGGCAATCTGGTCCACCGCGTGTCGCAGATATCCACCCTATCGAGTGGCGCACCTAGCCACTGCCTTGAGCCGCAGATGTGCTGCTGTATGCTTCCGGCCAGCCATTCGATCCGATCCGGTTCCAGAGCAGCGGCATCGGATCGATTTCACCTACGTGCAATGCCATGGGGGTTGATTCGCGCCTCCGTCCGTTAAGACATGGAGTTTGACCATGAAGATGTATTCCCTGTGTGCGCTGAAGTTTCCCCTCGTCTTGGGCTTGCTGGCCCTGGCGCCGCATGGCTTCGCAGCCGGCTTCGATTGCGGCAAGGCGAGTTCGAGCGTCGAGAAAATGATCTGCGCCACTCCGGCTGTCTCCGCGCAGGACGACACCCTTGGCCGCCTGTACAAATGGAGGCTCGAGGAAGCCTCGATCGCCAACAAGCCCGGTATCACGGCCGCGCAGAAGAGTTGGATCGCGCAAAAGCGTGACACCTGCAGCACCAGCGACTGCCTGAGCAGTGCCTATGAGGCGCGCATCGTCGAACTCGCCGCAATCAAGTTCAATGGCGGTTCCGCAACCTATGTCGGCGAGGCGGCCGAGGTCGCCCGCATCACCAAGCAGATCCAGCAGGATCTGCGGAAGGTCGGCATCACCCAGCCGCTGGGCACCTGCTCGCACGTGCTGTCGCTGGATTCCCATCCCAAGAGCTACGGCGCCTTCTGCGACCTCGGCAAACAAAAGCCGGTCGAAATCTGCGACGAGAACATGGCGGGGAACTTGGCGGTGAATTTCTACGGCTTCGAACAGACCAGTGCCGGCCTGGCTGCTTTCACCCAGGCCGTCTGCCCGGGCGGTTAGTCTGCTAGCCACCAACCAAGATTCGGGTTGATTCGATCTGCGGCAACGGCATCCTGAATCAATCTCCCTGCACGCAGCGATCAGGAGTTCAGCCATGTCAGACAGCGCCACCATCACCCGCGAGCAGTTGCGCACCGTGCTCATCCAGACGGAGCTGTCTGGCAACACCGGCGATTCGAATCACTTCTCCTATGCCCAGCTCGGCAGCAGTAGCTACTCGTTCGGCGAGTTGCAATTCGATGTCGGCAACAATGGCGATACGCGCGCATTCCTGAAGGACAACGGTTTCAGCGCTGCGGACATCACCAACCTGAGTAAGCAGGGCGGTCTTTCCGCCGAGACGAAGAACGCCCTCGATGCCAAGTTGCAGGCGATCCCGGCGGCCAAGATCGACCAGTTCACCAATGACCAGCTGGACAAGAATATTTCGAGCGTGGGCGACGTCATTGACCAGGTGCGCAAACAGAATCCGGCGGCGGCCGACGCGCTTGCCAAAGATCCCAAACTGCAATTGGGCATCGCCGATTACAAGAATCAGTTTGGTTCCGTCGGCCCGCAGATGGTCGGCTATCTGGCTGGGAATCCTGAAAAACTCGCCGGTGGAACGGTGCAGGCGGGCAATCCGCCCACGCGGGAAGACGTCCAGAAATTCATCAATGCCACGGGCTATGGCCAGGACAACCCTAAGGCGGCCGATGGCCGTTCCGACCGCTTCAACGAGGCGATGGGCGAACTCAAGCTCGGCCCCGCGACCGCGGCGCCCGCACACGGCAGTGTCCTTAAACTACACGATCACGGTGCCGCGGTCGGCGCCTTGCAGGCCGACCTTGCCGCCCTTGGTTATAACGATGCCAAGGGTAAGCCATTGCCGACGGACAAGGACTTCGGTCGCGACACCAAGGCGGCCGTGGAAGCCTTCCAGCGCGACCACGGCTTGAAGGTGGATGGCGTTGTCGGCGACAAGACACGCGAGGCGATCCACCAGCAGGTGCAGGCGAAAGAACAGGGGCAGGCGAAGCCCGCGCCCGCCGTCGCTGCGGGCGTAGTTGCCGGCGTTGCCGCTGGCGCCGCAGCCGGTGCCTCGTTGCGGTTGGACGACCCGAAGAATCCCGACAACGCGATGTACAAACAGTCGCTCGATGCGGTCAACAAGCTTGAGGCCCGGATGGGGCGCACGCCGGACCAGTACAGCGAACAGTTGGCCGCCTCGCTGGTGGTGGCCGCGAAGCGCGACGGCCTGACCAAGATCGACCAGGTCGTGCTCAGCAAGGACGGTTCGCAGGCGATGGCAGTGCAGGGAGATGTGGACTCATCGCTGCGCAAGATCGCCCCGGTGCAGACCGCGCAGGCGGCGAACACCCCGATCGAACAGAGCAGCACGCAGGCACAGGCGGTGGCCAAGCCGGCGGAACCGTCACCGGTCGCGCCGCAGGTCAATCCGCAGCAAGCCCAGACGCAGGCAGCGCCTGTGCCGGCTGGCCGCTGAGTTACTGCTGCTCGATGGCTCAGGCGAGCTTGCGCTCGCCGTTGAGCTTGTCGAGCAGTGCCTGCTGCGCGTTGTGCGGCGGCGCTTCGCCGGCTTCGATGCGGTGATAGCTGCCGTCGCCGTCCAATTGCCAGGCGCCCGTGTTGTCGGCGAGGTAGTTGTCCAGGGTTTCGTCGAACACGCGCGCGGCCAGCGTGGGGTCGAGGATGGGAAAGGCGATCTCGATCCGCCGCATCAGGTTGCGCTCCATCCAGTCGGCGCTGGCGCAGTAGATCTCCGCCGCGCCATCGTTGGCGAACCAGTACACGCGGCTGTGTTCGAGGAAGCGGCCGACGATCGAGCGCACGCGAATGCGTTCGGAGATGCCCGGCAGACCGGGGCGCAGCGTGCAGGCGCCGCGCACGATCAGGTCGATCTCCACGCCGGCCTGCGAGGCGCGGTACAGCGCCTCGATCACATGCGGCTCGTTCAGCGCGTTGAGCTTGGCGACGATCCGCGCGGGCTTGCCGGCCTGAGCGTGCAGGGTTTCGCGCTCGATCTTGTCGGCCACGCTGCGGTACAGCGTGAACGGCGAATGCAGCAGGCGTTTCAGGCGGATCATCGGGCCGAGGCCGGAGAGCTGCTGGAATACCTTGTGCAGGTCCTCGCCGATCTCGGGGTTGGCGGTCATCAGGCCGATGTCGGTATATAGACGGCTATTCGCCTGGTGGTAGTTGCCGGTGGACAGATGCGCATAGCGCCGCAGCGCCTCGCCCTCGCGGCGCACGATCAGCAGCATCTTCGCGTGGGTCTTGTAGCCCACCACGCCGTAGACGACCTGCACGCCGGCCTCCTGCAGCTTGGTGGCGAGGCGGATGTTGGCTTCCTCGTCGAAGCGCGCGCGCAGTTCGATCACCACGGTGACATCCTTGCCGTTGCGCGCGGCCTCGATCAGCAAGCCGACCAGCGGCGTATCGGCGCCAGCGCGGTACAGCGTCTGCTTGATCGCCAGCACGTGGATGTCTTGCGCGGCCTGGCGCAGCAGGTCGATCACCGCGGCGAACGATTCGTAGGGATGGTGCAGTAGCACGTCGCGCTGGGCTAGCAGGTCGAACTTGTTCTTCTCCGGCTCGGTTCCGGCCGGCAGTTGTGTCGTGAAGCGCGGGAACTTCAGTTCCGGACGATCCAGCCGTTCGTAGATCGAGCCGGCACGGATGATGTTGACCGGTCCGTCGCAGCGGTAGACGTCGGCGTCTTCCAGCTCGAAGTTCGCCACCAGCATCGCGGCGATCGCCTTCGGGCAGTCGGCGCCGATCTCCAGCCGCACCGGCCGCGCATAGCCGCGGCCGAGCAGTTCCTCGCTGAGCGCGTGTGCGAGGTTTTCGACGTCGGCTTCCTCCACCACCAGCTCGCTATTGCGGGTGACCCGGAACTGGTAGGAGCCGGTCACTTTGAAGCCGGGGAACATCGCGTCGACGAAGCCCTGCAGCAGCTCGGCCAGGAACACGTAGCAGTCGCCGCCTTCGCAGACTTCGTCCGGCAATCGGATGATCCGTGGCAGCGAGCGCGGTGCGCGCACCAGCGCCATGTGGCCTTCGCGGCCGAACGCGTCGCGGCCCTTCAGCACCACCGCGAGGTTCAGCGTCTTGTTGAGGATGCGCGGGAAAGGATGCGCTGGGTCCAGTCCCAGCGGCGACAGTACCGGCATCACCTCGTTCTCGAAGTAGCCCTGCAGCCAGCGGCGCTGGCGCTTGCTCCAGCGGTCGCGGGTGACGAAGTCGATGCCTTCGGCGCGCAAGGCCGGGCCGAGTTCGTCGTTCCAGGTGGCGTACTGCGCGGCGACCAGGTCGAGCACGCGGCGGCGGATGCGCGCCAGCAGTTCGCCGGAAAGCAGACCATCCGGCCCCGGCGCGGCCGAGCCGACTTGGTGGTGATGCTTGAGCATCGCCACGCGTACCTCGAAGAATTCGTCGAGGTTGTTGGCGACGATGCTGAGGTAGCGCAGCCGCTCCAGCACCGGTACGCGCGTGTCGCGCGCCTGCGCCAGCACGCGGAAGTGGAATTCGAGGGCGGCTAGTTCGCGGCTGAGGAACAGCTCGGGAGCGGCGGAGTCGTGGGCGGGCGGAGTCGCGGTGGATTTACGTGGCATGCGCCATTCTCGCCGAAGCGCGCGCGAACCACATGCCGCGCCGCGGCGCGGCGTCCGATGAGTCGGGAATCAGTGCACTTCGCGTGGTGCCGGCGCGAGCAGGCGCTCGCTGCCGAAGTGGCAGGCGAAGATGGAGCCCTGGCCGGGCGTGCTTTCAATGGTCAGGCGCGCCTGGTGCAGGTTCAGCACATGCTTGACGATCGACAGTCCCAGGCCGGTGCCGCCGCTGTCGCGCGAGCGGCTGGAGGAAACCCGATAGAAACGCTCGGTGAGTCGTGTCAGGTGATTCGCCGGGATGCCGTAGCCGGTGTCCTGCACGGAGTAGCTGGCGCCGTCGTCGTCGCGTTGCCAGCGGATGGTGATGCTGCCGCCGGTCGGCGTGTAACGCACCGCGTTGCTGAGCAGGTTGGAGAACGCGCTGTGCAGATCCTTCGGCGAGCCGAGCAGGTCGGCTTCGGCCAGCGCCTCGACCACGATCTGGTGGCGGCCGTGGCTGAGCGCTTCGGCCTCGCGCCGCAGGGTGGCGATCAGCGCGGACATCGGCACGCGCTCGTCGGAAATCTGGTCCTGCGTTTCCAGCCGCGACAGCGTGAGCAGGTCCTCGACGATCTGGCCCATGCGCTTCGACTGCGCACGCATCTCGCCGAGCACGGGTGCAAGCTCCGGCACGTCTTCCGGATCAAGCAGTTCGAGATAGCCGTGGATGACGGTGAGTGGCGTGCGCAATTCGTGCGAGACGTTGGCAACGAAGTCGCGTCGGATCTGTTCGAGCCGGCTCAGGTGGCTGGTGTCGCGTGCCAGCAGCAGGCTCTGATGATCGCCGAAGGCAAGCATGCTGACGCTGAGATTGCGGCTGGGTTGGCCCGGTGCTGTGACGTCGTGGATCGGTTCCTGCGCGCCTTCGTGCAGCCATTCGGCGAGCGCCGATGTGCGCAGCCGTTCCGGCAATACCGAGCCGCGATCCTGCGGCCGGCGCAGGCCGAGCAGGGATTCGGCGGCATGATTGAACCAGCGCACGCGCTGATCCTGGTCCAACAGCACCAGCGCGTCGGGCAGGCTGCCGGCGGCGTGGCGCAGGTCGCGCATGCGAGTGGCGATACGGCGGGTACGTGTCATGGTCCGGTCATGAGAAATGCGGGCAGCAACCTGCGCGGGCGCCATGATGGTCCTGCGGAGATGACGGATGTACGACAGCAGCAAGACGATTTCGAGCGCTGCGGCTATCGCGAAACCCCAGGCGGGGCGATGCCACGCGAGACCTATCGCCGCACCGGCCACGGGTATCGCAGCGGCGGGCAGAAGCAGCCAGCTAGAGCTGAGAAAGTCGCGGCGCATGGACGGCCTTTCGATGAGAACAGGTTCCAGCGTAACAAGAGTGGCGCAGGTGCAGGCGGATTCTTCTGATCGCCCGCGCCCTTGATCGATGCGACGCGCTCAGACGCTGATCGAGAAGCGATAGCCGGAGCCGCGCACGGTCTGCACCATGTCGTCCAGCTTCCACGGTTCCAGCGTCTTGCGCAGGCGACGGATGTGTACGTCCACCGTGCGTTCTTCCACATAGACGCTGCCACCCCACACGTGGTCGAGCAGCTGCGCGCGCGAGTAGACCCGCTCCGCATGGGTCATGAAGAAATACAGCAGGCGATATTCGGTCGGACCGATCACCACCGGATCTTCGCCGGCGAACACGCGATGCGCCGGGCCATCGATGCGCAGCGCGCCAAGCTCGACGATGCCAGAGCCGTCGTCGCCGTGGCTGCGGCGCAGCACCGCCTTGATGCGTGCGATCAGTTCGCGGGTGGAGAACGGCTTGATGACGTAGTCGTCGACGCCGGCTTCGAGGCCGTTGACGCGATCCATCTCTTCGCCGCGTGCGGTGAGCATGATGATCGGAACTTCGCGGCTGAGCTCCTCGCGGCGCAGTCGCCGAGCGAGGTCGAGACCGCTCATGCCGGGCAACATCCAATCCAGCAGGATCAGGTCGGGTACTTGTTCGGCGATCGCCATCTGCGCGGCGCGTGCGTCGGCGGCGTGGGCCGCATCCATGCCGGCCTTGCGCAGGGCAAAGGCAACCATGTCGCGGATCGAAACTTCGTCTTCGACAATCAGGATGCGTTTGTGCACACGGAGGCTCGGGGGCTATGACGCTGGTATTTCAGCGGTTCCATGTTACGCCGCGATGACAGCCCCTGCTCGAGGGCCTCCGCCGTATCCCGCGCCTTGCGCAGCGGGTGGTCCTATTTCAACGGTTTCCTGTGGCTTGAATATTAATGGCTTTTGCCTGGTTTGAGCAGTCTGTTTTTTTGCGACGTACATCGCTAAAACGCTGCTTCGCTCGCAAACAGCGGAGGCTCGCGATGACCCGGACCGCAACAAATCCACTGCCCGCGTTCAAAACCCCGGAGAGCAGGGCGCGCTATATGGCGGCGTATGAGGCGGCATTGGCCGAGTGGCCGGTGCCCTATGCGGAGCTCGATGTGCCCACCCGCCTCGGCAGCACGCATGTCATCGCCAGCGGCCCACCGGATGCGCCGCCGCTGTTGCTGCTGCCCAGCCTGGCGGCGAGCGCCATGGTCTGGCGCCTGAATCTCGCCGAGCTGAGCCGGCATTTCCGCACTTATGCGGTCGACGTGATCGGCCAGCCCGGCAAGAGCACCGCGACCCGGCGCATTCCCGGCCGGCGACAGCTCGCTGGCTGGATGACCGATCTGCTTGATGGTCTCGGCGTGCAGCGCGCGTCGATCGTCGGTTGTTCGTTCGGCGGCTTTCTGGCGTTGAACCAGGCCTCGTTGACGCCCGAACGGGTGGAACGGATCGTACTGATCAGTCCGGTGGGTGGGTTCGCGTCGCAGTACTGGAAGCTGACCTATCTGATGCGGATCAAGGTGCCGCTGCTCAAACTGGCGCGTCGCTTCGGCCGCCCTTCGAAGGATAAGCCACAGGCCGCATGGGTGCCGCCACGCGATCCGAAGTGGGCGGCCTTGATCGGCGTGACGATGGTCGAACGTCCGAAGATCGGCGTGAGCAAGGCGCCGGCGTTCAGTGCGGCGGAACTGCGGGCGATCCGGGCGCCGACGTTGTTGCTGATCGGCGAGCAGGAGCGACTCTACGAACCGCATGCCACCTTGAAGCTCGCGCAGACGCGGATGCCGGGCTTGCACGGTGCGATCGTGCCGGGAGCCGACCATATTGCCGCGCTGGCGCAACCGGACGAGGTCAACGCGCGGATCATCGAGTTTCTGCGCTAGACCTTAGTTAGCGACGCGGAGCGCGCGCGTCACTGCTGGCTGCGGCCGTCCGGATTGTCATCGGTCTGCACGCGCCGCTTGCGCAGTTCCATCACCAGCGGGGTGAGATCGGCGATGCGCGACTGGATGCGGGCACGCGCGTAGTAGTCGAGGTCCTTGCGCTGCAACAGTCGTTTCAGCTGCTCCATCGCGTCGAACGGCCGCCCGGACAGATAGCTGGCGTCGGCGAAGGCTTCGGCGGCGCGGATCGCATCGCCGGCCTTGTCGCTGGCGCGGGCATAGCTGACATAGATCTCCGGCTCGTCGTTGTTGTCGAGCAGCGGGCGCAGCATGTCGGCGGCCTGCGCCGCCTCGGCCTTGCTGCCGCCGTCGGTGAGCGCCTTGGCATAGGCCAGCGCCACCGCGTGATTGCGCGGCGACTCGCTGTTGAGCCCGGCGTAGATCGCCAGCGCTTCCGCGCGGTGGCCGCCCTGGAACTTGGCGTCGGCCATGCCCAGGCGCAGCACGGGATCGCCGGGCCAGCTCTTCAGCAGCGGCTGCAACTGCTCCACGGCCTTGTCGCCGCGGCCGCTGCGGGTCAACGCCAGCGCATAGCCGTAGTGGTTGGCCGGCGTGTCGAAGTCGTGCCGCGTCGCCAGCGAATCGGCGTAGTAGGTGGCCAGCCGCGGGGCATCGCCGGCCAGCACGCGTACCCGCTCGCGCATCAGCGGATAGCGCTCCAGCGTGGTGGCGTGGCTGGCGTCCCGGCGCAGCAGGGCGGTGGGGTCTTTTACGTAGGGAATCGGCGCGGTGGTGCTGGCCCAGTTGCGGCGGTCCAGCGTGCTGGCCGATGGCCGCTGCTTCTGCAGCGCGATCAGCGCGCCGGCACGCGCCTTGGCGTCGGCGATGCGCGACAGCGTCACCGGATGGCTCTGCAGCAGTTCGGGCACATCGCGGTCTTCGGCCGAACCCGCGCGCATGGTGTCCTGCATGCGTTCGAAGAATGCCGCCATCGCATTGGGATCGAAGCCGGCATTGGAGAGGGTCTGGATGCCGGCGCGGTCGGCCTCGGTTTCGTCCTTGCGGGTGAAATTGATTTCTTTCTGCGCCAGCATGCCCTGGCCACCGGCGAGCACCGCGCCGCCGGCGCCGGCCGACCCGGCGGCGATGGCGCCCAGCAGCACCAGCGCCAGCAGTGGCGCGTTCTTGCGCGAATCTTCGAAGCTGCGCTGCAGGTGGTTCTGCGTGATGTGGCCGATCTCGTGCGCGATCACGCCGGCCAGCTCGCTCTCGTTGTCGGTGATCAGCAAGAGCCCCGAGTTGACCGCGATGTAGCCGCCCGGCGCGGCGAAGGCGTTGATCACCGGATCGCGCGCGACGAAGAACGAAAAATGGTCCTTCGGCTTGGCGCTGCTGGCGACCAGCCGATAGCCGAGGTCGTTGATGTACTGATCGAGCAGCGGGTCGTCCACCACCATGTCCAGCGAACGCATCTCGCGCAGCATGGAGGCGCCGTAATCCTGCGCGTCCTGATCCGAGATCAGCGCATTGGCGGAACTGCCCAGGTCGGGCAGGCGCACGTCGTCCTGCGCCGCAGCGGCCACGCTGAACAGCGCCATCGCCAGGGCGATAGGGAGACGTCGCAATAAGGGGCGTGGTGCCATCTGCATAGGCTGCCGACAATATCACTTGAGACTGCACGACCGGAGTGGGGTTCCCGTCCAGGCCTGCCGGCCCGTAGACTTGTTTCGCCGTCTGCCGGCCCCATCTAGCAGGCGTCCCATAGCTGGCAATGATTCCGAGGCGTGCGATGTCCAAGATCGAGATTTACTCTACTGCGGTATGTCCTTACTGCGTCGCCGCGAAGAACCTGCTCAAGGCCCGCGGACAGGAATGGACCGAGGTGCGCATCGATACCGATCCGGCGCAGCGCGATGCCATGCTGACCCGCAGCGGCGGGCGCCGTACGGTGCCGCAGATCTTCATCAACGACCAGCACATCGGCGGCTACGACGACCTGGTCGCCGCCGACCGCAGCGGCAAGCTCGGCGAACTGCTGGCCAGCGCCGCATGAGCAGTGGCGCGAAGACGGATTCGCTGGCGGAGTTCAACGCCTATCGCCAGCGCATGAACGAGCGCATCCTGGCCGAGGACAACCAGGTCGTGCGGCGCTTCTTCGCACTGGATACGCAGACCTACCGCGCCGGCGCGCTCGACGTGAAGACCAAGGAAATGCTCGGCCTGGTCGCTTCGATGGTGCTGCGCTGCGACGACTGCATCAGCTACCACGTGGCGCAATGCCAGGGCGCCGGCGTGACGCGCGAGGAATTCTTCGAAGTGTTCAGCGTCGGCCTGGTGGTCGGCGGTTCGATCGTGATTCCGCACCTGCGCCGCGCGGTGGATTTCCTCGACCGGCTCGAAGCCGGCGCGACGGGCGCGGCGAGCTGCGAACAGCACGAAGGTGGCTGATTTCTAGCGATCGCCAAGGCCAGCGTACGAATCCGTGCAACGCTGCGTGCGAGCATTTGCAGCGCCGTAATGACGCACAGGCCTGTTCCGCTGCGACGGGATTGACGATAATTGCGGTCTTGCGGCGCTGATTCGTCCCCACGTCTCGGCACGCCGCCGCAGCCACACTTCCGCCGTCGCGCATGCGCCGGCGACACCCGTCAGCAGGAGTTTCCCCATGAGCAAGACCATAGCCGTGATTCCGGGCGATGGAATCGGCCCGGAGATCACGGCCGCCACATTGCGCGTGCTCGACGCGCTGGATTGCGACATCAACTACGAAACCGTCGAGGCCGGTATGGTCGCGCTGGACAAGCACGGCGATCTGCTGCCGCCGGCGACGATCGAAGCCATCGCGCGGCACAAGGTCGCGCTGAAGGGGCCGCTGACCACGCCGGTCGGCGGCGGCTTCACCTCGATCAACGTGACCCTGCGTAGGCACTTCGATCTGTACGCCAACGTGCGTCCGGCGATCAGCTTCCCCGGTACCAAGGCGCGCTACGAGAACATCGACATCATCACCGTGCGCGAGAACACCGAGGGCGCCTACCTGGCCGAGGGCCAGACGCTGTCCGAAGACGGCGAGGTGGCCCAGTCGATCATCCGCAACACCCGCAAGGGCAGCACGCGGATCGTGCGCTACGCGTTCGAGATGGCGGTGAAGAAAGGCCGCAAGAAGATCACCGCCGTGCACAAGGCGAACATCCTCAAGACCAGCACCGGGCTATTCCTCAACGTTGCGCGCGAGGTGGCCAAGGAATACCCGCAGATCGAGTTCAACGAGATGATCGTGGACAACACCTGCATGCAGCTGGTGATGCGGCCCGAGCAGTTCGATGTGATCGTCACCACCAATTTGTTCGGCGACATTCTCTCCGACCTGTGCGCCGGTCTGGTCGGCGGCCTCGGCCTGGCGCCGGGCGACAACATCGGCGAGAACGCGGCGATCTTCGAAGCGGTGCACGGCTCGGCACCCGACATCGCCGGCAAGGGCATCGCCAATCCATGCGCGTTGCTGCTCGCCGCCGCGGACATGCTCGACCATCTCGACATGGTGGAGAAGGGCGCCACGCTGCGCCAGGCGATCCGCGACGCGATCCTGCACGACCGCGATCAGGTCACCCCGGATCTCGGCGGCAAGGGCAGCACCGAAAGCTTCGCCGATGCGATCGTCAAGCGCGTGAAAAGCTGAGCGCTCGTTTACAGGCAACTTGCAGAGAAAAGCCGCGGTGCGAACCGCGGCTTTTCTGCATCAGACATCGATGCCGCTGAGTTTTACTGCGTCAGCGCGTTGATCAGCGCCTGCCCGTTTGCGCTGCCCCAACCGGTAACCAGGTCATAGCCGCTGACCGCCTTGAAGCCGCTGCCACTGCCACTGGTCGGCGGATTGCTGCCGCTGGTGATGTCGTGGAACAGGTTGTGGTAGTTGCTGCCCAGGCCGAGGCTGTAGAGCGTCGTGTGGATGTCGCCCAACGGACCCTTACCGGCGGCGGCCAGTTGCTGGTTGGCCAGCGCGAGGAAACCGGCCCAGCGCGGCGCGGCAAAACTGGTGCCGCCATAACCGGTCTCGAATTGGCCGTTGCTGACGGTGGGGTTGTCGAAATTTGCTTCCATCGCGACATCGGGATCATTGCGCAGGGTGGTGGAACCCTTGTTGGTCGAGGTGATCACGCCGGCCTGGCTCTGGTAGCTCGGGATCGTGTAGTTGGCCGATGAGTAATTGCCGCCGCCACTGTACGACCACGCGGTTTCGGAACTCCAGCTGCCGCCCGCGCCGTTGGTGGTGAGGTCGGTGCCGCCGACCTGCAGTACGTTCGGGGTCAGCGATGGATAGCCGAAGGTCTGCTTGTTATAGGCGCCGTCGTCGCCGGAGGCGTTCACGAAGGTCTGGCCCTGCGCCTGGAATTCCTTGTAGATCGGATCCTGCGCGTGGCCGAAGTCGCCGTCGTACCAGGAGCAGCTGAGGATCTTGGCGGTGTTGTCGGCGGCCATCTGGTTGAGCACGTTGGTTGCGCTCGACCCTTCGTAGAACAGTACCTTGCTGAGTCCGGGCGCCATGCCGATCACGTTGACGATGTCGAGTACCTGCTCGCCGTCGTCGCAGCCGCTGCCGCAACTGCCGCTGAACCCGTTGACCAGCACATTGCTGATCGGCACGTTCGAGGTCATCCCGGTCTTCGTATAGAACAGCTGCACGTCGCTGCTCTTATAGCCTTCGAACGAGAAGATGCCGACCGTCTGGCCGGCGCCGGTGAGCGTGCCCGAGGAGCCGTAGTAGGCGGCACGCATGTCGCTCGGCAGGAACTGGCCGCTCGGACCGGAGCCGCTGAGGCGGCCAGTGGAACGCACGGCGAGCAGGGCATCGCCATGGCGTAGATGCGTATGCGGCAGGGCGAAATTGTTCAGGCCGGTGATCTGCAACAGCGGCACCGCCAGGTCGATCGTCGGCTCGCGGTCCGGCGCAAAGAACGTGCGGCTCTCGGTCGGATGCTGGTACGAGCCGATCGTCAGGTGCAGCGCGCGGTTGATGTTTTCGACCGAGCCGTCGACGGCGACCAGGCGGCGGTTCGCCGGCGTGCCGGTCACCTTCAGACCATTCGCGGTGGCCCAGGCGACCACGCGATCGACGTCCTGCTGGGTCGGTCCGAAGCGGTTGGTGAATTCCTGCACGCTCAGATAGTGATGGTAGTTAGGGCTCTGCGGGTCGTATATCTGCAGCAGCAACTGGTCCAGTTCGGTCTCGTTGCGCAACGGCAGATTCAGCGAGAGCTGCAGGTGCGTGCTGGTCGCCAGTGAAGCGACGCGTGCAGCCTGTCCGGAGGTGATGGCAGTGGGCACATGCGACAGCTGCGCCAGGTGATAGGTGCCGCTCGTGCCCGCCGCGTACGAGGCGGAGACGAGACAGCCGAACAACAAGGATGCGTGGATGGCCAAGGCGATGCGGCGCGTCTTGCGACGCTGTTGGGATGCGAGTTTCTTCACGTTCGTGTCTCCAGTGAGAAAGCAGGGATGACTGCGCCGCGGCGTGCCGCGGGCTCCTTGAAATGCTCTATGGACTGCACGTGCGCGCTCTGCCTTCGTGGGCAAAACGTTTCTTGCCTGGTTGCATCCGCGCCGCATCGGATGATCGCCGTGCGATCAGCATCGGTGTGTTCGGTTGGGCTCGGCGGGTAGGCTCAAGCGATCAGTTAGCGGCCGGCTTCGAGGACTGTCAACACATCGGCCCTACCAAAGCGGCAAAGCGTGGATCGGGTCACGCGGCCGTTGCGAGCGCTGACACATTCGTGTCGAAAAAGGCCGCGACCCGGAGGTCGCGGCTTGCTCGATCGATGCTTCATCGAATCAGTGCTTCGCCGGACGGTAGTGGCCCGGCTCGGCGTGCGAGGGAATCGCGATGCGGTTCCAGCTGTTGATCAGCACCACGGTGAGGTTCAGCGCGACCAGTTCGCTCTTGTTGAACACGGCGCTGGCCTGCTCGTAGACCTCGCCCGATACGCCATGCAGCGGATCGAGCCGGGTCACCGCTTCGCACCAGGCCAGCGCGGCGCGCTCGCGTGCATTGTAGAACGGCGCCTCGCGCCAGGCCTGCAGCAGATACAGTCGCTGCTCGGTCTCGCCTGCGGCGCGGGCATCCTTGCTATGCATATCCAGGCAATAGGCGCAGCCATTGAGCTGCGAAACGCGCATCAGCACGAGTTCGATCAGGCTCGGCTCCAGGCTGCTCTCGCGCACAAACGTGTTGAGAGCGAACAGCGGCTTGGTCGCTTCGGCATAATCGGCAACGGAAAAGCGTGACATCGGAAACTCCTTGCGTGGCACGACCGACGTGGTCGTTCAATGCAAGGACGTGGCAGACCGTGCTTTCGTGACGGCTTCAAGCCGCTCTAGTTTGGCCGGATGACGCAGGTGGCTGATGGCGACGATGTGCTCGCCATCGGTCTGCACCCAGCAGGCCGTGGTCAGTCGCTCGCCATCCCAGACCAGCAGGGCCGGTTCGCCGTTGATCGTGTGCAGCTCATAGCGCCATGCCGCATCGACGCGCTGTCGCAGCGCGATCTGCAGGTAGAGTTGCGCCAGCCGATCTGCGCCATGCAGCGGACGCAGCGTAGCCCGCACCAGGCCGCCGCCATCCGCCAGGTGCACGGCATCCTCGGCGAACAGTGCGCGCAGTGTCGCCAGATTGGGCTGTTCCATCGCTTCGGCAAAACGTTGCAACAGGCGCTGCTGGTTCGCTGCATTCACCTCGAAGCGGACGCGTCCTTCGCGCACGCGCGCTTTGGCGCGGTGCACCCGCTGCCGGCAGGCGTCTTCGCTGATACCGAGCATCGCCGCCGTTTCGGCATGGCTGTAATCGAAAATTTCCTGCAGAAGGAAGGCGGCGCGTTCTTCCGCGCTCAATCGCTCCAGCAGCAGGAGGAAGGACATCGTGAGCGTTTCGCTGCGCTCGAATTGCGCTTCGGGCTGGTCGGCGTCGGCGATCAGCGGCTCCGGCATCCAGGGGCCGGTGTAGTGCTCGCGCTCGCGCTGCAGCCGGCGTAGCCGATCGAGTGCGATACGCGTGGTCACCGTCACCAGCCACGCCTCGGGATCGTCCAGGGCCGTGGTGTCCTGCGCGTGCCAGCGCAGCCAGGCGTCATGCAGCGCGTCTTCGGCGTCGCCCGGCGTGCCGAGCATGCGGTAGGCAAGACCGAACAGGCGCGGCCGATGCTTCTGGAACAGGGCAGTTTGCGGATCCATCAATGCGCTCCGGTGGCTGATATCTACCAGGACGCGCGAAGCGCAGGAAACGTGACCGCGCTCAGCGGAAGAACGGCCACGGCGCCAGGAAGATCAGCCAGATCATCAGCAGCATGCTGGCGTATTTCACCGCGCGGAACAGCTTGGGATACTTTTTCTTGAAAGCCCGGTTGCGTTCGCGGCTGCGCTGGTTCATCGCGAACACGCGGTTGACGAAGCCGACTTTTTCCGCAGAGGTATCACTGTTCGGCGAGGCGGTGATCTTGCCCATGAAGGCGCCGACGCGATGATTGATCGCGCTCATCCAGCGCAGTTTCAACGGCCGCTCGACATCGGCGAACAGGATGATGCGAGTGTGCTCGGTCTTGTTCTCGGCCCAGTGCACATAGGTCTCGTCGAACACCACGTCCTTGCCATCGCCCCAGGCGTGCTCCTCGCCATCGACGAAGATGCGGCAGTCGCGCGTATTCGGCGTGATCAGGCCGAGGTGGTAGCGCAGCGATCCGGCGAACGGATCGCGATGCGGATTGAGCTTGCTGTGCGGGGCGAGCAGGGCGAACATCGCCGCCTTCACGCTGGGGATGGATTTCAGCAGTGCCACGGTCTGCGGGCACAGCGCCTCGGCCGAGGCCAGCGGCTCGCCGTACCACTTCAGGTAGAAGCGCTTCCAGCCCTGCTTGAAGAAGCTGTTGAAGCTGGCGTCGCCGTGCTTCTCCGCCGCGCGGATATGGCCTTCGTCGAACAGCGACAGCGCCTCGTCGCGGATGGTCTGCCAGTTCGCCTGCAGCAGGTCGAGCTGCGGGAAGCCGCGGCGCTCCAAGATCGGCCGCGCCGGCACCGCCGAGAACGCGTACATCAGCAGGTTGTACGGCGCGAAGAGGGCGGAATGGTCGACCAGCTGGCGATCGAAGCGCAGCCGCGCCCGACCACGCAGGTGCACCAACAGTACGCACAGCACGAACAGCAGCAGTACGTAGAGAATGATCAGACGTGGACTGAAGAAATCCATGAGGCTCGGTGGATCCGCTGACGCGTGAAAGGCCCGCAGGCGGCGGGCGAGGGGAGCGGTCGTGCCGTTGCGACCGCGTCGTTGCTCGCCATGATACTGCAGCCGGCGTTGGCTGGCCGCAGGCATCCTTTCAAGGTCTTCATTGGCGCCTACTGTGGAGGGGGTTCGGCCGCGCTGTCGACGCCTGACTCTTTCAAGTGAGAGTTTTCGCGACCTGGCTCGCCTGCGGCGGGCTTTCGGCCGCCTGCCGGCGCCCGAGTCACTTCTCTTTGCTGGCCCAAAGAGAAGTAACCAAGAGAAATGGCCTGACGCAACCCGATGGGAGTACAAGCAGGCAAGACCTTGCTTTGTCTGCCAGGGTGCTACTCAAGAGGAGCTGCCGCTGCTATGCCGCGAGCGCTCGTTGGCCGAGGCGAGGAAAGCGGGGCTTGCTGCGCATCGCCAGGTTGTGGTCCCAAGAAAGTCGCGTGTGAATTGCAACTTCAAGTTGTCATTTAATCTCCCTTGCCTTGGCTCCCGAGCGGTCGCGGCATAGCGGCGGCAAGGACTCTGTGAGTAGCGAACTGCGTCGGCAAGGCGAGATCGCACACGCTCTTGGCCCCGGCGTGCTCACAAGGCCATTTCTTTGGGTTACTTTTCTTTGGGCCAGCAAAGAAAAGTGACTCGGGCTGCGGCAGCAGTCCGAAAGCCCGCGGCCGGCGAGCCAGATCGCGAAAAAACGCCACCCGCCAAAAACCTCGAAAGGGCTAATTCTCAGAGCCCATTCACCGACAGGTGCTTGCGCATCAGCACGGTAGTGAAGCCGCTGTCCCATTCGGTATCCGGATATTCGGCCACCTCGGCGTAGCCGTGCTTGCGGTAGAACGCCCGGCTTTGCAGGTTGAAGGTATCCGTCTCGAGCCGGGCCACGTCGATACCGGCACTACGCATCCGCGCTTCCGCCAGCTCAAGCAGGGCACCGCCGATACCCCGACCCTGGCAGGCGCGGAAGACGTGCAGCGCCTCCAGGAAATCGCCACGCCAATGCACCATGCCGACAACCTGCCTGTCCTGCACGGCGAGCCAGAACTGCTCGCGGCATTCGGCGACATAGCGGTCGAGGCGACGCTCGCGTTCGAAGCGTTCGGCCACCTCGGCGCGCAACTGCGGCAGCCAGGTGCCGCGGTAGGTGTCGGTCAGCAGCGCGACCAGCGCTGCCTGGTCGGCAGGCTCGGCGAGACGGAATTCCAGGGTGGATGGGGACGTATTCACGGTGCGGGAGCGTGGCATCATGCTTCCAAGCCAGCAAGGTCTGCTCTTATGCCAACTCCTTTCATCCTGGTAGCGACATGGAGCAACGGGCTGTTCAACGTTGCCGGAAACAAGGTCCAGCAGGAGCTCGCCGATCAATCGGTGCGTAGTCTGGTGAGCGACGGACAGGGCGGCGTTTTCGCTATTGTCGGCCAGCATTCGTTGTGCCGACGTTCCGCCGCAGGCGAATGGGCCGAAGTGATCAAGAGCGAATTCGCGCTTTCATGTTGCGTGCCGATCGGCGACGCGGTCTTTGTGGGCACCGACGACGCGCGCGTATTGCGCATCGATCCCGACGGCGGACAAAAATATCTGACGGATTTCGAAGACGTCGAAGGCCGCGACAGCTGGTATGCGGGAGCCGCCGTCGTTGACGGCAAGCTGCTGGGGCCGCCGCTCGGCGTGCGTTCGATGACGGCGACCTGCGATGGTGCCGCGCTGCTGGTCAATATCCATGTCGGCGGCATTCCGCGCTCGATCGATGCCGGCCTGAGCTGGCGGCCCACGATCGACGTCGAGAGCGATGTGCATCAGGTATGTGCGCATTCGAATCGGCCGGACATCGTGATCGCCGTCGCCGCGGTCGGCCTTTGCATCAGCCGCGATGCCGGCGCGACCTGGACGATCGAGCAGCGCGGGCTGCACGCTCTTCACTGCTCTGCCGTCGCCTTGGGCAGAAACGACCTGTTCGTATCGGCATCCGTCGATCCTTTTGCCGCGCAGGGCGCGGTCTATCGGCGTCCGCTCGACGGCGATGCTCCGCTGCAGCTCGTGGGCGGAGGACTGCCGGAATGGACCGACGGCATTGTCGATACCGACTGCATCGCGACCCGCGACGCCATGGTCGCCGCGATCGACCGCTCGGGACATCTGTACGTCTCATACGACGATGGCGTCCGCTGGTCATGCGTTGCTAAGGGGCTAGCCGATCCCAGCGGACTGCATATCGGCTGATCTGGCTGCGTCATTGTGTGCGGTGACGACGAAACAACGCAGAAGGCTAATGCGCGAGCACGTAGACGTCGCCGCCGCCGGGGCGATAGCCGCGCTTTAATGCGCGATGCACATAGGCCACCGCGCGACGGACGGCCGAACGCGGCGACTGCCCCTTGGCCAGCTCGGCGGCGATCGCCGAGGCCAGCGTGCAGCCGGTGCCGTGGCCTTCGCGATCGAATCGCGGGTGCCGCAGTTCGAGCGTGCCGCGCGCATCGTAGAAGCGGTCGACCACTTCGCTGCCATTCGCATGGCCGCCCTTGAGCAGCACCGCCTGCGCGCCGAGTTCGAGCAGGGCCTGGCCGGTCGCATCGAAGTCGCGCACCCGGCGCAGGGACCGACCCAACAGGGCCTCCGCCTCGGGCAGGTTCGGGGTGAGGATGTCGGCCAGCGGAATCAGTTGGTCGATCAGCGCGGTCATCGCATCGCTGGCCAGCAAGCGCGCGCCGCTGGTGGCGATCATCACCGGATCGACCACCAGCCACGCCGGCTTGCGCGCCGCCATTTCGCGAGCGACCAGCCGCACGGTGGCCGCATTGCCGAGCATGCCGGTCTTCACCGCGCCGATCGGGAAGTCATCGAACACGGCGGCCAGCTGGCTGCGGATGTGCGCCGGCGGCACGCCATGCACGGCGCGCACGCCGCGCGTGTTCTGCGAGGTGATCGAGGCGATCACCGAGGTGCCGTACACGCCGCGCGCATGGAAGGTCTTCAGATCGGCCTGGATGCCCGCACCACCGCCGGAATCGGAACCGGCGATAGTGAGGGCGACGATCGGCGGGTTTCCTGCCATGCGCGGATCGAACGATTCAGAGCGCTTCGGAGGCGAAATCCGCCAACCGCGAACGCTCGCCGCGACGCAGGGTGATGTGCGCGGAGTGGTCCCAGTCCTTGAAGCGATCCACCGCGTAGGTGAGGCCCGAGGTGGTTTCGGTGAGGTAGGGCGTGTCGATCTGTTCGACGTTGCCGAGGCAGACGATCTTGGTGCCGGGGCCGGCGCGGGTGATCAGGGTCTTCATCTGTTTCGGGGTGAGGTTCTGCGCCTCGTCGATGATCAGGTAGCGCGACAGGAAGGTGCGTCCGCGCATGAAGTTGAGCGAGCGGATCTTGATGCGCGAGGCGAGCAGGTCGTTGGTGGCCTGGCGGCCCCAGCTGCCGCCTTCTTCCGGATTGGTGAGCACTTCGAGGTTGTCGGTCAGCGCGCCCATCCACGGCGTCATCTTTTCTTCTTCGGTGCCGGGCAGGAAGCCGATGTCCTCGCCCACCGAGACGGTGGCGCGGGTCATGATGATCTCGCGGTAGCGTTGCTGATCCATCACCTGCGCAAGCCCCGCCGCGAGTGCGAGCAAAGTCTTGCCGGTGCCGGCGGTGCCGAGCAGGGTGACGAAATCCACGTCCGGGTCCATCAGCACGTTGAGCGCGAAGTTCTGCTCGCGGTTGCGCGAGGCGATGCCCCACACGCTGTGGTTGCTGTGGCTGTGATCGTCGAGCAGCACCAGGGTGGCGTGCTGCTCGTCGACATGCAGCGCGCGCAGTTCGATCTCGTTCTCGCCGGGCAGGAACAGGCACTGGTTCGGATACCACTCCTCGTCATCGAGCCGGTCCAGCTTGTAGAAGGTGCGGCCGCGCTCGCTCCACGACTGCACTTCCGGATGCCGCTCCCAGAAGTTCTCCGGCAGCTCGGTGGAACCGGTGTAGAGCAGGGCGAAGTCGTCCAGCGCGCGGTCGTTTTCGTAGTCTTCCGCATCGATGCCATAGATGGTGGCCTTGATGCGCAGGTTGATGTCCTTGGTCACCAGGATCACCGAGCGACCGGGGTTCTGGTCGCGCAGCTCAATCACCGAGGAGAGGATCTGGTTGTCCGCCTTGCCGTGGCCGTTGGTGGTGCGCTGTTGGAAATACAGGCGGCCGACTTCCGCGACGCGCTTGAGGTTCACGCCCTGCGGATTGTTGAGCGCCAGGCCTTCGCCGATCGGATGGTTGCGGCCGCGCTCGATCAGCTCGTTGAGGAAGCGGCTCACCTGCCGCCCGTTGCGCGAGACTTCCGAGGCACCCTTCTTCTTTTCGTCGAGTTCCTCCAGCACCGTCATCGGGATGAAGACGTCATGTTCCTCGAAGCGGAACAGCGAGGTCGGATCATGCAGCAGCACATTGGTATCGAGGGCATAGATACGCTTGCTTGCGGTCATACGGCTTCGGGCCTCGTGGTGATGAGATGGGTTTGATCAAGTTGCATGCTGAAAATCCGCCGGGCCGTGGATGGGCGGATGCGCGTGCGCAGCGCCACGACGCAGCGACGCTCCGGCGAGCGGCCGCAGGCATGGCATGAGGCGGTGAGCGTCACTTGGCGGGGATGGCGTCGAGCACGGCCTGCGCATGGCCGGGCACTTTCACATTCAGCCACGACTGCGCCAGCTTGCCGTCCGGATCGATCAGGAAGGTGCTGCGCACGATGCCGACATACGCCTTGCCGTAGAGCTTCTTTTCGTGGATCACGTCGAACGCCGTGCACCAGCTTTCGTCCGTGTCGGCGATCAGGGGAAACGGCAGTTCCTGTTTCGCGCTGAAATTGGCGTGCGATTTCTGCGAGTCGCGCGACACGCCGATGATTTCGGCATGGCGCATGCGGAACTGCGGATAGAGATCGCGGAAGGCCTGGGCTTCGTTGGTGCAGCCGGGCGTGCTGTCCTTCGGGTAGAAATACACTACGACCCACTGCCCCTTGAGGCTGTTCAGTTTCAGCGACTCGCCGCTGCCGGTAGTACCGCTGAGAGAGGGAAGTTTCTTTCCTAGTTCAGGCATGCATGCTCCGGCGGCTAGCGCGTGGCTGCCGATCGATGAGTGGAAATGGATGGGGACGGTAAGGCTGACGAGGCTGCGGCGTTGCGCAGGCGGGCATGATCGGCGGGATTCGATATGCGAACGGCATGGTCTTTCCGTGAAGGCCTGGGCCGACTCTAATCCGCTCTCATGACAGATAACAGTACTTGCCATGAAGTCGTGCCCGGGGCATGCTCAGAACCCGCCCGTTGATCCGCGATCTCAGAATTTCACCGGGTCCATGATGGCGTCGAGATTCAGGCCGTCGCAGAATTCGAGGAAGTCGTCGCGCAGCGCGGCGATGTGCAACTCGGAAGGAATGCCCACCGTGAACTGCGCCTGGAACATCGAGGCGCCCGTCTGCATCGCCTGGTAGCGCATTGAGCTGAGCTGCTCGACGGTAATGTCGTGGCGGCTGAAGAAGTCCACGATCTTTACCAGGATGCCTGGCCGGTCGGCGGCGACCACCTCCACCAGATAGGGCAGCAAATGACCGCTGGGCTCGCGCGGGCCCGTGCGGTAATGCATCAACTGTAGTTCCTCGTCGCGCGCCAGCTTGGCCAGTGCGGTCTCCAGCTTGGCCACGGCATCCCAGGCGCCGGTAGCCAGCAGCATCAGCGAGGTATCGGCACCGATGGTCGAGACGCGCGCATCGGCGAGGTTGCAGCCGGCATCGGCAATGCGCTTGGCAAGCAGGAGCAGGGGCGTGCGCGCGGCCGGGGTCAAAGTCTGGATCAGCAGCTGGTGATCGCTGCCGACACGCGCTGGATTAGCGTTCAAGTATGTACCTGTGGCTGGTCCCGCGCGGCTCAGGATGATGGCGGACTGCGACGAGCTTACTTGCCCGTCCGGCGGAGCTGCAAGCTAAATCACCTGCCGCTGAACGGACCGGCGCCAGGCCTGCCATGCGCGGGCCGGGCCGCCTCGCGACGCGCCGATGCAGCAGGCTTTATTCGCCGTTGGCCGCACATGCACGGGTCAGCTGCTCGGCCCAATAGGCCACGCTGATCGGTTTGATCGGGACGCCGGCATTCACCTGCGCCTCCATCGCGGTGACGATCTTCTCGATCTTCGTTGCCAGCAGGGCCGTGGCGTCCTGCCAGGCCCGCCACGCGACCATGCGTTCGTCGCCATCGAACTCGTAATCTTCCAGCCAAATCTTGAACTCGTCGCGAATGGTCACCAGGTGGCCCTCTTAAGCTTATTTTTCGCGGCGCGCCCCGCATTCCCCAAAAGCAGGCTTGTCATGCCCGCTGCATGTCCAGCAGCGCTCTCGCCATCAATCTCATACTGCCTAGCGTAGCGGCGATTCGCCGGTAAGCAAGACTCGACGGCAATTATGCTATGGGAAGCGGTGTCTGAGCATAAGGTCAGAAATCGTAGGTGCCGCTCAACAGGAAGGTGCGCCGATCGTGCAAGGGTACGAAGGTCTCGTCAAAATCGTCGCTGAGCAGATTCCGATCGAAAAGGTTCTTCACGCCCAGGGTCGCGCTCCAGTGGCTGGCGTGATACGACACATTGGCGTCCACACTGGCCTGGCCGGGAATCTCGAAATACGTGCCGTCATTGAGGATCTGTCCCTGGCTTCGGCTGCGTGCAAGGATGCCGCCGGCGACCGCCCAACCCTGCAGCCCGCTGCTCTGAAACCGGTAGCTCGTCCACAGGTTGAAATGCTGCCGGGGCGAGCCCGTCGTCGGCGAGTCGTCCTGGTTGCTGATGCGCGCATTGGTGTAACTGGTCGTCATGTCCAGTCCGGGCGCGACCTGGCCGGTGAATTCGATTTCCACTCCCTGGTTCGTCTGGCTCGGGCCGGGAACGAAAAAATACAGGGGCAGTAGCGAGACCTGGTCATAACTGCGATCCAGCGTGATGCGGTACCAGGACGCGGTCAGCCTTGCGCGACCCTGGAAAAGATCCAGCTTGGTGCCGGCCTCGATCTGGCGCGACAGGTAGGGCGCCAGCGGGCGGGCGTTCTTGCCCAGCAGAGTATCGGGCTGGAACCCCTTCGACATGCTGCCGTAGATCGCCATATCCGGCGTGAGCTTGTAGACCACGCCGATGTTGGGCACCCAGCGGGTCTTGTGCAGGTTCCATGGATTGCCGTCAGCGTCCGTGGTCGAAACTTGGTAGGCCGAGCGCCGCCAGGCGAGCAGCACATCCACGTGCTCGCCTATCGCGATCTGGTCCTGCAGGAAAATGCCGCTGTCGCCCGACCACGGACTCCCGGACGCATATTCGTCGTCGCCCGGTTGCACCACCGACGAGGCCGGCGGAAGCCGGCTGCCGCTGAAGATGTTGTAGGGCGCATCCAGGTAGCCCAGGAAGTAATCGCTGCTGCCGACCTGCGAACGCGAATAATCGAATCCGACAACGATCGTGTGGGTTAGCGGCCCCTGGGTGAACGTGGTGGTGAAGTCGTTCTGCAGCGTGTAATACGCGTCGGCATATTGGTACACGTAGGCGGTCGCATCGGTGTCGCCGTCCGGCGTAGGGTAGCTCAGGCTCCAGCCCTGCTGGTGGGTGGACTGCCGCACGTACTGGCCGCGGCTGCGAAAGGCCCAGCCATCGCCGAACTGGTGCTCGAACATGTAGTAGAGCCGGCTCGTCTGGTAGGTGGAATTGTCGCCGGGGCTGCCGAGCAGGAGGCCAGGCGGCGAGGCCGAGGACACCGAATCGTCCAGCAGGATCGTATGGTCGGGAATCGGCAGCCGATTGAGCACGCGCGATGCGCCGACGATGAGTTTCGTCGTGTCGTCCTGCCAGCCGATCGATGGTGCGAAATAGTTGCTGCGCAGGCCCCGGTAGCCCTGTGTGGTGCGATCCGCATATTCGCTGGACAGTACCAGTCGGTAGGTCAGCTCGTGGCTGTTGCCCAGCGGGCCAGCCAGGTCGAGGCCCGCCTGGGTATCGCCGAACTCGCCGACGCTGTAGCTGAGCTCGTGCACCGGCTCGCTTTGCGGCTTCTTCAGGATCACGTTGATCAAGCCGCCGAAATCGCTGTTGCCGATCGAGTCGCCGAGGATGGTCTCGGGCCCCTTCAGCACTTCGACCCGGGACACACCGATCAGCGGGGGAAAATCGCCCAGCGCCGCGATGCTGTTGGGCATGCCGTCGGTCATGCCGTTGCCGGGATTGAAGCCGCGGATCTGGAAGCTCGGCAGGCTGTCGGTGCCGTCGGTGTATTGCACGCCGGCCACGTTGCGAACCGCATCGGCCACGGTACGGCTCTGCTGCGAGTCCATCAGGTCGTGGGTGACCACGCTGATCGACTGCGGAACGTCGAGCGGGTCGGAGTCCGTGCGCGTCGCGCTGTTGCTGGTGTCCGCCATGAAGCCGTCGTCTTGCGCGAGCAGACCATAAGCATTGATCGGCGCCAGCAGCTTGGCGTCGGCGAGGTTCGGATAGCCGGATGCCTTCTCGATGGAAGGTGGCACGGCTGGCTCCGGCGCGCTGGGTTTTACCACCACGGTGCCAGCATCGACAAAGCTGTAGGCCAGCCCGGTGCCGTGCAGCAACCTGGCCAGCGCGGTATCCGACGTAAGCGTGCCGCTGACGCCGTTGGAGCGGAAAATCGCAATGGTGCCCCCGGCCGTGAGCACTTGCACGTTGGCTTGCTTGCCGAATGCGATCAAGGCCGTGGAAAGCGGCTGCGGAGGGATCGCGAAGGTGATGTTCGGTATGGTCAGCCCCGGGCGCACCGCTGCCGCCGCGTCAGCGAATGCGGAGGCCGGCACCGACAAAAAGCTGCACACGAACAGCAACGCCCCCCGCTTCATGGCCGTCGCTTTCCCTCCAGCGAAAGCGAGGAGTTTGACATGCACTCAAGGCAAATGGCACGCGGCAAATGGGTTCGAATGATTTGGACGGCTGCGGCTTCCGCAGAACGTTGCCGCCGCTGGGGGAGGACTCAATTTTTCGCTGGCGACGCCTGTTCCAGTTCTCGTTCCGAGCGGGAAAGTGTCACCTGACCGGCATTCTTGCTTACGCGCAGGGGGAAGATTTGCGGCAGCGCGCCCAGCCAGCTGTCGATGGCATCCGCCTTGACGGTTCCGGTGAAGGCCAGCGTTTCCAGATCGGCATCCGCGATGTGCACGGGGTGCGCGCTGTAGCGGTTGACGTTGGCAACCACCACGCCAAGCGGCTCATTGATGAATTCCAGCCGGTCGTCGCGCCATGCGGTGGCCTGCTCCGGCGTGATGTTGCCGACGCTCATGGTTGAGGTGGCCGGGTCGTACGACACCAACTGGCCGGCAACGGCATCGAGGCCGCCGATGCCGGCGGTGTTCGAGCCCGGTGCGGCACGGTTGTCGGTGATATGGACGCGTCCCTGAGTGACCGCAATGGTCACCCGCTGCCCGGTGCGGCGCACGTCGAATGCCGTGCCGACATCGTGGATGGACACGTCGCCCACGGTCACGACGAACGGGCGTTGCGGGTTGTGCGCGACCTGGAAGAACGCTTCGCCATCGCCCAGCTCGACCTGACGCTCGTCGGCGCTGAAGCGCGTGGTCAGCGTGGAGGCGCCGCCCAGCGAGACGGTTGAGCCGTCCGCCAAGGTGATGTCGCGGTTCTGCGCCACCGCGCTGGCATAGCCCTGCGGCGTGATGTCAGTGCCGAGGTGGTTCCAGGCGAGATAACCGCCGGACACAGCCAGCACCGTGGAAGCTGCTGCCGCGAGCGGAATCCAGCGCCGCGAGGGGACGGGGCGCCGCGCGAATTCCTTCGCCCACTGCTGCCGCGTGACATCGTCGAGCGTGCCCATTCGGTTGCCGAGTTCGGTTACCCGCTCGAACGCCTCGAGATGGCGCGTATCCGCCTCGCTCCATGCCAGCCATTGCTCCATCGTCTGGGCGTCGCTGTCGGGTGCGCGCAGGCGCGTCCACCATTCGGCGGCAGTGCGCAGAATTTTCTCATCCAAGATCGTGGCCATTAGCGCATCTCCAATTGATCGACCCGTGCACGGCAATGCGCCAGCGCATTGGAGACGTGATAACGCACCATGCGCTCGCTGAGCTTCATGGCGTGTGCAACGACCTGAAAGTCCCAGCCTTCGATTACATGCATCACGAAGGCCTGACTGGTCTTTGCCGGCAGCTCGCGCAAGGCTTCGCGCAAACCGCGTACCTGCTCCACCGCCCAGACATGCCGCTCGGGAATGGGCGCGGCATGCAGGTCGTCGGACGGTTGTTCGATAGGCATATCGTTTCGCACCTTGCGCATGCGCAGCCGGTCGACGGCCAGGTTGCTGGCGACCCGGAACAGGTACGCGCGCAGCGAGTCAATTTCTTCAGGGTGTTCCAGCGTGAGTAGGCGCAAATAGGCATCCTGCGCGAGCTCCTGCGCGTCGGACACCGAATTGAGCCGGCAGCGCAGAAAGGCGATCAATGCGCGATTCTGCTCGCGGAACAGCGCCGCCACTTGCTCGGCGTGTTCGGTCAGCGTCAGGGCGCCGTGGCCGACATCGCTGGATCTGTTCAACGTATCCACGATGGTTCCAGACCGTCATGTTGAAATGACTCGGCCGATTCTAGCGCTTCGCCGGCTGGGGCCGTGATCTTTCTCATGGAATGCGCCTCGAGTGCGTGAGTCAGCAGCCGCTCGGCTTCGATGCGCAGGGCCTCGCGCCGGCGGAATGCGGATCGGTGGTGGCTGGGAACGTCCGACTCGCACTTCCGGCTCAATGTTTCGGGCAGCATGAACCAGCCGTCCGCGAGCTGCCTGCCTTTCTGCTCCAGCCAGAACCCGTCGTAGTCGGCCTGGAATTTCTCACGGGCCCGGCGCAGCGGGTGCGCAGCGTTGCTGACCGCCAGGATGCGCTCGATGCCGAAGTGCTGCGCGAATGCATATGCCAGCGAAAGCATGAGCTGCTTCGGCCGCATGCCGTGCATGTTGCGCGTCAGCTCGCGCACCGTCTCGCGGCCGTGCTCGCCGACCGGGCCCTGGATGCAGCCGATCGCGATGCTCGGCCGGTCGTCGATCACACTTAGGATCAGGCGATAGACCGGATGATCGTTGGCGTCGTTGAGCTGGATGCACAGCTCGCCCTCGCAGCCCATGAAGATCGGTGGGCGCAGGCACAGCTGCAGCTGCGTGCCGTTCTTCAGGGTCAGGCTGCCCAGCGTCGCATTGCCTTGAATGTAGACCGCCTCGAACAGCACCCCGGGCAGCCGGGAAAGCGCGAACTGGTAGTGCTGCCGAATGCTTTCCAGGTGGGCGCGATGGTTCCAGCCCAGGTGGATGTAACGGTGGAAATGCCGCTCCAGCAGGCGGGGATCGCGGCGCTGGTAGGCGTACATGCGCGGATTGCCGTAGACGAAGGCAAGGTACGCGAGATGCTGCCGGGGCATGCACAGCGTGCGGAATAGATATTGGGCGAGCTTTCTACGCCGCTTGGCAGCAACGCTGGGCCAATCCTCCCGGCCCTGCAACGAGCGCAGAAAGTTGGCCAAGGCAGGGAAGCGACCCGGACCGTGCAGGCCGGTAAGCGGCCGGACGATCCGCTTGCGGAGTCCGCGGGCGAGCGTTTCCAGGCCATCGTCCACGGCATTCAGCAGGGCGCTCAGGTATCCGCCCGGCGCGAAGGTGGGGGCGACTTCGAGGGTTTTGGCTTCGGCTTGGCTGTTCAGTTTGTTCAAGGAAATCGGTCCACGTCATGGCTGCGACCTCCCTAAGACGTTCGAGGAACCGAAAATTGAAATGGCGGGTGAAACTTTAGTTTCCTCAGCCGCAGAGACGACTCGGAATGGCGGCCGCCGTCTCTCAAAGCGATGCTGGGCCGCCTGAAGACCGCCGGCGCGCTTGATTCCGGTGCATAGCGCCCGGAGGCGCGTGTCACCTGGGAGCTGCCATGGTCGGTATCGTCTTGGCTGAAAGGCTTGGGCCTGCGACGAGGCTGTATCGACGCGCGCCTAGCGGCCGAGGTCAGTCGACGGCCCGTTGGGCGATTTCGGCCACGAAGGTGTCCGAGTCGATGGTTCCCGTATTGCCAAGGATGATGATCGTGATGTTCTGGTCGAGCACGCGGAACAATTGGGTCTGGGCGCCCATGATCGAGCCGGGCCTCTTTACGACCGGATGCCGCTTTCCCTTCAAGGTGGCTGCATACGACCACAAGCCGTAGCCGTAGTCGTCCAGCCCCGGCTTGATCATGCGATCGAGCGCCGTCCGTCCGATCAGCTTCAAGCCGAACAGCGCATCGGAAAACTTCATCAGATCGCCCGCCGTCGCATACATGGCTCCGGCCGCGTACCAGTTTTCGGGATAGACCGGCAGGTCCTTGGATAGAACTTTGCGATCGTCAGGGTAGAAGTAGGTATCGGCCAGCTTGTCGATGATGTCGCCCTGGTGCAGCAAGCCGCTGTCCCGCATCTGCAGGGGCCGCAGGATGCGTTCCTCAAGCACTTGCTCATACGGTTTGCCATACAGGCGCTCGATGATTTTGCCGAGCACCACATAGTCGGCGTTGTTG
>Ga0302314_10000723_pt1 | contig 61589 bp, 65 predicted proteins | sample III_Palsa_N2_3_FD_200533 | JGI IMG/M metagenome (GOLD analysis project Ga0302314, IMG submission 200533) | Peat permafrost microbial communities from Stordalen Mire near Abisko, Sweden - III_Palsa_N2_3 | ecosystem: Environmental > Terrestrial > Soil > Palsa > Peat permafrost | place: Sweden...
ACAGTTACAGTTCACGCTTGACTTCCCTAGGGTAGCGTTATGTTCCTACAGACTCCTGCAACAACCGATGCCGCACAGGCCTTGGGTGGCAATACCAACGCTGAAGCCATGAAACAGATGGGCTTCGCCAACCTGATGCAGAACTTCGACTGGCTTGGCTGGGTCGTCTTCGTGACCCTGGTCGCGATGTCGTTCCTGTCTTGGTACTTCATCATCGCCAATGGCATCCGCAATGCGACGGTAAAGTCGCGTGCCGACAAGGTCATCGACGGCTTCTGGGGCAATGCCTCCACCCAGGACGCGATCCGCGAGCTGGAAGCCCAGCCCAAGAGCGAGCCGTTCTCCAAGATCGCATTGGACGCTGCTTCGGCGGTGGCTCATCACCAGCAGAGCACGGCCGGCACCACCGGTCGTCTGGCTGAGTCGCTGAGTCGTTCGGAGTTCATCGACCGCGCCCTGCGCCAGGCCGTCGCTCGCGAGAGCCTGCGTCTGGAAGGCGGCATGACCCTGCTCGCCACGGTCGGTTCGGCCGCACCGTTCGTCGGTCTGCTTGGCACCGTGTGGGGCATCTACCACGCGCTGATTGGCATCGCCGCCACGGGCAACGCCTCGATGAACGCGGTGGCCGGCCCGGTCGGTGAGGCGCTGATCATGACCGCGTTCGGTCTGTTCTCCGCGATCCCGGCGCTGTTCGCCTACAACTTCTTCAGCCGCTCGAACCGCCTGACCTACGCCCGCTTCGATGAATTCGCGCATGACCTGCACGACTTCTTCGCTACCGGCTCGCGTGTCGAAGGCTCCGCGCCGGCTCTGAAGTCCTAAGAGAGGTCTGACTCATGGCTATGAGCACCGGTGGCAATACCGGCGGACCGATGTCAGAAATCAATGTCACGCCGCTGGTCGACGTGATGTTGGTACTGCTGATCATCTTCATGATCACCGCGCCGCTGATGTCGCACACCATCACCATCGATCTGCCCACCGCCAATCCGAAGACCAAGGATGAGGAACTACCGGTGCCGCCGCTGGACCTGGCGGTCAAGCAGGATGGCAGCCTGTACCTGAATGACCATCAGGTCACGGAGTCCGAGTTGAAGGCACGGCTGGCTGTGGAGGCACAGAAGCCCCCGCAGCCGGAGTTGCAGATCCGTGCGGACAAGGCGACCGAGTTCAAGATCGTGAAGAAGGTCATCGGTGATGCCAAGGATTCGGGCATGGTGCATGTCGCCTTCATGACCACTGACGCGCCGAAGGGGTAATCAGAAATGTCCTTCAGTACCAATACCAGTGGGCCGATGTCGGAGATCAACGTCACGCCGCTGGTCGACGTGATGCTGGTGCTGCTGATCATCTTCATGATCACGGCACCGGTGCTGGCGCACAAGATCAAGGTTGATCTGCCGCAGCCGAACCCGAATGTCGTCAACCCGCCGAATCCGCTGGATCCGATCCATCTGAAGATCGATCAGGCCGGTGCGTTCTATTGGAACGATACGCCGGTCGACGAACTGGGCCTGAAAGCCCAGCTTGCGGTGATTGCCCAGCAGAGCAACCAGCCGGAAATCCAGATTGCTGCCGACGATGGTGTCGCCTACCAGTACGTGGCACGTGTACTGGCTGATGCCAAGAGCTACAACCTGACCAAGATCGGTTTCACCGAAGCCGAATAACTGGGGCAGGCCGCAAGGCAGCTCACCGGAAGAAATGCAAAACCCCCGCCGAGCGCGGGGGTTTTGTTTGCGTGAGTATCGCGGTGCAGATGCGGCGAACCTGCTCAACGCAGGATCTGCAGGTAGTTGCGCACGGTGGTGGCCAGCCCCTCGTAGAGTGCTTCGCCGATCAGCGCGTGGCCGATCGAGACTTCCGCCAGTCCGGGAATCGCTGTCTTGAACGTGCCCAGGTTTGCCTGACTGAGATCGTGCCCGGCATTGACGGCGAGTCCGGCCTGCTGCGCGCGACGCGCGGTATCAGCGCATGCGGCCAGCATCGCTGCCGGCTGTCCGTCAGCAAAGGCCTGCGCATACGGGCCGGTGTAGATCTCGATGCGCTGCACGCCGATGGCTGCGGCAAGGCCGAAGTCCTGGACCCCGGCGTCGACGAACAGGCTGACCCGACAACCAAGCTCGTTCAACTCGGCGACCAGTGGCCGCAGGCGGTCGATATCGCGCGCTATATCGAAGCCATGGTCCGAAGTGATCTGGCCATCGCCATCGGGCACCAGGGTGACCTGGGTGGGCCGCACTTCGCGCGCCAGCTCAACCAATCCGGGATATTCCCCGCGGGCCCCGGCAAACGGATTGCCCTCGATGTTGTATTCCACCCGGCCAGCCAGCATGGCGGCCAGTGCGCGCACGTCATCCGGTCGCACGTGGCGCTGATCCGGTCGCGGATGCACGGTGATACCGCCGCAGCCGTTTTCGATGCAGGTCTGCGCGGCCTGGCAAATATCAGGTTCACCGCCGCCGCGCGAATTGCGCAGCACCGCGATCTTGTTGAGGTTGACGCTGAGCAGGGTCATTGCGAGTGAATGGTCTCGTGCAGTGAAGTCCGCGCGGTACGGCACCGTCAGTCAGATGGTTGACCGCGAGCGAACGCAGACAGTGCTCCGATCAGTCAATGCTGACAAGCGTGCCCAGCCGGATCTGTCGTGCGTCGCCACGCCAGGCCAGTGCGGCCAGCAGCGCGGGGTCGATAGCCAGTCGCTGCAACTGCCAAGCGTGAATGTTGTCATCTTCGAGTTGCAGCAGAGTCAGCTGATTGCGGGTGCTGGCGATGCTGAGCCGATGCAGCCCGAAGGCAATGCCACGCCCGAGTGCCTTGAGCACCGCTTCCTTGGCCGTCCATAGTTCAAGAAAAGCGTTGCTGCGGTCCGCGGCAGGCAACGCCGCCAAAGTGGCCGCCTCGTCGCCGCTGAAATAGCGCTGGGCAATCTCCAGCGCGCGTGGTCGTTCGCGCCGATGCTCCACATCGATGCCGGGCATGACATGCCGACCAATGGCAATCAGGGCCTGCTCACCGCTGTGCGACCAGTTGAACCCGAGCGACTGGTCGTGGCCGGTGGCGAGTGCCGGCCGGCCATATTCGCCATCGACCAGGTCGACAACGTCGGCGTCGATACCCAGATAGGCCGCCAGCACGCGCCGCAAGGGCGCGCGGCCCTGCTCGCGTCGATAGCCCAGATGCCAGACATGAATCTCGTCATCGCGCAGATGCTCTGCTACGTTGGCAAGTGTCTGTGCGGATGCTGCAATCATTCATGCATGGTGCCGTCGACGTTGCCCATGTACAAGCGCGCGCACGTTTTGTCGGCATGATCTGCCATCTGCTCGATCCCGTTTTGGTCAATCTCTTTTTGTTCGATGGAGGAAAGACTGCTTGATCCAGGGTTGGTTGCTGCTATTGATGTCAGTGCTATATGTCGGGCTGCTGTTCGTGGTGGCCTATGCGGGCGACCGACGGCCGCTGTATCCGCGCCAGCCCCGCCTGCGGCCGATCATCTACAGCCTGGCGCTGGCGGTGTACTGCTCGTCATGGACGTTCTACGGCGCGGTCGGCACCGCGGCGCGAGACGGTCTGGCGTACCTGCCGATTTATCTGGGTCCGATCCTGTTGTTCGTACTGGGTTTTGGCCTGGTGCGCCGGTTGGTGCAGGTGGCCGGGCAGCACAACATCACCTCGATTGCCGATTTCATCGGTGCGCGCTTTGGCAAGTCGCACGGTCTCGCGGCGCTGGTGGCTATGATCGCGGTGGTGGCGGTGGTTCCCTACATCGCACTGCAGTTCAAAGCGGTGGCGTTGTCGTTTGGCGTGCTCGGCGGGGCCGCGCACGGCGCGCTGCCAGGTGCAGGCATCGACAGCGCATTGTGCTGTGCCGTGTTGCTGGCGGTATTCGCGATACTGTTCGGTACGCGCAGCATCGATGCGACCGAACACCACCACGGCTTGATGCTGGCGATTGCGCTGGAGTCGCTGATCAAGCTGCTCGCCTTCATTGCGCTGGCAGGCTACGCCTTGTGGCGAGGGCCCGGGCTGGCCACAACCGTGCAGCTTCCGCTCACGCAGATGCACAACGGTCTGCCATCGGGATTCCTGGCGCAGACCATGCTGGCGTTCGGTGCAATGTTCTGCCTCCCGCGGCAATTTCAGATCGGCGTGGTCGAATGCGAGGACATTCACGACCTCAAGCGCGCGCGCTGGATGCTGCCGTTGTATCTGGCCGTCATCAGCGTTGCGGTATTGCCAATCGTGGCAGCGGGCATGTACCTGCCTGCGGTGCGTGATGGGGTAGCCGATACGTGGGTACTGACGTTGCCGATGGCGCATGGCGATCGCGGGATGGCACTACTTGCCTTCATCGGCGGCTTTTCGGCGGCGACCGGCATGGTGATCGTGGCATCGGTGGCGCTGTCGACCATGATCAGCAATGACTTGGTGATGCCGGCGTTGCTGCGCATCAGCTGGCTGCGGCTGGAACAGCGCAACGATCTGTCGCAACTGGTGTTGCGCGTGCGGCGCGTGGCGATCATCGTGCTGGCCTTGATGGCCTATGTGTACTATCGGGTGGCCGCTGATGCACAGAATCTGGCTGCTACCGGGCTGTTGGCCTTTGCAGCCGTGGTGCAGTTCGCGCCGGCCCTGATCGCCGCCTTGTACTGGCGTGGTGCCAGTCGTCGCGGGGTCGTGATCGGTCTGATTGGTGGCTTTGCGGTGTGGGTGTACACCCTGCTGTTGCCGGCGCTCAGCCGTTCGTCGGCATGGCTGCAGGACGGGCCGTTCGGCTGGAGCTGGCTGCGCCCGCAGGCGCTGTTCCACCTCGACGGCTGGGATCCGGTGACGCATGGCGCATTCTGGTCACTGCTGGTCAACGTGAGCTGCCTGGTCTTCATTTCGCTGCGCTTCCGGCCGAGTCTGGAGGAGCGCCTGCATGCAGCGATGTTCATCGATGGCAACCTGGCCACGCGCGGTGGTGCGGGTGACTGGCGCGGCCGGGTGGCGGTGGCCGACCTGCGCACGATCGCCGAACGCATCATGGGCGAGCGCAACAGCACGCGTGCCTTCGCCGAATACGGTGAGCGTCGTGGCCAGCCGTTGCAGGCGGGAGCCGTGGCCGATCGTGCACTGATCCAGTACACCGAGCGCCTGCTCGCTTCGGCGGTGGGCGCCGCCAATGCGCGGCGCATCCTGATCAGCGCGTTGTCCGGCAGCGGCCTGGACCTGGCCGAGGCGATGGCACTGATGGACGAGGCATCGCAGGAGCTGCGCTTCAACCGAGCGCTGCTTTCCACCACGCTGGAGAACGTTTCGCAGGGAATCAGCGTGGTCGATGCGCAGATGCGGCTGGTGGCATGGAACCGGCGCTATCTGGAACTGTTCGACTACCCCGACGGCATGGTGAACGTCGGTGTGCCGGTGTCCGACCTGATCCGCCGCAACGCCGAACTGGGCGAGTGCGGCCCTGGTGAAGTGGACGGCCATGTGGCCAAACGCATCGATTACATGCGCGCTGGCTCCTCGCACCTGTTCGAGCGCATCCGGCCGGACGGCACGGTGATCGAAATGCGCGGCCGTGCACTGCCGGACGGTGGTTATGTCACGACCTATTCCGACGTCACCGCCTACAAGCACGCCGAGCAGGCGTTGATCGAAGTGAACGAGACACTGGAACAGCGGGTGGAGCAACGTACCGCCGAGCTGTCCGAGGCGCTCGCCGCCACCGCGCAGGCACGACGGGCGGCGGAGACGGCGAACATCTCCAAAACACGCTTTCTTGCGGCAGCCAGTCATGACCTGCTGCAGCCACTGAATGCGGCACGCCTGTTCACCTCGGCGCTGCGCCAGCATCCGGGCCTGGATACGGAGGCCAGCCTGCTGGCGGAACGCATCGATGCCTCGTTCCGCGCCGCCGAGGACCTGCTCGACGCACTGCTCGATACGTCGCGACTGGACACGGGCAGTTATCGACCGGACGTGGGTGGCTTCGCGCTGGCCGAACTGTTCGATTCGCTGAAGGCGCAGTTTGCGGTGGTCGCTGAGCAGCGCGGACTACGCCTGCGGTTAGTGCCGACCCGACTGGCAGTGCGCAGCGATCCGCAGCTGTTGCGACGGATCCTGCAGAACTTTCTCTCCAACGCATTGCGCTATACCAGTACCGGCGGCGTGCTGCTGGGTGTGCGTCGACGGGGCGACAACGTGCGCATCGAGGTCTGGGATTCCGGCCCCGGCATCGCGGCGGAGCAGCGCGCACGGATCTTCGAAGAGTTCCAGCGATTGCAGCAGCCTTCACCCTGGGGCGAGAAAGGACTCGGTCTGGGCCTGTCGATCTGCGACCGCCTGGCCGGCATTCTCGATCACCGGCTTGACCTGTATTCGCAGCCACGGCACGGCAGCTGTTTTTCAGTCACCGTGCCGGGCAACGAGCCGGTGCCCGCACGCCTCCAGCAGGTGCCGCGCGCCGGCAGTGACGAACAGCTGCCGCTGGCCGTGCTGTGCCTCGACAACGACGCGGCCATTCTTGATGGCATGCGTGCGCTGTTGCAGCGCTGGGGCGTGGATTGCCGCATCGCGCTGGACCTAGAGCAGGCCCGGCGCGAACTGGCGCGTGGCCCGGTTGATCTGATCCTGGCCGACTACCATCTCGCCGATGATGTCGACGGCTTGCAGGCCTTGCAGCTGTTGCGTGTCGACTATCCCGATCTGCCACCTGCCGCGATGATCACCGCTGACGGCAGCAGCGAACTGAAACAGCGTGCGCGTGCTCTGGGTTATCCCGTGCTGCACAAGCCGGTGCGCCCGGCTGCGCTGCGTGCACTGCTGACAGCGTTGCTGCGTCGATAGCGCAACACGGGTTCAATCGCCGTTGTCGGGCAGCGTCGGCATGGCTTCCTGATCGACCGCGAGCTGGCTGGCGATCAGCGCGACCTGGGTGCGGTTGTTGACGCCGAGCTTGCGCATGATCGCCGTCATGTGTGCCTTGACCGTGGCCTCGGAGACGCTGAGTCCCCAGGCGATCTGCTTGTTGAGCAGGCCTTCGGCGATCATCGTCATGACGCGGAACTGCTGCGGTGTCAGCGAGGCGATCTGCGCGGCGGCTTCGGCTTCGGCGGGCTTGAGTTCGCTGGTGTCGCCAAACTGGGGATGCGGCAGCCAGACGTCGCCATCGAGTACGGCGCGGATCGCCGCGACAATACCCTCGCCAGGCGTGGATTTCGGAATGTACGCCGAGGCACCATGCGCCAGCGCGCGACGCGCGACTTGCGCTTCCTCGTGGCCGGACACCACGATGGTCGGCAATCCCGGATATTGCCCGCGGATATGCGCCAGCGCGGAATAGCCGCGTGCGCCGGGCATATGCAGGTCGAGCAGCAGCAGCTCGGCATCCGGGAACTGTTCGATCAGGCCTAGCAGGTCGTGCACGCTGTCGGCGCTATGCACCCGTGCCTGCGGCAAGGCATTGAGCACCGCGCGTTGCAGGGCATCGCGGAACAGCGGATGGTCATCGGCGATCAGGATGTCGGGCATGGTGTCCATGGGTGATACAGGTGCGCACAAGGTGCTCTCTCATTTGATCAGCCGCTCGTCCACCAGGCTCTTCACCACGCTGGGGTCGGCGAGCGTGCTGATATCACCGAGCTGCTCGGGCAGGTTCTCGCCGATCTTGCGCAGGATGCGGCGCATGATTTTTCCGGAGCGGGTCTTTGGCAGACTCGGCGCCCATTGCAGGTAATCCGGCGTGGCGATCGGGCCGATTTCCTTGCGTACCCAAGCGACCAGTTCCTTGCGCAACGCGTCGCTGCCGTTCTCGCCGGCGACCAGGGTGACATAGGCGTAGATGCCCTGGCCCTTGATGTCGTGCGGACAGCCGACCACGGCGGCTTCAGCCACTTTCGGATGCGACACCAGTGCGCTTTCCACCTCGGCGGTGCCCAGCCGGTGACCGCTGACGTTGATCACGTCGTCGACGCGGCCGGTGATCCAGTAATAGCCGTCCTCGTCGCGGCGCACGCCATCGCCGGTGAAGTAATTGCCCGGATACGCGCTGAAGTAGGTTTCGATGAAGCGCTGGTGATCACCGTAGACGGTGCGCATCTGGCCCGGCCAGGAGTCGGTGATCAGCAGATTGCCTTCGGCGACGCCTTCCAGCAGTTCACCATTGGCATCGACGATGGCCGGCTTCACGCCGAAGAACGGCAGCGTGGCAGAACCGGGCTTGGCATCGATCGCGCCGGCCAGCGGGGTGATCAGGATGCCACCGGTCTCGGTCTGCCACCAGGTATCGACGATCGGGCAACGCTCGTCGCCGACCACGCGGTAGTACCACTCCCACGCTTCAGGATTGATCGGTTCGCCGACCGAGCCGAGCAGGCGCAGCGAAGCGCGGGATGTCTTTTTTACCGGCGCCTCGCCTTCGCGCATCAGCGCGCGGATCGCGGTGGGCGCGGTATAGAACAGGCTCACCTGGTGCTTGTCGACCACCTGCCAGAAGCGGCTGAAATCCGGATAGTTCGGCACGCCGTCGAACATCACGGTGGTGGCACCGTTCGCCAGCGGGCCGTACACCACGTAGCTGTGGCCGGTGACCCAGCCCACGTCGGCGGTGCACCAATAGACATCGTCCTCGCGCAGGTCGAACACCAGCTCATGCGTGTAGCTGGTGTAGACGAGATAACCCGCTGAAGTGTGCAGCACGCCCTTCGGCTTGCCGGTGGAGCCGGAGGTGTACAGGATGAACAGCGGGTGTTCCGCTTCCATCGGTTCGGCCGGGCAATCGGCCGACTGGCCATCCATCAAGTTGTGCCAGTAGCGGTCGCGTGGCGACTGCATCGGCACCGCAGCGCCGGTGCGGCGCACCACCACCACGGTTTCCACGCTGTTGGTGCCGGGGCGTTCCAGTGCGGCATCCACGTTCGTCTTCAGCGCGATCCGTTTGCCGCCACGCGTGCCTTCGTCGGCGGTGATCACCAGCTTCGCCGCGGAATCAGCGATGCGCCCGGCCAGCGAGTCGGGCGAGAAGCCGCCGAACACCACCGAATGCACGGCGCCGATGCGCGCGCAGGCCAGCATCGCCACTGCCGCCTCGGGAATCATCGGCAGGTAGATCGCCACGCGGTCACCCTTGGCCACGCCGAGGTTCTTCAGCGTGTTGGCGAACTTGCACACTTCCGCATGCAGCTCGCGATAGCTGATGCGGCGCGAGTCGTTCGGGTCGTCGCCCTCGAAGATGATCGCCGTCTTGTCGCCACGCTCGGCGAGGTGTCGGTCGAGGCAGTTCGCGGACACATTGAGTTCACCGTCCTCGTACCAGCGGATGTGCAGGTCCTTCGGATCAAACGAGACGTCCTTGATCTTCGTGGGTGGCTTGATCCAGTCCAGCCGGTGAGCGATGCGGCCCCAGAAACCTTCCGGGTCGCTGACCGACTCCGCGTACAGGCGCGTGTAGTCGTCATGGCGAACACGCGCTGTAGCGGCAAACGTGGGGTTGACCGGATAAAGCCTGGACATGGCTGGCCTCCTGCTGGCGGCGGTATCGAAGGTGGCGACACGGAAACCGCAGCAGGCGCAGGCGCCCGGCGGAACTTGAAGTTTGAGTGTAGCCCGATCCCAGCAGAGCCAGTGTCGGTGTCCTGTGTCGACTTTGGTCGAACATCGACCAAAGACGTATAGCCGCCCGCGCTGCAGCATAACCATGCTCGCCCAGTCATCGATCGGGGAGAGGCAGATATGACTTCGTCTAGCAATCAGCGTTGCGGCAAACTGCTCGCGCTCAGCATCGCCTGCGCGCTGGTACTGCCGCTGGCGGCTCACGCACAGACAGACACAACCACCAGCACCAGCGTGCGAGAGCAGCAGCTCGAACAGCGCGTGGATCAACTGCAGCAGGAAGTGAACGAGCTCAAGGGCATGATCCAGGCGCAGCAAGCCGCGCCGACGCAGAACGTAATTGCTCCGACCGCGTCCACGCAGAATGTGGTGGCTGCGCCCCTGAAAGCTGCGCCGGTCTTCAGCACGGCACCCGGCGTGTCGGTGGCCTTGCACGGATTCATCGATGCGACGGCCTTCAGCCAGGACCGGAGCTTCACCTTCGCGAATGGCCAGAATGCCGAATATCCGGTACCGGGTTCCAGCGGATCTTTCAGCGGTGTCGATGTGCGCAACACGCGCTTCTGGCTCGATTTCAGCGGCGCCCAGTTTGCCGGTGACTGGACCGGTGGCGGCCGCATCGAAATGGACTTCTTCGGCGGCTACGTCGGCACCAGCCCCTACAGCCAGCAGCAGCCCACACCGCGCCTGCGCCAGGCCTACATGGACCTGACCAATAAAGACACGGGCAGCACCATAAGGATCGGCCAGCAATGGGATCTGATGTTCCCGCTAGACGATCTGCCGGCATCGCTTGCGCATATCGCGTTTCCACTGGGCTTTGGCACCGGCATGATCGGCTGGCGCTTCCCCGGTGTGGTGTGGATGCAGGATCTCAACCGCGGTTCGGACGGCGCCTTGTGGCGGCTGGATCTGGGTGCGTTCGAGGGCTCGTGGAGTGGCCCGGATGGCACCGTCAACAACACCAACTACCTGACCGCTGGCAACGTCGGCTTCCGCCCGCAGCTTGAGGCGCGCCTGCACGTAGAGGACAAGGACTGGCTGGCGTTCGTCGCGGCGCACTACAGCGAGGTCGATCTGAGCGGCGTGGGCGGTACCGCGCCGACACCTATCCAGTCCCAGGTGAAGAGTGTGGGCTACGAAGTCGGTGGCAGCTGGAAACCGGGTCCGTGGGTGTTCAAGGGCCTCGTCTATACCGGTCAGGGCCTGGGCGAAATCTTCGGCGACCTGTCGCAGTTCGGCGATATCAAGGACACCGGTGGCTATGTACAGGCAGGCTACAACTTCACGTCGCACTGGAGCGCGAACGCGTTCTACGGCATGAGCAAGCCGAATACCGATGATGTGATCCGCTGGCTGGGGAACGGATCGACCGGACTGCTCAAGAGCCGCCAGACGGCGCTGAATCTGGGATACGCCGCCGGCGCCTACGAACTCGGCGTCGAATGGATGTACGGCAGGCTGGAGTCCACGACCAACGGCGATAACCGCACGACGACCGGGGGCAACCAGTTGAGCGTCAGTGCGCTGTATCACTTCTGAGCTGGACGGCAGCGACGCCGTTCATGGCCACATGTCCGTTCCGATTGATTCGATGGGGGAGGTTTGCAGATGAGCAACACAGAGACGCAACTGAAGTTCTCCAATCCGGCACCACTGGGGCTGGCCGGCTTCGCGCTGACCACCTGGCTCCTGAGCATGATCAATGCCGGCTGGTTCGGTGGCGAGGCGATGAACCTGGTACTGGCCTGTGCGCTGGCCTACGGCGGCACCGCGCAGGCGATCGCCGGCGTGATGGAATTGCCGCGTGGCAACACCTTCGGCGCCACCGCTTTCCTGAGTTACGGTGCGTTCTGGTGGTCGTTCGCGTTGTTCGTGCTGTTTCTGCACGACAAGGTGCCCGCGGCGTTCGTCGGCTGGTATCTGTTCCTGTGGGGCGTGTTCACGTTCTACATGTGGCTGGCGACATTCCGCGCGTCGCGTGCGTTGCAGCTGATCTTCCTGGTGCTGTGGATCACCTTCTTCCTGCTCGCGGCCGGCGAATGGACCGGCATGGCTGCGCTGCACATGGCGGGTGGTTATGCCGGACTGCTCACGGCGGTACTGGCGTTCTACCTGTCCGCGGCCGAGGTGATCAATGAGTCGCAGCAACGCACGGTGCTGCCGATTGGAGCGCCGCGCACCTCCTGAGAAAAGGGAGCGTTGATGAATGCGTGCCGGTTGCTGCGCCGGTGCGCATTCAGCGCTTGTCGTGCCGCGCCACGCGGAACTGCTGCACGCGGCGGTCGTCGGCCTCGGTGACGTGGAACAGGAAACCACCGATCGTCACTTCCTCGCCCACCTCAGGCAGGTGGCCGAACTCGGAGGTGACCATGCCGCCGACGGTGTCGTATTCCTCGTCGGAAAACTCCGTGCCGGCCTGTTCGTTGAAATCCTCGATCGGGGTCAGCGCGCTGACCAGCCAGTCGCCGCCCGGTTGTTCGTGCATCAGTTCAGGTTCGTCGTCGTCGTGCTCGTCGTCGATCTCGCCGACGATCTGTTCAAGCACGTCCTCGATGGTGATCAGGCCGGCGACGCCGCCGTATTCGTTGACCACCAGCGCCATGTGGTTGCGCGAGCGGCGGAACTCGTCCAGCAGCACGTTCAGGCGCATCGATTCGGGAATCAGCACGGCCGGGCGCAGGATCGCGTGGATGTCGAAATGCTCGGCGCTGCCGAAGAACTTAAGCAGGTCCTTGGCCAGCAGGATGCCGAGGATCTCGTCCTTGTCCTCGCCGTGCACCGGGAAACGCGAGTGGCCGGATTCGACCACGGTGGCGAGGATTTCAGTCAGTGGGGACTCGGCCGCGAGCATCACGATCTGCGCGCGCGGCACCATCACGTCGTCCACGCTCAGTTCGGTGACCTTGAGTGCACCCTCGACCATGGTGAGGGTATCGACGGACAGCAGTCCGTTGGTCTGTGCAGCACGCAACTCTTCAAGCAGTTCGTCGCGGTTGCGTGGTTCGCCGGAAAACATGTGGCCCAGCCGGTCCCACCATGTGCGGTGTGCCGGGCCGCTGGTACTGCCAGGGTCGTCGTTCATTTATCGCAGGGATGCTGCCCGCAAGCGGGCGGTAATCCGAGTTTAGCGGAAAATCCGTGACAATTCAGAGCACAAGCCTCGCTTTTGCCCCCGAAAATGGGGACAGGCCAGGGATTCAGGCGTATGGATCAGCAATGCCGAGACCGGCAAGAATGCGGGTTTCCAGGGCTTCCATCGCCACGGCTTCACCCTCTTCGAGATGGTCGTAGCCGAGCAGGTGCAGCACACCATGAATGGTCAGGTGCGCCCAGTGATCGCGCGCCAGCTTGCCCTGTTCGGTGGCTTCACGCAGTACCACCGGGGCGCAGATCGCCAGGTCGCCGATCAGCGGCAGCACCACGCCGGGCGGCAGTTCGGCGGCGAACGACAGCACGTTGGTGGCGTAGTCTTTGCCGCGGTAATCGCGGTTGAGTGCGCGACCCTCGTTGGCATCGACGATGCGGATCGCCAGCTCGGCCGGCTTGCGCCGCTTGGCGCCGCGCAACGCTGCTTCCACCCAGCGGCGGAAGCTGGCCGGTGCGGGTAGCCCGGCACGCGGTACTGCGTAGCCGACCGCGAGCGCAACGTCAGCAGGCTGCCGGCTCATTTGCCGTCTTCCTCCTTCTGCTCGAACGCCTCGTAAGCACGCACGATTTTCGCCACCAGCGGATGACGCACCACGTCGCGTGAGGTGAAGAAGGTGAAGCTGATGCCGCCAACGCCACGCAGCACTTCCACCGCCTGGCGCAGGCCCGAGCGGGTACTGCGTGGCAGGTCGACTTGGGTGACGTCGCCGGTGATCACCGCCACCGTGCCGAAACCGATACGCGTCAGGAACATCTTCATCTGCTCGACGGTAGTGTTCTGCGCCTCATCGAGGATCACGTAGGAATCGTTCAGCGTGCGACCGCGCATATAGGCGAGCGGCGCGATCTCGATCACGTTGCGCTCGATCAGCTTGGCCACCTTCTCGAAGCCGAGCATTTCGTACAGCGCGTCATACAGCGGCCGCAGGTACGGGTCGACCTTCTGCGACAGGTCGCCGGGCAGGAAGCCGAGCTTCTCGCCGGCCTCCACCGCCGGGCGCACCAGCAGCAGGCGCTGCACGCGGTTCGCCTCCAGCGCCTCGACCGCGCAGGCCACCGCGAGGTAGGTCTTGCCGGTGCCGGCGGGTCCCACGCCGAAGTTGATGTCGTGATTGGCGATCGCGTGCAGGTACCGTGCCTGGTTCGCGCCGCGACCCTTGATCACGCCGCGCTTGACCTTGATCGTTACTTCCTGCGCGCCGTCGACCGCCTCCGCGGTGATCGCGTCGATCCCGGATTCGGCCAGGTGCAGGTTGATCCTGGCGCCGGTCAGTGCCTCGTCTTCGGTCACGGCATACAGCGCAGCAAGCACTTTCTGCGCGGCCCTGGCGGAGACCTCCTCGCCAATCACTTGAAAGATGCTGCCGCGGTGGTTGATCTCGACGCCGAGGCGCAGTTCGATCTGGCGCAGATGCTCGTCAAACGGCCCGCACAGATTGGCGAGGCGGGCGTTGTCTTCGGGCCCGAGGGTGAAATCGCGCTGGTTGAGTTCGCTCATAGGCGTGCGAGAGTAGCTCGCCGCTTGTGCGAGGGCCACCGCGGCATGGCCGACGGTGGCCCTGTTCGGACGGTAACGTTCAGGCGCGCCTGATCAGGCCGATGATCACCAACAGGACAATCGCGCCGATCATCGCGTAGACGATGCTGGTGACCAGCGGGCTGACGAGCATGAAGCTGACCCCCAGCCTGGGCAGCAGCCAGCCGGCGAGGAACGCGCCGATGATGCCGACCACGATATTGCCGAGCAGGCCGAAGCCGAAGCCGCGCACGATTAGGCCGGCAAGCCAGCCCGCAATCGCGCCGATGAGAAGGAAGACGATCAGGGCAGGTAGATGCATCATGAACTCCCAAGTTTGACCCATACGATGTTGCGGCAAGAGTCGGTGTTCCGATGTGCAGCGATCGTGATTGAACGGTGAGCAGCGCCATGCACTGCAGCGTGGCAGGTGCAAAGGCTGGGGGTACTCAGGGTGCAGAACGATCGTGATCGTGCGTAAGTGGATCCTTGCCCTCGCGCAGCCGCCTCAGGTCGTACTCGGACAGAGTGTCGCCGCGCGAGTTGTCGGCAATGCGTGCCTGTGCGAATGCCAGCGTAGTGGCGATGATGCCGATGAAGCCCACCAGCAGCCAGAAGCCCCAGGCACCGGCACTGTGACGGGTGAAGCACAGCACGAAGGCGAACAAGGTGAGGACGAATAACAGCCAGCGCATGATGAGCCCCTGACACGTGGAACACGCCGCCTTCCGCGGCCGGACCGGCGCATCATAACGCCGTCGAAGTGTGTCTGGCGGACGCTGCATCCCGTGCGTGAAAGATGTCGCGGCGGCTGAGACATCACCGCGGCAAACTGTGCCGATGGATGATTCGCTGCCGCCGCCAACCCCGCACGACCAGGCTCAAACGAGCCGGATGATCAAAGGCCGCGGCGCCGCCTCCAATCCCGAGGGCCGCTTTGAAAACATCCGTCACCAGGCCGAGGATGACGGCTGGCAGAGCGCGTTGCTGGACGAGGATGCGCCGCGCCCACGTACCGAGGTTACCGAGGAACGCGCGCGCAGCGTGATCAGCCGCAACGACTCACCGGACATCGCCTTCAGCCAGGCGATCAATCCATATCGTGGCTGCGAACACGGTTGTATTTATTGTTTTGCCCGGCCATCGCACAGTTACCTCAACCTCTCGCCCGGTCTCGACTTCGAAACCAAGCTGCGCGCGAAAGGCAATTTCGCCGAGGTGCTGCGCGCGGAACTGGCCAAGCCCGGCTATGTCATCAGCCCAATCAATATCGGCAGCAATACCGATCCGTACCAACCGATCGAGAAGCGCTGGCGCTTGACCCGCGCCGCACTGGAGCTGCTCGCCGAATGCCATCACCCGTGCACCATCGTCACCAAGAACGCACTGGTGGAACGCGACCTCGATATCCTGGTGCCGATGGCGCGTGAACGGCTGATGCAGGTGTTCGTCTCGGTCAACTCACTGGACAACCATCTGGCCGCGAAACTCGAACCACGTGCCAGCGCACCGCATCGGCGGATCAAGGTGATCCGTACCCTGGCCGACGCTGGCGTGCCGGTTGGTGTGCTGGTGGCACCGATCATTCCGGCACTCAACGACAAGTACATGGAAGCGGTCATGGCGCAGGCCGCTGAGGCCGGTGCGCGCTGCGCCGGCTACACCACGCTGCGCCTGCCGTACGAGTTGAAACAGCTGTTCCGCGAGTGGCTTGTCCTGCACGCACCGCAGCGCGCCGAACACGTGATGAGTCTGGTGCAGCAGATGAACGGCGGCCGGGACTACGACAGCAACTTCGCCACCCGCATGCGCGGGCAAGGCGTGTTCGCCGACCTGCTGCGCCGCCGTTTCGAGATTGCCTGTCGCAGGCACGGGTTTGGCCGCGCGCGCGAACTGCAGCTCGATACCTCGCGCTTCGAGCCGCCGCGAAAACCCTCACCGCAAGGCGAGTTGTTCTGAGCGTTGAAGCGGCGTTTCAGACATGGCGAATTGAACGTGGCACCAGCGACGTCTGACGTCTATGGCGGCGATCAGCTCCGGTGCTGCCACGCTTGACTCACTTCGTCGCCGGCAGGTATTTGCCGAACCAGCTCAAAGCCCGCTGCAGCACATCGCGCTGATGCACAGGATCGATGAAGTGGTGTCCCTCGTTCGGATACACCACCAGTGAAGTGGGCACGCCCTGCGCGCGCAGGGCATGCCAGTACTCGAACGATTGCGGCGCCGGGCATTCGGCGTCGCGGTCGCCGACTACGATCAGGGTGGGCGTCTTCGCCTGCTTGATGAAGTTGATCGCCGAGCTCTTCGCATACACCGCCGGGTCGTCGTACACGCTGGTGCCGAAGAACGGCGGCATCCACTGGTCGATCAGGTTCTCGCCGTAGTAGCTCTGCCAGTTGGAGATGCCGGCACCGGCCACCACCGCACGGAAGCGCTGGGTCTGGGTCGGCGCGAACATGCTCATGAAGCCGCCGTAGCTCCAGCCGGTGAGGCCGAGGCGTTTGTCATCGACCGGGAATTTTTTCTCCACGGCATCGATGCCGGCGAGCGTGTCGCGCAGGTCGCCGTAGCCGAAGTCCTTGCGGTTCGCCTGCACGAACTTCTCGCCCTGGCCATAGCTGCCGCGCGGGTTCGTCACCAGCACGAAATAGCCCAGTGCCGACAGCGGCGCGCCGCCGTAGCCCACGCTGGGCCAGCTCGGGATCACCGCGCTGGACGGGCCGCCGTGCACCACCACGATCATCGGATAGGTTTTCTTCGGGTCGTAGTCGGCCGGATACAGCAGCCAGCCCTGCACGTGGAAGCCGTCGTTGTTCCATTCCACCGATTCGGCCTTGCCCCAACTCGGTTTCAGTGCGGCATTGATGGCGGTGATCGCGGGCGGCGGCGTACTGGTGAGTGCACCGGCATGCACTTCGGGCGCGGCGGCATAAGAGCTCTGGATGAAGGCGATCTGCTGCTGGTCGCGCGACAGCGATACCGCCAAGGCGGCCGTACCATCGCCGACACTGGCAGGCAGGGTGAACCACACTTTCTGCTGGGTCGCCCGGTCGCCATGCACGGCATAGTCGGCCAGCTGGGTCTGGCCGTTGCTGATCTGGTTCACCAGCAAGGATTGCGGGCCATTCCAACTGATCCACGACGGTGTGACGTGGATGTCGGGCGTGAGATTGGTCAGCGTACCGCCGCTGACCGGCACCGCGTAGATGTCACCGCCGGTGGCACCCTGGTCGCTCATCAGGCCGCCAATAAAGGCGATCCGCGAACCATCCGGCGACCAGCGCGGCAGCGCGATCTGCAGACCGCGCAGTGACCCGCTGTCGGCATTCGCAGGGTCGACCAGAACGGTCGTGCTTGCATCAGGTTTCGCTGGCTGCACGTAGAGCTTGGCGATCCACCAGTTGTTGTCGCCTGGTGGCAGCGCAGCGGTATAGGTGATTTGCGAGCCGTCCGGTGACCAGTTGAATTCGTAGGCGTACATGCCGGCCGGAGTGAGTTCGCGCAGCGTGCCGCTGGCCACATCGAGGCTGGCCACGTGCTGCACTTCCACGCCGGTCACACCCACTTCACCGGCCGCCGGCTTCGCTGCCGCCAGCGCGCTGGCGTGGCGGGTGGCGCCGGGCACATACAGGAAGCCGAGTGTCTTGCCGTCGGCAGTCCATTGCAGTGCACGCGCGTAGCCTTTCAGTTGGGCCAGTCGTGTGGGTGCGCCGTTGCCGTCGGTATCGGCCAGATAGATGTCGTTCTGCATCACCTTGGTGCTGGTCAGGTCGATGCTGCAGTTGGATACGAATGCCAGATGGCGCGAATCGGGTGCCCACGCGATGCCGGATTCGGCGCAGCTGCCTGGCTTGGCCGCGGCACTCACCGGATGCGCGTGACTGCCGTCGGCCGCCGCCACGGTGATCGCCGACATGCCCTGGTTCTCGATCACCCAAGCCAGTTGTTTGCCGTCGGGTGAGATAGCCACGGCCTCGATCGGCTGGGCCTTGGCCAGTTGCGACAGCACCTGCTCAATGCGTGGATCGACGCTGGCTGGTTCGGCGTATACCGCGGGCGCCAGCGCCATGGCCATCAACAGCATCGGGACGGGCAGGTGCGGACGTTTGAGCATGGTGGACTCCAGCATGGGTAAACCACCACGCTACAACCGGGTACCCTGCGCGCCAAGTGCAGGAGGACATGGCCTGGCGATGCGGCTGCTGGTCAGTGCGCGGGTGTCGACGCGGCGGCGGCCTGACGTGCCGTCGCCATCGCGGCGAGCTTGGCGCGGATGCCCGGGATCGCCGCCAGCGCCGCCCGCTCACCTTCGAGGATGGCCTGGTTCTTCTGCTCGAAATCAGTCGGACCGATGCCGCTGATGTTGGGCCGGATCACCACGTCGGCGCGCGCCATTTCCTGTGCGCCCAGTTGCTGGCCCATGATCGCGATGGTCTGGCCAACGATGTTCACCATGCCCTGCGGATTGCTGCCGCTGGGTTTGGTCGAGATGTCCACCGCGATCACGAAGTCGGCGCCGAGCTGGCGCGCCGCGTCCACCGGCACCGGGCTCACCACGCCGCCGTCGACATAGTGCTTGCCGCGAATTTCGACCGGCTCGAACACGCCGGGAATGCTGGAGGATGCACGCACCGCCTGGCCGGTATTGCCGCTCACAAACACCGTGCGCTGACCGGTTTCCAGCTCGGTGGCGACGGCGGCGAACGGGATTTTCAACCGCTCGATCGGGCGCTGACTAACCAGCTGGTTGACGTAATCCTGCAGCGCCTGCCCCTGCACCAGGCCGCCGGAAAACAGCCGCACGTCGCGGATCTTCGTCTCATCCAGACCGAACGCGGTTTCTTGCAGCGTGAACGCATCCATGCCGCTGGCATACAACGCGCCGACCACACTGCCGGCGCTGGTGCCGGCAACGACATCCGCATGGATGCCGCTGGCTTCCAGCATCTTGATCACGCCGATATGCGCGAAACCTTTCGCGGCGCCACCGCCGAGTGCGAGGCCGATCTTCAGCTTCACCGGTGCCAGTGGCGGCACAATGATTGGAGGTGTCGGTGTGGGCTTGCTGCCACCGAAGCATGCGCTCAGCGCAAGCGTGGCTAGCAATGGCAGGAGTAGGCGGCGGAATGACATCGGTGGTGTCACGCTGGAGAGGGGGATGTTGCGTGAGTCTATGGCCGGATCATGGCGTGGCTGGGGCGCGGAATGGACCGTGCTCTTGCTCTTGGCTTTTGTTTCGCTCCTCCCCCTGCGTGCAGAGGGAGGTCGGGAGGGGTGAAGCTTTTGATCTTGAGGTCAAGAGCAGCCCCTCCCCAACCCTCCCCTGCTAGCAGGGGAGGGAGCAAAGCGGTGGCGTCAGCTCTGCGCGCCGTCGGCTTCCTGGTGGTAATGCGTGGCCACTTCGACTTCCTTCTTCGAGCCGAGGAACACCGGCACGCGCTGGTGCAGTCCGGTCGGCTGCAGTTCCATGATGCGTTCGCGTCCGGTGGTTGCCGCGCCGCCGGCCTGCTCGATAATGAAGGCCATCGGGTTTGCCTCGTACATCAGGCGCAGCTTGCCGCCCTGCTTGAGGATCTTTGCGTCCAGCGGGTAATAGAACACGCCGCCGCGGGTCACGATGCGGTGCACGTCGGCCACCATCGAGGCGACCCAGCGCATGTTGAAGTCCTTGCCGCGCGGACCTTCCTTGCCGGCCAGCAGCTCGCCGATATAACGCTGCATCGGCGCCTGCCAGTGGCGCTGGTTCGACATGTTGATGGCGAACTCGGTGGCTTCCTCAGGAATCCGGATGCCGCGCCGGCTCAACATGAAGCTGCCGACCTCGCGCTCCAGGGTGAACTCGTGGGTGCCGTGGCCGAAGGTGAGTACCAGCACCGTGGCTGGGCCGTACACCACGTAACCGGCGGCGAGCTGGGTGGTGCCGGGCTGCATGAAGTGCTCGGCCCTCGGCTCGGTCACGTCGTCCGGGCAGCGCAGCACCGAGAAGATCGTGCCGACCGAAATGTTCACGTCGATGTTCGAGCTGCCGTCCAGTGGATCGAACAACAGCAGGTGGTTGCCCTTCGGATAGCCGTCCGGGATCTGCTGCGGGTCTTCCATTTCCTCGGAAGCGCAGGCGGCGAGGTGGCCGCCCCAGGCGTTTGCCTCCAGCAGGATCTCGTTGGAGATCACGTCCAGCTTCTTCTGCGCCTCGCCCTGGATGTTCATGCTCAGCGCATCGTCGCTGCCGGCCATGCCCAGCACGCCGCCGAGCGCGCCCTTGTTGGTGGCGACCGCAATGCGCTTGCAGGCGCGCGCGACCACTTCGATCAGCAGTGAAAGTTCGGCATTGATGTGGCCGGCGCGGCGTTCCTCGATCAGGAACTGGATCAGCGAGATGGGCTTCATGTCGGGTCCGTGCAAAAGGAAGGCATATTGTCCCGGCTCCGGCTGAACGGCGCCAGCAGTAGAGCGATGGTAGTAGCCGTCATTCCGGCGAAGGCCGGAATCGCTCTTCGGCAACGAAGCAGCTCATCCAAAACATTGCCTTACAAACCGCAGAAACCGGATGGTCAGCGTTGCCGTCGAGAAGCGATTCCGGCCTTCGCCGGAATGACGAGCAAGGTGTCCGCTACTGACAGCACGTTGGCAGCAGTAGGCACGCATGCTGACCCTCCACAGCGGAGGGATACGACATGCGTGATACGGTTTATTTCCTGGTTTTTGACGGCTTTGCCGACTGGCAGGCCGCGCTGGCGCTGTGCGAGATCCGGCGTCCTGGTGACTGGCAGGTGCGGACGGTGGGCTTTTCGCGGGCACCGGTGGCATCGATGGGCGGCCTCACCGTGCAGCCCGAGTTGTCGCTGGCGCAGCTCGACTTCCAGTGCGCGGCGCTGCTGATCGTGCCTGGTGGTCATCTGTGGCAACGCGGCGAAGGGGAGCCGGCGGTGGCTGCGATTCGTCAGCTGCATGCGGCCGGTGCGCCGGTGGCGGCCATTGATAGTGGCGTGCTGGCGCTGGCTCGCGCCGGTCTGCTCGACGACTGTCGCCACACGGGAAATTGGCCTGGCCAGATCGCCAGTCAGGTGTCCGGCTATGCCGGCGACCATCAGTACGACGCCAGCGTGTTGGCCGTGAGCGATGGCGGCACGATCACCGCCAGTCATCTCGGCAGCGTGGAGTTTGCCCGCGAAGTGATCCACACGCTGGATCTGTACAGCCCCAGTGACCGCGAGCACTGGTATCGGTTGTTCAAGCATGCCCAGCTACCGCCGTGGTGCGTCGGCGAAGCCCTGGCCGCGGCGTGAGGACAACCACATGAACCCGATTCTGCAACGCATCGTGAGGGCCTACCGGCCGCTTCGTCAGCGCGGTCTGCTGATGGATGGACAATACCGCTGGCCGGGCGTAGATGTTTCGAATGATAGTCAGGAGTCGATACCTGCCGCCCGACCTCGCCGGCGCATGCTGCTGGCCGCGTTGACGGGCCTGTATCACGGCAACTTCTTCAAGCGGAGCAAGTCATGAACAAGACCTATCACGGCAGTTGCCACTGCGGTGCGGTGCGATTCGCCGCCGAGATCGATCTCGCCGCCGGCACCGGCCGCTGCAATTGCTCGATCTGCACCAAGACGCGGTCATGGGGTGTGATCGTGAAACCGGACGCGTTCCGCCTGCTGTCGGGAGAGGATGCGCTGTCCGATTACCAGTTCGGCTCAAACAGCATGCATCACCTGTTCTGCCGGCACTGCGGCGTGCGGCCGTTTGGCCGCGGCCATCTGGACGTGCTCGGCGGCGACTTCTACAGCGTGAATCTCGCCTGCCTCGATGACGTCGAGCCACAGGAGCTGATCGATGCGCCACGGCACTACGCTGATGGTCGCGCCAACAACTGGCAGTCACCGCCGACGGAGACGCGGCATCTTTGATCGTCACACCACTGATAACCATCGCGAGGAATCGCCATGAACCCGAAAGTCACGTTTTTCCATGCTCCGAACAGTCGTTCCGGTGGTGCGCGTGCGCTGCTGGAGGAACTCGGCGTGCCGTTTGACATGCACGTGCTGAGCTTCAAGAAGGGCGAGCAGCGCCAGCCGGAATTCCTCGCGATCAATCCGATGGGCAAGGTACCGGCGATTCGCCACGGCGACGCGCTGATCACCGAGCAGCCGGCGGTGTTCATGTATCTGGCCGACCTCTACCCCGAAGCGAAGCTGGCACCACCGATCGGTGATCCCTTGCGCGGCCCGTACCTGCGCTGGCTGGTGTACTACGGCTCGTGCTTCGAGCCGGCGCTGGTCGACAGGTCGATGAAGCGTGAGCCGGCGGCGCCATCGACCTGCCCGTACGGCGACTTCGACACCATGCTGAAGACGCTCACCGACCAGCTGGAGCAGGGGCCCTACATGCTCGGCGATACCTTCAGTGCGGCGGACGTGCTGTGGGGTACTGCGCTGAACTGGACCACGATGTTCAAGCTGGTACCGGAACTGCCGGTGATTCGCGCCTATATCGATCGCGTACTCGCGCGGCTGGCGATGCAGCGTGCCGCCTCCGCGGATGCCGAACTGGCGGCTGCGCAGGCGGCCTGATCTTGATGGGCTTGCTGCCATGAATCGTGACAGGCATGACGTTCGGCGCTGTTCGCCATCACCCGGCTCGGCGATGATGTGCGGATGCGTCGTGCCGATCGCCTGTTCCTCATCATCAACGCCCTGCGCGGACGGCGCACGGCATTGCGGGCGCGCCAGCTCGCCGAGACGCTGGGCGTTTCCCTGCGCACGGTCTATCGCGATGTCGCCGACCTGCAGCTTTCCGGTGTGCCGATCGAGGGCGAGGCCGGCGTCGGCTATGTGCTGCGCAAGGGTTCGGACATCCCGCCGCTGATGTTCACCGCCGACGAGCTCGAATCGCTGGTGGTCGGCACGCGCTTCGTGCGCGCATTCGCCGGAGCCAAGCTGGCCGAAGGCGCGCAGACCGCGCTGATGAAGATCGAGGCGGTGCTGCCGCCGGAACTGCGCGAGCGTTCGGCGCGCACGCGCATCTACGCACCGATCTGGCGCGACGAACACAAGCTGGCGTTCGCCGCGCGGATCGACCGGCTGCATGCGGCGATCGAGGCGCGCCAGGTATTGCAGTTGGCGTATCGCGACGAGGCGGGCAGCGTCAGCGCGCGCGAGGTCGAGCCGTTGTGCCTGGCGTTCTGGGGCGGCAAGTGGACGCTCGGTACGTGGTGCCGGTTGCGGCAGAGTTTCCGCAACTTCCGCCCCGACCGCATCGATGAACTCGCCGAGACCGGCGAGGTATTCGACGAATTGGACGGCCGCAACCTGGATGCCTACCTGCTGGCGATGCGCGGTTACTACGCGGGCATGGAATAGCCGTACCGCAAAAAATTACGCATCGTGAACGGCCCCCATGCAGGGCCGGCTCGGGTACGCTCGGCAGCACTGCGTCTGTCCGAAGGAGTCGTGCCATGTCGTCAGTTGTGCATCACCCGCTGTTGTCGATCGCTCCGGCCAAGCTGCGGCCGACCCAGTTGACCGTAGGCAAGAGCGAGGTCGCGGCCAAGCGCACGGAATGGGAAAAGCTCGGCAGGAAGAAGCGCAAGGAACTGCTCGCGTCGCACTGGTTTCCGGGTGTGCTGGGGCCGAAACACCGCGTTTATATCGTCGACCATCACCACCTCGGCTTGGCGCTGCTGGAGGAAGGCGTGAAGAGCGTGCCGGTGATGATCCAGCGCGACTTTTCCTGGCTGGAGCCGCCGGTGTTCTGGCACACGATGGAGTTCAACCGTTGGGCGCATCCATACGACCAGCACGGCAACCGCACCGATTACGATGCGATTCCGGCCAGCCTCACCGACATGGCCGATGACCCCTATCGCACGCTTGCCGCGCGGGTACGCATGGCCGGCGGCTGCGCCAAGGACGCCATCCCCTTCGCGGAATTCCTGTGGGCGGATTTCTACCGTCGCAACCTGAAGCTGCCGGGCGGCAAGATCACGGCGAAGGTGTTACGGCAGGCGCTGTTGTTCGCGCATAGTCATGAAACGGCGTACCTGCCGGGTTGGAGCGGGACGATCGGATGAACGCGAGCCCGGCAGCTGCTTCTGCGCCGGCTTCCACCATCGGCGTAGATGTACTGGCCGGGCTGTCGATCGCCGGGCTGCTGCTGCCCGAAGCAGTAGCGTACTCGGGCATTGCCGGGCTGCCGCCACAAGCCGGCGTGATCGCATTGTTCGTTGGCCTGGTCTGCTACGGCCTGCTCGGTCGTAGCCGCTACGCGATCGTCTCGGCGACCTCATCTTCGGCGGCGGTACTGGCTGCCGGGACACTCGCTCTGGCTGGCCCGGCGGGAGCGGCGCGCGCCGCGGTGGCGGCAACCTTGGTACTGCTCACCGGCGGCTGTTTCCTGATCGCTGGCGTGGCGCGTCTCGGCGGCCTGTCGCATCTGATCGCGCGCCCGGTGTTGCGCGGGTTTACCTTCGGCCTGGCCTGCGTGATCGCACTGAAGCAGTTGCCCAACCTGTTCGGCCTGCCGGGCCTGCACGGCGATTTCGTGCCAATGCTGCTCACTACGTTATTCAACTCGATCGGCCAGATCCAGCCGGCCACGATGGGCGCCGGTGTCGTCGCGCTGCTGCTGCTGTTTCTGTGTGAGCGGCTGCGCCGCTTGCCCGGCAGCCTGCTGGTGATCGTGCTGGGCGTGGCGGCCTCTGGCTGGCTGGCGCAGCACGGCGTGACGCTGACCGGCGCGATCAATCTCACCCCGGATTGGGCGCTGCCGGTGTGGCCAACGAGCAACCAGTGGCTGCCCAGCATCGAGCTGGCGGCGGCCTTGCTGCTGGTGTTGTACGCGGAGTCGTACGGAGCGATCCGCGCGTTTGCGCTGAAGCACGGTGATCCGGTCGAAGCGAATCGCGACCTGCTGGTGATCGGCGTGGCGAACGCGCTGTCGGGTCTGTTGCACGGTATGCCGCTCGGCGCGGGCTATTCCGGCACCTCGGCGAACGAGGCAGCCGGTGCGCGCTCGCGGCTGGCCGGGCTGGTCGCCGCGGCCACCATGCTGCTGATGGTGTTGCTGTTGTTGCGCTGGATCGAGCGTATTCCCGAGCCGGTGCTGGCAGCCATCGTGATCCACGCGGTGAGCAAGTCGTGGCGGCTGTCGGTATTCAAGCCGTACCTGCAATGGAAGCGCGACCGTCTGGTGGTGCTCGCCGCGGTGCTGGCGGTACTCGCGCTCGGCATCCTCAACGGCTTGCTGGCGGCGATCGCATTCAGCCTGGTGATGTTGCTGCGCCAGCTCGCCACGCCACGCCTCAGCGTACTCGGCCAGCTTCCCGGCAGCCACGATTTCGTCGACATCGCGGAGCATCCGAGTGCGCAGGAACTGGCCGGCATGTTGATTGCGTCCGGAGGAGCCCTTGTTCTTCGCCAACGCGGAGTCGATCCTGGCGCTGGCGCGCCAGCGGGTCGACGAGCATGCCGGGACCCGCGTGGTGGTGCTGAGCCTGGAAGAGTCGTCCGATCTGGACAGCACCGCGCTGGAGTCGCTGGCGGATTTCGCGACCTGGCTCGGTGCCCGTGACATCCCGCTACGCGTGGCGCGATTGAAGGATGCCGTGCGTGAGCTGCTGCTGCGTGCAGCGCTACCCCAGCTTTTGCCACAGGCGCTCGACTTCTGGAGCGTGCAAGATGCTGCCTTGGCGGTAGCACCTGCACCGCAACCGATGGGGAAACCTCTGCAGTGAAGATCATGACAGGCAAGCAATGGCTGGTACTGGGCGCACTGTGTCTGGCGGTTCCGGCGTGGGCGGCGCAGGACGCGGATGCTCGCTTCAAGCAGATCTATACCGCCGAATGGGCCTGGCGCACCGGGCAGGCCGGCGTCAGCACCTCGGGTGAGGCGCAGCCGAACAACGGCCGTCTCGACGATGTCGACGCCGCCAGCCAACAGCAGCGGCTGGATTACTGGCAGCATGTACTCAAGCAGCTCGATGGCATTGACGTGGCGCAGCTGTCGCCGGCCAACCAGGTCAACGAGGCGGTCTATCGCGAGCAGATCGGCAACTTCGCCGCCGACCAGAAATTCATGAACTGGCAGATGCCGTTCAACAGTGACTCGGCGTTCTGGTCCGATATCGATTACGACCTTGGCAGCGACCGGCTGCGCACGGTCGACGACTATCGCAAATACCTCGATCGGCTCGACCAGATTCCCGCCTATTTCGACCAGCAGATCGCCAACATGAGCGCCGGACTGCAACGCGGCTTCAGTGTGCCGCGTGAAGTACTCAAGGGCCGTGACGTGTCGATCGCCGCCGTGGCCGACCTGAAGGACCCGACCCAGAGCAGCTTCTACGCACCGTTCAAGCAGCTGCCGGCGTCGATCCCGGCGGATCAGGCGCAGGCGCTGCAGGGCCAGGCGCTGCAGCGTATCCGTGACGAGGTGATCCCCGCTTACGCGAAGCTGCTGACCTTCTTCCGCAACGACTACGTGCCGCACGCGCGCACCACGCTGGCCGCCGAGGCCATGCCGGACGGCAAGGCGTTCTATCACCAGCAGATCCACGAATACACCACGCTCGACCTCAGTCCCGATGCGATCCACCAGATCGGCCTGGAGCAGGTGGCGAAGATCCACACGCAGATGCTGCAGGTGATGCAGGACTCCGGCTTCAAGGGCAGCTTCGCCGAATTCCTGCAGTTCCTGCGCAGCGATCCGCAGTTCTACGCGAAGACGCCGCAGGAGCTGCTCGATCGCAGCGCGTGGGTGGCGAAGGAAGTGGACGGCCAGGTGTCGAAGTTCTTCGGCCACCTGCCGCGCGAACGCTTCACCATCGAGCCGGTGCCCGACGCCATCGCGCCGTACTACACCTCCGGCCGCGGCGGTCCGGACGTCTATCTGGTTAACACCTACGACCTGCCGTCGCGGCCGCTGTACAACATGCCGGCATTGACCCTGCATGAGTCCTATCCAGGCCATGCGCTTCAGCTGGAACTGGCGGAAGAGGATCACAACCAGCCAGAATTCCGCCGCAATGGGTACATCTCCGCTTATGGCGAGGGTTGGGGGTTGTACTCGGAATTTCTCGGCAACGAGATGGGCATCTACAAGACGCCCTACCAGCACTTCGGCTTCCTCTCCTACCAGATGTGGCGTGCCTGCCGGCTGGTGGTCGACACCGGCATCCATCACCTGGGCTGGACACGGCAGCAGTCGATCGACTATCTGACCGTCAACACCGCACTGTCGGCGCGCGAGATCGCCAACGAGGTGGACCGCTACATCAGCTGGCCAGGTCAGGCGCTGTCGTACGAACTCGGCTACCTGAAGATTCTTGACCTGCGCGCCAAGGCGGAGAAGGCACTCGGTGCGAAGTTCGATCTGCGCCACTTCCACGACACTGTGTTGTCCACGGGCTCGGTGCCGCTGCCGGTGCTGGAGCAGCGCATCGACCGCTTCATCGCCGAGGGCGGTCCGGAGCCGGACTACGGTTGCGATTGCGCGAAGAACGACAAAGCCGCGAGGTCTGGACCCTGAGCGCCGTCGAGGCCATGGTTAAAAATTGATCAAACTTTCCTTGTGTAGTAAGATGCATAAAAGCTTCACGAGGAGAGTTTCGCATGCTGGCCCAGTCGCTGCCCGAAACCTTTCCCGCCGATGATCTCGGCGGCCCCGCGCTGCGCGCGTTCTTTGGCCTGGCCGAACAGTGGAAACTGCGCGTCGCCGACCAGCGCAAGCTGCTGGGCGATCCGCCGGAATCGACGTTCTACAAATGGAAGCGCCAGCGCGAGGGTGTGCCCGGTCGCGACACGATCGAACGGATCAGTTACCTGCTCGGCATCTGGAAATCGCTGCAGATCCTGTTTCCCGATCCGGTCCAGGCCGACGCGTGGTTGCACAAGCCGAATCAGGCGCCGCTGTTCGGTGGCCATTCCGCGCTGGAGCGCATGTTGTCGGGCAACGTGGCCGACCTGTATGTGGTGCGCCAGTACCTGGATGCACAGCGCGGCTGAGTGGGACTGTGCGGACGGTCGCGGCGGACGAGACGGTTGAACGACATGCTTTGCCCCTCCCCCTGCTCGCAGGGGGAGGCTGGGAGAGGGTAAAGCTTTTGACCTTTCGGCGAAGAGCCACCCCACCCCAGCCCTCCCCTGCAGGCAGGGGAGGGCGTACATCATGGAGCCTTGATGCCAACCGAACTGCCACCGGTCAAACGCATCCGCTGGAGTCAGGCGTATCGCATCGTGCCCAGCCGCTTTCCGCCGGTGGGCGTGTACGACCGCATCGCCGATCCGGCCGATCTCGACGCCGTGTTCGCGATCGAGGCACTGACCAACCCGCGTCTGCGCGAGGAAGCGGGTGCGTTGAAAATGGTGCCGCGGGAGCGCCGCATCAGCGGGCCCGGCTCTACCCCGGTGATGGCCGCGTTCACCCATCTCAATCCGGAAGGCAGCCGTTTCTCCGACGGCAGCTGGGGCGTTTTCTATGCCGCGCATAGTGTCGCCACCGCGGTGGAGGAAACCGTGTATCACCGCGAGCAATTCCTTGCCGCCACCGCCGAGCCAGCCTGTGACATCGAGATGCGCTGCTACCGCACCAGCATTGCCGGCAGGCTGCACGATCTGCGTGATGGCTGGCCCGAAGCGCAGGATCCGGACAGCTACGTCGCCAGCGTGGCGTTGGCGCAACAGCTCCGCATGACAGGCTCCAACGGCATCGTCTACAACAGCGCCCGCCATGCGGGTGAATGCGTGGCCGTCTTCTATCCGGACCTGGTGGCGCCGTGCGTGCAGTCCGAGCACATGATCTATCGCTGGAACGGACAGCACATCGCAATGGTGCTCAAGGTGTCGGAACTTTCGCGTCCGCGCTAGTCTCGGGGCTTGCCCCGGAGACCAAGGTGGAACAATGAAACGACTGATCATCCTGCTGTTCGCGTTGCTGCCGCTGCTGGCACATGCGCGCGAGAACGACCATGCACAATGGAATCCGGCCATCGCCGCCTTCGAGGCTGCCGACCAGGCACATGCACCGGCCGCTGGCTCCATCCTGTTCATCGGCAGCTCGTCGATTGAACACTGGAAATCACTGGCAGCGGATTTTCCGGAAGTGAACGTGATCAACCGCGGCTTCGGCGGTTCCGTGATCAGCGACTCGACGTTCTTCGCCGATCGCATCGTGGCGCCATACCACGCACGTGCCATCGTCATGTATGCCGGCGACAACGACCTGCAGGAAGGCAGCAGCCCGGAACAGGTACGCGACGATTTCGCCGCATTCGTGCGCAAGGCGCGCGCCGTCGATCCCGGCGTGCCCATCGCCTTCATCGCGATCAAGCCGAGTGTCGCGCGCGCCGTGCTGCTACCCAAGATCCGTCAGGCGAATGCGCTGGTCCGTGCGTACACCGCGAAACAGAAGGGCGTTACTTATCTGGATGCCTTCACACCCCTCCTCGGCAAGGATGGTCGGCCACAGCCCGAGCTGTTCGGTGCGGACGGCCTGCACATGAACCGCAAGGGCTACCTGCTCTGGATCAACATCATCAAGCCGTGGGTGGATGGCGTGCCGCGCTAAGCGCGCTGCGAGCAAGCGTCGAGCATGGCAACATCAATCGCGACTTCGACCCGGCGTCGCAATGGTGATCGCGCCGGCGCCCTCGATGGCCCGGCACGCATCGGCAATTTCGGTGAGCTTGCTCAGGGCGATCGCCGTCGCGAAGCGGACATCGAGGGAGTCATGGCCGTCCTGCTGGCGCCGCAGGATCATGTGTCGAACCGGCGCGTGGAAATTGTCGAGCACGCGCTCGACCGCCGACAACGCCGAGCCGGTGCTGAGCTCGATCAGCAGCGAGGTGTACTGGCGACGGGGCCTGACGAAGCGCCGTTCAAGCGGCTTGAGCAGCGCGAGAATCACCCACAGGATGGTGGTGGCCGCGACCGCCGGCACGTACAGGCCAGTTCCGGCGGCCAGTCCGACGGCGGCCACCGCCCAGAGTCCGGCTGCCGTGGTGAGGCCCTTGATGATTTGCTCCTTCTGCAGAAACAGGATCGTGCCTGCGCCGAGAAAGCCGATCCCGCTGATCACCTGCGCGGCGATGCGCGAAGGATCAAGCACCACATGGTCGTACGTCAGCGCATGCTGAAAACCATAGGCGGAAACGATGACGGCGAGCGCCGCGCCCACACTGACCAGCATATGCGTGCGCAAACCCGCCGCCCACTCCAGGCGCCCCCGGTTCACGCCGATGACGGCACCAAGCACGGCAGCCGTGAGAAGACGCAACACCACATCGGCAGAACTGATCACGCCCACACTCCTGTTTGTAGATGCAAAAACCATGGCAGGCCTGTCGCGAGACGAGACGCACCCTGACTGTGCGATTTTCCCACTATCGAGTGTCCAGGCATGTGAACGCTTGCGTTACGCACTGTGGGAACTGTGGCTGCTTCCTCCAGAACTTCTCCATCGAGCGCTCAAAGGAGCTTCACCGCTTCGTCATAGGCAAATTGTCTGCTCTCGGCCGGTGGCAGCACTCGTGGTCACGGCCACGAAAAGCAATCTGCTTATGTCCGCTATCGGCGGCGGTCTCAACCGGTCGATGCAACACACTGAAGGCGGCGTAATAGCAGGAGCGTTGCATATAAAGTATCGGTCCCGAATCCAATACAACGACAGCTCAATATTCCAAATGTGGGATCCGACGTTTTTCCCAGTCTGAGTAGCAAGGAGCTTTTTGAGTCCGATCCCATGAGCTGAGAAGATCGGACATGTAGAAGCGTTTTTCGGAAGAACAGATCATCAGTTTCCTGCGGGACGCCTAGTCAGGTTTGGCCGTGAAGGAGTTGTGCCGCTGGCACAGCTTTTCGGAGGCCAGCTACTACCTGTGGCGCCGCAAGTTTGGCGGCATGACGGTGTCCGAAGCCAAGCGCCTTCGTGAACTAGAGACGGAGAAAACGCGGCTGAAGAAGCCGCTGGCCGAGTCGATGCTGGAGATCGAGATCACACGCGAGGCATTGCGAAAATAGTGGTGACCGCACCAGCAAGACGGCTGCTGGTGCGGCAGATGACCTCCCAGAGACTGAGCGAACGACGTGCGTTGCGCGTGCTTCGCATGAGTGCAAGCGCACTCCGCTAAGATCCAGCGCCCGATCGTAACGCCTCGCTGCGCGAGCGCATCCTGGCACTGGCGCACCGGCACCGCCGGTACGGCGCCGGCATGATCTACCTGAAGTTGCGTCAGGCCGGCCTGACGGTCAATCACAAGCGCGTCGACCGCCTGCACGCCTTGGCGAAGCTGCAGGTGCGACGGCGCAAACGCAAGAAGGTGCCCGTGTCCGAGCGGCAGCCGCTGATCCGGCCACGCACGGCGAACGAGGTGTGGTCGATGGATTTTGTCTTCGATCGCACGGCAGAAGGTCGTGTCATCAAATGCCTGTCCATCGTCGATGACGCAACGCACGAGTCAGTCGCGATCGTGCCAGAGCCGGCGATCGGCGGGCACTCACTGACCCGCATCCCGGATCAGCTTCGCGCGATAAGGGGCCGCCCAAAGTGATCCGCACCGACAACGGCAAGGAGTTCTGCGGTCGCGCGATGCACACCTGGGCGCACGAGTGCGATGTCACGCTGCGCCTGATCGAGCCACGCAAGCCCAATCAGAGCGCCTACATCGAATTGTTCGATGGCCGCTTTCGCGACGAATGTTTGAACGAACACTGGTTCATCAACTTGGCCCATGCCCGCGTCGTGATCGAGGCATGGCGGCGGGAATACAACGAGGAGCGACCGAAGCGAATTCTCGGCGGGCTGACGCCCGCTGCCTATGCACAACAACTGGCTGCGAGAGCGGCTACGATGACACCCGGACTCTAAAACCGACCGCTACTCAGATTGGGGGAGACGTCGAACTTGCTGAAAATTCCCGTTTTACAAATGAACGATCACCTCCGGGGACGTGCGCATTGGCGTGTGAATGAGGCCGCTGGGCCCCATCGTCTTGTCGTGGGCATGATTGTCGTGGTCGTTGTGGCGATCACTTTCAGTCTGTGGACTTTGGACAAGTCGCATTTCTTCTATGCAGACGATTGGGGTTTGCTGAACAATGCTCAGTTCAGAAGCTGGAATGATTTTTTCCATATGTTGCCGCAGAAGCTCTACGGCGACAGGCCGGGTGGCGAGATCGTCATCAGAGTGATGTACGGCATCTTTGGACTCGACTATCGCTGGTACAACGGTTTATGGCTGCTGATGCACAGCATGAACTGCGTGCTGATTTTCGTCATAGCAACAAAAGTGGTTCCATTCAATCGGGCACTGATATGCGCACTGGTGGCCGCATGCTGGGAATCGATGTTGGGAGCTGCCAGTTGGATTGGTGCCATATTTGATTTGGCGGGTGCAACGTGGTGTCTCGCGGCGGTGCTGCTATATGCGCTGTATGCGAGGTCAGCTCATGCCGGGCGACGTTCGCTAGCCCTCGGCGTCGCGGCAGTCGTTTTCCACGTGCTGGCGATCCGTACCAAGGAGTTTGCTCTCGCGCTGATTGTGGTTCTTGCCGCATGGGATTTTCTGACCGTCGAAAAATCAGGATGGCGTGAACGTGCCATCAGATTAGGCCCGCACCTGGCGATAACGCTGGTTTATAGCCTTGCGTACGCACACCTGTACCTGCATCACCAGTCGTTCGTAACCTCCGGCAGCTACCGGATGTCGTTGTCGTTGGCATCCATCATTGCTGGTATCGCCTACTATTTTTCAGGCGCGTTCTATGTCGAACTTGCTGCAAGCGGTGCGATGTCCATGGTGGCTGGACTGGCCGTCGCACTCTTCGTGATCCTGCTTGCGCTGACTTCGCGCGTAGGTCGTGCCGCGATAGTGTCGGCCTTTGCTTTGTTGTCTGCGGTGCTGATGCTGGCGCACCAACGCAGCTTGTTGTATCTCTACGCTCCGCACTTTTTTCTCGCATTGGCCCTGTGTTCGGTCAGAGTTCATAGCAGGGTGGCAACGTGGGCAACCGTACTGGCGGCATGCGTGCTTGTTTGGTGGCCCGTGCATAACGGTTCGCTGCGCAACGGACGGCAGTTTGTGCTGTCGAAGGGCGCGTATAGCAAGACACTTTTCGATGATTATGTAACGGCCATGCGCGGGGAGCCGCCTCCGCGGGAAGTTACTGTGGCCGTATCACAAACTTATTTCGACCCGTTCACTAATGGCTCGGGGGATGCTATCCGCTTGTTCTACCGAAGCAAGGAAATCAAGGTCAACGTCGTCCAAGAGCGGGACGATGGCCCCGGACCCTGCGCCAAAGCGATAGACGTCTGTCTGGAGGAAATGGGTGGCCATCTGATCAGACGAAAATAGCCAGTCAAAATGGACTCACGCGTCGCCGAGAATCATGTATCCGCGTTGGTCGCCCAGCCCTCGCGATTGCCACGGGTGAACACGCGGTCATCGTCGAGTATGTCACCGGCAGCATGTGCAGGCAGCTCGTGCAGCATTGCGTAGATCGGCGTGAAGTCCGGATGCGTCGCCTCGAACAATTGCTCGAAGCCGTCGATCACGAAGTAGGTCTGCTGGTAGGTGTCGATGCGGTAGCGCGTGCTCATCACGCGCTCGAGGCCGAAGCCGATGCGATTCGGCGCGGGTGAATCCAGCGAGTAGATCGACTCGCCCTTGGAGCTCACGATGCCGGCGCCGTAGATGCGCATGCCTTCGTCGGTGTTGATCAGGCCGAACTCCACCGTGTACCAGTACAGCCGCGTGAGGTTCATCAGCGCTTCGGGGCCGATCGCAAACGCCTTCATGCCGCCGCGGCCATACGCCTGCATGTAGTCGGCGAACACCGGGTTGAGCAGCAGCGGTACGTGGCCGAACAGGTCGTGAAACAGGTCCGGCTCGCTGAGGTAATCGAGCTGATCGGGTTTGCGGATCCACCAGCTGACCGGGAAGCGGCGGTTGGCCAGGTGATCAAAGAACACCTCATCCGGCAGCAGGCCTTCCACCGCGACCACTTCCCAGCCGGTGGCGGCGCCGAGCACCTTGTTGAGCTCGGCAAATTTCGGGATACCGCCGTCGCCGAGGCCGAAGCGTTCGACGCCGGCCATGAACTCCTTGCACGCGCGCCCGGGCAGCATCTCGCGCTGGCGCTGGAACAGGGTGTCCCACACTTCATGGTCGGTCTTGCTGTAGCTGGACCAGGGTTGCTCGACCACGCCGGTGGCGTACACGGGCACATAACCGCGGTCGGTCTGCTGGTGTTCGACCTTGCGGGGTGTGGTGTTTTCCATGATGGGCTCCGGCGCGACAGGGAATGATCGTGCAACAGCATACGGCCGATTCGCCACACGAAGCTTGTTTTGTTGCCGTAGATGCGGCCGCTATTGCACTATAATTGCGTTATAAATGGAAAAATCACAGGTTTATTGCGTATGGCAACGCTGGATCGCACCGACCTGCGCGTGCTCGCCGTGCTGCAGGGCGAGGGCCGCATCACCAATGCCGAACTGGCCGAACGAGTCAACCTGTCGCCGTCGGCGTGCCTGCGCCGGCTGCAGCGGCTGGAGGCGGACGGCATCATCACCGGCTATGCCGCGCAGATCGATCCGCAGGCGGTTGGCCTGGGTCTGCAGGCGTTCGTGCGCGTGCAGCTGGCCAAGCACGAGGCCGATGCGATCGAGCGCTTCGTCGAACACGTCAACGGCTGGGATGAGGTGATCGCATGTCATGCACTGACCGGCGACATGGACTATCTGCTGCACGTCTATGTGGCCGACCTCAAGGATTTTTCGCGCTTCCTGCTCGACCATCTGTTGAACGCGGCCGGTGTGGCCGATGTCAATTCCAGCTTCGTGCTGCGCACGGTGAAACGTTCGCCGTCACTGCCACTGAGCCAACTGGAGCGTTGAGCGCTTGCGCCCGCTAAACTAATCGACTGATGAGCATCGACACCACCAACGTCCCCGAACGCGACATGCTGCGCCCGCTGCGTTATCTCTGGCGTGTGCCGCTGGTGCTCCTGCACATCGTGCTGGGTATCCTGCTGTGCTCGCTGATCCTCAGCTGGAACCAGCATGCCGTGATGAAGGACGGCAGGGAGCCGTTCGCGCACCGGATGATTCGCTGGTGGTCGGTCAAGCTGCTGCGCATCTTCGGCATGCGCTCGGTGCGGGTCGGCCAGCCGCTGGCCGATCCGGTGCTGTTTGTCGCCAACCACACCTCGTGGATCGACATCGAGCTGCTGCACAGCCAGCGCGCTGCCTGCTTCGTGGCCAAGGCCGAGATCGCCAGTTGGCCGCTAGTCGGCTGGCTGGCCGCGAATGGCGGCACCATCTTCCATCGCCGCGGCAGCAACCATTCGCTTTCCACTGTGATGCAGGTCATGGTCGAACGCTTGAATGATGGGCGTTCGGTGGCGGTGTTCCCGGAAGGCGGCACCGGCTACAACGGCGTGCTCAAGATATTCCACGCACGCATCTTCCAGGCGGCACTGGATGCCAACGTGCCAGTGCAGCCGGTGGCGCTGCGCTTCGCCCGCGCGGGCCGGCGCGTGATTGATGCAGGCTTCCGCGTAGACGAGAGCTTCATGGGCAACATCGTGCGCCTGCTTGGCGAGGCGCCGATGGATGCCGAAGTGCATTTCCTCACGCCGGTGCCGGCTAGTCCGGATGCGCGACGTCGCATGGCCGAGCAATCGCGCGAGCGCATCGACGCGGCGCTGCAGGATGTCGTGCCGGGCGACCATCGCGCATGAGCTTGCCGCGCGGAAAGGATTTCCATCCGCCCTGGCCGCTGCGTAGCGGCCACATCCAGACCATGCTGTCCTCCAGTGGCGTGCGTCGCATGTTGCTGCCGCGCGCCGCGCAAACGGTGCTTGAAGGTGCCGAAGCGATCGTGGTCGACGGCGGTGGTGGCGTGCGCCTCACCGGCGCCTATACCGCGCAGAAGGTCCGGCCGCAGGCCCGTGGTCTTGCTGTGCTGTTCCATGGCTGGGAAGGCAGCGTCGATTCCACCTATGTGCTGCAGACCGGCAGCCGCCTGCTCGCCGACGGCTGGGACATCGTCCGGCTGAATTTTCGCGACCACGGCGACAGCTACAACCTCAACGAGGCGCTGTTCCACTCCTGTCGCATCGACGAGGTGGTGCATGCGCTGGGCGACATCGCGCAGCGCTGGCCGGCACGCCCGATGGCGTTGACCGGGTTCTCGCTGGGCGGCAACTTCGCACTTCGCGCCGCGCTGCAGACCTCGCGCGTCGGCATTCCGCTGAGCTATGCGCTGGCGGTGTGCCCGATCATCGATCCCGGCGAAGGCCTGTTCTCGCTGGAGGAAACCGCGCCGTGGTTCTACCAGGCCTACTTCATGCACAAGTGGCGCCATTCGCTGCAGGCCAAGCAGAAGGCGTTTCCGCAGCACGAATACTTCGAGATGTCCGAGCTGAAGCAGAGCCTGCGAGGCCTCACCGAGGCGATGGTGCTGCGGCATACCGACTTCCAGACATTGCAACAGTATCTGGACGGCTACTCGGTGGCCGGCGATGCGCTACTGGCGATGCAGATACCCGCCACCATCCTCACCGCGCGTGATGACCCAGTGATTCCGGTCGACGCGTTCGAGAAACTCCAGCTGCCGCCCAACGTGGAACTGGACATCGCCGACTTCGGCGGCCACTGCGGTTTCATCCGCGGCTACGGCATGACCAGCTTCAGCGACGACTACATCGCCGCCCGCTTCAACGCGATCGCCGACACGCTGGCTGATCGATAGGCTCGTTGACCGGCAACGCGGCGACCGCGTCCGGGCCACGTACAACTACGGCACTCACCCAGGAGAACGCTCATGCCGTCACGTCGCTATGTCGTTGCCGACGTCTTCACCACTCATCCGTACGGCGGCAATCAACTGGCTGTTGTGCTTGACAGCGAAGGGCTGACAACGGCGCAAATGTTGGCGATCACGCGCGAGTTCAACTTCTCGGAGAGTACCTTCGTGCTGCCGCCGGATGACCCGGCCCATACCGCACGTGTGCGCATCTTCACTACGGCCTGCGAGGTGCCGTTTGCTGGCCATCCCAATGTCGGTACGGCCTATGTGCTGGCGCGCATGGGCGAGCTGTTCGGCCGACGCATTGGCGACACCGTGTTGTTCGAAGAGCTGGCAGGCATTGTGCCGGTGTCTATCCAGACGGGAAAGGGCGTTGTGACGGGCGCTACTCTGACAGCGCCGGAATCGTTGTGGTTGGGTGAGAGCTTCGATGTTGCGGCGATCGCTGCATGCCTGCGACTGAACCCGGTCGATGTCTTGCTCGGGCGGCATGCTCCCCGCGAAGCTTCGGTAGGCCTGCCCTTCGTGATGGTGGAACTTACCGGCACGGAAGCGCTGGCCCGCATTCGTCTGGACGCCGAGGCCAGTTGCGCGCTGCTGGAAACACACGCGGCACGAGGACTGCATGTCTACGCAAGGGAAGCATCGGCTACAAACGCGCGCCTGCGCGCACGCAACTTTTGTCCACAGTTGGGATCCGCCGAAGATGCGGCAACCGGCAGCGCCAACGCGGCGTTGGCCGGCCTGCTTGCCAGCCTGGATCCGGCGACCGACGGCCAATTCCATTTCGAGGTGACCCAAGGCCTGGAAATGGGCCGGCCCAGCCATCTGCAGCTTGCGGCACGAAAAGCCGACGGCGTGATCACGGCACAGGTCGGCGGCGCCTGTGTATCCGTCATGCAGGGCGTGCTCGATATCGACTGAAGTGCGGCAGTTGCTGCGGCACGGCTTGACAGAGCAAATTTAGATCGATTCAAATCCAGGTCTTCCCGTCGATTGGCCGATCGCCAACCTTTCGGATGTGACCGGCGCAGCGCATGGCTCCAGAGGATTCGAGATGAAGGCATCCACTTGGCGTCGCGCCCTGTATCTGTGCGCAGCGGGGATCATCGGAGCGGCTGGCAGCATTCGTGGCGAGGCGCTGGCCCAGGCGAATCCGGACACGTTCCAGACTTCGTTCGAACCCGGTGAACCCGCGCCGCTGGCGGTACCGGCTGACGCCGCATTCACCGCACAGATCGATGGCGGCCCCGGCAAGGACGCGGCGCTCGACGCCAAACCCGACATGGGCTTCAGCGGCCTGCATTCGCTGCACTACCGCGGCAGCGCCGCGGGCAGCCAGCAGCTGCGCCTGTTCGATGTCGACCTGCCGGTACAGGCCGATACACAACTTTCGTATGTGATCTTTCCACAGCGCGTGCATGACGACCTGCGCAATCCCGCCACCTATGTCGCGGTGGATCTGGTGTTCGACGACGGCAGCCGGCTGTCCACGCGCGGCGCGCTGGACCAGCACCGCATCAGTGCCACGGCGCACGCACAGGGCATGGGCCGCACGCTGTATCCAGATCAGTGGAATTTCGTGTCGATCGACCTCGGTCGCATCGCGGCGGGGCGGCACATCCGTCAGATCGTGCTCGACCACGACGGCCCGGTGGCCACGTTCGAAGGCTACGTCGACGACATCCGCATCGGCGCCGCGCCGCCGGATACACGGCGGCAACCGGCGGACTTCGTCGACACGCGCCGCGGTAGCAACGCCAACGGCAGTTACTCCCGCGGCAACACGTTTCCCGCAATGGCGCTGCCGCACGGCTTCAATTTCTGGACACCGGTGACCGACGCCAGCGGCAACTGGCTATACCAGTACCAGGCGCACAACGGCGCGGACAACCGACCGCGCCTGCAGGCGTTTGCGCTGTCGCACGAACCGAGCCCGTGGATGGGCGACCGCCAGACCCTGCAACTGATGCCGGAAGCGCAGCCCGATGGCGTGCCGGTGCTCGATCGCGCGGCACGCTCGCTCGGCTTCAGCCATGCCCACGAGACTGCCCGCGCCGACGATTATCGCGTCGCATTCGACAACGGCATCGTCACCGAGATGACGCCGACCGATCACGCGGCGATGTTCCGCTTCAGCTTCACCGGCGCTCGCTCGCAGCTGCTGTTCGACAACATTAATGACCACGGCGGAATCACGCTCGATCCAGCGACACGCAGCTTTAGTGGCTGGTCGGATGTAAAGAGCCGGCTGTCCACCGGTGCCTCGCGCTTGTTCTTCTACGGTACGGTGGATCAGCCGGTGCAGGCCAGCGGCCGGCTGACCGGCGCGGGGCGCGACCACGTCGCCGCATGGCTCGGTTTCGACACCACGAAAACGAAGGTGGTGAACCTGCGCATCGCCACCTCGCTGATCAGCGTGGAGCAGGCGCAGCACAACCTGGCGCTGGAGATCGCGCCGAACGACAGCTTCGACAGCGTGCAGCAACGCGCCCACCAGGCGTGGAGCGCATTGCTCGGCATCGTCAGCGTGCAGGGCGCCAGCCGTGACGAGCTGACCACGCTGTACTCCAACCTGTACCGGCTGTTCCTCTATCCGAACGAGGCCTACGAGAACACCGGCAGCACGGCACATCCGGTCTACCGCTACGCCAGCCCGTTCTCCGCGCCCACCGGCGCCGACATGCCCACGCAGACCGGCGCACGCATCGTCGACGGCAAGCCGTACGTGAATAACGGTTTCTGGGACACCTATCGCACCGCATGGCCGGCCTACGACCTGCTCACGCCCACGCAGGCTGGCGCGATGATCGACGGCTTCGTGCAGCAGTACCGCGACGGCGGCTGGATCGCACGCTGGTCGTCGCCGGGCTACGCCGACCTGATGGTCGGCACCAGCGCCGACGTGGCGTTCGCCGATGCGTGGCTGAAAGGCGTGCACAACTTCGACGTGCGTTCGTTCTACCAGTCCGCATTGAAGGACGCCTCGGTGGTCAGTCCGCTGGCCGGCACCGGGCGCAAGGGGCTGGGACGTTCGATCTTCAACGGCTACACCGACACCGGCGTGGACGAAGGACTGTCGTGGTCGATGGACGGCTATATCAACGACTTCGGCATCGGCAACCTGGCCGCCGCGCTGGCCACGCAGCCCGATGCGCATGATCCTTACCAGTCGAACTACGCCGACGACGCGCGCTACTACCGCAATCGCGCGCTCGGCTACGTCAACCTGTTCGATCCCGAGGCTGGCTTCTTCGTTGGCCGCGATGCCGCCGGCCACTGGCGCTACGACAAGGCCAACTTCGACCCCCTGCGCTGGGGCGGTGACTACACCGAAACCGATGGCTGGAACATGGCGTTCCACGCACCGCAGGACGGTGCCGGCGTTGCCGCGCTGTATGGCGGTCGTGCCGGCCTGGCGGCGAAGCTCGATGCGTTCTTTGCCACGCCGGGCGTGTTCCATGTCGGCAGCTACGGGGAGCCGATCCACGAGATGCTGGAGGCGCGCGACGTGCGCATGGGCCAGTATGGCCACAGCAACCAGCCCTCGCATCACATCATCTACATGTACGACCTCGCCGGGCAGCCGTGGAAGGCGCAGGACAAGGTGCGCGATGTGCTCTCGCGCCTCTACGTCGGCAGCGAGATCGGCCAGGGTTATCTCGGCGACGAGGACAACGGCGAGATGTCCGGCTGGTATCTGTTCAGCGCCGCCGGTTTCTATCCGCTGCGCATGGGCACGCCGGACTACGTGATCGGCGCGCCGTATTTCCCGCTCATGGATATCCGGCTGGAAAACGGCCGGCATATCGTGATCAATGCGCCGGCGGTCAGCGACAGCAACCGCTATATCCAGAGCCTGCGCGTCAACGGCCAGCCGTGGAACCGGCTGACCCTGCCGCACGCGCTGCTGGCACAGGGCGCCACGTTGGATTTCACGATGGGGCCGCGGCCTTCGACATGGGCCAGCGACGAGGCGGCCTTGCCGCCGTCACTGACCGCCCACGGCAAGCCGCTACCGTTGCGGGATCTCACCGATGGCGGGCAGGGGGAAGTCAGCAGCTCACCAGCTATCCCGCAGTTGGCGGCGCTGTCCGACAACGACAGCAGCACCGAAGCCGCGCTGCCTGCGGTGCCGGGCACGATCAGCTGGCACTTCGCACAGCCGCGCGAGGTCGCGATGCTTACGTTGACCTCTGGCGCCAGCGCTGCAGCACCCTCGGACTGGCAGCTGCAGGCATCCAGCGATGGCCAGCATTGGCATACATTGGATGCGCGTCAGCACGAGCGTTTTGCATGGCCGCATCAGACGCGTGCCTTTGCCGTGCACGCGCCGGGTAACTATGCGTATTACCGGCTGCATCTCGATTCATCGGCTGGCGCGACGCCGACGGCGCTGGCCGAAATCGAACTGCTCGGCTCAGACGCGGCGAGCCCGTAGGCACCGGCGTTTCAGAACGTCGGCCCGAGCGCCCGCTGCCGCATCCAGCAGGCGATGCTCATGCGGTCGCGCGTGGCTGGCAGCACTTCGTGCTCGAACTGCGCCGACAGAAATAGCAGCAGGCTGCCGGCGTGCGGATAGATGTCGCGATGCGAACCGCCATCCAGATACAGCCGCAGTGCACCGCCATCGGCGTCCCGCCATTCTTCGTTGAGGTAGAACACCGCCGACACCACCCGCGCATCGCTGTCGCGCAGACGGTCGATATGCCGCGTGTAACCGGCGCCCGGCGGATACACCGCATAGTGCGATTCGCATTCGACCAGGCCGAGCATCAGCTCGCGGTTGAGTGCGAGGCGCAGTGCGTCAAGACGATCGGTAAACACCTGCTGCGGCGCGCTCATCGCCCCGGCCTGGAACCAGTAAGTGCTATCCCCGCGCAACGGCGTGGCGGTGCGCGGGGCGCCGACCCGCGCCGGCGTCAGCTGCCGGGCCTCATGCATGGCGCGGCATTCGGCGGCCAATGCCTGCGTCTGTGCGGCCGACAGCAGATCCGGCATCACGAACCAGCCATCGGTGGCCAGCGCGTTCGTTACGCTGCTGAATTCATGGGAGTCGGTATTCATCGGGCGCCAGTGTAACCATGCACGGCAGTGCTAACGCTTGCGCAGCGGATCAAGCAGCGACGACAGCCCGTTGTGATCCAGCTCCAGCATCAACGCCAGCAGCCGACCCAGCTCGCCGTTCGGAAAGCCCTTGCGCGCAAACCACGCGAGATACGCGCCGGGCAGGTCGGCGATCAGCCGCCCCTGATACTTGCCATACGGCATGCGCACGCTCACCAGCTTCGGCAGGTCTTCCGGATCCATTACTGTCGCTCCTGCCGTACTACTTCGCGAACAACTGCGCGCGATCCGCGAATGCCTTGAACTCCAGCGCATTGCCACAGGGATCGAGCAGGAACATCGTGGCCTGTTCGCCGCTCTGGCCCTTGAAGCGGATATGCGGCTCCACCACGAAACGCGTACCAGCCGCCTGCAGCCACTCGGCCAGCGCCTGCCATGCATCCATCGACAGCACCACGCCGAAGCGGCGTACCGGCACGTTGTCGCCATCCACGTCGTGCACGGTCACTGCGCGCGCTTCCTCCGGCGCCAGATGCGCCACGATCTGGTGACCATAAAAATCGAAGTCCACCCAGCTGTCGCTGGAGCGGCCTTCGGGGCAGCCGAGCAGGTCGCCGTAGAACGCGCGGGCGTTGGTCAGCGAGGTCACGGGGAAAGCGAGATGGAACGGCGGCAAGTCTTGCATGATTAAATTCAGGTGGGTTCGTTGTGAATGGATTCGTAGTTACGCAACAGGATATACAAGTTGCGCTGAGCTGCTTCCGGCATCTTACTTCGGCGTGATTGCCACCAACCCAGCGCCAAGCTCTCCGTTTTCTAGACGAGATATTTGAATGTTGATCTTAGACAGGAAGGTGGCAGGTTCCGCCATCCATTTGATCAGCGCAATCTTCTCTTCGCCACCAGGAATGTTCTCATTCGTCACATGTCCCTTCAAAAGATCCTGAGCAACTCCAGCCGCGAAGTCGGCAATACTGAGTATGTCATCCATGTATCCTTTATCTGCGAAGGATTTTCCAAAACCGAGCCCATCGAGCTTTTGGATGGCATACAAGTCCGATACGGATTCGAAGATCTTTCCGGTATCTTGAAATGAGCGCTTCTTACCGTTCTCGTTGATGGTGTCGTTGTCGCAATACCAAACCATTTTCTGCCGATCGCACAACATCAACGACGACAAGATGGCCAGAAAATGACAGACGCGTAGCACCTTTTCTGCGGCGGCACCGGTCCAATCTCCCAATCCTTTTTGAGCCAGCGTCTCTACAAGACGCGCGTGAGCCTGTTGCTTCGAAGGGCCAAATAAGGTTTCTATCTTCTTCTCAACGGCAATCGTGACCACTGCGCCATGTATGTATTTGTCAACGAGACTGAGAAACCCTGGTAGCGCCCTACTTCGGGGACCGTAGGCCAAATCTTTGAACTTGAATTCACTATAAGTATCAAGAAGCCCATGCTTACTTCGGAGCTCCTTGATCTCTTGCTCGAACACAGAGCTCTTGTCTTGGGCCACAAAGACGAATGAGTAGGTGTTGAATAGAGCGGAAGAATGCTCTCCGCCAAAGTCCGAAGTCACCAAAATGCCTTTGTCACCGGAGAAGTCCGGCAATTCTTTCAGTTGTCGCACTGCGGTATCCATCAGGTAGGCGATCGATGAATACTCTGGTGCGAGACGGACAACCCTGAATGGTCCGCGCTTGCGGATCTTCTTGATACTGTCGAATTCGGTGGTTAGAAGCGCGACGAGAGCGGCAGGGTCCAAGGTGATCATCAAGCATTCGGCAATTCGTTCCGACAGTCGCTGAAAGCATGCCCAGTCAAGCCAACGGTTCGCGATCGACCGCTGTGATGCGACTACAGTCGACCAATCGGGCAAGTCGGGCAACGCGGCGATCAGATCCAGTGCAAGAACATCTGTGATCTCCGCGTTTGGCCACTGCAGATGACGTCGCAATCTCAATGCCATCGTCGACAGTTTGCGGATGTCCATGCCTTGAAGCGTGGTGATCGCCAGCCTAGATGCCATAACTGCCCGGTCGGTGATGCAAACGATCCGCGATCATCTCGATGCGCGCCAATGCTTGACGGATTTCGCTTTCATTGGGACACCTTGGGGTCAGAATCTTTATGGGCACTTCGATACAACAACAGAAGCGACATAACCACGCTACACATTCAAGTCATCCTCACGGCTTCACAAACCGCAACGTCATCCGATCCGATTCGCCGATCGCCTTCATCTTCGCGTGCTCGCTATCCGGCCCGGCCAGATCCGGCGGAAGACGGTGCACGTTGATGTCTTCCGGATCGTTTGGGTTGGCATTGATCTCCGACACACCGGCTACACGGAAGCCGGTCTTGAGCGCCAGCGCGATCAGGTAATCCTCGGGCAGGCGGTGCAGGGCCTTGCTGCTGTCCGTGGCATCGGCGAACGGTTTGGCGCGGTGTTCGGTGATGCCGAACACGCCGCCGGGTTTGAGCACGTTGAACGCGGCCTGGAACACTGCATCGAGAGTGGCTTGGCTGTGATTGAGCCAGTCATGCGTGTTGCGGAAGGTGAGCACCATGTCGGCGGAGCTGTCGGCGCCGAGGTTTACCTGATCCGGTGGCGCGAACGGGATGACTTTCGCAATGTGTCCGTACACCGCTGGATCGGCCTTGAGCTTGGCGGTGAATTTCGCCGCCGTCGACGGCGCGGCTTCGATCAGGTGGCCGTGCGCGTAGAGGAACGGCGCGAGGATTTCGGTGTACCAGCCGCCGCCGGGGGCCAGTTCGATCACCGTCATGTCCGGCTTGATGCCGAAGAATTGCAGGGTCTCGACCGGATGGCGATATTGATCGCGTGCCTGGTTAGCAGGCGAACGCCAGTGACCGGTCACCGCCTGCTGCAGCGCGGCGGCGGTGCTGTCCGGGGCGGTAGCAGGGGCGGCGCTGGCGATGGGCAGCAGCAGCGTAACGACCAGTGAGATGAGCAGCTTGCAGGTGCGACGAAACATGGTTCGACCCTCCTGACGATGGGTGTTCAAGACTACGCCGAAACACGCAAGGTGGAGACCGGAGGCATGACTTCCCGCACGGCATGACTTCCCTCATGGGGCGCCACCGCGTAAACCTCGTAGGCTGCAGCATCCGCCCGTCGGGCCTGATCGAGCGACAAGCGATGAACAGCCGCAAGCGTTGGTGCAGGATTTCCCCGGTCGCCGTGCTTACGGCGTTGAGTCTGATCGCTACGGCTGCAGCGCATGCGTCGGCATCGCCCGGTCCGGATGGTTCCCGCGAAGGCATCGCTGGCCAGCCCGGTTGCGAGCGGCTCGATGTACGCGCCTGCCTCGACCTTGCGTTGACCGCGATGGGTGGCCGCGACAAGCTGGCGGGCATCCACAACGTGCAACTCGACGTGATCGGGCACACCGCACTTACCGAGCAGTCGTACCGGCAGTCGCCGTTCATCACCAGCTACGAGCGCGACCAGCTCACGGTGGATTTCGACAAGGGCCGGCTGCAGCAACATGCCCGCGCCGTATGGCCGGAGTCCGACCCGCATCAGGCAGACATCGAGCAGACCTTGGTGGCCACCGCCCAGGGTGGCGTGTATCGCGGAAAGGATGGCGACTCGCCGTGCGGGTTGTCCGATCTGGAGGACACCCGCGTCACGCTGGCGCTGGGGCCGGAGCGCTTGCTGCTCACCGCGGCGGCCGCGCCTGACCTGCATTACGCCAGCGGCGAATGGCTGCGTTCCACCCCGCACAGTGTGCTGGAGTTCAACTGGCAGGGGCAGCCGGTGCGTGTGCTGCTGAATGCCTTCAACCACCTGCCGGATGCGTTCGAGCGCACGGCCACATTCCAGGATTTCTGGTTTGCCTGGGGTGACGTCGAGCAGCGCGTCTATTACGACAACTGGAAGCTGCTGGGTGGCATGGTGCTGCCGACCAATCGCATCGAGCAGCGCAACGGCGTGCTGTGGCAGTCGATGCAGATCCTCGATGCCAGCTTTAATACGACGCTGGACGACAAGACCTTCGCAATGGATGCGGCGGTGGCGGCGAAGAGTGCGCAGTCGAAGGGCTGGAACCGTGAATTCAGCGACAAGCACCGCGTCGAGCTGGCACCGGGCATCGAGCTGTACATCGGTGCGTGGAATGCGACCCTGATCAAGCAGGACGACGGCATGCTGGTGCTGGAAGCGCCGATCTCGCCGCATTACACCGAAGGTGTGCTGGCCAAGGCACGTGGCGCGGTTGCCGGTGTGCCGGTGAAGGCGGTGCTGTCCAGTTCCGATTCGTGGCCGCATATGGCCGGTGTGCGCGAGGCGGTGGCCGAAGGCCTGCCGGTGTACATCCTCGACCTGAACCAGCCACTGCTGGACCGGCTGGTGGCGGCCCCGCACCGCTTGCAGCCGGACCAACTGCAGTCCGCGCCCAAAGCCCCGCAATGGCATGTTGTCTCGGGCCGGCAGGAGATCGGCAGCGGGGCGAATCGGGTGGTGATCTACCCATTACGAGGCGCCTCCACCGAACGCCAGTACATGGTGTATTTCCCGCAGCACAAGCTGCTGTATGCCAGCGACACGCTGGGGCTCAACGCCGATCACACGCTCTACGATCCGGAATTGATGCACGAGGTGGTGCAGGCGGTGGCACGCGAGCACCTGGAGGTAACTACGGTCTACGCGATGCATGAAGGTCCGACGCCCTGGTCAGAGGTGGTCCGGCTGGTCGATGCGGCGACGAAATAGCCGCGTCGACCGACATTTCATGCTGGCGGCGTTAGCATCACGGTCTACCCGTTGATGCGGAGGCTGACCGATGCGCACGAAACTGTGGTGGTTGCTCTATCTGTTGGCGGCGCCGGTATTCGCCGCGCCGCAACTGGACAAGCTGACCCTGCCGAAGGGTTTCCATATCGCGGTGTATTCGGATCAGGTGCCGAATGCGCGCGAGATCACGTTGGGCGCGAAAGGCACGGTGTTCGTGGGCTCGAACAGTGCAGGCAAGGTGTATGCGCTGACCGACACGAAAGGCGACGGTGTGGCCGACAAGGTGCGCGTGATCGCCAGCGGTCTGCAGCTGCCGGTCGGCGTGGCGTTCAAGAACGGTGACTTGTACGTGTCCGCGGTCAGCCGGATCTATGTGCTGCGCGATATCGAGAACCATCTGGACGATCCGCCGAAACCGGTCGTGGTCACCGACAAGTTTCCCACCGAGACGCACCACGGCTGGAAGTTCATCGCGTTCGGCCCGGACGGCAAGCTCTACGTGCCGATCGGGGCGCCGTGCAACATCTGCGATCCGGGCCCGGATCACGCCAAGCTGACCCGCATGAACGCGGATGGCTCCGACATCGAGGACGTGGCGCGCGGCATCCGCAACACGGTCGGTTTCGACTGGCAGCCCGGCACCGGGCGTCTGTGGTTCACCGACAACGGCCGCGACATGATGGGCGACGACATGCCCAGCGACAAGTTGAACGAGATCACCCGCCCCGGCGAGCACTTCGGTTATCCGTACTGCCACCAGGGCGACACGCTCGATCCCGAATTCGGCAAGGGCAAGAGCTGCAAGGATTACGTGCCGCCGGTACTGAAACTCGGCGCGCACGTAGCCTCGCTTGGCATGCGTTTCTATGAGGGCAAGCAGTTTCCGGCCAGCTACAAGGACGCGATCCTGGTCGCCGAACACGGCTCGTGGAACCGCAGCAAGAAATCCGGCTACCAGGTGATGACGGTACGCCTGAACGGCAGCAAGGTGCTGTCGTACGAACCGCTGATAACCGGTTTCGAACAGAACGAAAGCGCGTGGGGCCGCCCGGTCGACGTGCAGCCGTTGCCGGATGGCAGTGTGCTGGTAAGTGATGATCTGGCGGGGGCGGTGTATCGGGTGACGTACAAGCCTTAGGATTTTGTCGGGCATGGTGACTTGGCGAAGAGCGATTCCGGCCTGCGCCGGAATGACGAGCTGAAAGAGCGGAGTTCGCAATCTCCCATTCACCCACCTCTCACACACTCGTCATTCCGGCGCAGGCCGGAATCGCATTTCCACACTGGAGAAAACGCCATGGACAGGCGACAACTCTGCGTCTACATGCTCGCAAGCAAGAAGAATGGTGTTCTCTATATCGGCGTCACCAGCGACTTGGTCAAACGCATCTGGCAGCACAAGAACGATGTGGTCGAGGGTTATACCAACCGCTACGGCGTGCACACGTTGGTCTGGTACGAGCTTCACCCGACGATGGAGTCGGCGATCCTGCGGGAGAAGATACTCAAAGGTTGGAAGCGGGCCTGGAGGGTCCGGCTGATTGAAGGCGCGAATTCTGAGTGGTGCGATCGGTATCCAACTATTCTGTGACTGGGTGGTCTGTGACGCTGTTGAAGTGCGATTCCGGCCTGCGCCGGAATGACGAGATTTAGGGTTTACGAGATTTAAGGTTCACACGGAGATATTCATGCAACTACGCAGCGACAATTTCGAGAACGGCCAGCCGATCCCCGCCGAGTTCGCGTTCGGTAAGCGCGCGAATCCATTTGCGCTGTCGGACAACTTGAGCCCGCATCTGGCCTGGAAGAATGCGCCGTCAGTCACCCGCTCGTTCGTACTCACCTGCATTGATACCGACGTGCCCAGTCGTGGCGATGACGTGAACAAGGAAGGCCGCATGGTGCCGGCGGATCTGCCGCGGGTGGAGTTCGTGCACTGGCTGATGGCGAATATCCCGGCCGAATGCGGTGAACTGGGCGCTGGCGCCTGCAGCGATGAGGTCACCCCGCGCGGCAAGCGCGAACCGTTCGGGCCGCCGGGCAGTGTGCAGGGCGTGAACGACTTCACCGGTTGGTTCTCCGGCGATGCGGACATGGGCGGCGAGTATCTCGGCTACGACGGCCCGTGCCCGCCGTGGAACGATGCGCTGCTGCATCACTACCACTTCAAGATCAGTGCGCTCGACGTGGCGACGCTGCCGCTGGTGGAAGGTTTCACGGCGGAGCAACTGCGCGCGGCGATAGCCAGTCATGTGCTGGCCGAGGCTGAACTGGTCGGCACCTACAGCCTGAATCCAGAACTCTCGAGCTGAACAAACGTCGGCGCCGCGTGCACGGCAGTGCCGGTTCCCTTCACACCCGCATGGCATGGGCTATGGGTGAATGGCGGCACGTGGCCCCGTTGGCCGCAACAGGCATTCATTCAAGAGGACACTGCCATGCTTCATTACGCCCTGGTTTTTCTGGTCATCGCCATCATTGCTGCGGTACTCGGTTTTGGTGGCATCGCGGGTGCCGCGGCCGGCATTGCGAAGATCCTGTTCATCATTTTTCTGATTCTGGCGGTCATCGCATTCTTCCGGCGCGCCAGTTGACTGGCCGTCCGTTGCAACATGTTTGCGCCACACTGAATCTTTTCCGGAGCATGCAATGAACAAGCAGGTACAAAACCCCGAGCCGAGCGGCAATCGCATCGACGAGCGCGCCGAACGGATCAAGCAGGCCACCTCGAATGTCGTGGAGAGCACCAAGGAGGCGGTGGATCGCGCGGCCGATCATGTCGAGGAGGGCCTGCATCACGCTACCGACAAGGCCGCGAATGCCGCCAACCGCGCCACCGACAAGGCGGCCGAAATCAGCGAGCGCGGTCGCGAGGTCTATGACGAAACGATGGACCGCGCCGATGCATGGTTGGAGCAGGCACGCGAGTACGTGCGTGAGAAGCCGGTGCAGTCGGTCGCCATCGCGCTTGGCGCGGGCTGGCTGCTTGGTCGTATCCTGCGGCGTTGAGCCACGCGACAGCGGAGCAGGGAATGCACAACGAGGGTGATACCCCCCAGGATGCGACGGCGCCGGATGCGGCGCCGTCTCCGTCTGGGCTATTGACCGAGATCGGCCAGCTCGGTCGTGCGGTCAAGCGCCTGTTCGGTGCCCAGCTGCATCTGCTGGCGGCGGAACTGGGGCTGGCGCGCAGCGCAGTGTCGTGGATGCTGCTGGCCGGTCTGGCCGCCACGGTGGCCGGCGTCGGCTTGGGCCTGAGCGTGCTGGGTCTGCTCGGCGTGCTGCTGGCGACGTGGTTCGGTTCGTGGATCTGGGCGCTGCTGGTATTGGCCTTGCTGCAGGTGCTGTTCCTGTTCGGCGCGATCCTGCTGTTCCGGCGCTGCATGCACTGGATGAGCATGCCGGTTACGCGCAGCGAATGGAGTGCAATGATGCGTGACACCTTGCGCAAGGCCGAGACCGAGGTCGAACAGGACAACGGGAGGGATCGACCATGAAAGTTCTCGATCAGCTCACCAAGGTGCGCGTGGCGCAGTTGCGCGTGAGCGCGGCGCGGCTGGAGCTGAGCACGCCCGCGGCAGCCCTGCTGGCGCGCGGCCATCAGCATCCGTTGACGACGGTGGGCGCGGCTGCTGGCGCCGGCTTCGTGCTGGGCACCCTCAACGTGCATCCATTGCGCGTGCCAGGTCTGGGTCCGCTACTTGGCGGTGGTCTGGCCGAGGCAGTCGCATTCGGCACGCGCCTGATCGCGGAACTGGGTACGGCCGGGCTGGGCGCGTTTGATCTTGGTGCAAGGGATCGCGACCCGGATGATCGCAGTGTCGACGAGCCCGTTACAGGTGGCGGCGAACCGTCATGAGCGAGCCCGAACAATTCGCGCCACCGCCGGAGGATAGCGAAGGCGATAACGTGGTTCCGGTCATCCTGGTGGATCATGTCGCGCCGGGTTATCCACCGCGGCAGCTGGTGCGCGGCTTGCAGACGACACGCGGCATGCGCCGCCATCTACGGTCAATCCGCGGGCTGTTGAACATGCTGCTGTTCCTGGCGCTGATGTACACCATCACGCTGACCAAGGCACTGCTGATTCCGCTGGTGCTGGCCGCTTTTCTCGGGCTGGCCCTGAATCCGCTGGTCGCTGCTGGGACACGCATCCATCTGCCGCGCTGGCTGACCGCGAGCGTGCTGATGATCGGCCTGATCGCCGGCATCGGCAGCGGTGTGAGCATGCTGACGCAGCCGGCGGTCGGCTGGTTCCATGGTGCACCGCAGGCTCTCAAAAGCTTTGTGCCGAAACTGAAGCACCTCACCCAGCCGCTGGAGGCAGCAAACCGCGCCACCCAGACTCTGGTCAGCGGCAACACCGGCAACATCCACACGCCGGCCACGCCAGCCCCACCGATGACGATCAGTGCCTGGGACGTGGTCTCCACCACGCCCAAGGTGTTGGCTGCTGTGCTCAGCGTGGTGCTGTTGGTGTTCTTCTTCCTGGTGTATGGCGACACCATGCTGCGTCGGTTGGTGGAGATCACGCCGGGCTTTGGCTACAAGCGGCATGCGGTGGTGATCGTGCGCGGCATCCAGACTGAGGTGTCGCGCTATCTGCTGACTGCGCTGCTGATCAATGCCGGCCTGGGTGCGGTCACCGCGGGCATGCTGTGGCTGTACAAAGTGCCCGATCCGCTGCTGTGGGGCGCGGTGGCGATGTTCGCCAATTTCATTCCCTACGTCGGTGCGATCGTCACCACTTCGGTGCTGGCAGTGGTGTGCATGCTCTATGCGAACGAGATGAGCCTGCATGTATTCCTGCCGGTGCTGACTTTCGCCGGCATCACCGCGCTGGAAGGCAACCTGATCACGCCGATGATCCAGGGCCACAGCATGCGCCTGAGTCCGATTGCGATCCTGCTGTGGTTGCTGGTATGGGGCTGGTTGTGGGGCATCCCTGGTGCGCTGCTGGCGGTGCCGATGCTGACCTGCACCAAGCTGATCGCCGAGCGCGTGCGCAGCTGGCACTGGTTCGCGGTGATCGTGCAGCGCTGAGGGCCGTTACCGCTTTGCCGCGTCGGATTGGGGTTGCTTCAGCCAGCCGGCAAGCGAAAGTCGCCAGATGCCCGACTGCCCGGTGACATAGACCGTGTCGCCGTCGGTCGAGACATGCGCGCCCCACGGCAGATCCTTGTTGACGACATCGCCCAGGTCGATGGGTCGGCTCCAGTGATCGCCTTGCCTGAAGGCAATGCACAGGCGGCCGAGGCCGCCCTTGGTCTTGCCGTAGTCGAACACGATGAACGACTGGTCGGGCGCGATCGCGGGATCATGCGTGGAGACGCCGGGATCGCCCAGGCCGACACGCACGGCAGGCAGGTAGCCGCCGTTGCGGTACAGCGAGCGCCAGATATGCATCGCCCGCGCTTTCTTGTCCCATCGGATGAAATACAAGGTCCCGTCGGCGGCGCTGCTCGCAAAATCGACGAAGGGATCGTCATTGATGATCGGCCCCAACCACGCCGGATTCCCCCACGCATCGCCCTTGCGCTCCACTTTCCAGATGTTGCTGCCCGGCGCTTTGCCGCCGACGAAGTATTCCTGCGTCAGCGGCTGGCCGCCCGGCGTCGTCGGTCGGTCGGAATTGAACAACAGGTACGAACCGTCCGGCGAGACGACCGGATCCTGGTCGAACCAGTGGCCTGAAAAGCCCGCGATTTGCGGCTTCGACCAGTGACCGTTCACCTTGCGCGAGACCATGATGGTCTTGTGCGGCCCGTTGCTGCGGTCGAAGAACACCGTATTGCCGTCGGGAGTGAAGGCGAGGGTGTCGTCGCTGTCCGGATGGATGATGCCATCGAGCGTGATCGGCGCGAGCGCCGCGATAGACGCAGTGCTGGCGGATGCGTGCGACGAGGCGAAGCAGGGCACAACGGCCGCAAGGCAGAACGAACAGGCGATGGCGGGTATGCGGCTCATGGGCATGACTTCTCAAGTGGCGTATCGAATGGGGTTTTTGCTCGATGCCGAAGCGCAAGGCGTGATCCCGCTTTCCGTGTACCGGTGGCCGGTAACGATTAGATCGTGTCTTGTGACAGGTTGAGCAAGGTATAGGAGCGCTCCTCGCCCTCGAATTTGTCGTCGCCCTTGGACACCAGCGTCACGTGTCGCTGCACCATGATTTCGTCGCTGACGATGACGCCCTTGCGTATCGTGGTGTAGCCACGCCAGGTGGTCTTGCCCGGGATCACCGATACGTCGATGGTCTTTCCGGCCGTGGTGGTGATCTGTATCGGCGTTCCACTCTGCTGGCGGTATAGATCGTCGGATGACGGGCCGCTGCCACTGCCATTGCGGGTCAGCGTGATGACATCATTGAGCGGGTCGACGCGAACTACCTGCACTTGCTCGGTGCCGGCCGGTCCGATTTCCCAGGGCTTGGGGATGCTGACCGTCCAGGTCGCTCCCGCACGGATGTCTTCCGGCGCCTTGCCCCACAACAAAGGATTGAAAGTCATCCCGCTGGTCTCGTCGTCGACGGCACACTTGCCCTTGTAGCAATTGGTGATGCCGTCCTGAAGTATCTTGACATCGTGGGTCACGCCACTGGTTGGATGCCCGTCATAACGACCGTCTTCATCGAAGATGAAGTCCTCCGGCGTTACACCGGTCACCATATAGTCCGCGCTACCGCTTATGCGATCGACCTTCTCATTGAATCCCGTTCCCTTTATCGAAACGGTTTTGGAAAACACATCAGACAGACGTTCTCCCACCTTGAGGTTGGGGCTTAGATACGCCGCGGTCGACTCGGCACAGGCCAATGAACTACCCAGGCAAAAGATCGAAGCGCAAAAGGCGGCGGTGGCGACAACACGGGAACGGGGATTCATCACGATCTCCATGGAATGTTCGTTGCCAACAGGCTCCAAGAAGCTTGCCGCCGATCGAACTTCGCCGCGCCAGCTTTGTGATGTTCGGTGTATCGGGCATGATGAGCGGTCGGCAGTGATGCTCGAACGGTCACTGAAGTCAGCCGACGGATCAGGCCATGCCGAGTACGCGTCGCGCATGGGCGCGGAAGCGCCGACTGAGATGGAGTCGGGTGCCGTCGCGCAGCACCACTTCGGCATTGCCCTGGAACAGCGGATGGACTTCGGCCACACGATCGAGGTTGACCATGATGCCGCGGTGGATGCGCAGGAACCGCGCCGGGTCCAGCGTCGCCAGCAGGTGGCGCAGCGTGTCGCGGTGCAGGAAGCGGGCGCTGCCGACATGGAGGTGCACGTAGTTGCCGTCGGCGCGGATCCAGTCGATGTCGGCCGTGCTGATCACCCGGATATGTTCGCCATGGCGCACGCTGATCCGTTGCGCGTAATCGTCCGCGCCTGTCACGGCGGGTTCGGGGTGGGCGTGTGGCGTGCGCAGCCCCTGCCAGTGGTGGTTGACCCGTGCCATCGCTTGGTCGAAACGCGTTTGCTCGATCGGCTTGAGCACATAGTCCACGGCCCTGGCGTCGAATGCTCGCAACGCGTGTTCTGCAAAGGCAGTGGCGAACACCACCAAGGGCAGGCAATCGGGCGCCAGTTCGTGCAGCAATTCGAAGCCATCCATGCCCGGCATCTGGATGTCCAGGAACACCAGGTCCGGGCGCAGTGCGCGCACCGCCTGCATCGCCTCGTCGGCATTGCCGCATTCGCCGACGATCTCCACCTCGGCATGCGACGCCAATGCCTGGCGTAACGCGAGGCGTGCCAGCACCTCATCGTCGACCAGCACGGCGCGCAGGCGTGGCGTCATGATGCGATGTGCACGACAAAGGGCAGGCGTACCTCGACGCGCACGCCACCGCCGGCCAGCGGCGTGAGTTCGAGTCGCGCCGCGTCGCCGAACAGCATGTGCAGGCGCGAACGCGTATTGCCCAGGCCGATGCCTTCCGGCGTGCCTGCCGGCGGCAGGCCGAGACCGTCGTCGTCCACGCGCAGCTGCAGCTGGTCACCGGCACGTCGCGTGGAAATGCGCAGGATGCCGGCACCGGGCTTGTTCTGCAGGCCGTGGCGCAGCGCGTTCTCCACCAGCGGCTGCAGGATCAGGTTGGGCACCGCCGCGTCCAGGGTGTCGTCGTCCACGTCCAGCTGTGTACTCAGCCTATCCTGGAAGCGCACCTGCTGGATGCCGAGGTAGCACGCGAGGAATTCCAGCTCGCGCGATAGCGGCACCTGCGGTGCGTGGCACTCCTCCAGCGTGAGGCGCAGAAAATCGCTGAGCCGCGCAATCATCAGCCGTGCCTGCAGCGGATCGGCCAACGCCAGTGCCGAAATGGCGTTGAGCGTGTTGAACAGGAAGTGCGGTTGCAGCTGCATGCGCAACGCCTGCAATTGCGACTGCGCCAATTGCGTCTCCAGCTGCGTACGCCGCAGGCGCTCGTCGCGCAGGTGCCGGCGCGATTCCATCCCGCGCAGCACCGCCAGGATCACCCAGTAGGTGAGCACAGCGAGGTGGTAGCTGTAGGCGAATTCCATCCGCAGGTATTGGCCCAGCGTATGCACCGGCATGCGCCCCGGTCCGCTCAGGTACCAGAACACCACCAGGTGCGCCAGCATCTGCAGCAGCGCCACCGCCAGCGCGGCGGGTATGTGCACCAGACAGAAGCGACGGCCGCCGCCGCCCGCGCCCTGACGGCCCAGCCAGCCCACCAGCGGCACCAGCGCCATCCACAACCAGAAGTTGCCGAGGTTCCAGCTCAGCGCGCGCAGCCAGCCGGGCGGATAGCCCTCGCTGATCGCGGCCAGTCCGCTACTCAGCGCGTAGGACAACGCCAGCAGCGTCCAGAAGCCGAACGCCAGAGCCAGTGTTTTCGTGCGTGGGGTGTCATGGTCGGTCACGCGATGCTCCCGCGCACCGGCGGTGGGCACCCGGCGCGCTATCGACACAGTGTGTGGCGATAGCATCGTGCGGACCAGTGCTGGAGGCCATGCGTTGGCCACGGTATGCCGTGCCTCAGTGCGCCTGTTGACCCGGCAGCCACGCGGCCAACGGCAGGCGGTGAATGTGCTGATCAGCGGCGTTGAAGTACAGCGCCCGATGATCCGGGTTCAGGCGTGCTTCGTTGCCGGCCACCCCGAGGTCGAGCGGCGTGCTCCAGCCGGCAGGCGTAGCGAAGGCGATGAACAGGTCGTCGCCGTTCGGCGACACTGGCGCGCGGTCGGAGCTGAACACCAGGAACGACGCGTCCGGTGCCACTGCCGAATCGTAGTCGGAATGCGCCCTGCTACCGCCGAGCGCCAGCGGTTGCGCCGCCGCGTAGCGGCCCTGCGCGAAGCGGCTGCGATAGAGACGGAACGCGCCGCTGGCCGGATCCGCACGCATGAAAATCACGCTGCCATCGCTCGCCACCGCAGGCGAAAAGGTCGAGTCGGTGGCGTTCACTGCAGCGGGCAGACGGGTGGGCGCGCCCCAGCCATCGCCGACGCGATCCACTCGCCACAGATTGCCGCCACGGCCGGGCCACGCCTTGCCACCCCATTGGCCATCTAGCGCTGCGCCCTCGCCGTGCGCCGGTCGGTTCGAGGCGAACACCAGGTAGCTGCCATCTGGTGCCATGGCGGGCTCGATATCCATCCAGCGGCTCGAGAACGGCGCGGGAGCCGGCGTCGACCAAGCGGCATCGTGGCGGTGCGCCACGTACAGGTGGCGGTCCGAACCGTGACCGCGGGTGAACACCACCGTGTCGCCGTCCGGGCTGAAGGCGGGCGAGGCGTCACGCGCCATCGCCCACGGCCCGGCGGCGGGAGGCGACGCGGTGGTCGTGGCCGCCTGCGCCGATGCGGCGGTGAAGGAACTCCCCAGAATCAGGGCGAGAATCGGCAACAGGTATTGGCAACGCATCGAAGTGCTCCCTGGCAGGAAAACGCGGAAGGAATCGGCAGATCGTCAGTGGTACTGGTTGGCGTGCGCATCCAGCCAGGGTGCCAGCGACACCTGCCAGATGTGGTCGTCGCCGTTGTTCCACGTTGCCGCGGCATCCGAACTGGATGGCGGCAGGCGGCGGTCGCTATAGAAATACAGCGTGCGGTGATCCGGCCCCAGCTGGCTGCCCATGCTGTGCTTGCCGCCGTTGACTGTATCGCCGAGATCGTGCGGCGCGCTCCAGCCTTCGGGCGTGTGGAATGCGATGGCGAGACGATAAGGCTGCTTCAGATCGTGCTTGATGCTGAAGACCATGAAGCTGCGATCGGGCGCGATCGCCGGATCGCGGATCTGCGCGTCCGCATCGCCCAACTTCACCACGTACGGTGGCTGGTAAGTGCCGTTGAGATATACCGAGCGCAGCAGATGGAAACCGCCGTCGGTCCCGGCGCAGCCGATGAAGTAGATACTGCCGTCCGCAGCAATGCTGGGGGCGAAGGTCGTCGAGCAGGTATTGACGGTATCGGGCAGGCGCACCGGCGCACCCCAGCCAGCGCTGCGCCGGTCCACCCGCCAGAGGTTCATGCCCTCGCCCGTGCGGCGGTGGCCCGCATGGACCTCATCGATCGGCTTGCCTCCAGGTACGGCCGGGCGGTTGGAGATGAACAGCAGGAACGAGCCATCCGGCGCCATCGCCGGATCGAGGTCACGCCACTGCCCCGAGAACGGTGCAGCCCGTGGCGTCGACCAGTGGCCGTCTTTGCGCTGCGATTCCATCAGCGTGAAGCTGTCGGTGCCGCGCATGAAGTACACCGTCGCACCATCCGGGGTGAACGCCGCCGCGCCATCATCGGCGGCTCCCGCGATCGCGCCCGGCGCAAAGATCGTGGCTGTCGGCAGGGCATCGGATGACGTGGCGCGTGCGGTGCCGAGCAGGCTCGCGGCTGCAAGGATCACGAGAGTTGCCGGCAAGCGCATGTCTGTCTTCCCCTTGCCGTGTGTCCGCTCGGACGACGGCGTCGATGTGGATGGTCCGCACAGGCTGGCACGGGTACCCATCGCCGTCGCCGTTCTTGTGACGATCGGTGCCGTTGTCGTGACAAGCGGTATGAGTTCTCGCGCAGGCGGCTGGAAAGTCATGAAGATGGATGACGGGTCATGCCTTTATGCGAGATGGCCAGACACTCGCGTCGGTCATCACCGCTGGCAGGCGCAGACCGACCGCTTGTCACGTCGTCGCGGTCGGTCGTCACAGGAATGATGCGGCCCATCGCCATGCCATGCAGGCTGCGACTGCGGCCATGTCGCCGCGGACGAGGACAGCAAGATGCGCAAGCAATATCTCTTCAGGATCGGTATGGCATGTCTTGCCGCGACGACGATGGAAACCATGAGTGCGTTTGCGGCAAGTTCCGACGCACAGGCGAGCAGCACGGTCGAAACCGCCAGGAACGAGGCGGCGGTGATCGCGGTCGACCAGCACTGGTTGGAGGCGGAAGAGAGCGGCGACACCGCGTATCTGGATGATCTGCTGCTGCCCGACTATCGTTCGGTCGGCGCCGCCGGTGTGGCACATCCGAAGTCCGCCATCGTGGCGCACGCGGCGAAGAACCGTGGCTCGGACACCGAGCGCCGCACGGTCGAGGCGTGGATCAAGGCGCATCCGTCGGGCAAGAGCGTGGTACTCCACGGCGACACCGCGATCCTGTCGTTCTACGATCCGGCGTCGGGGCCGCAGCAGGGCGTGCGTTCCTCCGACATTTTCGTTTACGTCGACGGCCGCTGGCATGCGCTGTATTCGCAGCACAGCGGGTTCGGCAAGGGCTAACCGTTCACCACGGAATGATTTCGCCATCGCGGAAGAAGCGCCCGGTCGGTGCCGGCACGGGCAGGCTGGCCGCCCATACGATGCCGGCCGCGCCGCGGTCCACCGGCCGGCCACCGGGGCCGCCGAGTTCGGTGGCGACCCAGCCCGGACACACCGCGTTGACCACGATGCCACTACCGGCGAGTTCCGCGGCCAGCGTGCGGGTATACGCGTTGAGTGCGGCCTTGGAGGTGCGATAGGCCACGCAGTTGCTGCCGCTCGTGGAGGTTGCGCAACCACTCGAAATATTCACGATGCGACCGTAGCCGTGCTTGCGCATCAGTGGCAGCATTGCGCTGGACAGGCGCCATGCACCGAACAGGTTCGTGTCCAGCGCATCGCGTGCCGAGGCAAGGTCGGGCGTGCTTGCATCAGCATCGTGGTCGTAGTGACCACCGGCGTTGTTGACCAGTACGTCGAGCCGGCCGTAGGTGATTTCGATCCAGCGCGCGAGGGCATCAACCTCGTCCTGATGGGTGACGTCGAGCTGCACCGCGATCACCTCACCCGCTGCACCAGCCAGCTTGCGCGCCGCATGCAGCCCCTTGTCGAGGTCACGTGCGCCCAGCAGCACGGTCATGCCGCGTTCGCTGAGCTGGCGCGCCACCTCGAAACCGATGCCGCGATTGGCGCCGCTGACCAGCGCGACGCGATAGACCGGCGTCGCCACCGGCGTGCGTTTGGCCGTCCGGTTCATGGCGCAACGCTGGGGTCAGCCTTGGCGACGGCGCTGCAATGCTCGTCACCGCAAGCCTGCCAGCCGCCACCGAGTGCCTTGTACAACGCCACGGCGCGGGTATTGATCGACGCCTCGGCCTGGGCCAGATCGTCCTCGGCGGACAGCTGGGTACGTTCGGCGTCGAGCAGTTCGAGGAAGCTGGTGGCGCCTTCCTGGTAACGCACCTGCGCCAGCTCCTCAGCGCGCTTGCTCTGCGTGCTCTGTTCGATCAGGTGATCGACGCGCACGCGCTGCTGATTGAAGCCGGTGACGGCGTTGTCGATATCCTCGATCGCCAGCAGCACGGTCTGCTGGTAGTTCGCCTGTGCTGCATCGGCGCGTGCTTCACTGGCGTGCAGGTTGGCGCGCACGCGCTGCACGTTCAGACCGGGCCAGCTGATGCTTGGTGCCAGCGACCAGGCGCGTGTCGACGGGCTGCCGAAATCATTGCTGCGCCCGGCCAGGAAACCGAGGAAGCCACCCAGCGTGATATGCGGAAAGAAATCCGCCTTGGCCACGCCGATGCGTGCGGTGGCGGCGGCGTATTCTCGCTCGGCGACATGCACGTCGGGTCGGCGCGCCAGCACGTCGCCGGCGTCGCCGATCGGCAGATTGATCGCAATCGGGGTGAAGCTCTTCGGCGAGACGTCAATGTCGAGTTCACCTGGTCGTTCGCCAAGCAACACGGCGAGGCGGAATTCGCTGGCGCTGACCTGCGTTTGCAATACCGGCAGTTGCGCCTGCACCGCGCTCAGCCGTGCCTTGGCGCTGGCCACGTCCTGCTCCGAACCGGAACCAAGCTGATTGCGCACTTCGGTGAGGTGCACGGTCTGCTGCTGGTTGTCGATGTCGCGCTGGGCGATGTCGAGCCGCAGCTGGCTGCCGCGCAATTCGAAATAGTTGCGCGCCACTTCGGCCAGCAGGCTGACCTGGGCATCGTGCAGAGCCGCCTCGCTTGCACCGAGGTCGGCGTGCGAGGCTTCGACCGAACGACGCACGCCACCGAACAGATCCAGTTCCCACGACGCATCGAAACCGGCCTGATAGGTGGTGACGGTGGTGCGTTGACTGGTAAAGCCGGGGTCCTGCTCACGACTGCGCGTGTAATTCAGATCAGTGTCCACGGTGGGCAACTGATCGGACTTGGCGCTGCTCAGCAGAGCACGCGATTCATGCAATCGCGCCACCGCCATGCGCAGGTCCAGGTTGTTCGCCGCAGCACGCTGGATCAACGCATCCAGCGTGGGGTCGTTGAACTGCTTCCACCACGCGGCCTGGAACTGCGCATTGCTTTCCTGCGTGGCCTCCAGTCCCTGCACTTGCGGCGCGGCGGGTTTCACTTCGTGATAGTTCGGGCCGACGCTGGCACAGCCGGCGAGGGCCAGGGCCGCGGCGAGTAGCGACACGCGAAAAACTGCCGTCATCCCGGCGAAGGCCGGGACCGCACTTGCTCGCTCATCGGGGTGCGTTGTGAAGCGATGACTCGCTACGCTCGCCCCTCCGGGACCAGCCTTTGGCTGTTCAACGCTCGCATGGCTCGCTTTTGTCCGGCCTTCGCCGGAATGACGAGCGGAGAATTTCCGCACGGTGTTGTACATGAAAAATTTCATCAGTGGTTCTCCAACCCGGTAGCGTGCGCGCGTGACTCGCGGCGCTCCGCCAGGGCGTGAATGACGACGTAGACCAACGGCGTGTAGATCAGTCCGGACAGGGTCACGCCGAGCATGTCCGAGACCACGGCAACACCGACGGCAGCGATCTTGAGTAGCGGTTTCATCTCAATGGTTTTCCAGCGCCGGCTGGGCGTGCGCGGCGGCGCGTTCACGCGCCCATGCCTCGCGACGCTCGACCAGGGCGCGAATGACGACATAGAACAGCGGCGTGTAGATCAGCCCGAAGATGGTCACGCCGAGCATGCCGGAGAACACCGCCACACCCATCGCATGCCGCATCTCGGCACCGGCACCGTGCGAGGTGACCAGTGGCACCACACCCATGATGAAGGCGAACGAGGTCATCAGGATCGGGCGTAGTCGCAGCTTGGCCGCTTCCAGCACTGCTTCATGGCGACTCATGCCTTCATGCTGACGTTCGCGCGCAAACTCGACGATCAGGATCGCGTTCTTGCACGCCAGTCCGACCAGCACGATCAATCCGATCTGGGTGAAGATATTGTTGTCGCCACCGGAGAGCCACACGCCGGCAATCGCGGACA
>Ga0302314_10000724_pt1 | contig 61579 bp, 55 predicted proteins | sample III_Palsa_N2_3_FD_200533 | JGI IMG/M metagenome (GOLD analysis project Ga0302314, IMG submission 200533) | Peat permafrost microbial communities from Stordalen Mire near Abisko, Sweden - III_Palsa_N2_3 | ecosystem: Environmental > Terrestrial > Soil > Palsa > Peat permafrost | place: Sweden...
AAGCCGCTGGTCCCCTCGTCCTCGGACACCCCGGTCTCCACCAGCACGATGTGCGCGCCCGGGGCCATCGCGTGGGCCATGTCCACGTCGATCGTGGCCTCCTCGGCCCAGCCGGTCATGTCCGTGTTGGTGGGGTCGAACGGCGGCACGTCGCCCCAGCGCACCACCTGCACCTTGGTGCTGGGTATGCCGTAGTGCCTGCTGTAGACGTTCAGGTCGTTCTGGATGGTGGGCGAACCGTAGGAGTCGACGATGACGATCGTGCGTCCGGCGCCGGTGATGCCGCGATCGAACAGCGGGTGCTCGTTGTAGGCGTCCTCCAGCAGCGAGGCCCCGTAGCAGTACGCCTGGTACTGGGCCAGGCACTGGGCGGGCGACAGCGGCTCGGGTATCTGACCCGTGGTCAGCCGGTGGCCGATCGACTCCGGAACGGGCAGCGGCAGCGCGGCAGCGGTCGTGGTGGTGCGGTGCTGCGCCGGGTGTTCGGCGGTGGCACCCGGGGCGAACGCGGTGGCGGTGAGCACGGCGGCGGTACCGAGGGCCGCGGTACCCAGCCCCAGGCGGGCGGTGTGTCGCACAGAAGTCCCCTGACTGTGGTCGGGTGGAACGACGACGTACGCCCCCATGCAACCGGCACAGGGGTGGCATGGGGGGAGCTTGACCGTCCGTTGGGCAAATCGTTGTCATGCCTACACCCGGGCCGGGTGCGACGGGACGGCCGCGGCGGAGGTTAGGGTCGTGCCATGGCAGCTGACGAGGAAGCGGTGCGGGTCGACAGTTGGATCTGGTCCGTGCGGCTCACCAAGACCCGCTCGCTGGCCGCGGCCGCCTGCCGCGGCGGCCATGTGCGGGTGAACGGCGAGCGGGTCAAGCCCGCCCACATCCTGCGCTCCGGGGACGAGGTGCGGCTGCGGGCCGACGGCTTCGAGCGGATCGTCGTGGTCTCACGGCTCATCAGGAAACGCGTCGGGGCCACCGTCGCCGCCGAGTGCTTCATCGACAACAGCCCTCCCCCGCCGCCGCGCGAGGAGGTCGCCGTGGTCGCCGTGCGCGACCGCGGCGCCGGCCGTCCCACCAAGCGCGACCGGCGTGAGCTGGAGCGCCTGCACGGGCACTGAACGGGGCGTGGTGCCCCGAACCGGGCCCTACCGTCCAGTAGCTTCACATGGGATCATCGTGCCTGCGATCAGCCGCCACTCACCGTCGAGAGGGCACCGCATGAGCACGCCACCGTCGACCCCGGACGCCGCCCCCGACGCGGCCCGGCTCCGGGCCGCCGTCCGCACGCTGCTTGCCGCACACGATCCCGCGACCACCCCCACCGCCGAGTTCCTGGGCGCGCGCTATGACGCGGGCCTGGCCTGGGTCCACTTCCCGGTCGGCTTCGGCGGCCTGGGCGCGCCCCGCGCGCTGCAGCAGCTCGTCAACGAGGAGTTCGCCGCCGCGGGCGCCCCCGCCCTGGACTCCGGCCGCCACGGCATCGGCCTCGGCATGGCCGCGCCGACCCTGCTGGCCTTCGGCGACGACGGGATCCGCCGCCGCTTCCTGCGCCCGCTGTGGACCGGCGAGGAGGTGTGGTGCCAGCTGTTCAGCGAACCCGGCGCCGGATCCGACCTCGCCGCGCTCGGCACCAGGGCCGTCCGGGATCCGGACGGCGCGAACTGGACCGTGGACGGGCAGAAGGTGTGGACCTCCCTGGCCCACGAGGCGCACTGGGCGATCCTGGTCACCCGCTCCGACCCGGACGTGCCCAAGCACCAGGGCATGACCTACTTCATCTGCGACATGGCCGCCCCCGGCGTCGAGGTCAGGCCGCTGCGCCAGGCCACCGGCGAGGCCGAGTTCAACGAGGTCTTCCTCACCGGCGTGCGCATCCCCGACGCGCACCGGCTCGGCGCGGTCGGCGACGGCTGGCGGGTCGCCACCACCACGCTGATGAACGAGCGCGTCGCCATCGGCGGCCACGCCGAACCGCGCGAGGGCGGGATCATCGGCCTGGTCGCCGCGGTCTGGCGGGAACGGCCCGAGCTGCGCACCCCCGGACTGCACGACACGCTGCTGCGGCTGTGGGTGGACGCCGAGGCCGCGCGGCTCACCGGGGAGCGGCTGCGCCAGCAGCTCGCCGCCGGTCAGCCCGGGCCCGAGGGCTCCGCCGCGAAGCTCGCCTATGCCCGGCTCAACCAGCAGATCTCCGGCCTCGAGCTGGAACTCCTGGGCGAGGACGGCCTGGTGTACGACGACTGGTCGTTCCGCCGACCGAGCGCGCCCTCGATGGCGGGCAGCACCCCCGGCTACCGCTATCTGCGGGCGAAGGGCAACTCGATCGAGGGCGGCACCTCGGAGATCCTGCGCGGCATCATCGCCGAGCGGGTCCTCGGCCTGCCCCAGGAGATCCGGGTCGACAAGGACGTCGCATGGAAGGACCTGCCCCGATGAGCAGCCCTGAACACAGCGCGGACCTCGGCTACTCCGAGGTCGAGCAGGAACTGCGCGGCAATGTCCGCGCGCTGCTGACCGCCCGCTCCCCGCAGTCCGCCGTGCTCGCCGGGACCGAGAGCGGGCAGCCGGTGGACACCGCCCTGTGGCGGGCACTGGGCAGCGAACTGGGGGTGACCGGGCTGGCGGTGCCGGAGAAGTGGGGCGGGGCCGGGGCGAGCTGGCGGGAGACCGCCGTCGTCCTGGAGGAGCTCGGTCGCGCGGTCGCGCCGGTCCCCTACCTCGGCACGGCGGTGCTGGCCACGGCCGCGCTGCTGGCGGCCGGTGAGACGGAGCTGCTGACGCGGGCCGCCTCCGGCGAGCGGGTGGTCGCCCTCGCCGTGCCGTTCTCCACCGCACCGGGCTCCGCCTTCCCGGTGACCGTCCGGCTACGGGACGGACGGCTGCACGGCACGGTCGGCCGGGTGGCCGACGCCCTGACCGCCGGAACCCTGCTGCTCCCGGCCGTCACCGACGACGGCGCACCGGCGCTGCTCGCGGTCGCAGCCGACGCGGTCGGCGTTCGCCCCGTGGTGTCGCTGGACATGACCAGGCCGCTGGCCGACATCACCCTCGACGGTGCGCCGGGCCACCTGCTGGCCGGGGGCCCCGGGGCCGTCCGGGTCCTGGACGCCGCGCTCACCACCGGCGCGGCGCTGCTCGCCTCCGAGCAGTTGGGCGTCGCGGAGTGGGCGCTGGAGACGACCCTCGCCTATGTGAAGCAGCGCCACCAGTTCGGACGGCCCGTCGGCTCGTTCCAGGCGGTCAAGCACCGCCTCGCGGACCTGTGGGTCTCGGTGACGCAGCTGCGCGCCGTGGCCCGCTACGCGGCGGACGCCGTGGCGACCGGTTCCCCGGACGCCGCGGTCGCGGCGGCCGTCGCCCAGGCGTTCGCCTCGCAGGTGGTGGTGACCGTCGCCGAGGAGGCGATCCAGCTGCACGGCGGTATCGGCTTCACCTGGGAGCACCCCGCACACCTCTACCTCAAGCGGGCCAAGAGCAGCTCGATCGCGCTCGGCACCGCCGACCGGCACCGCGCGCACCTGGCGCTGCTGGTCGACCTCCCCTCGCCCGTTCTCCCCGCAACCCCTGTACAGGAGCAGTAGCACGATGACGACGAACGCTGCAAAGGTCACCCTGGTCACCGGCGCCAGCCGGGGCATCGGTCTGGCGGTCGCCCAGGCCCTGGTCGCCAAGGGCGAGCGGGTGGTGATCACCGGCCGCGACACCGAGAGCCTGGACCAGGCGGTCAAGCTGCTGGGCGAGGACAACGCGCTGGGCGTGGCAGGCAAGAGCCATGACGAGGCGCACCGGGCCGAGGTCGTGGAGCGCGCCCTGGAGCGGTTCGGCCGGATCGACGCGCTGGTGAACAATGTCGGCACCAACCCGGCGTTCGGCTCCATGGTCGAGCTCGACCTGGCCGTGGCCCGGAAGATCCTGGACATCAACCTGGTGTCGACCCTGGGCTGGGTGCAGCTGGTGCACCGGGCGTTCCTGGGCGAGCACGGCGGCGCGATCGTCAATGTCTCCTCGGTCAGCGCGCTGGGCCCGGCCCCCGGCATCGGCATGTACGGGGCCAGCAAGGCCGCGCTGATCCAGCTCACCCAGCAGCTGGCGTACGAGCTCGCCCCCAGTGTGCGGGTGAACGCGGTCGCGCCCGCGGTGGTGAAGACCCGGTTCGCCGAGGCGCTGTTCGAGGGGCACGAGGAGCAGGTCGCGGCCTCCTACCCGCTGAAGCGGCTGGGCGTGCCCGAGGACATCGGCTCCGCCGTGGCCTTCCTGCTCTCGGACGAGGCGTCCTGGATCACCGGTCAGACGCTGGTGCTCGACGGCGGCCTCACCCTGGGCGGCGGGCTCGCCTGAGCCCGCCGATTGCCGGGACGGGAATTCCCGGGCGGGCACACAATGGCGGTGCGGTAATTCGTTAATTGATTCGGGGGATCATCCGAGGGGATATTCATATCCCCTCACCCGAAAGCGTGAACCTGAATTTCTCATGCAACCCTTACCGGCTGATCCAATCGGACAAGCCATGACAAGTACCGACAACACGGCCAGCCAGGGCAAGGATCGACCAGAGTTGACCATCGACACACAGAGAAGCAGCAAATTCGAAGGATGGCGGGAGAGTCGACCGGAGGCACTTATTTCGAACCTACAATCAGCCAGGTCACATCGTTATTACGAACGCTGCCTACGCATCGGTTACATCAGGATGACCCTGTAACGTCGAGTAGGTGCGTAACCAGAGGAATGAGGTCGCCCTTCTAGAGCGTCCGCAGACGAAGCCCACGAGGCGGACAGCCGAGCGCGAGCGGCGGTGGCCGCCGCTCAGCCGCGCCCACAAGCTCCTCATCCTCTCGACGACCCTCTTCTACCTGACGGTCATCGCCGCCGTGCTGACGACCTCACGCCTGGTCTCCGTCGACTGGACGGTGATGGAGTTCAAGCCGTACCAGCACTGGCCGCAGTTCCTCTCGTTCCTCAACCTGTATGTGATCGCAGGTCAGCGCGGACCCTCCGCGATCGTGGTCTCGGTCTGGCTGGCCTGGCGCTGCTGGCGGATCAAGAGCTGGCGACCGCTGCTGGTCTTCGGGGTCGCCCTGGTCCTGCTGAACATGTCGGTCGGCGCGGTCAAGATCGGCATGGGGCGCCTGGGCCCGCACTACGCACACGTCGCGGGCTCCAACGAGCTCTTCCTGGGCGGCGGCATATTCCCGTCAGGACACACCGCGAACGCGGTCGTCACCTGGGGCATCGTGGCCTATCTCGCCGTCCGCCACCGCCGCCTGGGCGCCGTGCTGGCCGGCTTCATGGGCATCACCGTCGGCATGACCACCATCTACCTCGGCACCCACTGGGTGAGCGACGTGCTGGCCGGCTGGGCGGCCGGCGCCCTGGTGCTGCTGGCGCTGCCGCTGTTCGAGCCGGTGATCATCAGCGCCGACGAGCGCATGCGGGCCGCCTGGGCCGACCGCGCGGCCCTGTACGCCCGGTTCGGTCGGCGCAGACCTGTGACCGGCGGCCCGACCCCGGTTCCGGTGCCCCGGACCGCGGCTCCCCGGACCGCGCCGACGGCCTCGGCCATGGCGGCGCCCAAGGCGACCGCCAAGGGCGCGCCGAAGCGCGGCCGACTCGCGGACCTGTAACCTTCCTCACGTTTCCGCTCGCCGAATCGCTTACGGCACACGGCTTCCCTCGTCGACCGCGAGTGCTTTTCCGGCAACCCGGGACCCGCCGACCCGGAAGCCTGCCCCGTCCCCGGAAGCCCAAACCGGCCCGCCATTCGGGTGAGTGCGGTCCCACTCTGCCCCCATTGGCGGCTTAAGGCTGTTCTTACCGTGCAGAACGGATCTCGGTGCCATGATCCGACGATCACAACCGATCGGCATTCGATCATTTTCGAACGGTCTCCATTGGCCTCCGATCCCACTCCGGGCACTTCCGTCCATAAGGCCTGCTCCGCCCTCCCCGGAACCTACTGTCGGCAGCACCAAGGGACCGCATCCGGTCCCACCGTCGGACGGTTGAGAGGATGCCCGCGCATGGCGAACATGGAGACCGCTCTCAAGGAGTGCATGGGCATCGAGGGAGCACTCGGCGTGGCGCTGGTCGACTACAGCAGCGGCCTGGCCCTGGGCACCCTCGGGGTCACCAAGGAGCTGGACCTGAACGTCGCCGCGGCCGGGAACACCGACGTGGTCCGCGCCAAGATGCGGACCATGGAGATGCTGAACCTCCACAACGAGACGATCGAGGACATCCTGATCACCCTCACCAGCCAGTACCACCTGATCCGGCCGCTGACCCATCACGGCAGCAAGGGGATCTTCCTCTACCTGGCGCTGGACCGCGGCCGCGCCAACCTGGCCATGGCCCGGCACCAGATCCGCCGGGTGGAGGAGCACCTGGAGATCTAGGGTCAGCGGTTGGCCACCGCCTGCTTGATCAGCGTCTTGCCGAAGTCCCTCATCAGGCCGGTGCCGCTGTGGGCCTCGTCCATGACGTCGGTGAAGGCGTCGACGAAGCGGTCGACCTCCTGCTCGCCGATCGTGAGCGGCGGGATCAGCTTGATGACCTCCAGGTGGTCACCCGACACCTGGGTGAGGATCCTGTGCCGCTGCATCAGCGGGACCACCACCATCTGCGCGAACAGGCCCTTGCGGGCCGCCTGCAGCGCGGTCCAGCCGGTCCGCAGTTTCAGCGACTGCGGACGGCCGAACTCGATGCCGATCATCAGCCCCCGGCCGCGGACGTCGGCCAGCATCTCGTACTTGGGCTTCAGCGCGGCCAGCCGCTCCCGGAACAGGTCGCCCACGCGGCGGGCGTTCGCCACGACCTGCTCGTCCTCCATGACGTGCAGCGTGGCCAGGCCCGCCGCCATGGCCTGGGCATTGGAGCCGAAGCTGGCGGAGTGGACCAGCACCCGGTCCATCGAGGAGTAGACCTTCTCGAAGATCCACTCCTTGCCGAGGGTCGCCCCGACCGGGATGTAGCCCCCGGACAGCGCCTTGGCCGCGCACACCAGGTCGGGCTCGACCCCTGCCTCGTGCTGGTAGGCGAAGAAGTCGCCCGTCCGGCCGATCCCGGTCTGCACCTCGTCGGCGATCAGCAGGGCCTTGTGGCGGTGCAGCAGCTCCTGGGCGGCGAGCAGGTACCCGGGCGGCGCGGCCAGCACGCCCTTGCCCTGGATCGGCTCGACGATGAGCGCGGCGACATCGCCCAGCTTCAGCTCCCGCTCCAGCGCCGCCAGGTCGCCCAGTGGCACCGCCGTGTCCGGCAGCAGCGGGGCGAAGCCCTTGCGGAACCCCTCCTCGCCGTTGACCGACAGCGAGCCCGTGGTCAGGCCGTGGAAGGCGTGGTCGCAGTAGAGGACGCGGCGCCTGCCGGTCGCGTAGCGGGCGAACTTCAATGCGGTCTCCACCGCCTCCGTGCCGCTGCTGCCGAAGAACACCCGGTCCAGGTGCGGGGTGTACGACAGCAGCCTCTCGGCGAGCAACCCCGGCAGCGGCTGGCAGTCGAATCGGGTGAGGTCGGCCAGCTCCAGGTCCATGACCTGGTGGACCGCCTGGCGCACCACCGGGTGGTGCCGGCCGAGGGCGAAGATGCCGAAGCCGGCCAGCATGTCGAGGTAGTCGTTGCCCTCGGCGTCGTAGAAGTACGCCCCCTGCGCGCGCTCGTACACCTTGTCGAAGCCGATGGTGTGCAGCATCCGAGGCAGCTGGTGGTTGAGGTACGAGCTGTGCAGCTGGTAGCGCTCGGCCCCGCGCGCGGCGAGCAGCGCCTCCAGGTCGAACCCCGTGGCTGCCGTCGTGGGCGCACTGGTGTGGGTGTTCACGCTGCGGGTTCCCCTCCTCCGTAGCCGCTGTGCACGGCTGACGACTGATCGGTGCCGAGGCCGACGGCCTTGGCGAAGCCGGCGGTCTGCGCGGCGATGCCGGGGCCGGTGAGGCCGAGTTCGTCCAGGATCTCACCGCGGGCGGCGTGTGCCAGGAACTCCTGCGGAATCCCCAGCTCTCGCGTCGGCACGTCGATGTCCGCGTCCCGCAGCGCCTGGGCCACGGCCGAGCCGACGCCGCCGGTCCGGCCGTTGTCCTCGACGGTGACCACCAGCCGGTGGCGGGCCGCCAGCTCGGTCAGCGCCGCCGGGACCGGCTTGACCCAGCGCGGATCGACCACGGTGGCGGTCAGGCCGTGCGCGGTCAGCAGCGCGGCGGCGTCCAGGCAGGCCGGGGCCATCGTGCCCACGGCCACGAGCAGCAGGTCCGGGGCCGTTCCCGGCTCGGCCGTCCGCAGCAGCACGTCCACGCCGCCGAAGCTCTCGACGGCGGGGATCGGCGGCCCGACCTCCGCCTTGGGGAACCGCAGCACGGTGGGGACGTCGTCGACGTCCAGGGCCTCGCGGAGCTGGGCGCGGAGCTGGTCGGCGTCGCGGGGGGCGGCGAGCCGCAGCCCGGGGACGACCTGCAGGATCGACATGTCCCACATGCCGTTGTGGCTGGCGCCGTCGGTGCCGGTGACCCCGGCGCGGTCCAGCACGAAGGTGACGCCGCAGCGGTGCAGCGCCACGTCCATCAGCACCTGGTCGAACGCCCGGTTGAGGAAGGTCGCGTAGACCGCCACCACCGGGTGCAGACCGCCGGTCGCCAGACCGGCCGCACTGACCGCGGCATGCTGCTCGGCGATGCCCACGTCGAAGATGCGGTCCGGGTACTCGCGGGCGAACTTGCCGAGGCCCACCGGCTGCAGCATGGCGGCGGTGATGGCGACGATGTCCGGGCGGTGCCGGGCGAGCTCGACCAGCTCATTGCCGAAGACGGAGGTCCAGGAGGTGCCGCTGGAGGGCCGCAGCGGCTCGCAGGTGATCGGGTCTATGGCCCCGACCTGGTGGAAGTGGTCGGCCTCGTCCAGCTCGGCGGGCCGGTAGCCGCGGCCCTTCTCGGTGAGGCAGTGGACGATGACCGGGCCGCCGAAGCCCTTGGCCCGCTTCAGCGCCGACTCCACGGCCTGCTCGTCGTGGCCGTCGATCGGGCCCACGTACTTGAGGCCGAGGTCCTCGAACATGCCCTGCGGGGCGACCGCGTCCTTGAGGCCCTTCTTGGCCCCGTGCAGCGCCTCGTAGATCGGGGCTCCGACGCCGGGGGTGCGCTGCAGGGTCTCCTTGCCCCAGGACAGGAAGCGCTCGTAGCCCTGGGTGGTGCGCAGCGTGGCGAGGTGGTTGGCCAGCCCGCCGATGGTGGGGGCGTAGGACCGCTCGTTGTCGTTGACCACGATGATCACCGGGCGCTCCTTGGCCTCGGCGATGTTGTTCAGCGCCTCCCAGGCCATCCCGCCGGTGAGCGCGCCGTCGCCGATGACGGCGACCACGTGGTGGTCCTTGCGGCCCTGGATCTCATTGGCCTTGGCCAGGCCGTCGGCGTAGCCGAGCACCGTGGAGGCGTGGGAGTTCTCGATGACGTCGTGGTCCGACTCGGCCCGCGAGGGGTAGCCGGAGAGTCCGCCCCTGGACTTGAGGCGGCTGAAGTCCTGGCGGCCGGTGAGCAGCTTGTGCACATAGCTCTGGTGACCGGTGTCGAAGAGGATGCGGTCCTTGGGTGAGTCGAACACCCGGTGCAGGGCGATCGTGAGCTCGACGACCCCCAGGTTGGGTCCGAGGTGTCCACCCGTTCGGGTGACGGCCTCGATCAGGAAGTCGCGGATCTCCTCGGCGAGGCCCGGCAGCTGGTGCGCGGGCAGGTTTCGCAGATCGGCCGGGTCTTGGATGGACTCCAGGAGGGACATCGAATCACCTTCGTTCCACGGGGCGGCAGTTGACTGGGGTGGTGCGACGAACGGATCAGCTGACGGCGACCGTCGGTTCGCCGGAGGCGACGCCGTCGGCCTGCATCTGCTCGGCCAGCTTCAGCGCCTCCTCGATCAGCGTCTCCACGATCTTCGATTCCGGCACGGTCTTGATGACCTCGCCCTTCACAAAGATCTGCCCCTTGCCGTTGCCCGACGCCACCCCCAGATCCGCCTCACGCGCCTCCCCCGGACCGTTCACCACACACCCCATGACCGCCACCCGCAACGGCACCTCCATACCCTCCAGACCGGCAGTCACCTCCTCCGCCAGCTTGTACACATCCACCTGCGCCCGCCCGCACGACGGACACGACACGATCTCCAGACCCCGCTGCCGCAGGTTCAACGACTCCAGGATCTGGTTCCCCACCTTGATCTCCTCCGCCGGCGGCGCCGACAGCGACACCCGGATCGTGTCACCGATCCCCTCCGACAGCAGCGCACCGAACGCCACCGCCGACTTGATCGTCCCCTGGAACGAAGGACCCGCCTCGGTCACCCCCAGATGCAGCGGATAGTCGCACGACGCCGCCAGCAACCGGTACGCCGCGATCATCACCACCGGATCGTTGTGCTTCACCGAGATCTTGATGTCCCGGAACCCGTGCTCCTCGAACAACGAGCACTCCCACAACGCCGACTCCACCAACGCCTCCGGCGTCGCCTTGCCGTACTTCGCCAGCAACCGCGCATCCAACGAACCCGCGTTCACCCCGATCCGGATCGGCACCCCCGCCGCCGACGCCGCCCTCGCGATCTCCTTGACCTTGTCGTCGAACTGCCGGATGTTGCCCGGGTTCACCCGCACCGCCGCACACCCCGCATCGATCGCCGCGAACACGTACTTCGGCTGGAAGTGAATGTCCGCGATCACCGGGATCTGCGACTTGCGCGCAATGGTCGCCAACGCATCCGCATCATCCTGCGAAGGGCACGCCACCCGCACGATCTGGCAGCCCGAAGCCGTCAGCTCCGCGATCTGCTGCAACGTCGCATTGACATCCGAGGTCACCGTGGTGGTCATCGACTGCACCGACACCGGCGCGTCCCCGCCCACCGGCACACTGCCGACCATGATCTGACGGCTCTTCCGCCGCACGGCGAGCGGCTTGAGCGGAGCGGACGGCATTCCGAGCGAGATCGCGGTCATCCGGGCCCACCTGGTCCTTTCTGATTGAGCGCTTCGGTACAGGGACCGCCTCAGGGCCACCAGGCGGCAAGGACGGGGGCGGCGGTGCGCAGGACCCGCCAGGCGCGCGGGCCGTGGATCAGCGTGCCCGGACGGAACAGCTCCCGTTCGGGCGTGTCGAAGACGACGCGGACCGCCCCCGCCGGGACTCCGGCGGGGAGGGCGCGCAGGGCCGCGGCGGTCTCCATGTCGACACCGAGGATGCCTTCGGCGTGCAGTGCCGTGCGCTGGGGGCCGCGGACGATACGATCGGCGGAGTAGAGCGGGCCGGTGTGGACGGTCAGGCCCGCGCGGGTGAGGGCGTCGACGAGTGCGCCGCAGGGCGGCAGTTCGGCGGATGTGCCTTCCGAATCACGCACCTCCGTGGCAACCAGGACATCGCCGGGGCTTATTCCCGGCCGGACCGCGGCGCCGAAGCCCGCGAACAGCAGCGCGCGGGGCGTGCGCGCCCCCTGCGCCAGCGCCTCCCTGACAGACCGTCCGGAACGGCGCTGCCCCATGCCGGTGCGCAGCAGGACCGCCCGCTCGCCCCGCTCGCCGGCGCCCGCGCGCAGGGCCCACTGCTCGGCGCGCAGGGCGCAGGCGAGCAGCAGCGGGCCCTGCGGCGCGGGTTCGGAGGTCACACTGTCCGCCGTCCTGCGGGGACGGCGGGGGTCAGGTCGGGCGTCCCATGGAGGTAGCGGCCCAGCGCGGTGACCGGGAAGACCAGCCGGTAGAGGTTGTAGTTGATGGAGAAGTCCCACGGGAACCCGGTCCCGGTGAACTCCGGCTCGTCCCAGGTGCCCTCGGGCAGCTGGGTCGCGGCGAGCCAGCGCACGCCCCGGTCGACCGCGTCGCCGGACTCCCCCGCCGCGAGCAGGGCCATCAGCGCCCAGGCGGTCTGCGAGGCGGTGGAGGTCCCGCGTCCGGCCCAGCTGCGGTCGCTGTAGGAGCGCATGTCCTCGCCCCAGCCGCCGTCGGCGTTCTGGTGCTGCTCCAGCCAGCGCACCGCGCGGCGCACGGCGTTGTGGGACTCCGGGATCCCGGTCGCGACCAGTGCCGGGACGACCGAGCCCACCCCGTACACATAGTTGGTGCCCCAGCGGCCGAACCAGGAGCCGTCCTCCTCCTGCTCGCGCAGCAGCCAGTCGATGCCGCGCTGGACCCTCGGGTCGGTGGCCAGCCCGGTGCTGGAGAGCATCTCCACCACATGGGCGGTGACATCGGCCGAGGGCGGGTCGACCACCTCGCCGAAGTCGCAGAACGGCAGCTTGTTCGGCAGGGTGCTGGTGTTGTCGACGTCGAAGGCGGCCCAGGCGCCGTTCTTGGACTGCATCCCCAGTGTCCACTCGATACCGCGTTCGATGGCGGCCTCGACCCGCTCGGGTTCCGGGTGGTCGACCCGGCGCAGCGCCAGCACCACCTCGGCGGTGTCGTCGATGTCCGGGTAGTTGTCGTTCTCGAACTCGAAGGCCCAGCCACCGGGGGCGAGCCCGCGGCGCTGCACGGCCCAGTCACCGCGCTTGACGATCTCCTCGTCCAGCATCCACCCTGAGGCCCTGACCAGGGCCGGATGGTCCTTGGGGAGCCCGGCGTCGCAGAGGGCGACGACCGCGAGGCAGGTGTCCCAGACCGGCGACTGGCAGGCCTCGATCCAGCGGTGGCCCTCCTCGGTGTGCACGGTGAAGCGGTCGAAGGCGTCCAGGCCGGCCTTCATCACCGGGTGGTCCAGCTCGTAGCCGAGCAGGTGCAGGGCGATCAGCGAGTAGACGGCGGGCGGCTGGATGCCGCCCCAGCAGCCGTCGGCCTCCTGGCGGTCGGTGATCCAGCGGGCGGCCTGCTGCAGGGCCAGCCTGCGCACGGGGCGCACCGGCATCCGGCGGTACAGGTGCAGCACCCGGTCCAGGCGTTCGAAGATCCCGTCCCAGGTGTAGGCGGCGGACAGGGGCCGGCTGGGGTAGGGGTCGGCCGGGTCGACATGCAGCTCGTCCAGGTCGAAGGGGGCCTCGCGGACCGGCCGGTGGGCCGAGACGACGGTCAGCGGGACGATGGTCTGCCGGGCCCAGCAGCCGAAGGAGTAGATGTTCAGCGGCACGTTGCGGGGCAGGAAGATGATCTCCGGCGGCAGCTCGGGAAGCTTCTCCCAGGACCACCAGCCGAAGAGGGCGAGCCAGATCCGGGTGAAGACCCGCGCCGCGGCGATGCCGCCCTGCTCGCGGACGTAGGCGGACGCCCGCTGCATATGGGGCGCGCCCGGGTCGTCGCCCGCGAGCTTGAGGGCGACATAGGCCTCGATGGTGGTGGACAGCTCCGGCGGGCCGCCGTAGAAGGTGGCCCAGGTGCCGTCCGGCTGCTGCTGCGAGCGGATCCAGTCGCCGGTGGCGCGGGTCTGCTCGGCGGTGCGGATGCCGAGGAACTGACGCAGCAGCAGGTCCTCGGCATCCATGGTCACATTGGTCTCCAGGTTGCCCTTCCACCACCCCTCGCCGTCCTGCAGGCTCAGCAGGTGGGCGGTGGCGCGTGCGAGGGTCTCTGCCGCGATGTCCCTGGTGCTCTCCGTTGAGGCGGGGTTGTCCGCCTCGGCCTCTTCGATGGTGCTCTCCGCGGCGGGCTCAGGATCGTACTGTGGGTCGAGCCTGCCGTCCGCGGTTGCTGTCATTGCGTCACCTCTCCCTGACCACGACGAATTCGGCGAGTGCGGCGAACTGGTCCCTGACCGCGGCAGGCATCGGCACCTCGTCCAGCGCTGCCAGCGCCGTCTTGTGCTGCCGCCGCGCCTCGTCCGCGGTCCAGGACCGTCCACCGGCCTCTTCGATCAAAGCCGCCCGGACCGCCAGTTGTTCCTCGTCCTCGTGCCCGCGTCCCTCCGGGTCGGCCAGCAGCTCGGCCAGCCGCCGCGAGGCGGGGCTGTCCTCGGCGAGCGCCGCGGCCACCGGGAGGGACTTCTTGCGCTGGCGCAGGTCACCGAAGTTGGGCTTGCCGGTGACCTCGGTGGCGCCCCAGATGCCCAGCAGGTCGTCCACCGCCTGGAAGGCCAGGCCCAGGTGGTAGCCGTAGCGCTCCAGGGCGTCGGCCGAGGCGTCGTCGATCCCGGCGAGCACCGCGCCGATGGAGGCCGACGCGGCGAGCAGCGCACCGGTCTTGTTGCCCTCCATCTCCAGGCACTCGGCGACGGTGACCCGGTCGCGCTGCTCGAAGTTGAGGTCCTGGGCCTGACCGTCGATCAGCTTGCGGGTGGCGAGGGTGATCCGCTGCACCGCGCGCCCCGCGTCCACGCCGGTGGTGGTGCCGAGGTCGGCGGCCTCCAGCAGCACCTCGTTGGCCAGCGCGAACATCGCGTCGCCGACCAGGATGGCCTGGGCGGGGCCGAAGACCGTCCAGACGGTGGCGCGGTGGCGGCGCTGCTCGTCGCCGTCCATCAGGTCGTCGTGCAGCAGCGAGAAGTTGTGCACCAGCTCGACCGCGACGCCGCCGGGGATGCCGATCTCGGCGGGCACACCCGCCGCCTGGGCGGAGAGCAGGGCCAGCGCGGGGCGGACCGCCTTGCCGCCGTCGCCCTCGGTCGGGCGGCCCTCGGCGTCGGTCCAGCCGAAGTGGTACGCGGAGACCCGGTCCATCGGCGGGGCCAGCCGCGCGACTGCCTCCCGCAGCACAGGGGTGCAGAGGGTTCTACCTCGTTCGAGCAGGGACAGCACGTCCATCTGATCCATCTCCTCGGGGCGCGATACCACGCTCGTTCCCTCTCCGTTCGTCTGCTCGGCTGCTGTCGCCGTCATGTCCCACCTGTCCACTAATGGGCTGCCAGGGCCGCCCGGGCGGCCGTGTTTCCGCTGCGTACCGCCCCTTCCATGGTCGCTGGCCAGCCCGTCGCGGTCCACGATCCCGCCAGGAACACGCCCGGTGTCCCGGTGACCGCGGACGGCCGCAGGCGTGCCGATCCCGGCGCGGGCGCGAAGGTCGCGGTGCGCTCCCTGGTGACGAAGAACTCGGTGACCCCCGCGCCCCTGGCGGCGGGGAGCAGCCGTTCGAGCTCCGGCAGGTAGCGCCGCCTCAGCTCGGCCACCGGGAGGTCGATCTCGGCCTGGGCCGCCGACTGCGAGAGGGCCAGGTACTGCCCGGGGCCCGTCATCCCGGAGTGCCGGGTGCGGTCGAAGACCCACTGCACCGGTGAGCCGAGCGCCGCCAGGAAGGGGCGGTCGAGCACCTGGCGGTCGTAGACGACGTGGACATTGAGGATCGGCGCGTAGGAGAGCTCCAGCAGCCGCTCCGGCTCCGACAGGCTGCCGGGCGGCAGCAGCTCGTGGGCGGCGTCCTGGGGCACCGCCAGGACCAGGGTGCGGACCTGTGCGAGCCGCTCCTCCCCGCCGTCCAGCCGCTCGCCCTCCAGCAGCACCTCGTGCCGACCGGACTCGTCGGCCTTCACTGCGGTGACCCGCGTCCGCAGCAGCACCCGCACGCCGGCGCGCTCCAGCGCGGCCCGCGCGGCGTCGTCGTGCAGCACGCCCAGCGGCACCTTGGCGAAGCCGATGTCGGAGGCGCCGGGGTCGGACAGCAGACCGGTCTTGAACACCATCGCCGCCAGGGCCAGCGAGGACTCCTCGGCGGTGGCGTTGAGCGTGGCCACGCCGACCAGGTCCCACAGGGCCTCCACGGCCCGGTCGGACTGGCCGTGCCGGCGCAGCCAGTCGCCGAAGGACTCCCGGTCCAGCGCCGGGTCCTCCAGGTCCAGGGCGCGCAGCGCCATCGCCGCCCGGCCGGTGGCCAGCCGCTCCCGCAGGCTCAGGTGCGGGTAGCCCGCCAGGCCCCGGCCCAGGTGCAGCGGGACCGGCAGCGGGTCGCGGCGCAGCGTGCCCAGCCGACCGGTGGCGACGTCCCGGACCGGGACGTCCAGCCGGGGCTGGATCTCCACCTGGTCGGTCACCCCGAGCCGCTGCAGCAGCCCCCGGTAGGCGGTGCAGCAGCGCAGGAAGACATGCTGGCCGTTGTCGACCCACAGGTCGCCGCGTTTGAACGAGAAGGCCAGTCCGCCGAGGCGCGGGCGGGACTCCACCAGGGTGACCGCCACTCCGGCGTCGGCCAGCCTCAGCGCGGCGGTGATGCCCGCCAGCCCACCGCCGACCACCACCGCCGCCTCGGACGTTCCGGCACCCGCGCTCATGCTGCCCTCCCCGACCAGCTACTGCTCCCAGTGGTTCCCCAGCTACCCTCCGCGACAAACGGGGTCGACTGGTTAGGACATACGTTCAAGAAGCACGCCTTCCGGCCAGGCCGGAGAGCGCGACATAGGCCTTCTCCCAGGCCGGGAGCGACATCCTGCCGCGCAGCACCGCGTCGGGGTCCTCGGCGATACGTTCCAGCAGCCGGTGGTAGATGCCCGACATCGCGGCGACGCAGGCCCGGCTGCGCCGGTCGAGCATCGGCAGCAGCTGCAGGCCCTCGTCGAAGGAGGCCTGCGCGCGCTCGGCCTCGAACAGCACCAGGCCGCGGAAGTCGCCCCCCGACCCGGGGCGGGCGTCGGCGAAGCCGGCCTCGCAGCCGAAGCGGGCGAGGTCCTCGGCCGGGAGGTAGGTCCGGCCGTTGGCGGCGTCCTCGCGGACGTCCCGAAGGATGTTGGTGAGCTGCAGGCCCAGTCCCAGGGTGTCGGCGAACTCCGCGCCCCGTTTGGGGTCGGTGCAGCCGAAGACGCCCAGCGAGAGCCGTCCGACCGTGCCCGCGACGCAGCGGCAGTAGACCCGCAGCTGCTCGAAGGTCTGGTACTCGACGCCCTTGACGTCCATCTCGACGCCGTCGATCAGCTCGTCGATGGCGTCCAGCGGGATCGGGAACAGCTCGACGGCGTGGGCGAGGGCGACCTTCACCGGGTCGATGTCCTCGGGCTCGACCGAGCCGTCCCGGATCTCGTCGAGCAGCGCCCTGGTCCGGCCCAGGTGCTCGGCCTTGCGTTCGACCGGCCAGTCGCCGTCGCCGATGTCGTCGATCCTGCGGGCCAGCGCGTAGATGGCGGACATCGCCCGCCGCTTGGACTCGGGCAGCAGCCTGATGCCGTACGAGAAGTTGCGCGCCTGCGTGCCCGTCACCGCCTCGCAGTACTTGTACGCCGCGATGACCTGCGGGGAAACCCCTGAAACCCCCTCCATTCGCCGACTCACCTTCCTTTCACCAGCGTCACCGCCGCCTCCCGCAGGAGGCGGCTCTTCCGGGGCTTCGGGGCCCCGGCCAGCACATCGTTGTCGGCGGCCGAGATGGCCTCCAGGGCTGCGTGGCCGCCGGCCACGAAGCCGGCCAGCAGCAGCCGCAGCCGGCCTCGGACGCTGCCGACCAGCGGCGCGCCCTCGTCCAGCAGCTCACGGGCGCGCCCGGCCTCGTGGGCGACCAGCGCGCGCAGCGCGGGGCCCGCGTGGGCGGCGTCCAGGTCGGTCTCGGCGACCCCGAAGCGGGCCATGTCCTCGGCCGGGAGGTAGATCCGCCCGGCGGCCCGGTCCTCCGCGACGTCCTGCAGGTGTTCGATCACCTGCAGGGCGCTGCAGACGGCGTCGGAGCGGCGGACCCGCTCGGGGGTGGCCAGCCCGGCGAGCTGCAGCACCAGGAGCCCCACCGGGTTGGCGGACAGCTCGCAGTAGCCCATCAGCCCGTCGAAGGTGGCGTAGCGCAGGGTGTGCTGGTCGACCCGGTTGGCCCGGATCAGGGCGCGGAAGGGCTCGGGGGTGAGCGCGTGCCGGTCGATCACCGGGCAGAGCGCGGCCATCAGCGGATGCCGGGGCGGTCCGGCCCCGACGCCGTCGGCGACGTCGCCCAGGACGGATGCGAACGCACGGTCGAGATCGTTCTCCAGCGCGTCCAGCAGGTCGAGCCGCGAACAGGTGTCCGGAGGGAGGCCGAGCAGGGCGGCCGTGGCCCGGGGGTCGGCGAGGTCTCCGTCGCCGGCGTCGTCCACCAGCCGGGCGAAGCCGTAGACGGCCATCAGCCCGTCACGCATCTGCCTGGGCATGAAGAAGGGCGCGACGGGGAAGTTCTCGGCGCCCGCCTTGTCGAGTACGGCGCCCGGCTCCACCGGCGTGGAGGGGCCCTGGGCCAGGGTCACCGCTGCCGACCCGTCAGGGCACTGGGCTGTACCGCGCACGGTTGTACTGCGCGGGAGCCTGCTCCTGCGCGCCGACCAACTGTCATGACCGCCACCCCCCCGTTCTACACCGATCTTGACGACCTGCCCACAGCGGACACGCCCAGGTGGTGCCGAGCACGGCGCACCCTTGCCCCGGTGGGATGTCCGGGATCTTGCGCTTAGCTTAGGACTTCGGTGTGACAAAGCCTCGCAGGGGGTGGCCACCGGTGAGCTGGTGAAGCGTCACCGGTGGCCGGGAACCGCAGAAATCCGCTCAGCGGGACTTCATGTAGTCCTCGTACTCCTTGACCACGTCCTCGGTCGGGCCGTCGGCGCGGATGTGTCCGGCCTCCAGCCAGATCGTCCGGTCACAGGTGTCACGGATCGACTTGTTGTTGTGGGAGACCAGGAACACCGTTCCGGCCTCCTTGCGCAGCTCGCGGATGCGGTCCTCGCTGCGCTTCTGGAAGGCGGTGTCACCGGTGGCCAGGGCCTCGTCGATGAGCAGCACGTCGTGGGTCTTCGCGGCCGCGATGGAGAAGCGCAGACGCGCCGCCATACCGGAGGAGTAGGTGCGCATCGGCAGCGAGACGAAGTCGCCGCGCTCCTGGATGCCGGAGAAGTCCACGATGTCCTGGTACTTCGCCTTGACCTCGGCCTTGGACATGCCCATGGCCAGGCAGCCCAGGACCACGTTCCGCTCGCCGGTGAGGTCGCTCATCATGGTCGCGTTGACGCCCAGCAGCGAGGGCTGGCCGTCGGTGTAGATCGCGCCCGACTCGACCGGGAGCAGCCCGGCGACCGCCGACAGGGTCGTCGACTTGCCGGAGCCGTTGGAGCCGATCAGGCCGATCGCCTCACCCTTGTAGGCGGTGAAGCTGATGCCCTTGACCGCGTGCACCTCGGTCAGCGCCGGGGAGGTGCGGCGGCTGACGATCCGCGACAGCGCGGAGGTCGCCGAGCCCTTGCCGACGCCCGCGCCGTAGATCTTGTAGACGATGTGGATGTCGTCCACGATCACGGTGGGGATGTGACCGACCTTGGCCTGCCGCTCGGCGCGCTCGATGCGCTCCCGCTCCAGGAGCTCCCGGCGCTCGATCTGCTCGGGAGTGAGCGCGACCAGCGTCTCACCCGTCACCGGGTCCTTGACAAGATCATCCACGACCGTACTCCTCTTCCGAGCGCCAGAAGAAAATGTACCCGCCGAGGCCGAAGACCAGCGCCCAGCCGGCCGTGATCAGCCACACATGGGAGGGCAGGATGCTGGCAGGAACGCTGGTCATCAGCGCGTAGCGCATCAGGTCGTTGAAGATCAGCGCCGGGTTCAGGTTCAGCAGTATCGCGGCCCAGTGCGGCGCCTTGGCGGTGAAGGTGCTGACCGCCCAGAAGACGCCCGAGAGGTACATCCAGGTGCGGATGACGAAGGGCATGAGCTGCGCCATATCGGTGGTCTTGGCGCCGATACGGGCCATGATCAGGGCGAGCCCGGTGTTGAACACCGACTGCAGCAGCAGGATCGGCAGCACCAGCAGCCAGTGCCAGGTCAGCGGCTGGCCGCTGACCAGCATGATGACGCCGAGGACGCCCATGGAGAAGATCAGCTGCTGCAGCTGGATCACCGTGAAGGCGATCGGCAGGCAGGCCCGCGGGAAGTGCAGCGCACGGATCAGGTGCAGGTTGTCGGTGATCGACCGGGTGCCCGAGAGGATCGCCGACTGGGTGAACTGGAAGACGAACACGCCGCAGCACAGGTAGGCGATGAAGTCCGGGATACCCCGGCTCTGGCCCAGCAGCAGACCGAAGACCAGGTAGTAGACGCCCGCGTTCAGCAGCGGGGTCATCACCTGCCAGATCTGGCCGAGCTTCGCCGCCGTGTACATCGCGATCAGACGCGCCGTGGCGAATGCCGTGATGAACTGCCGACGCGACCACAACTGCCGCGTGTAGCTGGGCAGCGATGGCCGCTTCCCGCTCACCGACAGGCCGTACTTAGCCGCCAACTCGGCCGGACTCAATGCCGCATCCGGGTTTGCGCCGGCAATGCCGGCTACCCGTTGCTCGTACACCGTGGACACGCTACTCCCAAGCCTCCGCCCCCGACCGACACAACGGAACGCTATCGTCTCGTCGTGAGGAGACGGTAAGGGGTCTCACGACGGAACGCAACCGTTCCGTCCTGGCGCTACACTGACGAGCATGCTGACAGGGGAACCCATGCGAACGGAGGGATCCTCCGAGACCAAGCGACCGCCCGCAGGCGCCGCCGTACTGCGCGACGACATCACCGAGGCGATCCGGGTCGCAGTGTTCGAGGAGCTGGCCGCGACCGGTTACGGCAGGCTCTCCATCGAGGCCGTCGCCCGCCGCGCCGGGGTCGGCAAGACCGCGGTGTACCGCCGCTGGCGCTCCAAGCTTCCCATGGTCATCGAGGTGGTCTCCGAGGTCGCCTCGATGGGCCTGGTCCTCCCCGACACCGGCTCGCTCCAGGACGACCTGCGGATGTTCGTCCATGTCGTCGCCCGGGTGCTGCGCCACCCGCTGGCCGCGCAGATCGTGCCCGACCTGCTGGCCGAGGCCGCCCGCAACCCCGAGATCGCCGAGACCCTGGCCACCGCCCTGCGCGAGGCCCAGCGGGAGAGCAGCGCGGCGCTGGTGCGCAAGGCGGTCGCCCGCGGCGAGCTCCCCGAGGACACCGACCCCGACCTGGCCCTGGACCTGATCGCGGGCCCGCTGTACTGGCGGCTGGCCGTGGCCAGGACCCCCATCTCCCGCGACTACCTGGACCGGCTCGCGGTGGCCATCGCCGCGGCGCTCGCCGCGGCCTGACCGAACCGCGAACCGGTCCTCCGAATCGTTACCGGGATGTGACCCCCCGGCTCAGTGGTGGAAGGCCGACGCGCCGTCGGTGGGATGCAGCGGTCCCGGCTGCGCCTGGAGCTCGGGCAGCAGCCGGCACAGGTCGTCGATCAGCATGTCGGCGAGGTCCGACGAGAAGCCGTTGCGCACGACGATGCGCAGCGCCGCCAGGTCCTCCAGGTGCTCGGGGAAGGTGTAGGCGGGCACCAGCCAGCCGCGCTCGCGCAGCCGCCGGGAGACGTCGAACACATTGAACGCGGTGATGTCGTCGTTGGTGGTGAAGGCGAACACCGGCAGCTCGTCGCCCCGGCTGAGCAGCCGGAACGGGCCCAGCGCGGCGATCCGGGTCGACAGCGACACGGCCACGTCGCGGCTGGCCTGATGGACCGCGCGGAACCCGTCCCAGCCCAGGCGCAGGAAGGTGTAGTACTGCGCGATCACCTGGGACCCGGGGCGCGAGAAGTTCAGCGCGAAGGTCGGCATGTCGCCGCCGAGGTAGTTGACGTGGAAGACCAGCTCGTCGGGCAGCGCCTCCTTGTCGCGCCACAGCGCCCAGCCCACCCCCGGGTACACCAGTCCGTACTTGTGGCCCGAGGTGTTGATCGAGGCCACCCGGGGCTGACGGAAGTCCCAGCGCAGGTCCGCGTCGAGGAAGGGCGCCACCATCGCTCCGGACGCGCCGTCGACATGGACCGGGATGTCCAGGCCGGTCCGCTCCTGGAACGCGTCCAGCGCGGCGCAGACGTCCCACACGGGCTCGTAGGAGCCGTCGAAGGTGGAGCCCAGGATCGCGACCACGCCGATGGTGTTCTCGTCGCACAGCGCGACCGCCGCGTCGGGGTCGAGGTGGTAGCGCTCGCCCTGCATCGGGACGGTCCTGACCTCGACCTCCCAGAAGTTGCAGAACTTCTCCCAGCAGACCTGGACGTTGATGCCCATCACCAGGTTGGGGCGGGCGCCCGCGGCGTAGCGCTCGGCGTTGGCACGCGTCCAGCGCCGCTTGAGCGCCAGTCCGGCGAGCATGCACGCCTCGCTGGAGCCGGTGGTGGAGCAGCCGATGGCGTTCTCCGGGTCGGGGGCGTTCCACAGGTCGGCGAGGATCGCCACGCAGCGCCGCTCCAGCTCGGCGGTCTGCGGGTACTCGTCCTTGTCGATCATGTTCTTGTCGAGGCACTCGCGCATCAGCCTCGCGGCCTGGGGCTCCATCGAGGTGCTGACGAAGGTCGCGAGGTTGAGCTTGGCGTTGCCGTCGAGCATCAGCTCGTCGTGAATCAGCTGGTAGGCGATGTCCGGGGGCATCGGTCCGGTCGGCAGCGTGTGCTTGGGCAGCGCCGACTCCATGCCCGGCACCGGGTTGGCCTCGGCCAGGAAGGGGTTCACCGCCAGCGTGTTCTCGCCCTTGGCGTCCTGCTGTCCCTTGTGCAACGGCATCGTGGGTACCTCCGATCGAGTGCCCGGGCGCCGGTGCCCGTGCACCTCTCCACGCGCAACCTAGCCCCTTTCTACTTCTTGGCCCACCGACTGCGACCATCGGAGTCACGGGCGCAGACCAGCGCGGCGTCATTGGCCCCGGTGCCCGTGGACCCGACCGAGGCGCAGAAGGCCCCGGCCGTGGCCGTGACGGCCTTCCAGCGGTCCTTGCCGCCGGGCTCGGCGGCGCAGGTCACCTTCACGCCCTTGCTGGTCTCCCCGGACGCCCCCTTGACGGAGCAGAACTGACCGACCGTGACATCGCGGTTCATCCCGGACGCGGACGCGGAGGCCGCCGCCGCGGACATGGACGCCGACATGGACGCGGCGGCGCCGGACGCCTTGGCCGCCACCGAGCCGGCCGCCCCCGACACCTTGCTCCCGGCACCGGCCGCCGCTCCGGCCACCGAGTTCGAGGTGGACCCGGAGCAGGCGACCGCGGAGGTCAGGACGAGCGCGGCCAGGGCCGGGGCCAGGACAGCGGTGGAAAGGCGGGGAATGCCCATGGGGTGAGGGCCTCTCATGGCGGAGTACCCGCTCAGCGCGTTGCCGCGAACCCGGCGGGAGCACTTCCGAAGGTAAGCGGCAGGACGCCGGGGCGCCCGGCGCGCTACTCCGTTCCGGGGTTCCCCTCAGCGCACCCGCCGACCCTTCCCCAGCGCCACCACGCCCCCCGCGGAGACGGTGTACAGCTCCCGGTCCCGTACCGGGTCGACGCCGACCACCGCGCCCGGGGGGACCGACACCTGCTTGTCGAGGATCGCCCTGCGCACCACCGCGCCGCGGCCGATCCGCACGCCGTCCATCAGCACCGAGTCCTGGACCACCGCGCCGGACTCCACGACCACGTCGGGGCCCAGGACCGATCCGGTGACCTGTCCGCTGATGATGCATCCGGCGCTGACGATCGACTCGGCGGAGATCCCCCCGGCGACGAACTTGGCCGGCGGCCGCTGCGCGGGGTGGGTGTAGATCGGCCAGTGGCGGTTGTAGAGGTTGAACACCGGCTGCACCGAGATCAGGTCGGCGTGGGCGTCGAAGTAGGAGTCCAGGGTGCCCACGTCGCGCCAGTAGCCGTGGTCGCGCTCGGTCTCCCCGGGGACCAGGTTCTCGTCGAAGTCGTAGACCGCGGCCTGGCCCCGGTCGGTGAGCATGGGCAGGATGCTGCCGCCCATGTCGTGGACGGAGTCCTCGTCCTCCGCGTCCCGCTGCAGGGCGTCCAGCAGCACCTTGGTGGTGAAGACGTAGTTGCCCATCGAGGCGAAGACCTTGCCCGGGTCGCCGGGCAGCCCCGGCGGCGAGGCCGGCTTCTCCAGGAAGCCCACGACCTGGCGGCTGTCGGCGGAGGTGGTGATCACGCCGAACTCCGAGGCCTGGCTGCGCGGGACCCTGATCCCGGCCACGGTCACCCCGGCCCCCGACTCGATGTGCCGCTCCAGCAGCTGCTGCGGGTCCATCCGGTACACATGGTCGGCTCCGAAGACCACGATGTAGTCGGGCTGCTCGTCGTGGACCAGGTTCAGCGACTGGTAGATGGCGTCCGCGCTGCCCAGGTACCAGCGCGGGCCGAGCCGCTGCTGCGCGGGGACGGGGGTGACGTAGTCGCCGCTGATGCCGGTCATCCGCCAGGTCTGGCTGATGTGGCGGTCCAGGCTGTGGCTCTTGTACTGGGTCAGCACGCAGATCCGGTGGACGCCCCCGTTGACCAGGTTCGACAGCACGAAGTCGATCAACCGGTAGGTGCCGCCGAACGGGACCGCGGGCTTCGCCCGGTCCGCGGTGAGCGGCATCAGCCGCTTGCCCTCCCCGCCCGCGAGCACGATTCCGAGCACACCGGGCCCACCGACCATGACCATCTCCCCCTCTGGGTATTCATAACGTCGACCGGTACACCTCGACCGTGCGCCGGGCCACCGCGTCCCAGCCGAACTCGGCGACGGCCCTGTCCCTGCCCGCCGCGCCCATGCGCGCGGCCAGCGCCGGATCGCCGGCGACCGCGTTGACGGCGGCGGCGAGCGCCGCCTCGAACTCCTCGGCAGCGTCCGCCCGGTAGGGCACCAGGACGCCGGTGCGGCCGTCGTCCACCACCTCGGGAATGCCGCCGACGGCCGAGGCGACCACCGCCGTACCGCAGGCCATGGCCTCCAGGTTGACGATGCCCAGCGGTTCGTACACCGAGGGGCAGACGAACACCGCCGCCCCGGAGAGCAGTTGCGCGACCTGGGAGCGAGGCAGCATCTCCGGGATCCAGTGCACCTGCCCGCGGGACGCGCTCAGCTCGGCGAACAGCGAACGGAACTCCCGGTCCACCTCCTCGGTGTCCGGAGCCCCGGCGCAGAGGACCAGCTGCACGTCCGGGTCGAACCGGCGGGCGGCGCGCAGCAGGTGCGGCACCCCCTTCTGCCGGGTGATCCGCCCCACGAACACGACGGTGGGCCGCTCCGGGTCCAGGCCCTGCGCCTGCCACACCTCCCGCCCGTGGTCCGGCCGGTACAGCGCGGCGTCGATGCCGTTGTGCACCACGTGGACCCGCGCCGGGTCCAGCGCCGGGTAGCAGTCGAGCAGGTCGCGGCGCATCCCGGCGGAGACGGCGATGACGGCGTCCGCCGCCTCGACGGCCGTGCGCTCCGCCCAGGAGGACACCGCGTAGCCGCCGCCGAGCTGCTCGGCCTTCCAGGGGCGCAGCGGCTCCAGCGAGTGAGCCGTCATCACATGCGGGGTGCCGTGGAGCAGCTTGGCCAGATGGCCGGCCATGTTGGCGTACCAGGTGTGCGAGTGCACCAGGTCGCGGTCGACCAGGTCGTCGGCGATGGTCAGGTCGACCGAGAGCGTGCGCAGCGCCGGGTTCGCCCGCGCCAGTCCGGGCGCCGGGGCGTACCGCCGCACCCCGGGCCGGTCCCCTGCCCCGTCCACCGCCCAGCTGTGCACCGTCAGTTCGACCAGTCCGCGCAGCTCCCTGGCGAGGAACTCGGCATGCACACCGGCCCCGCCGTAGACGTCGGGCGGGTACTCGCGCGTGAGCAGCCCCACCCTCAGCCGCCCCGGATCCACCGGATCTGCCACGGCGCCTCCCCTCTCCTGTCCCCTAACCTGCCCGCCGCAAGGCCGTTCGACGCGAGCACAGTGCTTCTCTTCTCACGTCGCGCTGCTCACACTGGCCCGATGCTGACGCTGCAGGAGATTTCGGACCGGCTCGAGATCCAGGACCTTCTGGTCCGCTATGCGCACGCGGTGGACACCCGCGACTGGCCGCTGTTCCGCGAGGTGTTCGCCGAGGGGGCCGTGGTCGACTACACCGCCTTCGGCGGTCCCTGCGGACCGGTGGACGAGGTCGTCGAGTTCCTCTCCACGGTGCTGCCGATGTTCACCGCGACCCAGCACCTGGTGGCCAACTGCGCCATCGACCTCGACGGGGACAGGGCGACCGTCCGCACCATGTGCCACAACCCGATGGCGCTGGCCTCGGAGCCGGGGCGGGAGCCAGGACTGCTGGTGTGCGGGCTCTGGTACCGGGACACCGTGGTGCGCACCCCGCAGGGCTGGCGGCTGAGCGAGCGCGCGGAGGACAAGGCCTACCAGATCGCGCTGGGCTGAGCCGATCTCCTCCGGGCGGGACGAACCCGGGCATGCCAAACCCGACCGTGGCCATGGAGTCCGTGGTCACGGTCGGGTCCGAGGCGACCTACCTGCGGCCGCCGAAAAGCGAGCGGGTGAGGCGCTTGAGCGGCGCGAGAAGCACCATGCGCGCCCCGCGATTGGGGCGTGCCGCCGAGGAGCTGACCCCACGGGGCGTCAACTCCCTTATGAGGCCGACTGCGTCTGCCACATCCACCTGCGGGAGCGCAGGTGCGCCGAGCACGGCAAGATGACGGTCGAGCCGTCGGCTCGCCGCACCCGTGCCGCACTGGACCGCGGGAACCCGCGGCCTGCTGCGCACATGCTGCATCTGATTCATATCCCACCCCTTGGAAGGCACCAGGGCCGTGGAGCGAAGACTATCGGCCTAAAGAGGTTCCTGCGCAACTGTCCGTCAAGTAGCACACGGTACTCCCACGCACCGGTGCTCATGCGAGGAGGTCCCTGCAACACGGTTCTGCACACCTACGGGGAGGTGGAAACCCACCGGCGTGCGGGGACCGCAGGCGCACGGGCCTCACCGGGGGCGCGCAGCAGCGCAGTTCGCTCCCGCGGGACCCTACTGCGCCGCCCGCATGGCGGTGATCCTCGGGGCACGGCTCTTCGGGGAGTCCAGGCTGAAGCCCCGGGCGTCACCGAGCTCCTCCCGGACGAAGGACTCGGTGCGGGCGAGGGCCTCCTCCAGTGCGGAGTCCAGCGGGACGAACAGCTGGTGGACGATCTCGTGGCGCTGGGTGTCGTACTCCCAGAAGCCCACGATCCGTCCCCGGTCGACCACGACATGACAGGGCGGGTCGGCCTCGGCGCCGAAGACCCGCCCGGCCTTGGCACCGGGCACCGGACGCTGGGCGTCGGCCGGATCGACCAGCAGCGGGAGGTCGCGGCGCAGCAGGTTGAGGCCGTCGATGCCCGCGAGGAGCGTGTAACCGGGCTTCCCCGGCTCGCGGTAGTCCGTGAACTCCCCGACCAGGTCGGGCGGCAGCAGCAGGTCGGTTCCGGCCAGCGGGGTGAGGCCGAGCGGTTCGATCGCGGCCTTGGCCGCGCCCGCGGTCAGACCGGAGAACCAGCGGAAGTGCCGGAGCGCGGCGGGGGCGGCCCAGCGGAAGTAGCGCCGGGCGAGCTCCACATGGGCCTGCTCGCGGTCCGGGACCGACGCCTCCAGGGGCGAGGGCGACCAGCGCGCATAGGCGTAGCGCTGCTGGTCGAGCCGGCCGTTCGGCGGCACCCGCCGGATCTCGCCGCGCGCCTGGAGCAGCCCCAGGGCGAGCGGCAGGGTCGTGGTCATCCCGCGCTTCTTCCCGGCGTCACCGAGGCTGCGCGCCGCACCGCCGGTGGCGTCCCTGATGGCCGCGGGGTCCAGCGGTCCGGACACCAGGGCCTCCAGCACCGCGTCGCACAGCCGCTCGATCTCCGCGCGCCGCACGCCCAGGTGCTTCTCGGCCGAGGCCAGCTCGGCCTCCGGAGCACCTGCCCCGAGCTCCAGGCCCAGGGCGTAGTCCGCCCGGGGCAGGACATGGGTGCACCCGCGCGCGGAGGGCAGCTCATGGACGTCCAGACGCGCCACGGCGGCGTCCACCGCCTCCCGGCCGAGCCCCGCGCGGGCGAAGAGGCCGAGGTACGGCCCCGCGCCGCCGACCGAGCGGGCCCAGCCGGTGCGCTCCAGGACCTCCGCCGCCGAGGCGCCGGACAGGGCGCCGTCGAGGCCCTGCCGATGGGCCCACCAGGCCCGTACGCGCTCGATCGGGACCGTGCCGATCAAAGTAGACATGTCGTCAGTATGGGCCCGGCGGTGCGGAAGACCGTGATCGAACCGAAACACGAGGTATGCTCATGTCTCTTGTGCACTCGATCCCCGCCGTCATCCCTCCGACGCTCCGAGGTGCCCATGCATGTTCGCCGTACCGCCGCCGCTGTCGTCCTCGCGGCGGCCCTGGCCTGCACCACTGTGCCCGCCTCTGCCGCCGCCCCCGCCACCGCCGCGCGGCAGCTCGCCGACTTCCCGACCGGCACCGTCACGGCCCCCGACGGCAGCACCCTGTTCGCCGACTCCGCCGGGCGCGCGGTGCAGCTGCGCGGCTTCAATGTCGACAAGTACGACGAGACGACCGAGGCGGACATCCGCTCCATCGCCGCGCACGGCTTCAACCTGATCCGGCTGGACATCACCTGGGCCAGGCTGGAACCGCAGCGCGGCCGGTACAGCCCGGTCGAGATGGCCAAGCTCCAGCAGGTCATGGACTGGGCCGACCGCTACCGGCTGCTGGTCCTGGTCGACTTCCACCAGGACGTCTACGGACCCGCGTTCGGCGGCGGCCAGGACGGCACCCCGGCCTGGGCCACCCGCGACGACGGGCTCCCCTTCACCCCGATCCCGGACGACTGGTTCGACGAGTACTTCGAGCCCTCGGTCGAGGCCGCCTTCACCCACCTCTACGACGACGCCGACCTGCGCCGGGCCCAGGAGGACTTCTACATCCACATGGCCTCCGCGCTGAAGGACCACCCCTCGCTGCTCGGCTACGACCTCTTCAACGAGCCCAGCGGGACCGTCGTCGGCGACCCGGGCGACCCGGCGAACCTGATCGCCGCCTCGGCGAAGCTGGAGCAGGGGCAGCTCGCCGCGATGTACCGGCGGCTGATCACGGCCGTCCGCAGCGTGGACACCCGCTCCTGGCTGTTCGTCGAGCCCACGGTGCTGGTCGGCGAGGGCGTGCCCACCCGACTGCCGGGCTTCACGGACCCGCGCAGGGGCGCCGCCCGGATCGGCTACGCCCCGCACTTCTACGACACCGATGTGGAGAACGGCGCGGACTGGAACCCCTCCGACGGCTTCATCCAGGCCTACACCGCCGCGATCACCGCCTACCCCGAGGCGCACCGGATGCCCGTGCTCGTGGGCGAGTGGGGACCGCCGGACTCCGACACCCCCGGCAACACCGAGCTGGTCCAGGCCCAGGTCACGGCGATGGAGGGCTTCGCCACCGGCTGGACCATGTGGTACTGGGGCGAGGGCACCGGCGGCTACACCCCGCTGGACGCCGACGGCAACCCGCACCCGGGCGACGCCCCGGTCTTCGGCCCCTACGCCACCGCCGTGGCCGGGCAGCCGGTCGGCGAGGCCTTCGACCCGGCGACCGGCCGCTACACCCTCACCTTCACCGCCGACGGACGCGGCGGGGAGACCCGCATCTCCCTCTCCGGTACCGCCTACCCCCACGGCGCAGCCGTCACGGTGACCGGCGCCCGCCGTTCGATCGTCCGGGTCGCACAGCCGCAGGGCGCCGTCGCGGGCTCGGTCCGGATTTCCGTCCCCGGCGCCCGCAGCGGCACCACCATCACCGTGGCCATCACCCCGGCCTGAACGGAGGCACAACGGTCACCGTGACCCTCGCTGCGGCCGGGTTCACTGCCCGGGGCGCCAGCCGGGGACCGGGACGGCCGCGCGCAGGGCGCGGGTGTACTCCTCCGCCGGGGCGTCCAGGACCTGGTCGCACGCCCCCTGCTCGACCAGCCGGCCGCGCCGCAGCACCAGCACGGTGTCGCACAACTGCCGCACCACCGCCAGGTCGTGGGAGATCAGCAGATAGGCGATCCCGGTCTCGGCCCGGATGTCCGTGAGCAGGTTGAGGATCTGCGCCTGGATGGAGACGTCCAGGGCCGATACCGCCTCGTCCAGGATCAGCACCCCGGGCTCGGCCGCCAGCGCCCGGGCGATGGCGACACGCTGGCGCTGTCCGCCGGAGAGGTCGCGCGGACGGGCCCCGGCCTGACGGTCGGTCAGGCCGACCTGGTCCACCAGCTCGGTCAGCCGCACCTCGCGTTCGGACGGGGTGAGCCGGGTGTGGTGCCTGAGCACCTCCTCGACCGCCGCGCGGGCGCTCTGGCTGGGGTCCAGCGAGGTGTAGGGGTCCTGGAAGACGATCTGCAGCTCCCGTGCCCTGCGGTTGCGTTCCGCCGAGCGCCGGGCCGGCTGGGTGCGGTCGCGGCCGGCCACGGCCATGCTGCCGCTGCTGGCCCGCTCCAGGCCCACGAGCATCCGGGCGATGGTGGTCTTGCCCGACCCCGACTCCCCCACGATGCCCAGCGAGCCCCCGGCCCCGACCGTGAAGCTCACCCGGTCCACGGCCGTGTGGCCGCCCTTGGCGCCGGGCACCCGGAAGACCTTGGTGAGGTCGGTCACGGACACAGCGTCCACAGTGTCGGCGGTCGCGGTCATGCCTGCACCTCCTGGAGGGCGATCTCGGCGACCCGGTGGCAGCGCACCAGACCGCCCTGGAAGGGCTCCAGCTCCGGGCGGACCTCGCGGCAGACCGGCTGCACATGGGCGCAGCGGTCCGCGAAGGCGCAGCCGGGTCCGGATTCGAAGGCCGAGACGGGACGCCCGGGGATGGCCTTGAGGCGTTCCGCCCGCTCGTCGATGGAGGGGCGCGAGCCGAGCAGCCCCAGGGTGTAGGGGTGGGACGCGCGCTGGTGCAGCTCCTCGGCCTCGCGCAGTTCGACGATCCGCCCGGCGTACATCACCGCGACCCGGCCGCAGACGGCGAGGGCGAGGTCCAGGTCGTGGGTGATGAAGACCATGCCGAGGCCGCGTTCGCGGCGCAGCCGGTCCAGGATGCCGACGACCTCGGCCTGGATGGTGACGTCCAGGGCGGTGGTGGGCTCGTCGGCGAGGATCAGCCGGGGTTCGGCGAGCAGCACCGAGGCGATCATGACGCGCTGCAGCATGCCGCCGGAGAGCTCGTGCGGGTACTGCCGCAGCCGGCGCGCCGGATCGTCGATGCCGACCTCGGTGAGCACCGTGACCGCGCGGGCCTCGGCCTCGCGACGGCCGACGCCGCGGTTGCGGACCAGGGCCTCGATCAGGAAGGCGCCGATGCGCCGGGTCGGATTGATGTGGGCCCGGGGGTCCTGGAAGATCATGCCGACGCCGTTGTCGCGGTAGGCGCGCAGTGCGCCGGCGTCCATCGCGCCGACGTCCTGGCCGTCGAAGCGGATGCTGCCGTCGAGCTCCGCGCCCCCGGGCAGCAGCCGGGTGACGGCGCGGACGGTCATCGACTTGCCCGAGCCGGACTCGCCGACCAGGCCGAGGGCCTCGCCGGGGGCGAGGGCCAGGTCGATGCCGTCGAGCACCGGCTTGCGGGCCCCGGTCGCGCCCGCGCGGTCGGCGAGGTGCACGGTGACGCCGCTGAGCTCCAGCAGGGGTGTGGCGGTCATGAGGCAGCTCCGGTGAGGGCGGGGGCCGCGACGGCGCTCTTCCGGGCACGGCGCAGCAGATACGGCTGGGGGCGCTCGCCGCTGATCCGCGCGCCGATGACCGTGAGCGAGAGCACGCACAGCACGATCAGCACGCCGGGCGCGAGGATCGGCAGCCAGTAGCCCTGCTGCAGCGCGGTCTCGTCGCTGACCATGACGCCCCAGTCGGCGGTCGGCGCCTGGACCGCGAGCCCGAGGTAGGACAGGGCGGCCAGGTCGAGCAGGGCATAGCCGAACGCGATGGCGGCCTGTCCGAGCACCACCGGCGCGATATTGCGCAGGATGTGGCGGACCGTGATCCGCACCGCCCCGAAGCCCTGCACCGACAGCGCGTCGACGTAGGGGCTGACCCGCTGCTGCCTGGCGGCGGCCAGGACGATCCGGGCCAGGAAGGGGATGTAGGCGATGGACAGCGCGGCGACGGCCGGCACCAGCCCGGGGCCGAACAGGGAGACCGCGAGGACCGCGAGCAGCAGCCCCGGCATCGCGTAGACGATGTCGAAGACGCGGGCGATCACGCTGTCCACGAACCCGCCGTACCAGCAGGCGGCCAGCGCCATCGGGATGCCCACGAGCAGTGCGATGGAGACCACCAGGGCGGGCCCCAGCAGGCTGGTGCGGGCGCCGAACATCAGCCGGGACAGGATGTCGCGGCCGATGCCGTCGGCGCCGAGCAGATGAGACGCGGAGGGCGGGGCGAAGGAGTCGAGCAGCGCCTCGGCGTTGGGGTTGTAGGGGGCGAGCAGCGGGGCGGCGACCGCCGCCACCAGCACCACGATCATGAAGACCGCGGCGCAGGTGCCGGAGGGGCCGAGCGCTGCCCGGGCCCGGCGCAGCAGCTGGAGTGGTTTCATGCGGTCCTCCTGGTGGTGCGCAGCCGCGGGTCGATCAGCGCCTGGATCAGGTCGCTGGCCGCGTTGCAGATCACGAACGCCGCGACCAGCAGCAGCGAGACGGCCTGGACGACCGGGAAGTCCTTCTGGCCCACGGAGGAGATGGTGAGCTGCCCGATGCCGGGGACGGCGAAGGCGGTCTCGACGATCAGCGTGGAGGCGAAGGTGCCGGAGGTCAGCAGCGCGACGGCGGTGATGATCGGGGGCAGGGCGTTGCGGAACACGTGGTCGCGCAGCACCGCCCACCGGGGCAGGCCGCGGACCAGCGCGGTCTGCACGTGTTCCTTCTGCAGTTCCTCGCGCAGGGCGTTGCGGGAGATCCGGGCGAGGAAGCCGCAGTTCATGATCGCCATGGCGACGGCCGGCAGGAACAGTCCGTGCAGTTCCCCGCCGAGGCCGCTGCCGACTCCGGACTCCGGGAACCACCCGAGGTGCACGGCGAACACCGAGATCAGCAGCGAGGCGGCGACGAACGAGGGGACGGTGACGGACACCGAGGTGACGGCGTTGGCGGTGGCGTCGACGGCACCGGGGCGCATCGCCGAGACCGCCCCGAGGCCGGTGCCGATCACGATGACGATCACCATGCTCAGGGTGACCAGCAGCAGGCTGGTGCCGAGGTGGCCGCCGACCCTGTCGGCCACGCTCTGCCCGGTGACCATGGAGGTGCCCAGGTCGCCGTGCAGGACGCCGACGAGCCAGTCCCAGTAGCGGACGGGCAGGGGCTGGTCGAGGTGCAGCCGGTGGGCCACGGCGGCGCGGGCGGCCGCCGTGGGCTGGCGGCTGCCGAACAGCACGTCCTCGGGGCTGCCGGGAGCGAGGTAGAGGCTGCCGAAGATGACCACGCTGGACAGCATCAGCGTGGTGAGCAGTCCGCCGAGGCGGTGCAGCACCAGGCGGCCCATCAGGGCGCGCCCATGGTGGCGGCCCAGGCGTTGTCCATGTAGGAGAAGGTGAGCGGGGCTCCGGTCACCGCCTTGTTCTGGAACAGCAGGGCGCGGGGGGCGACGATCGGGATCCAGGGCAGGGCCTTGGCGATGACCGCCTGCGCGGCGACCACGTACTCGGCGCGCTGCGTCTGGTTCTCGGAGCCCTGGGCCTTGAGGATGTCGGCCTCGACGGTGGGGTCGGTCCAGCCGTTGAAGTTCTGCGCCCCGGCCTTGGTGGCGTAGCTGGAGTACATGTCCGCCGCCTCCGGGTACTCCAGGTAGTTGATGGTGAGGAAGGAGTCGTAGGCGGAGCGGGCCTTGGGGTCGATGAAGAGGTCGCCGTACTGCTGGTCCGGCAGTCCGACGATCTTCACCTTGAGGCCGATGGAGTCCCCGGTCTGCTGCAGCACCTCCGCGAGCTGGGCGTCGGTGGGGCTGGAGGCGGCGTAGCCGATGCTGAAGGTCTTGCCGGTGGCCCCGGCCTCCTGGACCAGCTTGCCGGCGGCGGCGACGTCGGGCTGCTGCACCAGCTTCTGGTAGGCCGCCTGGTACACGGACTTGGCCGGGCTGGACTCCCAGAACCCGGGCCCGGCCACGGCGTAGAGCGGATCGGCGGCGCCGTTGAAGAGGGTCTGCGCGATGCCGTTGCGGTCGATGGCCATCGACAGCGCCTGACGCACCCTCACATCGCCGAGTGTGCCGGAGAGCTGGGAGATGATCAGGTCGATGTTCTGGGTGGTGGAGCCGGCGGCGCCGACGTACAGCTTGCCGTCGGCGGCCTTGCTCAGCTGCGGGACGGTCGAGGGCGGCAGGTCGAAGGCGCCGTCGAGGGTGCCCGCGGTCAGGGCGTTGCCGATGGCGGAGGGATCGGACATGAAGGTGAAGGTGACCGACGCGGCCTTCGCCGCGTGCGCCGGGTCCCAGTAGTTCGGGGTGCGCTTCAGCACCATGGTGTTGGTGCCGTCGAACGAGGACACGGTGTAGGGGCCGGCGCAGACCACGCCGACGTTGGCGTTGCCGAAGTTCGCGCCGGCCTTCACCGCGAACGCCTTCTCCACGATCGCCCCGGCCAGGATGCCCATGTTCCGCACGAACAGGTAGTCCGGCTTGCTCAGATTGACCGTCACCTGCTCGGGGCCGGTGGCCGTGACCGAGGTGACGTCGGTGTAGGAGTCGGAGTAGTTGCTGGCCTCGTTGGGGTCCTCGTTGCGCATCAGGCTGTAGATCACGTCGGCCGTGGTCACCGGGTGGCCGTCGCTGAAGGTCGCCCTGGGGTTCAGGTTGAACACCACGTGCTCGGGGCTGGGCTGGCTCCAGGACTCGGCGATGCCGGGGCTGAGGGAGTAGTCGGCGTTGGTGCGCAGCAGCGGCGGGCAGACATTGCCGAGGATGGTCTCCTCGGGGTAGTCGGCGGTCTTCAGCGGGTCCTCGGAGTAGGGCGCGCGGTAGTCGCCGTACCAGGTGAGGTTGGCCAGCGGACCGACGCCCGGCGCCGTGGTGGCCTGGGCGGTGCTGAAGTTGCTCTTGGACCCGCTCTTCGCCAGCGGGCTGCCGCCGCCGCTGCAGGCGCTGGTGAGCAGCGCGGCGGCCACGACCGGGAGCGCGGCACGGAGGGTTCTTCTCTTCATGGGGGTGATGCCTCTCTTCACAGATGCACAGATGCCTGCTTGAAGTGGGCCGGGCTCCCGGCTAGTCGGCGGCGTGGACGAGGGCACCCTCGACGTAGGTGCGCAGCACCCGGGTCTCGCCGATGGCGTCGGCGGGTCCGGCGAAGGGGTCGCGGTCGAGCACCACCAGGTCGGCGTACTTGCCGGCCTGGACGGTACCGGTGTCGGCGTCGAGGTGGTTCACCCGCGCGGTTCCGGCGGTGTAGGCGGCGATGGCGGTGCCGAGGTCCAGCCGCTCCTCCGCGCCGAGCACGCGCTCGTCCTCGCCGGGGCCGCGGCGGTTGACGGCGACATGGATCCCGAGCATCACGTCGGGCGTGCTGACCGACCAGTCGCTGCCGGCCGCGAGCATCGCGCCGGAGCGGGCGAGCGACCCGAACGGGTACTGCCAGCCGGACCTGCGCTCGCCGAGGAACGGGATGGTGAGCTCGTCCATCTGCGGCTCGTGGCAGGCCCACAGCGGCTGCATGTTGGCGGTGGCGCCCAGGTCGCGGAAGCGGGCGATGTCCTCGGGGTGGACGACCTGCAGGTGCGCCAGGTGGTGCCGGTTGCCGCGCTGCCCGTTGCGGCGCAGGGCCTCCTCGACGGCGTCCAGGGCGCTGCGCACGGCGCGGTCGCCGAGGGCGTGGAAGTGGACCTGGAAGGCCTCCGCGTCCAGCTCGCTGACGTAGCCGCCGAGCTTCTCGGGGTCGATGAAGTCCATGCCGGACGCGCCGCTGGAGCAGCCGCAGCCGTCGAGGTAGGGCTCCAGCATGGCGGCGGTGTGGTTCTCGGCGACGCCGTCGAGCATCATCTTGACGGTGCCCGCGGTGAAGCGCCCGTTGCCGGTGGCGCGGGCCTCCGCACGCCGGGCGGCGAACCCCGGCAGCTGCTCCATGCCGCCCTCGCGGTCCCACCACTGGGCGCCGCGGACCCGGCCGGTGAGCATGCCGTCGGCGGCGGCGGCGAGGTAGGCGCCGTAGACGTCGCCGGGGCCGAAGGTGGCGCCGACGCCCGCGTCCTGCCAGCCGGTGATGCCGAAGCCGTGCAGGTAGCGCTGGCCCTCCAGCAGGCCCTCGTAGAAGTCCTGGTCGGTGGTGGCCGGGATGTGGCGGGTCACCAGCTCGGCGGCGCCCTCCTGCAGCATCCCGGTGGGTTCGCCGTCGGCCTCGCGTTCGATCCGGCCGTCGGCAGGGTCGGGGGTGTCCCGGGTGATCCCGGCGATCTCCAGGGCCCGGCTGTTGGCCCACACGCCGTGTCCGTCGCGGTTGGGCAGGGCGACCGGGCGGTCCGGGACGACCGCGTCCAGCAGCGAGCGGTGCGGGTTGCCGCCGGGGAAGGCCTCCATGCTCCAGCCGCCGCCGGTTATCCACTCGCGGTCGGGGTGGGCGGCCGCGTAGGCGGCGACGGCGTCGACGTAGTCCTGGGCGTCCTCCAGCTCGTGCAGGTCGCAGGTGCGCATGGTGGCGCCGCCCAGGACGGGGTGCACATGGGCGTCCTGGAAGCCGGGGACCAGCAGCTTTCCGGCCAGGTCGACGACCTCGGTGCCGGCGCCGACGAGGTGGCTGACATCGTGGTCGCTGCCGACGACGACGATCCGCCCGTCCCTGACGGCGACGGCGGTGGCCCAGGAGCGGGCCGGGTCGACCGTGTAGACGGGACCGCCGGTGAAAACGGTGTCAGCGAAGTGATGATCGCGGGGCACAGGCCCTCCGTACGTGAACGTGGGGAGTCCGGCAGGAGACGACGTGACCGGATGAGTGAGCATCACACTCGATGACAGCGCTGCTGTCAATGGCATTGACAAGCGGCCGCCGTTACGATCAGATCAACTCGCTGAATGAAGGCAAGGGGAGGAACCGCGGTGGCGGAGCAGGGCGGCACAACGGCCGGGACCACGGCCAAGCGACGGGTGACACTCACCCGCGAGGCGATCCTGGAGGCGGCCATGCACCTCTGCTCACCCGAAGGGGGCGGGGTGCTGACGTTCAGTCGGCTCGGCAAGGAACTGGGCGCGGACCCCACCGCCGTCTACCGGCACTTCCGGGACAAGGACGACCTGGTCCTGGCGCTGACCGACCTGCTGATCGAGGAGGCGCTGCAGCTGTCGCTGCGCGTCGAGCCGACCCACGAGCACTGGCGCGACTGGCTGACCACCATGGCGCGCTCGATCCGCACCGTGCACATGGCCCGCCCGGCCCTGGCCGTGCTGGCCGCCACCCGCACCACCGCGAGCCCCGCCGAGACCAGGAGCGTCGAGGAGATCATCGCCGTCCTGCACCAGGCCGGCCTGCCCGTGATCGAGGCCGCGGAGTGCTACCGCATGCTGGTGGACCTGACCCTGGCCTTCATCCAGGCCTCGGCCGCGTTCCTGACCCTGGACCCTGAGGTCCAGGCCAAGGACGACGCCGCCTGGGCCGTCAAGTACGGACTGCTCCCCGCCGACGAGTACCCCATGCTGCACGAGAGCTCGGCCCGCCTCACCGAACTCTTCCGGAGCGACGACACCGTCTTCGAACTGGTCCTGCAGACCTTCCTCGACGGCGTGGCCCTCAAAATCGAGAGAACGGCGCCATAGGCACGCGCCGAACCATGCACTCCCCCCAGGGGCGCGGGGAACTGCGCGAACAACCCACCCCCCGGGGGGCTACTACTCGTCCTCCTCCCAGAGCTTGTGCTCCTTCCGGGCCCAGACCCGCGACACCTTCCCGGTCCGCATCCCCCGCCGCGCCTCCGGATCCTTCAGCGCCATCCGGATGTGCCCGATCACCAGGATCCCGATCACCAGCGCCAGCCAGTCGTGCACATAGCTCGCCCCGGTCCGCAGGTTCAGCGGCGCCAGCCCGGTGAACCACATCATCAGGCCGGTGCCGACCATCACCAGCACCAGCCCGGCCAGCACCGCCGCATACAGCTTCTGCCCGGCGTTGAACTTCCCCGCCGGTCCGGCGAAGCCGGTCCCGTGGCGGACCGCACGCCGGACCCACCCCTTGTCCTGCGGTCCGAAGCGGTTGAGCTGCGCCATGTCGGCCCGCACGCCCTTGAAGAACAGCCCGGCCGCCAGCGGCAGCGGGATCAGGATGCCCGACCACTCATGGATGATCACCAGCAGCCGACGGCGCCCGACGATCTCGGCGAACTCGGGGATGTAGAGGAAGGCCGCGCTGACGATCGCGGTGATCATCAGCGTCGAGGTGGCGCGGTGCACCCAGCGCTCGGCGACCGTGAAGCGGGTCAGCTCGGCGGATCTACTCGCCGTCGACGGGGGTGTCGTCGCGCCCGTTGGACTTCCCGATCCATGCTTCGACGTCATAGCCGTAGTTCTCCCAGTACCCCGGAATGACCCGGTCGGTGACGGTGATTCCGGACAGCCACTTGGCCGACTTGTAGAAGTACATCGGTGCCACGTACAGCCGCACCGGGCCCCCGTGGTCCCGGGTGACCGGTGCCTTGTCCATCTGGTGCGCCACCATCACATCGGGCCGGCGGGCCTCGTCCAGGGTCAGGCTCTCGCTGTAGACGCCGTCGAAGCAGGTGAACCTGAGCGCCTTGCCCGCCGGCTGCACCCCGGCCGCGTCCAGCAGCCGCGACAGCAGCACCCCGCCGAACTCGGTGTCGGGAACCCTCCAGCCGGTCACGCACTGGACGTCCTTGACCAGCGTGGTCTGCGGCATCGCCTGCAGATCGGCCAGGGTGTAGGTGGTCGGGCGGTCGACCAGGCCGTCGATGGTCAGCCGGTAGTCCGTGGCACTGCGGTACGGGATCGAGTCGGCCACCGAGTAGAACTGGAACCCGTCACCGCCGGGGAGCAGGTTGGTCAGCCCGGTGGGGTCCTTGCTGTTGATCGCGGCGAGCACGCCGTTCAGGGAGTTCTCTATCCGCGCGCCGAACGCCACCCCCAGCGCGCCCAGTGCCGTCACCCCGATCACGACCCGCCGGCCGACGGGCTTGCCCAGCACTTTTCCGTCCCTGTCCATGGATCAATTGCACCACCGCGACCTGTGAGCCGACCAGCAAAAACGCCCCACTGTCAGAGTTCGGTAATGTCCGCCGCCCGCCCTCGGCCGGCACCGGTCTAACCTTGGGCCATGACGGCTCAAGCAGAGATCTACCGACACCTGCGCGACTTCGCCGAGCACTTCGTCCCGCCCGCGCCCTTCAGTTCCCGTTTTGAGATCAGCGACGGCACGATCGTGATGATGAGCCCCGGCGGGAACCACGACCTCGCCGCGTTCCGGGTCGAGCGCCAGCTCCAGGGGCAGCTCCCCGATGGCATCATCGCCACGACTTCGGGCGATGTCGAAGAGGCGTCCCTCGGCCAGTTGCGCCGCCCGGATGTGCTGGTACTCCCCGAAGCGGCCATGGCCACGGACGACGCCATCCCCCCGAGCGCCCTGCTGCTGGCGGTCGAGATCGTCTCTCCGTCGAACCCGCAGAACGACTACGAGAGCAAGCTTCGGCACTACCCGATACTGGGCATCCCGCACTATGTGATCATCGACCCCCGGGACGGCACCGCCCACCACTACTGGTCGATCATCCAGCGTGACGGCAGGTCCGTGTACGACGACCACGTCTCGTACACGTTCGGCGACACCATCCCCGTCGGCGACTGGACCATCGACACCACCCAGCTGCCCCGATACGGAGCAGAAGCACGCTGAGGCAATAGGAGCTGCAGACGCCTTGGCTTCTCCCGGGCCGCACCCCATCCTGTCGGCATGCGGCTGCTGAGTGGGCGGAGTGCGATCGTCACCGGGGGTTCCCGCGGAATCGGTTTGGCCGTGGCCCGAGGGCTGCTGGCGGCCGGGGCGGATGTGCTGATCACGGCGCGTGACCTGGACGGGGTGCGGGCGGCGGTCGCGGGGCTGGAGAAGGAGTCCGCCGAGGGCTGGGGCCGGGCCGTCGGACGGGTCGGGTCGGTCGGCGACCGCTCCGCCACCGACTCCTGGGTCGCGGACTGCGTGGCGCACTTCGGCTCGGTCGACTTCGTGGTCAACAACGCCGGCGCCAACCTGCCGCTCGGCCACGTCCTGGACGGCGACCCTGCGGAGTGGCTGGAGACCTTCGCGGTCAACGTCCACGGCCCGCTCGCGCTGGTCCGCGCGGCCTGGGAGAACGGAATGCGCGAGCACGGCGGCGCGGTCGTGAATGTGGTCACCGAGGGCGTCCACGGCGCGGGACCCGGGCTGGCCGCCTACGAGTCCAGCAAGGCCGCCCTGCTGCAGCTCACCCGCCACCTCGCCGCCGAGCTCGCCCCCGGCGTACGGGTGAACTCGGTCTCTCCCGGTCTGGTCCGCACGGAGATGGCCCGCTTCTACTGGGAGCCGAGGGAGAGCGACCTGGCCGCCGCGACCCCCCTGGCGCGCCTCGGCGAGCCCGAGGACATCGCCGAGGCGGTGCTCTGGCTGCTCTCCCCCGCCTCCGCCTGGGTCACCGGCACCGACCTCCTGGTCGACGGCGGCCGCCGGATCAGCCCCCGGCGATGAGCCGCAGGCGCCCAGGTGCCCTCCGAGGTCCGCGACCACCTCGCCGCACTGGCCGCCGAACGCGGCACCACCCTCGGGGAACGCCTTGGCGCCCTGGCCGAACGCGAACCAACGGCCGCGCAACTCACCGAACGCTCCGCCGCCACACGAGCAGCCCTGCCAGGTCGCCGCCAAGAGCCGGATCAGAGATCGTCCGGCAGCAGCCGGAACGCATGCTGCCCGGTGAGCGGGACGATGGCACGGAAGTCCCGACGGTCCAGGGTGAGGACGGTCTCGGTCTCGAAATACTCGGCAAGGACCACGTTCACCGCATCGGTCAGGTCGAGTCGCAGTGCCGCGTAGCGATCCTGCACCGACCGGGCTCGCCTCAGCATGTCGGCGGAGAGCTCCGGAACCGCCACACGGCCCGTACGTTCCTGGACCAGCAGCCAGTCGTTGACGTCGAGTGCGGCCCGACGGCTCACGTTCCTGGTGGTGATGTGCTCGATCTCCAGGAACACCAGAGGGGAAATCACCACAAGCGCGGCACTCCGCAGGGCGGCCCGAGCCGACTTGTGCTCCGGGTCGCTGACATTGAGCGCGGCCACCAGCCCCGAGGTGTCGCCAACGATGATCACTCCGGATCGGCAGTCCGGTCAGCCACCGTGCGGTGGATCTCCTCGGCGGTCACGGCATGCCCGAAGTCCAGGCTCGGGATGTCCCACTCCTCTTCCCATCGACGCGTGCGCAGCGCGGCGATGTGAAACGCCTGACGGAAGTACTCCGATTCCGGACGGCCGTCGCGCTCGGCAGCCGCCTTGATCAGTGCGAGATCCTCTTCGTCGACCATGACGGTCGTCTTCTTCAGGGCCATATGGTTATGGTACCCCCACCATAAGCGTCACACTCAGTCTCGCGAGCAGGCAAGATAGGGCGGGTGACCCTGACTGATCTCATCCCCTCCCCGCCCACGCCCGACGATCTGTTCACTGCTTTCGCAGGCTGGGCGGAGGAGCGCGGGATCACCCTCTACCCCGCGCAGGAGGAGGCGCTGATCGAGATCGTCTCCGGGTCCAATGTCATCCTGAACACCCCCACCGGGTCGGGCAAGAGCCTGGTGGCGGCCGGGGCGCACTTCGCCGCCCTGGCGCGCGGCGAGCGGACCTTCTACACGGCGCCGATCAAGGCGCTGGTGTCGGAGAAGTTCTTCGACCTGGTGAAGATGTTCGGCACCGCCAACGTCGGGATGATGACCGGCGACGCCAGCGTCAACCCGCAGGCGCCGATCATCTGCTGCACCGCCGAGATCCTGGCCAGCATCGCCCTGCGCGACGGCGCGGACGCCGACGTCGGCCAGGTGGTCATGGACGAGTTCCACTTCTACGCCGAACCGGACCGCGGCTGGGCCTGGCAGGTGCCGCTGATCGAGCTGCCCAAGGCGCAGTTCCTGCTGATGTCGGCGACCCTCGGCGACGTCCGCCGCTTCGAGGAGGACCTCAAGCGCCGCACCGGCCGCACCACCACCACCGTCGCCTCCTCCAACCGCCCGGTCCCGCTGTTCTACGAGTACCAGCGCACCCCCATCCACGACACCCTGGAGCAGCTGCTCTCCACCGGGCAGGCGCCGGTCTACGTCGTGCACTTCACCCAGGCCGCCGCCGTGGAGCGGGCCCAGGCGCTGATGAGCATCAATATGTGCTCCAAGGCCGAGAAGGACGCCATCGCGTCCCTGATCGGCAACTTCCGCTTCACCACCAAGTTCGGCCGCAACCTGTCCCGGTTCGTGCGCCACGGCATCGGTGTGCACCACGCCGGGATGCTGCCCAAGTACCGCCGACTGGTCGAGCGCCTCGCCCAGGCCGGGCTGCTCAAGGTCATCTGCGGCACCGACACCCTCGGCGTGGGCGTCAACGTCCCGATCCGCACCGTGCTGTTCACCGCGCTGTCCAAGTACGACGGCCAGCGGGTGCGGCTGCTGCGCGCCCGCGAGTTCCACCAGATCGCCGGACGCGCCGGACGCGCCGGGTTCGACACCGTCGGCACGGTCGTGGCCCAGGCCCCCGAGCATGTCACCGAGAACGACAAGGCCCTCGCCAAGGCCGGTGACGACCCCAAGAAGAAGCGCAAGGTGGTCCGCAAGAAGGCGCCCGAGGGCTTCATCTCCTGGGGCGAGGAGACCTTCGCCAAGCTGATCGACGCCCAGCCCGAGCCTCTGGTGTCCAAGTTCCGGGTCAGCCATCTGATGCTGCTGTCGGTGATCAACCGCCCCGGCAACGCGTTCGAGGCGATGCGGCACCTGCTGCTGGACAACGACGACGACCCCCGCGCGCGCCGCCGCCACATCAGCGAGGCCATCGCGATCTACCGCTCGCTGCTCGCGGGCGGCGTGGTCGAGCGGCTGGAGGAGCCCGACGAGACCGGGCGGATCGTCCGGCTCACCGTCGACCTGCAGTCCGACTTCTCGCTCACCCAGCCGCTGTCCACCTTCGCCCTGGCCGCCTTCGAGCTGCTGGACGTCGAGTCCCCCTCCTACGCGCTGGACGTGCTCAGCGTGGTCGAGGCGACCCTGGACGACCCGCGCCAGATCATCGGCGCCCAGGAGAACAAGGCGCGCGGCGAGGCCGTGGCCGAGATGAAGCGCGACGGGATCGAGTACGAGGAGCGGATGGAGCGGCTCCAGGAGATCACCTACCCCAAGCCGCTCGAAGAGCTCCTCGGCCACGCCTACGAGGTCTACCGGCGCGCCCACCCCTGGATCGGCGACCACCCGCTGCGCCCCAAGACCGTCGCCCGCGACCTCTACGAGCGCGCGATGACCTTCGCCGACTACGTCGGCTTCTACGAGCTGGCGCGCACCGAGGGCCTGGTGCTGCGCTACCTCGCCGGGGCCTACAAGGCGCTGGAGCACACCGTCCCGGACGATCTGAAGTCCGAGGACCTGCGCGACCTCATCTCCTGGCTGGGCGAGCTGGTCCGCCAGGTCGACTCCAGTCTGCTGGACGAGTGGGAGAAGCTGGCCAACCCGGAGGACGAGGAGGAGCGCGAACTGGAGATGCTGGACGAGCGGACCACGCCGGTCACGACCAATGTCCGCGCCTTCCGGGTGCTGGTGCGCAACGCCATGTTCCGCCGGGTCGAGCTGGCGGCGCTGGAGCGCTACTACGACCTGGGCGAGCTGGACGCCGAGGACGGGGGCTGGGACCAGGAGCGCTGGGCCGACGCGATGGACGCCTACTGGGACGAGCACGACGACCTGGGCACCGGACCGAACGCGCGCGGGCCGAAGATGCTGCTGATCGACGAGGAGTCGGTGCAGGGCGCCTGGCTGGTCCGGCAGATCTTCGAGGACCCGGCCGGGGACCACGACTGGGGCATCAGCGCGGAGGTCGACCTGGCCTCCTCCGACGAGGAGGGCCGCGCGGTGCTGCGGGTGACCGGGGTCGACCGGCTGGGCTGAGGCGGCGGCCGGGCCGGGCCCGCGGCTACGGGTGCTCGAGCAGGACGATGCCGTCCTGGTCCGCGACCACCCGGTAGCCGTCCGCCCGGTAGCGGTCGACCATCTGCGCGGACTGGGCCGGCAGGCACGGCACATCGGTCGGGTCGGTGGTGTCGGAGACCACCCAGTCGGGCAGCGGCTGCCCGGCCACCGGCGCCATGCAGACCAGGCTCACCGTCGTACGGTCCGTCAACTGCGCGGCGAGATGGTCGGAGGAGGCCACGGTGACCCCGCTCGGGATCAGGGCCAGGATCTTCTTGGCCACGCGGACGTGCGCGTCGGTCGTCCAGGCCGAGGGCGAGAGCACCTCGTGCAGCGGGTAGATCGGGAGGGTGACGGCGGTGAAGGCGGCGCTCGCTGCGATCACCTGCCGGACGCGGCGGCGGGAGAGCCGGTCCTGTGACCGGACCAGCGCGTCGATCAGCCCGGCGAAGACCATCGGCATCAGCACCGCGCTGTAGTGGTAGCTGACGCCCCAGTAGTGCGGGTTGTTCGAGGTCAGCCGCCAGGCCAGGGTGGGCAGGCAGACCAGGGTGAGGGGCGAGCGCAGCCCCAGGAACGCGGTCGGCAGCGCCAGCATCAGCAGCAGCAGCCACTTGATCGGCGGCCAGCCCAGGTGCAGCCCCGCGAACAGCAGTTGGTGCGTGGCGCTGCCGCCGGTCGCGCCCTCCCCCGGTACCTGGCTCAGATAGGCGAAGCTGCCGGCCGGGTTCATCGCGGGCAGGATCCAGAACATCTCGACGGCCGAGGCGGTGACCCCGAAGGCGGCCAGGCCGAGGCCCAGCCGGCGCGGGCCGTTCCAGGCGATGAGGCCGCCGATCGCCGCGGCGGTCAGGCCCAGGTCCTCCTTGACCAGGACCAGCGGCAGCGCCCACAGCGCCGCGGCACGCCAGCGGCGGTTGCCCAGCGCGGTGAGGCTGAAGGCGATCAGCGGGACGGCGAAGGCCACCTCGTGGAAGTCGAAGGACACCGCCTTGACGATCCCCCAGGACGCGCCCACCCCGCAGCCGACGACCAGCGCGAGCACGGGTCCACGTGCGGCGTACGCCCAGCGGGTCAGCGGGACACAGGCCAGCGCCATCAGCGCGGCCTGCGCCACGAGCAGCGTGACCGGGCTGGGGAACAGCCGGTAGAACGGCGCCAGCAGCGCCAGTATCGGGCTGAAATGGTCGCCCAGGACGTTGTAGCCGTAGCCCTTCAGGGCGACGATCGGTGCGTGGAGGTGCGCGTACGCGCTGACCTCCTCCTCGAATATGCCCAGGTCGTACCCGGCGCTGAGTATTCGCTCATGCCGGTTGACCGACATGATGGAGTACAGCACGAAGAAGAGTCCCGCGATGCCCCAGGCCATCGGCTTCGCCGGGATCCGGCGCAGCGGGTCCAGGGGGGAGCGGCGCCCGACGGCTGCGCTGCGCTCCCCGGATCGGGGCTGGCTGACGGTACGGGCGAGGGTCGACATGCATCGCTTCCGGTGTACGGGCAGTGAAAGGATGATAAACGTTCTGGCTCTGGCACGGTGGCAGTCTGCCTGTGGCGTACGGCGACGGGCGCGCCCGACCTCTCGTACTCTCATACCTGCAGGAATCGAAGGAAGAAGGGGTCACCGCGTTGATCCGCGTGGTCGTCGTCGACGACGAGACACTCGTACGCTCGGGTCTGAGCCTGATCGTCGGCTCGGCACCCGACATAGAGGTGGTCGCGACCTGCTCCGGCGGTGAGGCGCTGGCCACGGTCGGCAAGTTCGCCCCCGAGGTGGTGCTGCTCGACATCCGGATGCCCGACGTGGACGGCCTCACGGTGCTGCGCTCCCTGCGGGCGCTGCCCCGGCCCCCGGCCGTGGCGATGCTCACCACCTTCGACACCGACGAGTACATCGGCACCGCGCTGCGCTCCGGCGCGGGCGGCTTCCTGCTCAAGGACACCGATCCGGAGCACCTCAAGCACGCCGTGCGGGTACTGGCCGCGGGCGGGCGCGTGCTCTCGCCCGCCGTCACCGACACCGTCATCGCCGGATACCTGGACTCCGGCCCCGACCGGCAGACCACCGACCGGCTGCGCAGCATGACGACGCGTGAGCTGGACGTGCTGACGCTGCTCGGCGAGGGACTGTCCAACGCGGACATCGCCGCCCGGCTGTTCCTCAGCACCGGCACCGTCAAGGACCACATCAGCGCGATCCTGGCGAAGCTCGGCACCGCCAACCGGGTCCAGGCCGCGGTCTTCGCCCACCAGGCCGGGCTGCTCGGCGGCACCGACCAGGCCCCGCCGGGAACGCCGGGCACGCACGGGCCCGGGGACTGAGCATGGAGCGCCCCTCGCGGACACCGCGAAGCAAAGCCTCCTGGTACCTCCGGCCCTGCGTGACGACGCTGGTCCCGGCCGCGCTGGCGGTGGTGGACGCGCTGCTCGCCAACGACCTCGGCTCGGTCGAGCAGATGTCCACCTCGCTGCTCGCCGCGGCGGCCCTGCTGCTGCGCCGCCGGTGGCCGATCGCCGTGCTGCTGCTCACCATGCCGGGAATGGAGCTGAGCTACATCTGGCTGGCGCCGATGCTCGCCCTCTACACGGTGGCGGCCGACAACCGGCAGCGCTGGGTGGTCGGGGCCGCCGGGCTGCTGGTGGCCGTGGTGCAGTTCATCCCCTGGCCGATCACCGACGACCAGCTCCAGTGGAACCGGACGACGCTGCTGTCCGCCATGTATTCGCTGCTCACCGCCGCCGCGCCGGTCGCACTCGGCCTGCTGGTGCAGACCCGCAGGGAACTGCGGGTCCGGCTGGACGAGCTGACCCGGGGCCAGGACCGGGAACGGTCCCTGCTGGCCCAGAGCGTGCTCTCGACCGAGCGCGCCCGGCTCGCACGGGAGATGCACGACGTGGTGTCGCACCAGGTCAGCCTGATCTCCATCCAGGCCGGGGCGCTGCAGGTGTGCGCGGAGGACCCGGACGCCACCCGGGAGACCGCCAGGGCGATCCGCCAGCTGTCGGTCAAGACCCTGGACGAGCTGCGGCAGATGGTCGGGGTGCTGCGCGCCGCCGGGGGCGACCGGCGCGAGCTGAGCCCGCAGCCGACGCTGGCCGACCTGCCCCGGCTGGTCGCCGCCAGCGGTGTGCGCACCACGCTGGACGTCGTCCTGGACGGTGAGCAGGCCGCCGACTGGCCGGAGCCGGTGGAGCGGGCGGCCTACCGGACCGTGCAGGAGGCCCTGACCAACGTCCGCAAGCACGCCCCGGGCTCGACCGTGACGGTGCGGCTCCGCGCCCGCTCCGGCGCCCTGGTGGTCGAGGTCCGCAACGGCCCGTCCGCACCCGGCGCGGAACCTCTGCTGCTGCCGGGCGGCGGGCACGGCCTGATCGGCCTGCGCGAGCGCGCCCAGCAGCTCGGCGGGACCCTGGAGTCCCGCACCACCGTGGACGGCGGGTTCCTGGTCCACGCCGAACTCCCCGCCGCCGCGGCTGCGGCGGTGGCCGTGGTCGAGCCCCGGCGCGTGGTCTGATCCGGCGACGACCGGACGGACCCTACGCCGCACGCTCGAGGACCGGGGTCTCCTGGACGGCGTCCCTGCGGTGGCGGCGGCCGAAGAGGGAGGGCAGCCGGGGGGCGGTGATGAAGCCCTCCGCGCAGGCGTTCACCAGGGCGATCCTGGGCAGGTCGCGGCTGCGCTCGAAGAGCAGGTAGCGGGGCTCCCAGTGCGGGCGGTACTTGGCGTTGGCCCGGTACAGCGACTCGATCTGCCACCAGCGCGAGACGAACATCAGCACCGAGCGCCAGGCCCGCAGGAACGGTCCCGCGCCGAGCCGCGAACCGCGTTCGAACACCGCGCGGAACACCGCGAAGTTCAGCGAGACCCGCTTGATGCCCACCTGCGGGGCGCCCTGCAGCAGCTCGATGACCATGAACTCCAGCAGGCCGTTGTCGGACTCCCGGTCACGCCGCATCAGGTCCAGCGACAGGCCCTGCTCGCCCCACGGCACAAAGCTCAGCAGCGCCCGCAGCACGCCCTCGCTGTCCCGGCACTCCAGCATCATGCACTGGCCGTCGTCCGGGTCGCCGAGCCGCCCGAGCGCCATCGAGTAGCCGCGCTCGGTCTGCCCGTCGCGCCACTGGTCGGCGCGCCGCAGCAGGGTCTCCATCTCCTCGTCGCCGATGTCGGCGTGGCGGCGCAGCGTCACGCTGTAGCCGGCCCGCTTGACCTTGTTGTGGGCCTGCCGGACCGTGCGCATCGCCCGGCCCTCCAGGCTGAACTCGGCGACCTCGACGATCGCCTCGTCGCCCAGCTCCAGGGCGTCCATCCCGTGCCGGGCGTAGACGATCCCGCCCTCCTCGCTGGCGCCGGTGACGGCCGGGACCCAGGCGTTCTCCCGGGCCTGCCGCAGCCAGCACTCGATCGCACCCGGCCAGGCCTCGACGTCGCCGATGGGGTCGCCGGAGGCCAGCGACACCCCGCCGAGGACCCGATAGGTGACGGCGGCCTTGCCCGAGGGCGAGAAGACCACGGACTTGTCCCGGCGCAGCGAGAAGTAGCCCAGCGAGTCGCGGTCTCCGTGCCGGTCCAGCAGTGCCCGCAGTCTGGCCTCGTCCGCCGCGTCCAGGTACTCCTTGCCCTTGGGCGAGCGGAACAGCGCGTAGACCACCAGCAGCAGCACCCCGACGCCGAGGATGTTGATCGACACGTCGACCCAGCGCGGGACGTCCACATAGAGGTCCTGCGAGCTGTTGAAGCCCAGCGATATGGCCCGCAGCACCACGTACTGGATCCGCCCGAGCAGTGTCGACCCCGACTCGGAGTTGGTCATGCCGACCAGTGCCGCGCCCAGCAGCAGGGTCAGCGCGCTGCCCCCGGCCAGGACGCCCAGGGCGAGGCGGGGGTTGGCCCGGTCACCCCTGACCCGGAACTCCCGGCGGCCGAGCAGCAGCGAGACCGTGAACAGCAGCGTGAGCGCCAGCGTCACCCAGTCGAACCAGTGCGCCCGGACCTGCGGCCGCAGCGCCAGCGCCGCCACCAGGTCGATCAGCAGCACCGGCGCGCAGACCAGGTTGGTGATCCAGGCAGCCCGCTTGTGACGGTTCATCATGATCGCCAGGAACAGCGCCGCCGCCCCCGAGGTGAAGCCCGCCGTGAGCAGGTAGGGCGTGAAGAAGTCGCCGTTGTTGTGGTTCCTGACCTGGTCCCGGAAGGACGCCGAGACGCCGCCGAGGATGTTGAGGCAGCCCACGACGCGCAGGTACCAGACGGCGGAACGGGCGCCGACACGCTGCGCCCAGGGCACCGGTGCGGCTACGGCTTGAGACATCTGCGACGGCTCCGAAACGAGGGAACGGCTGAAACGGCAGGAATCAGCGAGACAGGGAGTGCGCCCGACCGGGCGGTGGACCCGGCGGTGGAGGGGCGCTCGACGACCGCTATCAGCATGGCCGCCCCGGCTCCGGGGGCGCGTCCCTCCAGGGGTGGGGCCGCACCCCCCCGAACGGCGGGTGGGTGTCGGCTGAGAGGGGGCTGAACGGACCCTGGGGAACCATCCGGACGCACCGCGCGTCACAATGACACCTGAGAGGTCGTCTCCCGAGGGCTGTGCCCGGTGGTGACGACGTTCGGCCATGGACACGGGGGACAGATGCGGGAACGTACACAGAGCAGACGGGTGGCGGGGGCGGCGTTGACCGTTGCCCTGCTCCTCGGTGGCGCCACGGCCTGCAACGGGAACGGGCACGCGGCGGGCGCCCAGGCCGTGGCCGGGGCCGGCACGCACACCCCGGTGGCCATCGCCGCCTCCCTGCCCGCCCCCTCCCCCACGAAGGGGAACCCGCCCACCTCCGGGTCCGTCCGCGGCTCGCACCCCCACCACGCGCAGCGGCCCGCGGGCGGCGTCAGCCTGGACGCGGTCGCCGCCCGTCTGGTGCCGTACCTGCAACGGCACTTCGGCGCCGCCTACTCCGCGCTGCTGGTGGACGACCCGCACGACCAGCTGGTGGTCTACCGGCTGCCCGACCCCCGGCTGGACAGCGCCGCCGACCGCCTCGCCGACGGGACCAGGCTGTCCTTCGTCGACTCCCGCTACTCCTTCGACCGGCAGATCCAGCTCCTGCTGCGGATCGCCGCCGACCGGGGCTACTGGAAGCGCCACGGCATCACCGTCAACTCCTGGGGCGCGACCAACGGCGTCTACTGCGCCGCGATCGTCACCACCACCCAGGGCAGCGCCGCCCAGCAGCAGGCGTTCAACGCCCGCTACGGCGCGGGCACCGTCGTCGTCGCCAAGGGCGGGCCGATCGAGTACAAGTAGCGGCCCTCAGCCGGCCCTCAGACGGCGGTCGCGCCGGTGTAGGGCCGCCAGTCGGCGGGCTTCTGCCCGACGTCCAGGGTGCGCAGCCGCGCCAGTACCGCCGGGTCCTGGGCCTCGAGCCACTGGACCAGTTGACGGAACGACACCAGTCGCACGCCGGGTTTGGTGGCGATCTCCCGCAGGGCCTGCTCGACGGCCTTCATGTAGATGCCGCCGTTCCAGGCCTCGAAGTGGTTCCCGATGTACATCGGCGCCCGGTTGGTGCTGTAGGCGCGGTTGAAGCCGGCCATGTAGGACTCGTACGCCTGCTGCTGCCAGAGCGGGCGCTTGGCGGGGTCGCCGTTGATCTTCGCGTCGGACTGGTTGGCCAGCATGTTGTAGTCCATCGAGAGCACCTGGAAGCTGTGCCCGGGGAAGGGGATGGCCTGCAGCGGGAAGTCCCACAGGCCGTTGCGCCGGCCCGGCCAGATCTGCAGCCCGCCCGGCGAGCTGGCGTCGTACTTCCAGCCCAGGGCCCTGGCCGTGGGCAGCAGCTGGTCCTGCCCCAGCAGGCAGGGGGTGCGGCTGCCGATGAGCTCCTTGCGGTAGTCGAAGGGCAGGGCGTCCAGGTCGGTGAACCCGGTGTTGGTCCTCCAGCGGGTGACGAAGTCGACGGCCTGGTCGATCTCGCTGCGCCACTGCGCGGGGGTCCAGGTGCCGACGCCGCTGTCGGGGCTGCAGAAGTGGCCGTTGAAGTGGGTGCCGATCTCGTGCCCCTCCAGCCAGGCCGGACCGACCTGCTGCAGGGTCGCCCTGATGTGCTCGTCCTTGAGGTAGCCGATGTCGGAGGCGCCAGGCCGGTGGCCCGGCGGCAGGTAGGCGTCCTTCTTGGCCTCGGGCAGGGTGTAGATCCCGGAGAGGAAGAAGGTCATGGTGGCACCGGTCTCCCGGGCGACCTGGCGGAAGTGGGAGAACAGCCGCTTGCTGTCCTCGCCCGCCCCGTCCCAGGAGAAGACCACGAACTGGGGCGGCTGCTCCCCCGGTTCGAGCCGGCGCGGCACCGGCTGGTGGGGCTGCGGCCCGGTGTCGGAGGTCGAGCCGTCGCCGATCAGGGTGGCCGGCACGGCTCCCGCGCGTGCGGCGTGCCCGGATCCGGGCCGGTCGGCCGCGTCGCCCTGCGTGTCGCCCCGGCGCGGGGGCTCCGCGCAGCCGCCCACACCGAAGGCGGCAGCGGCGGCGACGGCGCCCCCGGCCAGAATGTCCCTGCGCGACAGCGAACCCATGCGGTGTCACCGTGCCTTCCTGTCGGTGCGGCTGAGGCCACCATATCGGCGGCTTTACCGGGAACAGTCCGATATGGGCACTCGCAGGCCGACATCTTCCCTTATGTCCACCGGAGCCAACCCGAACGGGTGACAGGTCAACCATGGGCTCCCCCGGCCGACCCCCGGTGGGGGCTACCCCAGGTCGGTGAGCTTGCGCAGCGCCTCGGCGGTGTCGAAGACGTCCGCCCTGCGCTCCTTGGCGTGCTCGACCAGGTCGGCGAGGGCGAAGCTGTTGGGCAGCTGCCCGATCCCGGCCATCGCCAGATAGGAGCGGGTGAGCGTGGCCGCGTAGAACTCGTTCATCGGGCTGTCCAGCGGCGGGCACACCGCGAGCGTGTGCAGCAGGGCCGCCGCGCGCCAGCAGATGTCACGCGGCTCCTCGTCGGCGACCAGCACCACGTCGCTCGCATGCCGCGCTATCGCCGCGCTGATCCCGGAGGGGTCCCAGACGGTCGGATCGGAGGGCAGGTGGTGGGCCAGCACGTTCCAGGCCCACGCCTCATCGGCCTTCACGCGGACTGCCGCCCGAAGCGCTCCTGGAAGTAGGCCCAGTTCTCGGCGGTGTTGAACTCCGCCGCGGCGTCGAGGAAACGCTGCCGGTCGGCGTCCAGCTCCCGCTTGGCGACCTCGGTGACCAGCGCCGTGATCGTCGTCCCTTCGGCCGCCGCCCTCGCAGCCAACCGAGCGTGGAACTCCTCGTCCACTCGGATGGTGATGTGCTTCGACATGGCATCAGCGTACAGCCGGGGCGCTGTACGCGGTCCGGTTCGTTACACAACCGCCCCGATCGGCAGCGGGCACTCCGCATCAGCGGCGGTCGAGCCGCTGCCCCGCCTGCGAGGCGATCCCGACCAGCGCCGCCAGCGGGACCTTGCGGGCGGCCGCGACCAGCGCCTTGTAGCGCAGTGCGGGGACGCTCACCGTCTTCCCCCTGGCCAGGTCGCTCAGGCACTCGTCCACGACCTGCTCGGCGGTCAGCCACATCCAGTTGCGCAGCTCGGTCATGTCGACCCGGGCGCGGTCGTGGAACTCGGTGTGGGTGAAGCCGGGGCAGAGCGCGAGCACCCGCACGCCGGTCCCGGCGACGTCGCGGGCCACGCTCTGGCTGAAGTTGACGACCCAGGACTTGCTGGCCCCGTAGGTCCCGCGCGGCAGGAAGGCCGCCACCGAGGCGACGTTCACCACATAGCCGCGCCCGCGCTCGCGCATGCCCGGCAGTGCCGCGTAGGTGAGCCTGAGCACCGCCTCGACATGCAGCTTCACCATGGCCAGTTCGGCCGCCAGCGGGGCCGTGCCGAAGCTGTCGCGCAGACCGAACCCGGCGTTGTTGACCAGCAGGTCCACCGGGCGCTCCGGGTCGGCCAGCCGCGCCTCGACGGCGGCGATGCCGTCGTCGTCGGCGAGGTCGGCCACCAGGACCTCGACCGCGACGCCGTAGCGCTTGCTCAGGGCGGAGGCCGTCTCCTCCAGCCGTGCGGCGTCGCGGGCGACCAGGACCAGACCGAGGCCGTCCTTGGCGAGGCGGCGGGCGAAGGAGGCGCCGATACCGGCGGTCGCGCCGGTGATGAGTGCTGTGGGCATACCCGGCACCCTAGCGAACCGCGGGCGCCGGGGTCAGGCCACCAGCGCGGCAAGCTTCTTCAGCGAGTCGGTCAGCGCGAGGGTGGTCGCGTCCTTGACCCGGGAGGCCATGATGTTCACGGCCGCGCCCTTGAACGAGCTCTCGACGGTGAGCCTGGTGCCCTCGCCCTCGGCCTCCAGGATGTAGTGCTGCTGCAGCACGATGCCCATCTGGCCCTTGCCGTCCAGCTGCCAACTGCGCGGGGCGTCCACCTCGCTGACGGTCCAGGACACCTCGGAGGGCATCCCCATCAGGGTCATCTTCTCGCTGTAGACGGCCCCGACCGCCAGCTCGGCCGGGCCGCCGCCGGGGAAGGCGGTGTGGATGGTGTTCCACTCGCCGAAGCGGTCGAAGTCGGTGAGCACCGCCCACACCTTGTCGGCGGGAGCGGACAGGGCGGCACTGACGGATACCTCGGGCATGACTGCCTCCATGACGTCTGGGACAGCCCGGCCAGGGCCGCCTCCCGGGAGGCTAACCAGAATCTGACGATCCATCAATAAATCTGGCAGGACTGCCCATCGCCTACGGTGGGTCCGTGCCGAATCCTGCGCAGATCACCGATGCCGACCGCCGGGCGCGACTCGCGACCCGCCAGCTGCTCTCTCCCGGCGCGCGCATGCCGACGCCCGAAACGGCCGCGGACGCGCTGGTCGCCCTGCATGCCACCGATCCCGCGACGGTGTTCCTCGCCCTCGCCACCCGGTTGACCGCGCCCAGCATCGCCGCCGTCGAGCAATCCCTCTACGGGGAGAAGCCGGCGCTGGTGCGACTGCTGGCGATGCGCCGCACCATGTTCGTCGTCGGCCGCGAGCTGGCCGCCGTGGTGGACTCGGCCGCCGCCAGGGCCATCGCCGCCAAGGAGCGCAAAGGCCTGCTCGCCCACCTCGCGGACGGCGGCGGCTGGGACGCCGCCTGGCTGGCCCGGACCGAGGCGGAGGTGCTGGCCGCGCTCGGCGACGGTGGGCCGATGACCGGCGCGCGGCTCGGCGCGGTGGTCCCCGCCCTGCGGGAGCGGGTGACCGTGGCGGTCGGCAAGCCCTATGAGACCACGCAGAACGTCGCCTCCCGCGTCCTGCGGGTGCTCGCGGCCGAGAACCGGATCCGCCGCGACCGCCCGAGCGGCTCCTGGACCTCCAGCCAGTTCCGCTGGGTCCCGGGCCGGCCCCTGCCCGAGCTCCCCGCCGCCGGGGCCAGGGCGGACCTCGCCCGCGCCTGGCTCGCGGTCTACGGCCCCGGCACCGAGGCCGACCTCAAGTGGTGGACCGGCTGGACCCTGGGCGACGTCCGCAAGGCCCTGGTCGCGGTGGGCGCCGAACCCGTCCGGCTGGACGACGGGCAGACCGGCCATGTCCTCCCCGGCGACACCGGGCCGGAGCCCGCGCCCGAGCCCTGGGCGGCGCTGCTGCCCGCGCTCGACCCCACGCCCATGGGCTACCAGCAGCGCGACTGGTACCTGCCGCCCGCCCACGTCGGGGAGCTGTTCGACCGCACCGGCAACATCGGTCCGACGGTCTGGTGGGACGGCCGGATCGTCGGCGGCTGGGCCCAGCGCCCCGACGGCGAGCTGGTGTGGCAGCTCCTGGACAAGGTCCCGCGCACCGGCCTGGCCGAGATCGGCGCGGAGGCCGCGCGGCTGACCGCGTTCATCGGCGACGCCCGCGTGACGCCCCGCTTCCGCACCCCGCTGGAGCGGCGGCTGGTCGCGGGCTGAGCGGCGTCAGACGAGGTCCGCCAGCTCCGCGCGGGAGGCGACGCCCAGCTTCGGGTACGCCTTGTAGAGGTGGTAGCCCACGGTCCGCGAGCTGAGGAAGAGCTGCGCGGCGATGTCCCGGTTGGACAGGCCCTGGGCGGCGAGCCGGACGATCTGCGACTCCTGCGGCGTCAGCACCGCCAACGGCCCCCGCGCCGGTCCCCGCGCCTGCCCCTGCGGCGTGGCCCCGCCGCTGGCGCCCAGCTCGGTCCTGGCCCTGGCGGCCCACGGGGCCGCTCCCAACTGCTCGAAGGTCTGCAGCGCCGAGCGCAGCGGCCCGCGCGCGTCGGCCTTGCGGCGGCCCCGGCGCAGCCACTCGCCGTACAGCAGCTCGGTGCGGGCCTGCTCCCAGGGACGCGGCTGCTCGGCGTGCAGCTTCAGCGCGGCGCGGAAGGCGGCCTCGGCGTCCGCCTCGTCGCCGAGCAGTGCCTCGCAGCGCAGCACCAGCGCCGCCGCCCAGGGCCGGCCGGTGTGCGCGGCCCACCGGCTGAAGCAGCCGAGGCTCTCGGCGGCCCGCCGGGGCTCGCGCAGCCGCACCGCCGCCTCGACCAGATCGGGGACGGCCCGCAGGGCGGACACATGGAACCGCTGGGCGCCGCCGGTCAGCGGCTCCAGCCGGGCCAGGCACTCCTCGGCCCTGCCCTGCCCGAGCGCGAGCAGGCCGAGGGCCCACCGGGTCCACGGCCCTCCGGCGGCCCCGGCGGCCTCCGCGCGGCGGACCGCCTCGCGGACGGCCTCCTCCTCCCCGCCGACCGCGGCCAGGTAGCCCAGGAAGCTGTGCATCTGGCTGGCCCACTGCACCTGGCCGACGTCCTCGGCGATGCGCAGCGACTCGGTGGCGTGGGCGAGCGCCTCCTGCTGGCGGCCGTTGAACAGCTCGCCCTCGGCGAGGAAGAACAGCAGGGTCGGCAGCACCCCCACCGCCCCGGTCGCCCGCGCCTCGGCGACGAGCTCCCCGGCCAGCAGCAGGGTCTCCTCGTCGTGCCCGAGGATCAGCGTCGCTCCGCAGACCGTCATCAGGTCGACCGGTCCTGCCGCCGAGGCCGACCGGGCCCTGGCGACCACCTCCGCCACCGGCGGGACCCCGGCTGCCCCGCCCCGGCCGAACATCGGGCCGGTGACCCCGAGCAGGTACTCCACCAGCGGCGCGGAGGGCTCGTCGGCCGGCAGCCGCAGCGCGGCCAGCCGGTCGGTGACCCGTCCCAGCTGGTCCTCACCCAGGTACCAGGCGGCGTGGAAGGCCTGGATCAGCACCCCTGCGGCCGGGCCCGGGTAGCGGGCGGCGACCAGGTCGGCGGAGCGCAGCAGCAGGTCCATCGCGCCCTGCCGGGAGCCGCGCCAGAAGCGGTCGGTGCCCTGCACCCGCAGCAGTTGGGCCACCGTCAGCTGGTCCGCGGGGTTGCGGCGCAGCGTGCGTTCGGCCAGATCGGCCGCCCGGTCCAGCTCTCCGGCCTCGACCGCGGCCTCGGCGGCACAGGTGGCGCGGCGGACGGCCTGCGCCGGGTCGGGGCTGAGCCGGGCCGCCCGCTCATAGGCCGCGGCCGCCCCCGCGTGGCCGCCGCGCCGGGTGGCGAGCTCGGCTGCACGCTCCAGCGCGGCGGCCGTCGGCTCGTCCGGGCCGGTCGCGGCGAGCGCCAGGTGCCAGGCCGCGCGGCCGGTGCCGTCCTCCGCCAGCACCCGCGCCAGCGCCCCGTGCACGGCGAGCCGCTGCGCCAGCGGGGCCCGCCGGTGGACGGCGGAGCGCAGCAGCGGATGCCGGAAGACCATCCGCCGCGCGCCGTCCAACCGGACCAGGCCGCTGTCCTCCGCCGGGCGGAGGTCCTCCGGGGTCGCGCCGAGCAGCGCGGCGGCCCGCAGCACCACGGCCAGGTCTCCGGTCTCCTCGGCCGCGGCGACCAGCAGCAGCGTCTGCGTCGCCACCGGCAGTCGGCTGACCTGGCCGTGGTAGGCCAGCTGGAGCCGGCCCGCCAGCGGCACGGAATCGGAACTGCCGTCCCTCGCAGGTTCGGTGGGCAGTTCCATGAGCGCCAGCGGGTTGCCGTGCGCGGCGGCGACGACGCGGCCCAGCGCCACCGGGCCGAGCCCGGCCGCACGCTCGCCGAGCAGCGCGCGGGCCGCCGGCTCCGCCAGCTCCCCCAGCCGCAGCTCCGGCAGTCCGGGGGCCGCCCAGGAGCCCTCCCCGTCACGGGCGGCCAGCAGCAGCACGACTCCCTCGGCCTGCAGCCGCCGGGCGGCCAGCAGCAGCGCCCCGGCGGACTCCCGGTCCAGCCACTGGGCGTCGTCGACGCAGCACAGCAGCGGCTGCTCGTCCGCGAGTTCGGAGAGCAGGGTGAGTACTGCCAGACCGGTGAGCAGCCGGTCGGACGGTCCGGGCCCGGCGGACTCCTCGGCCAACCCGAAGGCGCGCTCCAGCGATCGGCGCTGCGGCCCCGGCAGGGCGGGCAGCCGGTCGAGCGCGGGACCGAGCAGCAGGTTCAGCCCGGCGAAGGGCAGCTCCGCCTCGTACTCGACGCCGCTCGCCCTGATCACGCGGAACCCGGCCTCGGCCGCGGCCCCGGCCGCGTGGTCCAGCAGCGCCGTCTTGCCGATCCCCGGCTCGCCGCGCAGCACCAGCACCCCGCTGCGCCGCCTGGCGGCACCCTCCAGCAGCGAGCCGATCGCCGCCTGTTCGTCCTCGCGCCCGTACAGCACCCGGCACCACCCCCGGGCAGAGCCTACCTAGACGGAAGTACCTAACCACGACAGATTCCGCCGACTCCCGCCCCGCTTAGCCTTTTGACCTGTAGGGACGCCAAGTCCCTTACCGACAGCAAGAGATGGGAACACCACCATGAGCGACCTCCAGGACCTCGTCGAGCGCTACCTCGCCGGCTGGAACGAGACCGACCCCGCCGCCCGCCGCCTGCTGGTCGAGGACCTCTGGGCCGAGGACGGCCGCTACACCGACCCGCTGGTCGCCGCCACCGGGCGCGAGGACATCGCCGCCATGATCGGCGCGGTCCAGGGCCAGTTCCCCGGACTGGTCTTCACCCTGGCCGGCCCGGTCGACGCGCACCACCACATCGCCCGCTTCACCTGGGAGCTCGGCCCCCGGGCCGGCGAGGCGCTGGTGGTCGGCTTCGACGTGCTGGTCGCGGACGGCGACGGCCGGATCGGCAGCGTCCACGGCTTCCTCGACAAGGTGCCCACTGCCTGAACTCGACCGCACGGCCCCAGAATCCGCGCGGGGCTGCTCCCACAGCCCCGCGCGTCCCACCCCGCCCCTGCAGGAGACAGCAATGACCACCATCGCCCCGCCCGCCCTGCACTCCGCAGTCGGGCCCCGACCACGGCCCCGCGGCCTGCTGCCGGTGGTCCTGACCGCGACCTTCATGTCCGCCCTGGACTTCTTCATCGTCAATGTGGCGATCCCCTCGATGCAGCGGAACCTCGGTGCGAGCAGCTCCGGCATCCAATGGATCATGGCCGGTTACAGCCTCGCCCTGGCCACCGGGATGATCACCGCGGGCCGGATCGGCGACATCCTCGGGCGGCGGCGGATCTTCGCCCTGGGCCTGCTGCTGTTCACCCTTTCCTCGGCCGCCTGCGGGTTCGCCCCCAGCACCGGGCTGCTGATCGCGGCCCGGGTCGCGCAGGGGCTGTCCAGCGCGCTGATGACCCCTCAGGTGCTGGTGATCCTGCGGACCTCCTTCCAGGGCAGGGCGCAGGCCAAGGCCTTCGCGATGTACGGGCTGACGATGGGGATCGGGGCGGTCTTCGGTCAGCTCATCGGCGGACTGCTGATCAGGGCGGACCTGTTCGGCCTGGACTGGCGGGCCTGCTTCCTGATCAACCTGCCGGTCGGCCTGGCCACCCTGGTGGTGCTCCCCCGGGTCGTCCCCGAGTCCAGGGCCCCGCAGCGCCCCCGCCTGGACAACACCGGGGTCGCGCTGGTCACCGCCGCCCTGCTGGCCCTGGTGCTGCCGCTGATCCAGGGCCGGGCCGAGGGCTGGCCGCTGTGGACCTGGGCCTGCCTGGCCGCGGCCCCCGCGCTCTTCGCGGTCTTCGGCCTGCACCAGCGCCGCCAGGGCCGCCGGGGCGGCCACCCGATCGTCCACATGGGCCTCTTCCGTGAGCGCCCGTTCAGCGTGGGCATGGTCGCCCAGCTCGCCTTCTGGGCCGGACAGGGCTCCTTCTTCCTGATCCTGGCGCTCTACCTGCAGCAGGGGCGCGGCCTGGACGCGCTCGCCTCCGGCCTGGTCTTCATGGCCATCGGCGCCGGCTACCTGGCCACCTCGACCACCGCGCACCTGCTGGCCGCCCGGATGGGCCGTCAGGTGATCGCCGTGGGCTCCCTGGTCATGACCCTCGGCCTCGGCCTGATCTGGGTGGCCGTCGGGGCCCTGGGGACCGGCGGCGGCACGGCCGGGGTCGCCTGGCTGATGCCCGGACTCCTCGTGGACGGGATCGGGATGGGCATGGTGGTCGCCCCGCTGACCGGCACGATCCTCAGCCGGGTCAGCCCGCAACTGGCGGGCTCGGCCTCCGGGGTGCTCGCCACCGGCCAGCAGGTCGGCGGGGCGATCGGCGTCGCGGTGATCGGGATCGTCTTCTACGGCGCCGTCGGCAACGGTGCCGCCGACGCGGTCCCGCACGCCTTCCGGCTCGGCCTGCTGGCCCTCGCAGCGATGGAACTGGCCGTCGCCGCCCTGGTCCAACTCCTCCCCCCGCACACGGCGGACGCGAGATAAGGGCACCCGACGGATCGCCTCGGGCCCCGCGTCAGCTGCCCGCCACGCTCCACGCGGCGCCGGAGCCAGCAGGTTGGGCAACACGTCGGCAACGCTGCGCGGGCGACACGAGGTCGCCTGCGTCAGCGGCCCGCCGTTGCCGCGAGGCCCGACGCGATCCAGGAGGCGGCCGGGGCCGACAGGTCGAGCAGGACGTCGGCGGCGTTGCGCGGGACGACATCCGTCCCGTCGACGTCCCAGCCCCTGGCCACCGGGCCGCGCTCCGCGCACTGCCCCGACAGCAGCACGCTCCCGGCCAGGCCCAGCGCGAACCCGGTGCACAGCAGCGAGCACAGCAGTTCCAGGTCGCTGTCCTCGATCCGCAGCACCGCTCCGGGATCCAGCCGGAGATCGGCCCAGGCCTCCACCCGGCCCTCCGCCGGGCGCAGCCCGCAGACGATGCGGTAGTCCCCCGGCCCCGCGCCGGCCAGCATGCCCCGCAGCGCCCGCGCCCCGCGCTCATAGGCCTCGCGCAGCGGCTCCTCGGGGAAGGCCCCGGTCACGGCGGCCTCCGCGGTCTCCGCCAGCATCCGCTCCAGCCGCCGCTGCACCAGCCCCCGCTCGCGGGCCCGCGCCAGCCGCGCCAGGAACTCCGGCAGCTCCTCGCCGCAGTGGCGGACCCACTCGGCGTCGGCGGCCGGGTCCGCGGTGTAGGCGGTGTGGCTCTGCGGGTCGGCGATGGACAGGCCCCAGCGGTCGCAGTACTCGACCAGGTCGCCCGGGTGGAAGGCGCGCCCCCTGATCACCCCTCCGGCCTCGCGCAGCGTGGCCAGCAGGGTGTCCATGTCCCGCAGGTAGTCGGAGAAGGCCGGGTACTCGGTGCCGCCGTCGCGGCGCAGTTCCTCGAAGTCCGCCTCGCAGGTGATCACGCCGAGCAGCGTGGGCGCGGGCACGGGCGCGGCCTGCGGCGCGCAGCGACGGGTGCGCGCCCAGGAGCGGCGGGAGCAGGGCGCGGGGCGCGCGGGACGGACCGTCGTACGGGTGCGGGCGTGGCGGGCCATGGGACATCTCCTCCGAGCGGTGGGACGCGGCCCGTGGGCCGCTGCTGTCGTCCTCCCCCGCCCCGGGCGCCCCATGCGCACCCTCTGTAACAGAACTGTCACCGATCGTGACCGCCGGTGACCGCAGGAAGGCCCGGCCTGTCCCCTGGAAACCGCGGGGACGGACCGGGCCTCGGCCGCTGCTCAGTCGCGCGTGGCGCGGAGCGAGGGCTTGAGTTCCTTCAGCCGGGCGAGCAGCCCGTTGACAAAGGCGGGCGACTCGTCGGTGGAGTACTCCTTGGCGATCTCCACCGCCTCGTCCAGGACGACCGCGTCGGGGACGCCGTCCTCCCAGATGAGTTCGTACGCACCGAGGCGCAGCACATTGCGGTCGACGATGGGCATCCGGTCGATCGTCCAGCCCACGGCGTAGGTCGCGAGCAGGTCGTCGATCCGGGCGGCGTGCTTGCTGTAGCCCTCCACCAGCTCCATCGTGTACTCGCTGACCTGCGGCGTGCCCTCATCGGGGGTCCGGGCGCGGCGCACCCAGTCGGCCAGGACCGACACCGGGGCGACACCCCGGTGGTCGGCCTCGAAGAGGATCTGGAAGGCGCGCGTGCGGGCCTTGTTGCGTGCGGTCGACACGGTTAGGAGTTCACCCGGCCGAGGTAGTCACCGGTACGGGTGTCGACCTTGATCTTCTCACCGGTGGTGATGAACAGCGGGACGCCGATCTCGTGACCGGTCTCCAGGCGGGCCGGCTTGGTGCCGCCGGTGGAGCGGTCGCCCTGGACGCCGGGCTCGGTGTACTCGATGACCAGCTCGACCGAGGTCGGCAGCTCGACGTACAGGGGCGAGCCCTCGTACATCGCGACGGTCGCCTCGAAGCCCTCGAGCAGGTAGTTGGCGTTGTCGCCGAGTACCGCCCGGGTGATGTGGATCTGGTCGTAGGTGTCCATGTCCATGAACACGAAGTCCTCGCCGTCCTTGAACGAGAACTGCATCGCGCGCTTGTCGACGCTGGCAGTCTCGACCTTGACGCCGGCGTTGAAGGTCTTGTCGACGACCTTGCCGGAGAGCACGTGCTTCAGCTTGGTGCGCACGAAGGCCGGGCCCTTGCCGGGCTTGACGTGC
>Ga0302314_10000725_pt1 | contig 61558 bp, 55 predicted proteins | sample III_Palsa_N2_3_FD_200533 | JGI IMG/M metagenome (GOLD analysis project Ga0302314, IMG submission 200533) | Peat permafrost microbial communities from Stordalen Mire near Abisko, Sweden - III_Palsa_N2_3 | ecosystem: Environmental > Terrestrial > Soil > Palsa > Peat permafrost | place: Sweden...
CGTCGAACGATCTCTACGACCAGGCCGTGGCGCTGGTGACGCGCGAGAAGAAGGCATCGACCAGCTTCGTCCAGCGCCATCTGCAGATCGGCTACAACCGCGCCGCCCGCATCATGGAACGCATGGAGCAGGAGGGCGTTGTCAGCCAGGCCAACCACGTCGGCAAACGCGAGGTCCTGGCCCCGCCGCCGCGCTAATATATCGCCCTTGCGCCGCCATAATCGCGCCGCCAAATCAGGGCTTGAGAGTAATCGGAGCGGTCGCACATCATGCCATTTGAGAGGCAGTTTTCCCGCCGCGCGCTGCTGTGCGGTGCTGCGGTCGTAGCGCTCGGCCTCGCCCTCGGCCCGCATCTCGCGTTCGCGGCGCCGCCGGTCCAGGCGCAATTGTCGGCGCAGGATACGGCCGACCTGAAGCGGATCGAGACCTATCTCGGCAATATCAAGACCATGCAGGCGCTGTTTCAGCAGACCAACCCGGACGGCTCGACCGCCGAGGGCGAGCTGTTCCTGTCGCGTCCGGGCAAGCTGCGCTTCGAATATCAGCCGCCGGTGCAGATGCTGATCGTGTCCGACGGCAATTACGTCGCGGTCAATGATCTGGAGCTGAAGAACGTCCAGTTCTTCCCGGTCGATTCGACCCCGGCCTGGTTCCTGCTGCGCGAGGCGATCAAGCTGTCGGGCGACGTCACCGTCACCCGGTTCGAGCGCGGCCCCAAGGTGCTGCGCGTCACCTGCGTCCAGACCAAGGATCCGAACGCCGGCGCCATCACGCTGGTGTTCCAGGACGACCCGCTGGTGTTGAAACAGTGGATCGTGCTCGATCCGCAGCATAGGCTGACCACGGTCGCTCTGGTCGATCCGCGCCAGGGCGTGGATCTGAAGCCCGAGATGTTCTATTTGCCGAATCGAGCCGACAATCACGGCTGACGAGAGATTTGACGCCGATGTCCCTGCCGCTCATCGCCATTCCCTGCTGCCGCCGCCAGCCCGACCAGCACGCGTTCCACCAAGTCGGCGAGAAATATATCCTGGCCGGATTGGAAGCATCCGGTTGCCTGCCGGTGCTGATCCCGGCCCTGGGCGACCGGTTGGACCTCAATGATCTGATCGGCCGGTTCGATGGGCTGTTGCTGACCGGCAGCCCGTCCAATGTCGAACCGCATCATTACGACGGGCCGGCGCCGCCGCCCGACAATCTCATCGACCCGGACCGGGATGCGACCACCCTGCCGCTGATCCGTGCGGCGATCGCCGCCGGCGTGCCGGTGCTGGGTATCTGCCGCGGCCATCAGGAGCTGAACGTGGCCCTGGGCGGCAGCCTGCACCAGCTGGTGCACGAGGTGCCGGGCCGGATGGATCATCGCTCCGACAAGACCGGCACGGCCGCGCACAAATATCGGCTGGTGCATCCGGTCACGCTCACGCCCGGCGGCCTGTTCCATCGGCTGGCCGGGACCGAGACGATCGAGGTCAACTCGCTGCACGGCCAGGGCATCGACGAGCCGGCAAAAAATTTAATCGTCGAAGCGCTGGCGCCCGACGGCCAAATCGAGGGCGTCCGGTTGGACGGCGCCGATTTTGTCGTCGGCGTGCAATGGCACCCGGAATGGCGTGTTTCGGAGAATGCCTTTTCGATCAGGCTGTTCGAGGCATTCGGCGCCGCCTGCGCCCGGCGCGTCGAGGCCCGTTTGGGCATGGGCCGTGCTGCCTAACACCTGAACCGCGCATCGGTTTCATGCAGGGCTCGGGTCCCGGGCATGCAACAAGCGCAGTTGTTGCGGCGCGGATACACCCCAAATGTTTTATTGAAGTGATCGAGGACCTCGACGTCCTGATCCCGATACGGTTCCCCTGCCAAATCGGGCTCCCCCAACGGCACTTCACCCCCCCGACGCCCGGTCATCCCCCCTGACCGGGCGTCACCCCTTTCTGGGCCCCTTTCCGCCGCTTGACGTCCTTACCGCCGTAGGTAACGATCCGCAGCTTCCAATTGCGAGGGGCGCGGCTATGAACGGCTTGTCGACGGCGCATTGGTTGATCTCCAGCAAAACGACCCTCAGCCGCACCGTCGCGGCAATACTCGTTTCCGGACGCATGCGGACCGCGCGCGATCTGTGCAGGCGGATTGTCGTTACCGCGCGCGATCTGGCGCAAGCCGGCCGTGTCGGCATGCTCCGGGTCCGGGCCGGTCTGGTGCAGGCTGCGATAGTCACGCGCCGGGCGCTCGTCCGCGCCGCCGCCCGCTCGCACGCCGCCAGCGCGCAGTTCGCCGCCGCCGTGGCCCTGCACCGCCACGGCACTTGGCTGGTGCTGTTCGCCCTGCTGTTCACCGGCTTGTGGCTGCTGGCCGGCTGGGCCGGCATGGCCAACGGGGTGCTGCGCGGTCTGCTGGTCGGCATCGCGACGCCCCTGCTGGTCAACGCGCTGTTTCCGCTCAAGCGGACCGTCCGATAAATTATTTGTATTTGCACATAATTCGCGCGATGCTGTTGCCACCTGATGGAAGTCCGCCTGCTCGAGCGGATGCCGGGGAGGAATGGATGCACGCTGCGGCGAAATCGACACCGGAACGGCAGGCCTTTTACGACCGTCTGGCGCCCAACAACCTGGCGCCGCTGTGGGAAGTGCTGGGTGCGCTGATCACGCGCGAGCCGCAGAGCCCGTGCGTTCCCGCCTTCTGGCGCTATGAGGATGTGCGGCCGCAGCTGATGGAAGCCGGCCGGCTGATCACCGCCAAGGAGGCCGAGCGCCGCGTGCTGATCCTGGAAAACCCGGGCATGCCCGGCAAATCCTCGATCACCCATACGCTCTATGCCGGCCTGCAGCTGATCCTGCCGGGCGAGGTCGCCCCCTCCCATCGCCATACCCAGTCGGCGCTGCGCTTCGTCATCGAAGGCAACGGCGCCTTCACCGCGGTCGACGGCGAGCGCACGGTAATGCGGCCCGGCGATTTCATCATCACGCCCAGCTGGACCTGGCACGACCATGGCAACGAGACGCAAGAGCCGATGGTCTGGCTCGACGGGCTCGATATCCCGCTGGTGGGCTTCCTCGACGCGAGCTTCGCCGAGCCCGGCAATGCCGAGCAGCAGATGGAGACCAAGCCGGTCGGCGACAGCCTGGCGCGCTATGGCATGGGGCTGATGCCGGTCGACTGGAAGCCCGAGAGCCCGACCTCGCCTGTGTTCAACTATCCCTATGAGCGCTCACGCGAGGCGCTCGAGACGCTGAAGCGCGCGGACAATTGGGACCCGTGCCACGGGCTGAAGCTGCGCTATGTCAATCCGGCCACCGGCGGCTCGCCGATGCCGACGATCCAGCCGTTCATGCAGCTGCTGCCCGCCAGCTTCAAGACCGAGAGTTACCGCTCGACCGACGCCACCATCTATGTCGCGGTCGAGGGCGCCGGCACCACGCGGATCGGCGAGATGGTCGTGCATTGGAAGCCGCGCGACGTGTTCGTGGTGCCGAGCTGGTGCCCGGTCCGCCATGAAGCCGGGCCCGAATCCGTGCTGTTCAGCTTCTCCGATCGGCCGGTCCAGCAGGCGCTGGGCCTGTGGCGTGAGGATCGCCCGGCCCGCGCGGCCTGACGCCACACCCCGCACCACCGATTGCCGCCCCAGGGCGGCGCGTGCTTTCATGCGCCGCCGTCGCCATTTCCGCACCCGATAAGAGGTATTCCATGGCCTATGCCGTTCCCGCCCCCGCCATCGTCACGGTTCCCGTGGTCGGCGGCGACCCGTTCCCGGTGCGCCGGATCTATTGCGTCGGCCGCAATTACGCCGCCCATGCCCGCGAGATGGGCACCGATCCCGATCGCGAACCGCCGTTCTTCTTCATGAAGCCGGCCGACAGCATCCTCGCCAACCATTCGACCATGGCCTATCCGCCCAAGACCAAGAACCTGCATCACGAGATCGAGCTGGTGGTCGCCATCGGCAAACAGGGCAAGGACATCCCGGTCGAGGAAGCGCTGGGTTACGTCTACGGCTATGCCGTGGGATTGGATATGACCCGCCGCGACCTGCAGAACGAGGCGAAGAACACCGGCCGCCCCTGGGAAATGGGCAAGGGCTTCGACCAGTCGGCCCCGATCGCGCCGATCCATAAGGCAAGCGACGTCGGCCATATCGACAAGGGTGCCATCTGGATCAAGGTCAACGGCACGACCAAGCAGACCGGCGATATTTCCGACCTGATCTGGTCGGTCGCCGAGAGCATCTCGTACCTGTCGGCCCTGATGGAGCTGTTCCCGGGCGACCTCATCTATTCCGGCACGCCGGAAGGTGTGGCCGCCGTCGTGCGCGGCGACAAGATGGTCGGCCATGTCGACGGGTTGACCGACGTGGAAATCACGGTCGGCTGAAAATCCTTCTCCACCCATTGGGGGGAGAAGGATTTAGGATGAGGTGGGAAGGTTCCGGACAAGCCCACCTCACCCCTGCCCTCGCCCCCCAACAGGCGGAAAGGGAGACTTGAGCAGCCTGACCGCCTCCGCCACCGGCTGTTGCCACTGCCCCGGTGCGGGCTGACGCAGCAGTTTTAACGTCGGATACCACGGGCTGTCGGTGCGCCCGGTCAGCCAGCGCCAGCAGGACGAAAACCGGTCCAGCACCCAGACCGGCCGCCCCAGGCCGCCGGCGAGGTGTGCGACCGCGGTATCGACCGTGATCAGCAGATCGAGCTGGCTCAAGAGCGCCGCCGTATCGGCAAAATCCCCGATCCAGGGTGTGGCATCGAGCGTCGCGGCACCCGCAGGCGGCGCCCAATCTTTCGCACCCGGCCCGATCTGCAGGCTGACGAAGCCGGCCGGCGCCGCGAAGATCGGCACCAGCTCGGTAAACCGCATGCTGCGCCGATGGTCGAGCCCACCGGTCGGCGAGCCGGCCCAGACCAGTCCGACCCAGGGCCGCGGCCAGCCGGACAGCCGCTGGGCCCAGGCGGCCGATGCCGCCGGATCGGCCGCGAGATACGGCGTCGCCGCCGGAATCGAGCCGAGGTCGGTGCCGAAGATCAGCGGCAGGCTCATCAGCGGCACCTGGAAATCGAGCGGTCCCGTCGCATCCCCCTCGCCGACCACCGCATGGACACCCGGCACCGCCGCCGTGAGACGCGCGAGCGGCGCCGGCACGCGTACCAATACTTCGGCCCCTCGGTCCGCCAACAGCGGCGCATAGCGCAGCATCTGCAGCGTGTCGCCGAAACCCTGCTCGTGGAACAGCAGCACGCGCTTGCCGGCGAGCCCTGTGAGGCCGTCGAGGCGCGGCACCGTCGCCTCGGCCGGGTCCACCGCCCGGCGCCGATGCTCGAACAGCGGCCAGCCCTCGGCCAGGCGGCCGGCGCGCAGCAGCGCCATCGACCGGTTGCGCCCGATCTCCGCATCGTTCGGTGCCAGCGCGTGCGCGGTCTCGTAGGCCAGGATCGCGTCGTCGAGCGCGCCGGCGAAATCCAGGAGATTGCCGATGTTGGCGACGATCCGGGCATTGCGCGGCGCCAGCGCATGGGCCTGGCGAAACAGTGCCAGTGCGTCGCCGAACCGGTCGAGTTCGACCAAGGCGCTGCCGAGATTGCTCATGATATCGAAGCGGCCGGGCGCCAGGCCGAGGGCCGTCGTCAAGGCGGCCGCGGCCTCGTCGAACCGCCGCAAGCCGCCAAGCGCCAGACCGGCGAGATTGAACGCCTCGGCATCGGCCGGCGCGCCCAGCAGCCGCAGCGCCGCGTCGAACTTTCCTTCGGCGAGCGCCTGGCGGATGGCATCGGGGTTTGCTGGCTCTGACATGGTCGATCCGGGTGGCGCCTGGAAGCTTTCGCTTCTAGCATGCGCCATCGCCGCCCAACCCACGGAAATCCTCCCCTCATGAAAATCGCTACCTGGAACATCAATTCCGTTCGCCTGCGCCTGGGCAATGTCGAGCGGTTCCTGGCCACGTCCGACACCGACGTGCTGTGCCTGCAGGAGACCAAGACGGTCGACGATACCTTCCCGGCGGCGGCGCTGAAGGCGGCCGGCTATACCCACCAGATGATCCATGGCCAGAAGAGCTACAACGGCGTCGCCATCGTCTCGCGCATTCCCTTTGTCGCGACCGGCGAGGTCGCGGGCAAACACAGCTGGTGCGGCAAGGAGGATTGCCGGCACATCTGGGCGCGGCTGGGTGACGGCACCGAGGTGCATAATTTCTACATCCCGGCCGGCGGCGACATTCCCGACCCGGCGCTGAACGACAAGTTCGCCCACAAGCTGCAGTTCCTGGACGAGGTCACGACCTGGCTGGCCGAGCACACCGATCGCAGGAAGACCATCCTGGTCGGCGACCTGAACATCGCGCCGCTGGAGCATGACGTCTGGTCGCACAAGGCGCTGCTGGACGTGGTCAGCCACACGCCGATCGAGGTCGAGAAGCTGAATAAAATGCAGGCGGCCGGCGGCTTCGTCGATTCGGTCCGGCATTTCACGCCCGCGACCGAGAAGCTGTATTCCTGGTGGAGCTACCGCGCCAAGGATTGGGATTTGGCCGACAAGGGCCGGCGGCTCGACCATGTCTGGGTAACACCCGACCTGATGCCGGGTGTCGCCAAGGCCGAGATCCATCGCGACGTGCGCGGTTGGGTCCAGCCGTCCGACCATGCGCCGGTCACGGTCACGATCGGGTCATGAGCCGGCCGATCGACCTGGTCATCTTCGATTGCGACGGCGTGCTGATCCGGACGGAGCAACATTGCTGGGCGGCCGATGCCGAGGCCTTCACTGCCGCCGGCATTCCGCTGACCGAGGAAGATGTGGCGCTGCGCTTCACCGGCATCGCGTTCAAGGACATGTACCGCACGCTGGAACTCGAGCATGGCGTGACCCTGCCGCCGGATTTCCATGACGGCATCGCCGAGACCATCCTGGCGGCCTGCGTCGCGGCCGGGCCGGATCTGGCCGTGCCCCATGTCCGGGACGCGGTCGCCGCCATTCCGCAGCGGAAATGCGTCGCCTCGTCATCCAACCCGGACTGGCTCCAACGCTACATCAGCCAGATCGGACTGTGGTCGAGCTTCGCGCCCAACGTGTTCAGCGCGGTCGAGGTCGCCCATGGCAAGCCGGCACCGGATCTGTTCCTGCATGCGGCGCGGAAGATGGGCGTCGATCCGGCCCGCTGCATCGTGATCGAGGATAGCGTGCCGGGCGTGACCGCCGCCGCCGCCGCCGGCATGCGTGTGCTGGGTTTCACGGCGACCGCCTGGGACCCGGCGACCCACGGGCCGCGCCTGATGGCGGCCGGGGCCACCACAACGTTCGATGATATGCGCGATCTGCCCCGCTTGATCCGGGAGGCCGCTATTTCTTGAGGTCGGTGTTGCCGGCGGCATGCATGGACACGACCTTGCCGGCGGCATCGAGATCGAAGGTCAGCTTTTCGCCGACCAGCGCGCCGGCGGTGAATTTGAAGACGTTGCCGCCGACGGCGTCGAGCGGAATACGCGTGCGCGGCGGGTCGCTGAAGCCGGCGTCCTGCCAGTTCAGCCGGCCGTCGACCAGCACGATCTCGGAATCGCGGCCCTCGTTGGTGTAGCGGCCGACGAATTTCGCCCAGGCCGGATCCGCGACCGGCACGGCGCGGCCGAGCGCCACGGCGGCCGTGACCGGATTGACGAGCGCGGTGAAGGCCTGATCGACGAAACGGGTCGGGCCGTTCTCGTCGGCATTGATCAGCACGATCACCGCGAGCTTGCTGACCGGATCGATATCGAGCCGCCCGGCATAGCCGGCGCCGCGACCGGCATGGCCGATCCGGCTCTGGTTGCCGACGCGGCGGGTCTCGAAGCCCAGACCCTGGCCGCCGGACCAGTCCGGCAGGATCGCCTGGACCCGCAGCATCTCGCGCCGGCTCTGGGCCGACAAGACTTCGGACTCCGCGTCCGACAGAAAGAAGGCAGCGAAGCGCCCGAGGTCGGCCGCGGTCGAGATCACGCCCGCGGCGCCATACATGCCACCCATATGCATGAAGGCGCGCGGCTGACGCGTGCCGTCCGGCTGGCGATAGCCATAGCCGACGGCGATGTTGGTGCCCTTCAGATCCTCCGGCGGATTGACCAGCGTATGGGTCATGCCGAGCGGCTGGGCGATATGGCGAATGACATAATCCTCGAACCGCTCGTCCGAGACCGCCTTCACCAGCTGGCCCAGGATGGCATAGCCGAGGTTGGAATATTTCCACAGGGTCTCGGGCGGGATCGCCGGTTCCTGCTTGTCGAGATCGGCCATCAGCTGATCGCGCGTCGGCATGATCCGTTCCTGCCATGAGGCCTCGAGCGGCTCCCGCGGCAAGCCGCCCAGCTGCAGCAGCAGCTCGCGGATCGTCACGGTCGGATGCGGCACGCCGGCCAGGCGAAAGCCGGTCAGGTGCTTCTGCACCGGATCGTCGAGGTCGAGCAGGCCCGCGTCGCGCAGCTGCATGATCGCGACCGCGGTGAACAGCTTGGTGATGGACGCGACGCGGAACTGAGTGTCCGCGGTCACCGGCACGCCGCCTGCGACATCGGCCTGGCCGTAGGAATGGACCCAGAGCGGCGCCTGATCATGGATGACCGCGACCGCCATGCCCGGAAAGCCCCGCTTCGCCACCTCGCCGGCGAGCGTCTGGTCCAGCGCCTGGAGGGCTGCCTGCACCTTGGGATCGCCGGCCACCGGATCGGCGGCCGAAGCCGGGCCCGACATCAGGGCCGAGACGACGAACGCCAGCACCAGTCGCTTCATGAGGTCAGCCTTCGGCCGATTGGGCTTTGGCGATTTCGGCTTCGGCCAGCTGGGCCTCGGCCAAAACCTTGCGCAGCTGGGCAGTGGTATTTTCCAGGCGCTGGGCGATCACGCGCATGATGGTGAGCGACATCTTCGGGAAATCGGTCATCAGGCGCAGGAACAGGTCCTTGGAGATGCGCAGCGTCGTCACCCGCGAGCGGGCGCGGATGGAGGCGGTACGCGGCACGTCGCACAGGATCGCGATCTCGCCGACGAATTCGTTGCGGCCGACCCGGGCGACGGCGCGCGCGCCACCCGGCCCGTCGATCAGCACGTCGGCGTCGCCATCCATGATGATATAGGCGGCATCGCCCATGTCGCCCTGATGGAACACATATTCCTCCGGGTCGAAGATCACCCGCTCGCTGGTGAAGGCGATCAGTTTCAGCTTCGCCGGTTCGATATCGGCGAACAGCGGGACCCGGCGCAGCAGTTCGACCTCTTCCTGCAGGCTCATGCTTCCACCTCAATCAGCTGCGTCATCGAAGATGCGGGATGGTCGAGTTCGGCGAAGCTGCCCTGTTCGATCACTCGGCCCTGTTCCATCACGACGACATGGTCGAAATGCCGGGCGAAGCGCGCCCGCTGCAGGACGATGATGAGCGCCATGTCTTTACAATGTTCGCGCAACGCCGTGAGGATCTGCATCTGGGCGGCCGGGTCGAGCGCCGCGATGGCTTCGTTCAGGATCAGAAGGTCCGGCCGCTTGATGATCGCGCGCGCGATCGCCAGCTTCTGCCGCTGGGTCACGGTCAGGCGCGAGCCGGCGCTGCCGATCTGGTAGTCGAGCCCGACCTCGCTCACCACCGGGCACAGGCCCATGCGGTCGAGCACCTGGGTCACCAGTTCCTGCACCCTGGTCGAGCCATGAGCAGCATCGAAGGCGATCGAGCCGAACAACACGTTTTCGAGGATCGAGGACGCCTCGTTATAGCGCTCGGGATCGAAGAATTCGATCTTGGACTGGAGCGCCGGCGGCAGGTCGGCGCGGAACACCGCGCGCGCCTCGACGATGCGCTGGCGCAGGCTGTCGTCGATCAGGCCCAGGCGATGGCGGGTTTCGACCAGGCGGAACGGCAGCGAGATCAGCCGGCTGCGGTCGCCGGCCTTCAGCTTGTCGATGCCGCCCGCGGCGCGGCCCAGGATCAGCCGGTAGTCCGGCAGCTCGTCATGGGCGATGAAGCTGAACTGGTCGAAGAATTCATGGCCCGGTTCCAGGTCGGCGAACAGCTCGAGCATGGTCTCGGCGACCTTGATGCCGGTGGCGATCAGATCGTTGGTCAGGCCGACCTTGTCCAGCACCTGCAGCACATAGGGATTGGACGCGAGCCGCGCCGGCGCGAAGGTCTCGTCGACCGGCGTGCCGAACAGCAGATTGTCGCTGAACGACAGGTTGGTGTTGTAGCGGTCGGCCTCGAACCGTTCGACCAGCTGGGCCATGCCGGCCTCGATCAGCTGTTCGGCCAAGGCCTTGCGCGCTTTGACCATGCCCGCCGCCGCCTCGGGCCGATGCTTGGCATCGAGCCGGCCGCGCAGGCCCAGATGATAGACATCGTCCTCCATGCCGACGAGCTCGACCATCTCCAGCAGACGCCGGTTGAGCGCCGGCGAATCCTCGATCGCGGCCTGGGCATAGTCGATCCAGTCGGCCTGGATGTCGAAATCGCTGTTGCCGGCCCGGCGCGCCTCGACCAACGATTTGTGCCGACGTTTCGCCATGGCCGCGTCGTAGCCGGGCTCGACCACCGGCCGATGCTTCAGGCCGAACAGCAGATTTTCCCGGATGCTGGACGAGAACAGGCCGGCGGCGGCGGCGACATAGGCGATGCGGCGGCCGGTGACCGCATAGGGCATCTGGTTCAGGTCCTGGCCGCCGATCAGCACGCGACCGGCCGTCGGCACCAGCAGCCGGGCCAGCAGCATGGCGAATTCGCCCTTGCCCGACGAGCCGCTGCCGACCAGCGCGATATGGGGGCCGAACGGCAGCTCGACCGAGAGGTTGTTCAGGATATTGGCGCGATCGTCCTCGCTATAGGTCAGCTTGCTGATCGTGATCTCGCCGCCCAGATGCGGCACCGCCTCGGGCTCCATCAGCTGCAGGGAGCGGTCGATCAGGCCGGGCGGCTGGAACTGCTCGACCACCTGTTCGTACTTGATCCGGCAATCTTCCTTGGTCTGGTAGAAATCCAGCAGCTCTTTCCAGGGTGCCGCCAGGTCCTTGTAGGCCGACAGCACGGCCACGAGCGAGCCGAACGACAGCTGCCCGCGGATCACCAGATAGCCGCCGATCGAATAGAAAAAGAACGGCGTCAGCTGGTTGATCATGTTGTTGAGGAATTTGACGAAGAACTTGCGCTGATAGATCTCGAAGCGGATCTCGTAGATCCGGCCGAGGCGCTCGGAGAAATCCGCCAGCTGCAGGCGGGCCGAATCATTGGCATGAATTTCCTGGATGCCATGGACCGATTCGCCAACCCGATCGGCCAGCGTGCGGATGGTGCGCACGCGCTGTTTTCCCAGCTGGTTGACCTTGCGCTGCAGCTTCGGGATCACATAACCCTGGAGAGGGTAGAGCGCCACCGCGGCCGCACCCAGCACCGGGTCCTGGACGAACAGGAAGAAGATCGCCGTCAGCAACGTGCCGCCCTGCTGGGCCGGCAGCGCGAAGGCATCGCCGATGAAGCCGCCGAGCGGCTCGACCTCGGACGTGATCATCGGGATGAGTTCACCCGGCGACGTGCGGCGGAACTGCAACAGGGGAAAGCGCAGGATGCGATGATAGAGCTCGAACCTGAGACGCCGCAGCATGCGCTCGCCCAGCCGGCCCTTCAGCACGTTGATCCAATACTTGAATCCGCCGTTGACGAAGACCATCACCAGGAACGCCGCGCACAGCAGCGACAGGTATCCGGTCTGGGTGACGTGGTAGCCCTGGACGGTCTCGCGCAGGCCCTTGCCGTTGATCGCATTGACGATGGTCTTGGGCAGATCGAGCGAAAGATAGTAGAACGGCAGCGAGATAGCCGTCAGTCCTACAACGAAAAGCTGGTCTTTAAGGCTGTGCCGTAGGATGAATCCATAGACGGACTTTTCCATAGGCAACGAGGCGGGACCCGGCCCGACCGTCGCCGATGCCGCGGTCTCTACGAGACGCGGTTCGGAAACTTGTTCGATCGTGGCGGGCTGGTCCGTCATGAAATGCTGGTATCCGGGCGCCCTGAGCTATGCGATGGTCGCTCGCCCGCCGATGCTGTTCCGACGGTCAAGATGTTGTCTCCACGCCCACATAAGCGCGTCCTGATATATAGCCACGACAGCATGGGCCTTGGCCATCTGAGGCGCTGCAGGACGATCGCGCATGCGCTGGTTGATGCCGATCCGCGTCTTTCTGTCCTGATCCTATCGGGTTCGCCGATCATTGGAAGCTTCGATTTCCGCACGCGGGTGGATTTCGTGCGCGTTCCGGGCGTCATCAAACTGCGAAACGGCGCCTATACCTCGCTCAACCTGCCGTTTGCGATCGAAGAGACGCTGGAAATGCGCGCCTCCATTATGCGCCATACCGCGTCGATCTTCGATCCCGATCTGTTCATCGTCGACAAGGAGCCGCTGGGTTTGCGCGGCGAAGTGCGCCCGACGCTGGAGCTGATGCGCGACCGCGGCGTGCCCTCGGTGCTGGGCCTGCGCGACATCATGGACGAGCCCGGACAGCTGGAAGAGGAGTGGGAGCGCAAGCTGGTCATGCCGGCGCTCGAAGATCTCTACGAACAGATCTGGGTCTATGGCCTGCCCGAAATCTGCGACCCGCTCGAAGGTTTGCCGGTGCCGGCCTCGGTGCGCGACAAGATGCGCTACACCGGCTATCTGAAGCGCAGCGCGCCGACGCTCGCCACCGCCGGCGTCGCGGCGCCGTTCGACGAGCCCTATCTGCTGGTGACGCCCGGCGGCGGCGGCGATGGCGAGACCATGATCGACTGGGTCATCTCGGCCTACGAGACGACGGACGACCTGCCCTGGCCGGCACTGCTGGTGTTCGGGCCGTTCATGTCGACCGAGCGCCAAGCCGCCTTCTCCGCCCGGGTCGCGGCCAACCCACGCCTGCAGGCGATCACGTTCGACGCCAAGCTGGAGCGGCTGGTGCAGGGTGCGGCCGGCGTCGTCGCGATGGGCGGCTACAACACGTTCTGCGAAATCCTGTCCTTCGACAAAAAGGCGCTGATCGTGCCCCGGACCGTGCCGCGGATGGAGCAGTTCCTGCGGGCCGAACGGGCGCAGCAGCTGGGCCTGGCCCGCATGCTGGAGAATGACGACATCCGCAGCCCCCATGCGATGATCGAGGCGCTGAGGCGGCTGCCCGGCCAGCCGGTGCCGTCGGCCCGCCATGTCGATGGGCTGCTGGACGGGCTCGACCAGGTCAACAATCTGGCGCTGGGCCTGATCGACCGGCCGACCGTGATCCATCCGAGCCAGCCGGTGCGCCGGCATATCCGCCCGTCCGCATGAGACGGATCGCGGTCGTCGTCAAAGGCTATCCCCGCCTCAGCGAGACCTTCATCGCCCAGGAGATCCGCGCGCTCGAACAGGCCGGCCTGAGCTTGGACCTGTTCTCGCTCCGGCGGCCGACCGACAAGACGACCCACCCGATCCATCGCGAGATCGCGGCACCGGTCCATTACCTGCCCGAGTATCTGCATGACGCCCCCTTGCGCGTGCTCCGCGCCTGGCGCCGCGTCCGCCGCTGGCCCGCCTATGCCGAGACGCGGCGTCTCTTCTGGCGTGACCTGCGCCGCGATCCGACGCGCAACCGGTTGCGCCGCTGGGGCCAGGCGCTGGTGCTGGCGGCGGAGCTGCCGGCCGGGATCGAGACGCTCTACGCCCATTTCCTGCATACGCCGGCCTCGGTCGCACGCTATGCGGCCCGGCTTACGGGCCTGCCCTGGGCGGTCTCGGCCCATGCCAAGGACATCTGGACCTCGCCCGCCTGGGAAAAGCGCGAGAAGCTGGCCGATTGCGCCTGGGCCGTGACCTGCACCCAGGTCGGCCGCGATCATCTGGCGGAGCTCAGCCCGCCGGGCAAGCCGGTCCTGCTGGGCTACCACGGCCTGGATTTCCGCCGCTTTCCGGCGGTGACGGCAGAGGCCGACACCCGTGACGGCCGCGATCCGGCCCGGCCGGTGCGGCTGCTCTCGGTCGGCCGCGCGGTCGCGAAGAAGGGCTATCCCGATCTGCTCGACGCGCTCGCCCGGCTGCCGGCCGACCGGCACTGGCGCTTCGTCCATATCGGCGGCGGCGCGGATGCAGCGGCGCTGAAGGCGCGCGCGGCAGCGCTGGGCCTGGCCGACCGGATCGAATGGCAGGGCGCCGCCGCCCAAGAGGCGGTACTGGCCGCCTATCGGTCCGCCGACCTGTTCGTGCTGGCGAGCCGGATCGCCGAGGACGGCGATCGCGACGGGCTGCCCAACGTACTGATGGAGGCGCAGAGCCAGCGGCTGGCCTGCCTGGCGACCCGGGTCGCGGCCATCCCGGAATTGATCGAGCCGGAGCGCACCGGGCTGCTGGTCGAGCCGGGCGACGTCGATGCGTTGGCGGCGGCGCTCGAGCGCCTGATGGCGATGCCCGACCTGCGCGCGCGCCTCGCCGCCGCGGGCGCCGCCCGGGTGCGCGAACGTTTCGGATTCCAGGCGACGATCGATCGGCTGGCGGAGCTGCTGGGCGCGGTCATGACGGACGAGACAGCATGCGTATCGGCTTCTACGCGCCGCTGAAACCGCCCCATCACCCGACGCCATCCGGCGATCGGCTGATGGCGCGGCTGCTGATCGACGCGCTCGCCCAGGGCGGCCATCAGATCCGGATCATGAGCCGGTTCCGCAGCCGTGACGGCAACGGCGATCCCGCGCGGCAGGCCCGGCTCGCCGCTCTTGGCCGCCGGCTGGCCGACCGGATCGCGCCCGAGCCGGCGCCGGACCTGTGGTTCACCTATCACCTGTATCACAAGGCACCGGACCTGATCGGTCCGGCCGTGGCCGACCGGCTGGGCATTCCCTATGTGGTGGCCGAGGCCTCCTTCGCCCCCAAACAGGCGAACGGTCCCTGGGCCGCCGGCCATGCCGCGGTCGCGTCGGCCCTCGCCCGGGCCGATGCGGTCATCGGCCTCAATCCCGCCGATGCCGAATGCGTGCGGCCGCTGTTGACCGACCCGGCGCGCTATCACGGCCTGCCGCCATTCCTCGACACCGGACGGTTCGAAGCCGCCCGGCAGCGACGGGATGCGACCCGCCGCGCACTCGCCCAGGCCCGGGACCTCGACCCGGACCAGCCTTGGCTGATCGTGGTCGCCATGATGCGCCCGGGCGACAAGCTCGCCTCATATCACCTGCTGGGCCAGGCGTTGAACCGGCTGCAGGACCGGCCCTGGCGGCTGCTGGTGATCGGCGACGGCCGGGCCCGCGACGCCGTCGCCATGGCATTGGCGCCGCTCGGCCGGCGCGTGGTCTGGCTGGGGGCCCAGGATCGGATTCCGGATCTGGTCGCCGCCGCCGACCTGTTGGTCTGGCCGGCGGTGCGCGAGGCCTGGGGCATGGCGCTGTTGGAAGCGGAAGCTGCTGGCGTGCCCGTGGTCGCCGGCCGGGTCGGCGGCGTGCCGTCGATCGTGGTCGATGGCGAGACCGGATTGCTGACGCCCGATGGCGATGCGGCCGCACTGGCCGACGCGGTCGCGGCACTGCTCGACGATCCGGACCGGCGCCGGGCCATGGGTGCCGCCGCGATCGATTATGTTGCCCGCCGCCACGGTCTGATCGCTGCGGCCGGGCGGCTCGACGCCATTCTGCGAGGCCTGGCATGACCCCCTTTGCCGTACTGCGCCACGCGCCGACCGCCTGGAACGAAAGCGGGCGGCTGCAAGGCCGGTCGGATCCGTCGCTGAGCCAGCGTGGTCGCGCCGCCGCCAATCACTGGTCCCTGCCCGAGGCGGTCGCGGGTTTCCGCTGGGTCGCAAGCCCGCTCAACCGCGCGCTCGAAACCGCGGAATGCCTGTCGATCGAGCCGACCGTCGAGCCGGCCCTGATCGAGATGGGTTGGGGGGATTGGGAGGGCCATACCCTGGCCGAGCTGCGCGCGGCCGATCCGGTCGGCATGAGCGCGCTCGAGGCCCGCGGGCTGGATTTCACCCCGCCCGGCGGCGAAAGCCCGCGCCTGGTCCAGGCCCGGCTGCGGCCCCTGCTGGTCCGGCTGGCCGGCGAGGGCGTGCCGACCGGTGCCGTGACCCACAAGGGCGTGCTGCGCGCCCTGCTGGCGCTCGCGACCGGCTGGGACATGGTGGGAGATCCGCCGGTCAAGCTGCGTCCGGCGATGCTGCATCTGTTCGAGTTGGCATCCGACGGCACGCCCCGCCTGGTCCAGGCCAATGTCGCGCTCGGCCGATGACGCGCGTGCTGATCCATGTCCAGCATCTGCTGGGCACCGGCCATCTGCAGCGGGCGGCCCTCGTCGCCCGCGCGCTGATCGCCGAGGGCGCCGCCGTGACGCTGGTCACCGGCGGCATGCCGCTGCCGGGCTTTCGCCTGGACGGCGGCCGGATCGTGCAGCTGCCGCCGCTGAAGGCGACCGACGCCAGCTTCCGCAGCCTGGTCGGGCCTGAGGACCGGCCGCTCGACGACGCGATGCGGGCCGAACGCCGCCGGCTGGTGCTGGAGGCCTTCGCCGAGAGCCGTGCCGACCTGGTCATGACCGAGACCTATCCGTTCGGGCGCCGCAGCTTGCGCTTCGAGCTGGAACCGTTGATCGACGCGATCCGGGCGGCCCGGCCGCGGCCGATCCTGGTCGCTTCGATCCGCGACATCCTGGTGGCGAAGCCGGACCCGGCCAAGCGACAGGCGATGGTCGATCGCTTCCACGGCGATTACGACCGGCTGCTGGTCCATGCCGACCCGCGGCTGATCCGGCTGGAGGGCAGCCTGCCCGAGGCGGACCAGCTGAGCCGACACATCGCCTATACCGGCTTCGTGGCGCCGATCCTGGCGACGGCGACCGCCGACACCCCCCGGGGCGAGGTCGTGGTCTCGGCCGGCGGCGGTGTCGTCGGCGCCGCCCTGCTGCGGACGGCGCTCGCGGCCCGGCCGCTGACGCGCTACGCCCGCACGCCCTGGCGGCTGATCACCGGCCGCAATCTGCCCGAAGCCGATTTCAAGGATCTGGTGGCCGGCACCGACAACGGCATCGTCATCGAGCGGTTTCGCGCCGATCTGCCGGCGCTGTTTACCGGCGCCGCCCTCTCGATCAGCCAGGCCGGCTACAACACCGCGATCGAGTTGCTGCAGGCGCGCGTGCCGATGGTGCTGGTGCCGTTCGCCGAGGCCGCGGAATCCGAGCAGACACTGCGCGCCCGCCTGCTGACCGAGGCCGGCGTCGCTCAGATGGTCGAAGCGGACGCGCTCGACCCCGTCCGCCTGGCCCGGGCGATCGACCGGGCGCAGATCCCGCCGCCGCTGGCGGTCGATCTGGACGGCGCGCGAAAATCGGCCCGCATGATCCTGCAAATGGTCGCCGATCCATGCTAGAGAGGAAACCGAAACGCCAGCTTCCGTAGAAGGTTGTCCGCCCTTGAGCCTGTCAGCCCGCACCGTCGCGCCGTCCGTCCCGACGTCGATCTGGGCGCCGCTCGAAGCGGAACTGGACGCCTGGGGCGATGCCGGACGGGTCGCCCGCTTCTGGTGGCGCGACGATGATGCGGCGACGGTGACGCGGCCGCTCGACCGGCTGCTGGATCTCGCGGGCGACACGCCGCTGGCGCTGGCGGTCATCCCGGAAGCAGCGACGGACGCCCTTGCCGACCGGCTGCGGACCGCGGACACTGTCACCGTGTTGCAGCATGGTATCGCCCATATCAATCACGCACCGGCCTCGGCCAAGAAGGCCGAGCTGGGCGCCGATCGGCCGGCCGCCGCGCTCGCGGTCGCCCTCGATGCCGGCCGCCGCAAGCTGGAGGCGCTGTTCGGCCGTCGGTTCCGGCCGATCCTGGTGCCGCCCTGGAACCGCATCGCCGACGGGCTGGTGACCTTGTTGCCCCAGGTGGGCTTCATCGGCCTGTCGACCGCCGGTCTGCGCCGCCAGGCCGAAGCGACCCCGGCGCTGCGTCAGATCAACAGCCATCTCGACCCGATCGATTGGCACGGCACCCGGCGCTGCCGGCCGGCCCCGGAGCTGATCGCGGAGACGACCCGGCATCTGGCGGCACGGCGCCTCGCGGCTTCGGACGAGCCGGTCGGGCTCTTGACCCACCATCTGGTCGACGATCGCGCGACCGAGCGGTTCGCCGCCGATTTCGCCGGTCTCGTCCGGTCCCATGGCGCCGCGCGCTGGGTCGCGGTCGCGGAGCTGTGGCCGGCATGAGCGAACATCGCTACCCCGCCCGCAGTCTCATGGAAGACTATGCTCGCGGCGCCGCCGGCCTCGCCTTCCTGGCGGTGGCATTGGTGCCGATGCATTGGGTGCTGCATCTGATCTTCGGCTTGGTGGCGCTGATGCTGCTGAGCTTCGGCGTCCGCACCCTGTTGCGCGGGAAAAGCCGGGTCGTGCTGGACGAGGCCGGCATCGCCGTGATCGGGCCGATCAGCAAGCGCGTGGCCTGGAATTCGCTGGAGGCGCTGAAGCTGCGCTATTTCTCGACCCGGCGCGACCGCAAGCGCGGCTGGATGGAACTGACGCTGCGCGGCGCCGACGCCAAACTGGCGATCGAAAGCCAGATCGAGGGGTTCGAGGAGATCGTCCGCGCCGCCGCCAAGGCTGCTGCCGCCCGCGGCCTCAGTGTCGACCCCTCGACCGAGGGCAACCTCGTCGCCCTCGACATGCCCGTGCCGGGCGGGGTTGCCGCCTGATGGCCGACCTGCTGCAGATCCGCGACCTCAAGGTCAGTTTCGCCACACCGGCCGGCCCGTTCGAGGCAGTGCGCGGCGTCTCGTTCCGCGTGCCCCATGGCGGCACCGTGGCGCTGGTCGGCGAGAGCGGTTCGGGCAAGTCGGTCGTCAGCCAGGCGATCATGGGCATCCTGCCGCCGGTCGGACGCATCACCGGCGGCGAGATCCTGTTCACCGATCCGGATGCGCCGGGCGTGGTCGATATCGCGACGCTCGACCGCAACGGCCCCGCGATGCGTGCGATCCGCGGCGACGGCATCTCGATCATCTTTCAGGAGCCGATGACCTCGCTATCGCCGCTGCACACGGTCGGGGACCAGATTTCCGAGGCGCTGCTGCTGCATCGGCAGACGACCAAGCCGGCGGCGCTGGACCTGACCGCGGAGATGCTGCGGCTGGTGGGTTTCAAGAATCCGAAGAAGGCGCTGGCGACATATCCGTTCGAGCTGTCGGGCGGGCTGCGCCAGCGCGCGATGATCGCCATGGCGCTGGTCTGCCGTCCGGCGCTGCTGATCGCCGACGAGCCGACCACGGCGCTGGACGTGACGATCCAGGCCCAGATCTTGAAGCTGATCCAGGATCTGCAGGCCGAGCTGGGCATGGCGCTCTTGATCATCACCCATGATCTGGGCGTCGTCGCCAACGTCGCCGAAGAGGTCGTGGTGATGTACCGCGGCAAGGTCGTCGAGCAGGGCACGGCCGAGGATCTGTTCACCAATCCGCGCCATCCGTATCTGAAGGCGCTCTTGGCCGCCGTGCCGCGCTTCGACATGGGGCCGGAGGACCGGTTGGTGCCGATCCGCGAGATTCCGCCGATCTCGGAGACGAAATTCCTGGCGCCGCGCGCCGTCGCCCACCAGGCCGGCGCCCTGCCGCTCCTGACCATCGAGCGGCTGACCAAGAGCTATGCCACCCGCAAGGGCGGCGACCCGGTCAAGGCGGTCGACGGCATCAGCCTCGAGGTCCAGGCCGGCGAATGCCTGGGCCTGGTCGGCGAAAGCGGCTGCGGCAAGACCACGCTCTCGAAGATGCTGCTGCGCGCGATCACCCCGGATGCCGGCGCCGTCCGCTTCCGCGACGGCAATACCGAGATCGACGTGCTGGCGCTCGAGGGCAAGGACCTGACCAAGTTCCGCCGGCGGGTACAATATGTGTTTCAGGACCCATTCAGCGCCTTGAACCCACGCATGAACGTGTTCGACATCCTGGCCGAACCGCTGCTGGTCCATGGCATCGGCGATGCCGCCGAGCGGCGCGCCCGGGTCGAAGAGCTGGTGCAGTTGGTCGGGCTCGACCGCAACCAACTGAAGCGCTATCCGCACAGTTTCTCCGGCGGCCAGCGCCAGCGCATCGGCATCGCCCGTGCGCTCGCCCTCAATCCCGACCTGTTGATCTGCGACGAGCCGGTTTCGGCGCTCGACGTGTCGATCCAGGCGCAGGTGCTGAATCTGCTGAAGGATCTGCAGCAGCGCCTGGGCCTGACCTACCTGTTCGTGTCGCATAATCTGGCCGTGGTCGATTATGTCGCCGACCGGATCGCGGTCATGTGCGCCGGCCGCATCGTCGAGCTGGCGCCGCGCCGGGCCCTGTTCCGCGACCCGCGCCACCCCTACACCAAGGCGCTGCTGGCGGCGGTGCCGACGCCGGATCTGAACCATAAGCTGGATTTCGATCAGCTGATGGGCGGCAAGGCGTCGAACCCGGCCGCCTGGGCCCTGCCCTATACCCGCGACGAAACCCACAACCCGGCGCCGATCGATCTGGGCGGCGGCCATTGGGTCGAGGCGCTCGAAACCGTCGAGGCCATGTCATGAGGCGTCTGCTGGCGATCCTGCTGATGCTGCTCGCCGCCGGCCAGGCGCGGGCGCTCAGCTATGTCGAGACGCCGTCGCTGGCGGCCGATGTCGCGGCCGGCAAGCTGCCGCCGGTCGCCGAGCGCGTGCCGTCGGATCCGGCCGTCGAGACCGGCCGGCCGGGCCAGCCGGGCGGCGAGCTCCGGGTGCTGATCGGCAGCCCGCGCGATACGCGGCTGCTCGCCATCATCGGCTATGCGCGCCTCATGGCCTATACACCCAACTACGACCTGGTGCCGGACATGCTGGCCAGCGTCGACCAGCAGGATCAGCGCGTCTACACGCTGCATCTTCGGCCCGGCCATCGCTGGTCCGACGGCGCGCCCTTCACGTCCGAGGATTTCCGCTATTGGTGGGAGGATGTCGCCAACAACCAGATGCTGTCGCCGACCGGCCCGCCGGTAGCGCTGATCCGCGAGGGCGAGAAGCCCAAGGTCGAGATCCTGGATCCGCTGACCGTGCGCTATTCCTGGTCGGAGCCGATGCCGACGTTTCTGCAGATGCTGGCGAGCCCGACCCCGATCACGATCTATCGGCCGGCGCATTATCTGAAGCAGTTCCACGTCAAATATGCCGACAAGGCCAAGCTGGCGGCCCTGGTCGCCGACAGCCACACGCGGAACTGGGCGCAGCTGCACAATCGGATGGACAATCCGATCCGCAACGACAATCCGGACCTGCCGTCGCTCGATCCCTGGGTGCTGACCACCAGGCCGCCGTCCGAGCGCTTTCTGTTCGTGCGCAATCCCTACTATTACCGGGTCGATCGCGAGGGCCGGCAATTGCCCTATATCGACCGGGTCAATGCCGCGGTCGCCGACAGCAAGATCATCCCGGTCAAGGTCGGCGCCGGCGAGGTCGATCTGCAATCGCGCTATCTGCGCTTCGACAATTATACGTTCCTGAAGGCCGGCGAGGCCCGCAACGGCTATCGCGTACGCCTGTGGAAGACCGGCTATGGCAGCCAGCTGGCGCTTTATCCGAATCTGAATTTCAACGACCCGGTCTGGCGCACGCTGCTGCGCGACGTGCGCTTCCGCCGCGCGCTGTCGCTCGCGATCGATCGGCACGAGATCAACAACGTCATCTATTACGGCCTGGCGCTGGAAGCCCAGAACACCATGCTGCCGGACTCCCCGCTCTATGACGCCAAGAACGCCCAGGCCTGGGCCCAGTATGATCCGGCTGAGGCGAAGCGCCTGCTGAACGAGATCGGCCTGACCAAGCGCGACAGCGAAGGCATTCGCCTGCTGCCCGACGGCCGGCCGCTGCAGATCGTGGTCGAGACCGCCGGTTCCGTCGCCGAGGAGGGCGACGTGCTGGAGCTGATCCGCGACACCTGGCGCGAGGTCGGCATCAAGCTGTTCGCCAAGAATCAGCAGATCGAGCTGATGCACAATCGCATCTTCAGCGGCGAGACCATGATGTCGATCGACCGCGGGCTGGAGAACGGCCTCGCCAATGCCGAGATGGATCCGTCCGCGCTGGCGCCGACCTTGCAGAACGACTGGGAATGGCCACGCTGGGGGCAATATTACGAGACCCACGGCATGTCCGGTGAGGCGCCCGACATGCCGATGGGCATCGAACTGATGCATCTCGCCCGCGACTGGATGAACGCGACGGATTTCGAGGCCCGGCAACTGGCCTGGAAGCGCATGCTGGCGATCCATGCCGACCAGGTGCTGACCATCGGGCTCTGCGCCGAGGTGCCCCAGCCGGTCGTGGTCTCGGACCAGCTGCGCAACGTGCCGGAACAGGGCGTCTATAACTTCGATCCCGGCGCCTTCTTCGGCGTCTATAAGCCCGACCGTTTCTGGTTCGTCCCGGAAACGCCGGCCGACCAGCCTTCCTGAGAGGACGAGACGCATGTTCGGCTATATCGTCCATCGGCTGCTGGTCATGATCCCGACCCTGCTCGCGATCAGCCTGATCGTGTTCATCATCATCCAGCTGCCGCCCGGCGATTACCTGTCGACCTACATGGCCGAGCTGCAGGCCCAGGGCGAGGCGGTCGATCCGCAGAAGATGGCATACCTGCGCGAGATGTACGGACTCGACCGGCCGGCGTGGGAGCAATATCTCTATTGGGTCTGGGGCCTGCTGCACGGCGATATGGGCTATTCCTTCGCCTATAATCTGCCGGTGACGCAGGTCGTCGGCGACCGGCTGTGGCTCACCTTCATCGTCAGCGTCACCACCATCCTGTTCACCTGGATCGTGGCGTTCCCGATCGGCATCTATTCGGCGACCCATCAATATAGCTGGAGCGACTATGGCCTGACCTTCCTGGGTTTCGTGGGATTGGCGACGCCCAATTTCCTGTTGGCGCTGGTGCTGCTCTATCTGGCCAATACCTGGTTCGGCATCTCGATCGGCGGGCTGATGGACGATAAATACATCGGGGCACCCTGGAGCCTGGCCAAGCTGGTCTCGGTGCTGGCGCATCTCTGGATCCCGGTCATCGTCATCGGCACGTCCGGCACCGCCGGCATGATCCGGCGCCTGCGCGCCAATCTCTTGGACGAGCTGCAGAAGCAATATGTCACGACCGCGCGCGCCAAGGGCCTGTCGCCGTTCAAGACCCTGATGAAATACCCGCTGCGCATGTCGCTGAACCCGTTCATCGCCGATATCGGCACGCTGTTGCCCCATGTGATCTCGGGCTCGGCGATCGTGTCGGTCGTGCTGTCGCTGCCGACGACCGGGCCGATGCTGCTGGATGCGCTCCGCGCCCAGGACATGTATCTGGCCGGCTCGTTCCTGATGTGCATGTCGCTCCTGACCGTGGTTGGCGTGTTCCTCTCCGATCTGGCGCTGGCCGCCCTCGATCCGCGCATTCGTCTGGGGGGCGGGAGCAGTAAATGACCGTGCCCAAAGCACCTTTGGAGCATTTCGTCTCGGACGAGCCGTTCGAGCCGAACCGGGTCGAGACGATGACCCCGGCCCAGGACCGCTATTACCGCGCGTCCCAATGGCGGATGATGTGGTGGAAGCTGAAGCGCCACCGCCTGGCCGTGATCTCGGGCGCGATCCTGGCGCTGCTCTATCTCTCGACCCTGGTCAGCGAGGTGCTGGCGCCCTACGGCGTCCACAGCCGGCACACGGATTCGATCTTCGCCCCGCCGCAGCAGGTCCATCTGTTCGACAAGGGCCGTTTCGTCGGTCCCTTCGTCTATGGCTTCGACTACAGCCTGGATATGACCAACCTGAAGCGGAACTATAAGCCGGACCCGGAGCTGGTTCAGCCGATCCGGTTCTTCTGCCTGGGCGACGATTATGATTTCTGGGGCGTGATCCCCGGGCGGTTCCACCTGGTCTGCCCGGCGGAGGGCGGCACCCTGTTCCTGCTCGGCACTGACCGGCTGGGCCGGGACATGCTGTCCCGCGTCATCTATGGCACGCGCATTTCGCTGACCATCGGCCTGATCGGCATTTCGATCAGCTTCACGCTCGGCATCGTCATCGGTGGTCTCGCCGGCTATTACGGCGGCTGGGCCGACGCCATCACCCAGCGTACGATCGAGATCATCCGGTCGTTCCCGGAGCTGCCGCTGTGGATGGCGCTGTCGGCGGCCTTGCCGGTGACCTGGAGCCCGCTCCTGATCTATTTCGGCATCACGCTGATCCTGGGCTTTCTCGATTGGACCGGGCTCGCGCGCGCGGTCCGCTCGAAATTCCTGGCGCTGCGCGAGGAGGATTTCGCCACCGCCGCCGTGCTGATGGGGGCGACGCCGCGCCGGGTGATCTTCCGCCACCTGCTGCCCAGCTTCATGTCGCACCTGATCGCATCGGCGACGATCTCGATCCCGTCGATGATCCTGGGCGAGACGGCGCTGAGCTTTCTGGGCCTGGGTCTGCGCTCACCGATCACCAGCTGGGGCGTGCTGCTGAACGAGGCGCAGAACATCAATGTGGTGGCGCTTTATCCCTGGCTGATGCTGCCGGTGGTGCCGGTGTTCACGGTCGTGCTCGCCTTCAACTTCTTCGGCGACGGGTTGCGCGACGCGGCCGATCCCTACCGCTAAACCGGCTGCGAGACGTGCAGCACGCGATAGCGGTTGGCCGAGGGGCCGGTGGCGTCGAAGCGGACACGCAGCAGGTTCCAGCCGTTGACGTCGAGACCGACGACATCGCCGTCCTGATCCGCCGCGACCAGCGCCGCGGTATCCGTGCCGTAGGGCACCGGTTCCTCGACAATGTCCAGCGTCCGGATCGGGCCGGTCGGTGCCGCGACCTTGAGCGGCAGCCAGGTGCGGATCTGCGGCCGGCCGAAGCTCGCGACCAAGGCGGCGAAGCCGGGGCTGCCGAGAAACCCGAGGATCGCCTCCGGCGAATGCCAGACGTAGAACGGTGCATAGCGATTGACGGTGGCGCCGTCGCGACCGGCCTCCGACATCAGAAAGCTCTTGAACAGCAGGCCCGGGAAATCGTCGAAGGAAGCGCCCTTCTGTGCCACCCGGTCGACGATCCGGCCCATGTCATAGTCGGCCGGCAGGGTGAAGACATATTGCATGGCGATCATGACGCGCTCCTGTTCGGGGATGGGTTAGAGATTAGCGCTCGCTGCCCATTTGAAAAGTTGATAGTTTCAAACATTCACTTGAGTGAAACAGATCAATGCGCCTGACCAATCTCGACATGGACCTGCTGCGCACGCTGGCGACGGCGATGGAGTTGGGCGGTTTCGCCCGCGCCGCCGCCCGGCTCGGCCGGTCGCAATCGGCGGTCAGCCTGCAGATGGACCGGTTGGAGGAGCAGCTGGGCGTGCCGCTGCTGCGCAAGCAGGGCCGCGGTCTGGCCCTGACCGAGGCCGGCGATGTCGTGCTGGGCTATGCAAGGCGGATCCTGGCGCTCAACGACGAGACGGTCGCGGCCGTGCGCGGGCTGGATCTGGCCGGTGCGGTCCGCCTGGGCCTGCCGCAGGATTTCGCCGAGACCTGGCTGCCCGATGCGCTCGGTCGCTTCGCCCGTGCCCATCCGCAGATCCGGATCGAAGCCAGGGTCGACCGCAACGCCGCCCTGCTGGACGATCTGGCCGGCGGACGGCTGGATCTGGCGCTGCTGTGGGGCGAGGAGGATCGCCAGGGAGCGGAACTGCTGGGCCGGCTGCCGATCCACTGGATCGGCCGTGCCGACGTGGAATTCGCCGCGGACGCGCCCTTGCCGCTGATCGTGTTCGCCCCGCCTTGCGCCTTTCGCGCTGCCGGCGTCGCCGCGCTCGACGCGATCGGCCGGTCCTGGCGCCTGAGTTTCACCAGCCCGGCCCTGGCCGGGTTGTGGGCCGCGGCCGCGGCCGGGCTCGGCGTCACCATCCGCACCCGGGTCGGCATGCCGGCCGCCCTCAAGCTGCTCGAGGATCTGCCCGCCTTGCCCGACATCGCGCTGACGCTCCATCAGGCTGCCGGCACCACGCCGGCGGTCGCCCGGCTGAAGGAAATCCTGCTGCAGACCCTGGCCGACAGCCTGGGACAGGATGCGGCCGCATGATCGGCCGGTCGGTGTTTCTGGCCTTGATGCTGCTGGCCCTGCCGGCCCGGGCAGAGAGCGATCTGCGCCGGGTGATCTCGGCCGATCTGACGTCGATCGATCCGCATCTGATCGGCATCGAGTACGAAACGATCGTCACCTCCGACCTGTTCGAGGGCCTGACCGTCTATGGACCGGATGCGACGATCCAGCCGGGCCTCGCCGAGCGATGGGACGTGGCACCGGATGGCAAGGGCTACATCTTTCATCTACGCCCCGGCCTCACCTGGTCGGACGGCAGCCCGCTGACCGCCGCCGATTTCGTCTACTCGCTCCGGCGCGCGCTCGATCCGGCGACCGGCTCGACCTATAATGAACTGCTCTACCCGATTACCGGCGCCCGCGCGATCGCCGAGGGCACGGTCAAGGATCTGACCACGCTCGGGGTCAGCGCGCCGGATCCGGTCACGCTGCGCATCACGCTCGACCAGCCGACGGCGTTTCTGCCCGCCGTGCTGGCCCATTCCATCGCCTTCCCCGTGCCGGAGGCGGCGATCCGGCGCTGGGGCAAGGACTGGATCCGACCGGAACATTTCGTCGGCGATGGCGCCTTCACGCTCAGCGAATGGGTGCCGCAGAGCCGTCTGACGTTCCGGCGCAACCCGCACTATCACGCGGCCGCATCGGTCGGGCTCGACCAGGTCGATTGGCTGGTGATCGCCGACGACGGCTCGGCCTACAAGGCATTCCGTACCGGCGAGGTCGATATCGCCGATTTGGCCGTGCGGCTGCTGCCCGAGGCGAGGCGCGAGGTGCCATCGGCACTGCACGAGCAGCATCTGCTCAACACCCGCTACGTCGAGATCAACATGGCGCGCCCACCGCTCTCGACCGACAAGCGCCTGCGCGAGGCGCTGGCGCTGGCGCTGGATCAAGTGGCGATCGAGACCAAGGTGGTGAAACAAGGCGGTACGCCCGCCTTCAGCTATGTGCCCGACGGCATGCCCGGCTATACCCCGCCCCGGCAGGGATTCGCGGCCGTCGCGATGGCGGAGCGCGTGACCCGCGCGCGCCAGCTATGGGCCGAGGCCGGCCAGGGCCGCGACCATCCGCTGACGCTGGAATTTCTGACCGACGATCTGCCGGACTACATCCTGGAGGCAAAGGCGATCGCGGTCCTGTGGCAGCAGGCACTGCCCGGCCTGACGATCAAACTCGACACCAACGAATATCAGGTCGTGAATTCCCGGCTGATCCGGCACGACTATCAGATTTCGCTGTCGAGCTGGAATGCCGACTTTCCCGACCCGTGGAATTTTCTGGCGGCCTGGCGCCGCGACGCCGGCACGACCAATGTGATCGCCTATCAGAATGCGGATTATGACGCCGCGCTCGATCGGGCCGAGAGCCTGCTCGACCCGGCGGCGCGCATGGCCCAATTGGCCGCGGCCGAACGCCTGCTGCTGGATGACGCGGTGATCCTGCCCTATGGCTTCGGCAGCGACCGCACTCTGGTCGCCCCGGCCGTCGGCGGCTGGCAGGCGAACGTGCAGGGCATTCACTTGAGCCGCTATATGACGCTCGATCGTTAGGGTTTGGGGACCTTGCGGCGCAGCCGCTGCAGGCCGGGTGGCTCGCCGCCGAACCACATCCATTGCGGATCGGTCGCCCCGTGATTGAGGCCATAGCGGTGCCAAGCGCTGGAGACGACCAGGGCAAGAATGAGCAGCCCGAATCCTAAGGCCGCGACCAACGCCGCGACGATGAGCACGGTCAAGATCGGGACCTGCGGCGCGACACTCTGCGCGGCGACGACGGTGATCCCGCCGATCAAACTCGCTGCCAACGGCAGTTTCCACAGCTGGTTCGACCTCATCGACCCCTCCGCCGATCACACGATCCTAGAGCGTCAGAACCATGCCTTCGCGCGCGGCCAAGGTGCCGGGGCGGCGTTCGTGGGCGGCGCGGGCGATCACGTCCATCTCGTCGTCGCTGCGGCGCGGCGCGTGATGGAACAGCACCAGAGTCTTGGCGCCGGCGGCCTCGACCAGCTTGATGCCTTCCTGCCAGGTCGAATGACCCCAGCCGACCTTGGTCGGATATTCCTCGTCGGTGAACATCGCGTCATAGATGACGTAGTCGGCACCCTCGATCAGCGCGACGATGTTCTGGTCGAGCCGGCCCGCGTAATGCTCGGTATCGGTGATGTAGCACAGCACGCGGCCGCCGAATTCGATGCGGTAGCCGGTCGCGTTGTTCGGATGGTTGAGCGGCGTGGTGCGGACCGTGATCTCGGGATGCGGCTGCAGCGTCTCGCCGGCGAAGAAATCCGTGAAGGTCTTGTCGGAGCCCAGCGACTTGACCGGGATCGGGAACAGCGGGTCGGTCATCATGGTATTGACGACCTCCTCGACATTGCGATCCGGCGCCAGATGACCGGCGAAGAACCGCAGCTTGTTCGCGGGGCTGAACGCCGGCGCGAAGAACGGGATGCCGACGATATGGTCGAGATGGGTGTGGGTGAGGAAAATATCGAACTCGAGCGGTCCGGTTTCCTTCTCGAGCGAATAGCCCAGCGCGCGGATGCCGCTGCCGGCATCCAGGATCAGCCGGTGCGTGCCGCAGATCACTTCCAGGCACGGCGTGTTGCCGCCGTAGCGGATCGTTTCCGGACCCGGCGACGCGATACTGCCCCGCACGCCCCAAAAGGTACATGTGAATGGCCCTAAGGCCGAGCCTGACGGGCCGTTATGTTCGCTCACTGCGCTCATGCCTCAGTTAGCCAATCCTATCGGCCTTGCGGGCCGCTCTACGGCACTAGACGGTAGCCACCCGGTTCCGTAATCAAAAGTTCTGCCTTGGACGGATCGATCTCGATCTTCTGCCGCAGACGGTAGACGTGTGTTTCGAGTGTATGCGTGGTCACGGCCGCATTATAGCCCCAAACCTCGTTCAGAAGCAGTTCGCGGCCGGTCGGCCGGTCACCCGCCCTCAAGAGGTATTTGAGGATAGCGGTTTCCTTCTCCGTTAGCCGAACCTTTTTCTTACCGGCTTCGGCAACCAAAAGTTTGGCGCTCGGACGGAAACTATACGGGCCGATGGTAAAGATTGCGTCTTCGCTTTGCTCGTGCTGGCGCAACTGCGCGCGCAGGCGGGCCAAGAGCACACCCAGCCGAAACGGCTTGGTGACATAGTCATTGGCGCCGGCGTCCAGGCCCAGGATCGTATCGGCCTCGCTGTCGGCCCCGGTCAGCATGACGATCGGCGCGCGCACGCCGTTGCGCCGCATCAGCCGGCACAGCTCGCGCCCGTCCATGTCGGGCAGACCGACGTCGAGGACGAGAATGTCAAAATAATGGTGCTTGGCGATTTCCAGCGCGCCGGCCGCGTTTTCGGCCAGTTCGACCATGAATTCTTCGTGCAGGCGCAATTGTTCGGCGAGCGCTTCACGCAGCGCCTGATCATCGTCGACCAGCAGGATCTTCTTAGGTGCCGTCATAGCCTTCCTTTTTATCACCGTCCGACATGCTTGGACCGGTGGCTTTGCCGGCGAGCATAGGGATGAGCCCGTCGGCGCGCAATCCATCCGCTTGGTTCAGGTCATTGGCCGCGCCCGGCGAGCCGGTCGAACGCCCGGCCCCAGTTGCGGGCGGTTTCCGCCCAATCGACCAGGCCGGCCGCCGCCGCCCGGGCGCCGGCTGCATAGGTTCGCCTGAGCGCGCCGTCGCCGATCATCCGATCGAGCGCCGCGCCCAGGGCCGCCCGGTCGCCGGCCGGCACCAGAATGCCCGCCGTCGCCGGCACGGTTTCGGGAATAGCCCCCGCATCCGTGCCGATCACCGGCAGGCCATGGGCCATCGCCTCGGCATAGGCCATGCCATAGCCCTCGTAATAGGACGGCAGCACGAACAGGTCGGCGGCACGATAAGCGGTCGATAATTCCTCCGGCGGCCATTCCCCCACCAGATCGATGTAGGGCGACAACCCCTGTTCGGCAATGAGGGTGCGAACAGCGCTCACCGTATCTTCGTCGCGTTCGAGGCTGCCGATCACGGTCAGGTGCCAATCGCGCCGGTCGAGCGCCGCCAGCGCCTCGATCAGCAGGCGATGACCCTTGCGCGGCGTCAAGGTCGCGACGGTCAGCAACCGGACCGGTCCGGCATGCGCCGCCGGCGCCTCGATACCGGTGGCGCGGTCGGTGCCCGGCGGCACCACGGCAATGCGATCGGCCGGCACGCCATAGGCGGCGACATCGGCGGCGCTGCGCGGGCTGGGACAGAGCACGCCGCGGCAGAGCGGCAGCAATTTGCGCTCCAGCGCCGCATAGCGCGCCGCTTCGTCGGCGCCGAGCCCCGTTTCGAGCGCGAGCGCGTGATGGACGAGCACGATGATGTCGAGCCGCCCGGCCGCCGCCGGCAGCGCGTCTTCGAACGCCGACAATGCCAGACCGTCGATGCAGATCGCCGAACCGTCGCCCAGCACGCCCAGTACCGAGGCCGCGCTGGCCTTGGCCGTCCAATCGGCATCGGGGAATTGGCCCATCAGTTCCAGCAGCCCGACCGGCCGGCCGGCGGCGCGCAGGCCCTCGATCACGCGCCGGTCGTAGAGATAGCCGCCCGTGATCTGTTCGATCGGGCCCGGCACGATGAAGGTGATCGGTTCGCTCATCAGAGCGGGCCGTCGAACCCGGCCCAGGCGACCGGGGATTCCCGGAGCACGACCAACAATGACTCGAGCGCGCCCGCCGTGCCGGCGCCCAGCGCACCGGTCGCGACCTCGGCCTTCAGGCGCGCATGCAGCACGCCGGCCAGGAATTCGGTCGTGGTGTTCTTGCCCTGAAATTCGGGCAGCTCGTCCAGATTGGCGAAGGCGAGCGGCGCCAGCACCTGCTTCAACAGGTCGAGCGCGCGGCCGATGTCGCAGACGATGCCGTCATCATCGAGCGCGCGGCGGCGGAAGGTCGCCTCGACCGTGTAGGTCGCCCCGTGCAGGCGCTGGGCCGGGCCGAACACGGCGCCGCGGAAGCTGTGGGCGATCATGACATGGTCGCTGACGGTCACGGTATACATGGGCGCGATGATCCGGAATTCAGGGATAGAGCACAAGCCGGCACAGCGCGCCGGCCGGATCGTCGGCCAGCGCCGCCATCGTGCGAGGCAGATCGGCGAAGGCGGTCTCGCCGTCGAGGAAGCGGTCATAGACCGGATCGGCCAGCAGATCGAGCGCCAGCGTCAGGCGCCGGCGATAGGACCAGCGCGGCCGCTGGACCGGCGAGACCGCGCCGACCTGGGACGAGCGCAGGGTCAGGCGGCGGGCATGAAACGCCTCGCCGAGCGGCAAAGACACCGGCCGATCGCCGTACCAGCTCATCTCCAGCACCGTCGCCTCGAACCCGGCCAGACCCAGCGCCAGCGCCAGGCCCTCGGGCGCGCCGCTGGCATGGATGACCAGATCCTGGTCCCCGGGCGCCAATTCGGGCGTCGCGAAATCGCAGCCGAGTGCCCGCGCGAGGTCGGCCCGGGCGGGATCGCGATCGACCAGGGTGACGCGGGTCCCCGGCAGCCGGGCGGCCAGCGAAGCGACCAGACCGCCGACCACGCCGGCACCGACGATGACGATACGGTCGCCGGGCAAGGCGCCGGCGTCCCAGATGCCGTTGAGCGCGGTTTCCAGATTGGCGGCCAGCACCGCGCGCCCGGTCGGCACGGCCTCTGGCAAGGCCACCGCGGCCTCGACCGGCAGATCGAAGCGATCCTGATGCGGATGCAGGCAGAAGATCCGGCGGCCGAGCCACTCGTCCGGACCGGCCTCGACCCGGCCGACGGCGCTATAGCCATATTTGACCGGACCGGGGAAATCGCCCTCCTGAAACGGGCAGCGCATGGTCTGGTGCTGGCTCGCCGGCACCTGGCCGCGGAACACCAGCGTCTCGGTGCCGCGGCTGATGCCGCTTGCCAGCATGCGCACCCTCAGATGGTCGGGTGCCAGCACGCCCAGCGCGCCCTCGCGGATTTCGCCGCGCCCCGGCTCGACCACCCAGAACGCGCGGGCATCGCTCAAGAGAAATCGCACTCGAACAGCATATCCTCGCCCAGCGCGAAGCGGCGCAGGCGCGGGCGCAGGCCCTGGGCCAGATCCTGGATTTCCGGCAATTGGATGCCGGGCCGGCCCGACCCGATGATCAGCGGCGCCACGGTCAATTGCAGCCGGTCGAGCGCCTCTTGGGCGAGGAAGCGTGAGACGGTGACGCCGCCGCCCTCGACGAAGATCCAGCCGAGGCCGCGCCGGCGCAGCAGCTCGACGATGGCCCGGCAATCGAGCGCGCCATCCTCCGTCCGCGCCACGCCCACCACCTCGGCCTGGCCCAGTTGCGCCGGCGCGCCGCTGTCCCGGGCGGTAATGACCAGGGTTTCGGCCGCCTGGTCGCGGAACAGGGCATAGTCCGGCCCAAGCCCCAACATCGGATCGAGCACGACCCGGACCGGATTGTCGCCGGGACAGCGCCGGACGGTCAGCTGCGGATCGTCCAGACGCACCGTATCGGCGCCGACCAGGATCGCGTCGGCCAACGCGCGCATGCGATGGTTATGCAGCAGGTCCTCAGGTCCCGTGACCCAGCGCGAAGCGCCGTTCGCCGCCGCGATCCGGCCGTCGAGGCTCTGGCCCAGATGGGCGATGGTAAAGGACGGCCCGTCCTGCAGCGCCAGCGGCAGATAGAGATCGAGCAGCAGGCAGATCGCCGCCGGCGGCATCGGGTCGACCTGCCACCCGCCGTCGGGATCGATCCACAGCCAGCTCTCGCCGATCTCCAGCCGCAGCCGCCGGCCGGGCGCGGGCGCGCCGATCCTGCGGGCGGCACAGATCGCCTCCCAGGCACCGGCTTCGTCGAGGTAGATCGGGGCGCGCACCGCTCTATGATGATCCTTGGGTTCCGGGCGGGAATACCGGCGGGTGCCGGCCTGTCTATCGAACCTTGAGCATATCTAGCCCGAGTCTCTCGCCAATGTCACAACCGCGCGAGCGAGTAAAACATTCCCGGGCCACCGCGGAAATGCGCTGGTCGGCCGCGGTCTTGAGTTTGGCGGCCTTGGCGGCCGCCGTCACCCTCGACGGCGGGGTCGCGGCCCTGGCCGGCTGGACGCTCTATGCCGCCATCGTCGATCGCGCGGCGGATCGGGCGGGCTTGCAACGGTTCGGCTGGGCCAACCGGGTGACCTTGCTGCGCGGGCTGCTGGTCGCCCTGATGATCCCGTGCCTGCTGGCACCCGGAGCCTGGCCCTGGTTGCCGCCGATCCTGGGCGCGATCGCCCTGGCGCTCGACGGCATCGACGGGCCGATCGCGCGCCGGAGCGGCACGGCGAGCGCGTTCGGCGCCCGGTTCGACATGGAAACCGACGCCCTGACCGTGCTGATGCTGAGTGCGCTGGTCGCGGCGGCGGGCCGGGTCGGCCCCTGGGTGCTGCTGAGCGGCGCGTTGCGCTATCTCTATGTCGCGGCCGGCTGGATCTGGCCCCGGCTCGCCCGGCCGGTGCCGCCCAGCGTCGCACGCAAGCTGGTCTGCGTGCTGCAGATCGCCGGATTGCTGGCGGCCCTGCTGCCGATCTTGGCGCCACCCTGGCCGTCGGCGATCGCGGCCGTCTCGCTCGCCCTGCTGATCTGGTCGTTCGGCCGCGATGTGATGGGGCTCATGCGCGACAAGGGCATGGCGGAATCGTCCGCGGCACCATATCTCCCCGACAGCGGCGGTGTATGATGGCCGCCAGGAGCCTCATGGGTCGGTTGGAATGTTGAAGCAAGCGATGGATCAGGAACAGCGGGTACTGCCGCCGCACGAGGTCAATCGCGCGGTCGCCGATCTGCGCCGCGGCGATATCGTGCTGTTGAGCGACGGCACCGATGCCGCCCTGATCCAGGCCGCCGAGGCGATCGACGACGAGGGCTTGGCCCGGGCCATCATGCTGACCCGGGCGCAGCCGGTGCTGGCGACGACGCTGCGCCGGGCCATCGCGCTCGACCTCGCCCCCGATGAAGAGGGCCGCAGCGCCGTCGAACTGCGGCCGCCGGCCGATGTCTCCGCGGGCTTCCTGCGCGAGCTGGCCGATCCGACCGTGGTGCGCCAGGTGTCGGACCAGCCGATCGGCGTCACCCGCGTCGGACCCAAGAGCCTGGCCGCCGCGGCGATCGAGCTCGCCAAGCTCGCGCGCTTGCTGCCGGCGATCGCCTGCTTTCCGATCGGCCCGCGCGAAGGCGCGCTGATCGCCCGGCGCGAGGGCATCATCGAGGTCGGGTTGGACCAGGTCTTCGCCCATCGCACCGTGCTGGCCCGGACCTTGCGCCAGGTGGCCGAGGCAAACGTGCCGCTCGCCGATGCCGAGCATACGCGGATCCTGGCGTTCCGGCCCGACGATGGCGGCACCGACCATCTGGCGATCCTGATCGGCGACCCGAAGGGGCCCGAGCCGGTGCTGGCGCGCATCCATTCGGAATGTTTCACCGGCGACCTGCTGGGCAGCCTGCGCTGCGATTGCGGCGACCAGCTGCGCGGCGCCATCAAAGCGATATCCTCTGCCGGCAGCGGCATCGTGATCTATCTGGCCCAGGAGGGCCGCGGCATCGGCCTCGTCAACAAGCTGCGCGCCTATAAGCTGCAGGACACCGGCTTCGATACGGTCGACGCCAATCTGCAGCTGGGCTTCGACGCCGACGAGCGGGTCTATCAGCCCGCCGCCGAGATCCTGCGCCAGCTGGGTTTCGACAAGGTCCGGCTGATGACCAACAATCCGGAAAAGGTGGCGGCGCTCGCCCAGCACGACATCGAGATCGTCGAGCGCGTGCCCAGCATCTTTCCGTCGAACAACCATAATGAGAACTACCTGGCGACGAAGGCCAAGCGCAGCGGTCACCTGTTCTGACCCGGCAAGCCTTGCCGATCGGCAGCGGCGTGCGCCCCTAAACTATTGAAAAACAACATCGGCCGATTGGCACTGGGCTTGCGTAGTCCGTCGGCATGGATACGACCGCGACCCAGCCGACTGAGACCATCACCGTCAAGGGCCAAGCCCCGACGGCGGAGAAGTCGCATCTGTGGGTCGGCGATCACTTCAGCTTTCACGACATTCTGGACGCGATCAATCCGCTGCAGCACATCCCGGTCGTCAGCACGATCTATCGCGCCGTCACCGGCGACGCGCTGGGCAACGCGTCGCGCGTCGTCGGCGACGGGCTGTATGGCGGCGTGATCGGCGTCATCGCCGGCCTGGTCGACGTCAGCGTGATCGAAAACACCGGCAAGGACATCGGCGGCAATATCATGTCGGCGCTGGGCCTGGACGACGCGCCGACGGCACCGCAGAGCGCCAGCGCCTATTCGCCATCGAACCCGTCACCGACCGGCAGCACCGCGCCGGTGCCGGATGCCGTGCCGGTGCCGGTGCCGGCCAAAAAGCCGACACCGCCCCCCGTCGCAGCACCCGCCGCCGCACAGACGATGGCGCAGGCGCCGAGCGGCATTCCGCTGGCGCCGACGCAACCGCAGCTCATGCCGCTCAACAACACGCCCAAGCTGATGGCGCTCAACAGCCAGGCCCGCGCCTTTCCGATCGATACCTCGGCCGAGGGCATTCTGGCGCTCCGGACGACCGCCAACAGCGCGCCCAGGCCGGTGCCGCTCAACATCCCGGCCGGGACCCTGGCACCGAACCAGCGGATCCCGTTGACCGGCGCCGAATTCGCGCAACGCATGTCCGAGGGGTTGGACAAGTACAAGGCCCTGGTCGAAGAGCGGGAAGCCGCCACTGCCGGAACCAGCGTAAATCAGGTACAATGATACCGATGCACCGTTAGAGCGTGATCATGGATTTGCTGGTTTCCAGCGACGGGACCGCCCGCTTCGGTCACATTCAGTGCCGCTGCGCGCTGGGCCATGGCGGCGTCAGCGATGCGAAGCGCGAGGGTGACGGCGCCACCCCGATCGGCATCTGGCCGTTGCGCCGGCTGCTCTATCGGCCGGACCGCCTGACCCCGCCGCCGACCGCCCTGCCGATCTCGCCGATCGGCCCGGCCGACGGCTGGTGCGACGCGCCCGGTGACAAGAACTACAATCTGCCGGTCATCCTACCCTATCCGGCCAGCGCCGAGGCGCTGTGGCGCGAGGATGCGGTCTACGATCTGATCGTGCCGCTGGGCTATAACGACAGCCCGATCCAGTCCGGCCGGGGCAGCGCCATTTTTCTGCACCTCGCCCGCGACCTCTATCTGCCGACCGAGGGCTGCGTGGCGCTGGCGCGCCCCGACCTGCTGGCCTATCTGGCCGTGGCCTCGTCGCAGTCTCGCGTCATAGTCCGCGGGTGATCGTCACGCGCTGAGCGGCGGCCGTTCGCCGAAGATCGCCGAGCCGATGCGGACATGGGTCGCCCCCTGCTGGACCGCCAGCGGATAATCGGCGCTCATGCCCATGCTGAGCGTCTTCAGGCCATGGCGGCGCGCGATCGAATGCAGCAGGGCGAAGTGCAGGGTCGGCTCATCATCGACCGGCGGGATGCACATCAGCCCGGCGATCGGCAGCTTCAATCGCTCGATACAGTCGCGGATGAAATTATCGGCCTCGCGCGGCGGAATCCCGGCCTTCTGCGGTTCCTCGCCGGTATTCACCTGGATCAGCAGCGCGCGCGTGCGCACCGGTCCTTTGGCATAGGCCTCAGCCATCGCGTCCGCCAGCTTCGGCCGATCGACCGTTTCGATCACGTCGAAAGTTTCGAGCGCTTCCTTCAGCTTGTTGGTCTGCAGCGGCCCGATCAGATGCAGGGCGAGATCGGGGAAATCCCCACGCAGGCCCGGAAATTTCGCCATCGCCTCCTGCACGCGGTTTTCGCCGAAGCGGCGCTGGCCGGCGCCGAGCGCCTCCAGCACGGCCTCGACCGGCTTGGTCTTGGAGACCGCGACCAGTTGGACGGCGTCGGCGGGGCGGCCGGCTGCGGTGGCGAGAGCGGCAAGCTCGGCCCGGATGTCCTCGAGGCGGGTACGGATCGTATCGGTCATCGGGCTCGTTTCGGCTGGGGAAAGGCGCTCTGGATCCTATCCGAGATAGCGCGCCGCATAAAACTGCTGTCTCATAGGATGAAATCTGCTTTTATTCTAAAACGAACCGCAGAACCGGCGAAAGCGAACATAACGCCGAAAATCGGCGACAGCCCGTCAAGGTTTTCGAACTTTCACAAAAGGCGCCGGGCACATGGCCGGGCCGCATAAAATCCTGGAGGAAACATGTCCATCGATCTTCCCCTGCGCCTCACCCTCGCCGCCGCCGCGGTCGCCGCCCTGGGCGGCATGGCCGCCACGGCCGACGCCGCCGACATCCGCATCGCCTGCTATTCCGACGGCAACGAATGCCCGGCGACCAAGGTCCTGGCCGAGCGGTTCATGAAGGATCATGCGGACATCCACATCACGATCGATGAGATGCCCTACAAGCAGATCCTGGAGAGCGTCCCGGTGCAGCTGGCCGCCGGCAACGGCCCGGACATTGCGCGGGTCAGCGATTTCGGCCAGGTCGCACCCTATCAACTGGATCTGACGCCCTATCTGCCGGACGCGGCCTATTGGGAAAAAGCTTATGGCCCGGTGCTGGACTGGATGCGCACGGGTCCGAACGACCACGGCATCTATGGGCTGATGACCCAATTGACCGTGTCGGCGCCGATCGTCGACAAGACCCTGTTCGACCAAGCCGGCGTGCCGATTCCGGCCAAGGGCGCCACCTGGGACGATTGGGCCGCCGCCGCCCTCAAGGTCGCCAAGGCGACCAAGACGCCGTTCGGCATGGCCTGGGACCGCAGCGGCGCCCGCTTCTCCGGCCCGGCGATTTCGGAAGGCGCCAAATTCTTCTATTCGGCCGGTCATCCGCCCGTGGTCGACGCCGGCTTCAAGGCGATGGCGGCCAAGTTCGTCAAATGGAACCAGGACGGCACGATCGACAAGGACGTCTGGGTCTCGACCGGCGGCGGCTATCGCGACGCGTTCGAGGAATTCGCCAACGGCAAGATCGCGGTCTACCTGTCGGGCAGCTGGCAGCTCGCGCGCCTGCAGAAGCAGATCGGTGACGGGTTCGACTGGGTGGTGGGCGACGCGCCCTGCGGCCCCGGCGGCTGCACCGGCATGCCGGGCGGCGCCGGCTTCGTCGCGTTCAAGGGCACGAAGTCGCCGAAGGAGGTGGCCATGTTCCTGGATTATCTGGCGTCGGAACCGGTCTATGCCGAATGGATGGTCATGACCTCGAACCTGCCGGCGAACCTGGATCTGCAGAAAAAGAAGCTGGATTATAAGCTGACGCCGGCCGGGGTCGCCGCCATGGCGCAGTTCCAGGCCAATGCCGCGACGCTCACGCCGCTTGCCTACAAGCTACAGGGCGACGCCATGAGCCGGCCGATGTTCAACGCGTCGGTCGACCGCATCAGCCAGGCGATCGCCGGCCAGATCACGCTCGATCAAGCCTATGAGCGCATCACCGCGGACGTGGCCGACGCATTTGCGGCGAAGAACAAGAAATGACCGTTGCGGCGACAGCCGGCAGAGGGTTGGGGCGGCTTTATGCCGCCCTCATGAACCTGCCCGAACGCCCGATGCGCTGGGCGCAGGGACACCTGCCCGACGGCAGGCTCGGCTGGCTGTTCGTCGGCCCCAACCTGGCGATCTTCGGGGTCTTTACCTTTCTGCCGATCCTGATCGATTTCTACTATTCCGGCACCGGCGGCACTAATCTGCTGCCGACCGAGCGGCCCTGGGTCGGGTCGGAGAATTTCGCCTCGCTCACCGCCTGCAAGGACTATTTCGATCCGAACAGCTGCGTGCGCGACCAGTTCTGGTACGCGATCTGGAACACGGCGAAATTCGTCGCCCTGCAGGTGGCACTGATGCTGGTGTTCAGCCTGATGACGGCCCTGGTGCTGAACCGCAAGATCATCGGCCGCGGCTTCTTCCGCGCCGCCTTCTTCTATCCGGTGCTGCTGAGCCCGGTCGTGGTCGCGCTGATCTGGAAATGGGTGCTGCAGCGCGACGGCGTGCTGAACGCCGCCTTCGTCGGCGCCGGGATGCAGCCGGTCGAATGGCTGCTCGGCGCCGGATCGGCGTTCGGCTGGACCGTATTCGTGTCGATCTGGGCGCACATGGGCTTCTATACCCTGATCCTGCTCGCCGGATTGCAGGCGATCCCGGCGGATATCTACGAGGCGGCGGCGATGGATGCCGCGCCGCCGTCCCGGGTGTTTCGCCGCATCACGCTCCCCCTGCTGATGCCGAGCGTGCTGGTCGTGCTGGTGCTGGGCCTGATCCGGGCCGTGCAGATCTTCGACGAGGTCTATGTGCTGACCGGCGGCGGTCCGGGCTCCGCCACGACCTATCTGGTCGAGTTCATCTACAACACCGGCTTCTCGTCCCAGGTCCGGCAATATGGCCTCGCCGCCGCCGCCTCGCTGCTGCTGGCCGGCGTGCTGCTGGTGTTGACCTTGATCCAGCTGCGCGGCATGCGCGCGAAAGGAGACGGCCGTGGCTAGACTAGCCCGCATGCTGACCGCCACGCGCGGCCGCGGCCGGATGGATTGGACCGATTGGGCCAGCTATCTCTATTTGATCCTGGGCACGGCGCTGATGCTGGGTCCGGTCGTCTGGCTGGCGCTGAGTTCGCTCAAAAGCCCGTCCGGCCTGATCGAATTTCCGCCGACCCTGCTGCCGCAGGAACAGGTCCGCGTGACGGTGCCGAATTCTCCGAACCCGCTGCCGCTCTACCGGATCACCAAGGGCGACCATGCCGGCCAGACCTTGGCCGAGGTGCGCAAGATCGGCCTGCAGGCGACCATGGTCGATCCGGCCAATCCCGACACCCTGATCCGTGTGCCGGTCGACGATCGGACCAAGGTCATGCAATTCCATGCCGCCTGGGACAATTACGGCGACCTGCTGCAGAAGTTCGATTTCGGCCGCTATCTGTGGAACAGCGTGTTCATCACCACTGTCGCGACCATCCTGACCTTGCTGTTGAACTCCATGGCCGCCTTCGCTTTGTCGAAATACAAGTTCGCGGGGCGCGAGCCGGTGTTCCTGCTGATGCTGGCGACGCTGATGATCCCGCCCACGATCATCCTGGTGCCGAATTATCTGATCGCGGCCGTGCTGGGCCTGACCGACAATCCGTGGGGCGTCATCTGGCCGGCCGTGGCGACGCCGACCGGCGTGTTCCTGCTGCGTCAATATATGCTGACCCTGCCCGACGATCTGTTGGAGGCCGCGCGCATGGACAATGCGTCGGAATGGCGGATCTATTGGCGGATCGTGCTGCCGCTGTCGAAGCCGGCGCTGGCCGTGCTCGCGATCTTCTCGGTCATGTGGCGCTGGAACGAGTTCCTGTGGCCGATGGTCGTGCTGGGCCGCAACGAGAGCTTCACCCTGCCGCTCGCCCTCAATTCCTTTCAGGGCGAACTCACCACCCAATGGAATTATCTGCTGGCCATGACGGTCGTAACCCTGATCCCGGTCACGGTCATCTTCGTGCTGCTGCAGCGTCACATCACCCAGGGCATCGCCTCAGCCGGAGTTAAATGATGAGCCGTATCGACGGCAGCCTCGCCCTTACGGGCGTGGTCAAGCGCTTCGGCAGCACCGAAGTGATCCATGGTGTCAGCTTCGATGTCGCCGACGGCGAGTTCGTGGTCTTCGTCGGCCCGTCCGGCTGCGGCAAGTCGACGTTGCTGCGCATGATCTGCGGGCTGGAGAGTGTCACGGAAGGCGAAGTGCGCATCGGCGGCGAGCGGGTCAACGATCTGCCGGCCGCCCGGCGCGGCCTGGCGCTGGTGTTCCAATCCTACGCGCTCTACCCGCACATGACGGTCTATCAGAACATGGCGTTCGGGCTGGAGAATCTCGCCATGCCAAAGCCTGAGATCCAGGCCCGGGTCGGCGAGGCCGCGCGGATGCTGCGCCTGGAAGATTATCTCGAGCGCAAGCCGACCGCGCTGTCCGGCGGCCAGCGCCAGCGCGTCGCCATCGGCCGTGCCATCGTGCGCGAGCCGCGCATCTTCCTGTTCGACGAGCCCTTGTCGAACCTGGATGCGGAACTGCGCGTCGGCATGCGCACGGAACTGGCCGACCTGCATCGCCGGCTGAAGACGACGATGATCTATGTCACCCACGATCAGGTCGAGGCCATGACCATGGCCGACAAGATCGTCGTGCTCCGCGCCGGCCGGGTCGAGCAGGTCGGGCCGCCGCTCGAACTTTATAACCAGCCCTTGAACCGCTTCGTCGCCGGCTTCATCGGCTCGCCCCAGATGAATTTCCTCGACGGCCGCGTCGCGGGCGATGCGGTCGAGATCCCGGGTCTGGGCGTCGTGCGGACCCACGCGGCACTGCCGGCGGCCGGCACGCCGGTCTCGATCGGCATCCGGCCGGAACATATCCGCGCCGGGCACGAGGGCGACAACAACCTGACCGGCACCGTTGCCGGGGTCGAGCAGCTGGGGGGCTTGAGCTACGTCCGCTTGGCCGATCCCGCCGTCACCATCCAGATCCCGGGCCAGACGCGGTTGGCTGCCGGTGCCGCCGCCCCGATCCATTTCCCGGCCGACGCCATCCATGTCTTCGACGCCGACGGCCTGACCTTGGCGCGCCTAACCCCCTGATGGTTAGTATTTTTCGTCATGGCCGGGCTTGACCCGGCCATCCACGTGGTTAAGCAACGCGATTCCACAGCCCAATGGGGTTCAGGCGGAGACGCGTGGATGCCCGGGTCAAGCCCGGGCATGACCTAATTTTCTTTAGTAGCCACTCGCTTGCTCTGGATTCCCGCCTTCGCGGGAAGGACGGAGAGAACGGAAGCAGACCCATGAAACCGATCCGCCACGCCTCCCTTACCCAGACCACCGAGCGGGGCGTCACGCTCGACTGCGGCGACGGCATCACCTGCCGCGTCTCGGTGCTGAAGCCCGATCTGGTGCGGGTGCTGTTCCTGCGCGACGGCACGCCGCGCCAGCCACGGACCTGGATGGTGCCGGCCGAGGGCGAGGGCGACGTGCCGTGGCAGGGCCGTGACCGGCTGGACGAGACGAGCTGGCCCGCCGCCGGCCACACGCTGACCCAGGAGGCGGGCGCCATCACGCTGTCGACCTCGGCACTGACGGTCCGCATCGGTCTGTCTCCTTTGGCACTGACCTGGTCGTTGCCGGACGGGACATTGTTTGCGGCCGACCGGTCGAACCATGCCTATCTGTTCGGCGACCGGATCCGCCATCACCAGGCCCGCGATGCGGCCGATCGCTATCATGGCCTCGGCGACAAAACCGGCCGGCTCGATCTGCACGGCCGGCGGCTCAGGACGACCATGCTGGACAGCCTGGGCTATGATCCGGAATTCGGCGATCCGCTCTATAAGCACTGGCCGTTCGTCATCACCCGCGACGGCGCCTCGGGCGTCAGCTGGGGCATCTTCTACGACAATCTGGCCGACAGCAGCTTCGATCTCGGGGCCGAGCACGATAATTACTACGGCCTGTTCCGGGGCTACGAGGCCGCCGGCGGCGACCTCGACTATTACGTGTTTCCGGGGCCGACCGTCGATGCGGTCACGGCCAAGTTCCTGGACCTGACCGGCCGTGCGCCGGTACCGCCGCGCTGGACGTTGGGGTTCGCCCAGACCGCCATGGCGATCGCCGACAGCGCCAATGCCCAGGAACGGATGCATGAATTCATCGCCACCTGCGCCGCCGAGCGAATCCCGGTCAGCGCCTTCCATTTCGGCTCCGGCTATACCTCGATCGGCCCGAAGCGCTATGTCTTCACCTGGAATCTGGCGAAATATCCTGAACCGCGGAAGCTGATCGACGCCTTCCATGCCGCCGGCATCAAAGTCGTCGCCAACATCAAGCCCTGTCTGCTCGACGACCACCCGGCCTATGCAGCACCATTGGCGGCCCGGGCCTATGTGCGCGATCGCGACAGCGGCCAGCCGGTGATCAGCCAGTTCTGGGACGGCGAAGGCGCGCATCTGGATTTCACCAACCCGGACGCGATCGGATGGTGGCAGGACGGGCTCAAGGCCCAGGTGCTGGGTTACGGCATCGATGTCGGCTGGAACGACAATAACGAATATGGCCTCTGGGAGGCCGGCGCCGAATGCGCGGGCTTCGGCCAGGCGATCCCGCTTGAGCTGGCGCGCGGGCTGCAGCCGCTGCTGATGACCCGGGCGACGATCGAGGCGCAGCAGGCTGGGGCGCCGGACCAACGCGCATTCACCATCACCCGCGCCGGCTGTCCCGGCATCCAGCGCTATGCCCAGACCTGGAGCGGCGACAATTCGACTAGCTGGCGCAGCCTGAAATGGAACCTGCGCACCGGGCTGCAGATGAGCCTGTCCGGCATGTTCAACATCGGCCACGACATCGGCGGCTTCTCCGGCCCGGTGCCGGATGCGGAGCTGCTGGTGCGCTGGACCCAGGCGGGCTCGATCCATCCGCGCTTCATCATGAATTCCTGGAAGCCGGACGGCGTCTATACCTCGCCCTGGCTGCATGCCGCGGCGACGCCGGCGATCCGCGCCGCCATTCGGCTCCGCTACCGGCTGATGCCGTATCTCTATTCGCTGATGCATCACGCGGCCGAGGGCGGCCCGGCGCCGCTCCGGCCGACCTTCGCGGCATTCGATGCGGATCCGGCGACGCTCGCCGACAATGACGAGCTGATGCTGGGCCCGAACCTGCTGGCCGCGCCGGTGGTCGAACCCGGCGCCCGCGCCCGCGCGCTCTATCTGCCGGTGGGCCCGGAATGCTGGTTCGATTTCTGGAGCGGCGAGCGCCTGACCGCCGGCACGGTCGCGACACTTGCCGCCCCGCTCGACCGCCTGCCGCTGGCCGCACCGGCCGGCGCCATCGTGCCGATGACGGACGAGCCCGCGGATTTCTCGCGGCTGCATGACGAGCCCAGCCGCTGCCTGCGCCTGTTTCCGGGCGAATCCCAGGGACGGAGCGGCTTTACCCTGATCGAGGACGACGGCATTTCGCGGGGCGGCCCGGTCACAAGGCTGCGCATCGACCTGCATTGGACGCCGGAGACGGTCACCTTGTCGGTCGATGCCGACGGGCCGGTCCCGGCCGAGATCGGCGTGTCGTTACCGCTCGCCGACCGGCGCACGCTGGTGCTGACGCCCGGCCCGGTCGTGTTGAAGCAGCGCGCCTTTCGGCCGACGGTAGAGGACTGAGACCGTCAGAGATACCCGAACCGGCGCATCTGGTCGCCGTGATCGGCGTCGATCCGGGCGACCTGCGCCGGCGTCAGGATCTTTTTCCACTGGCCGGCCTTGCCTTCGCGGAAGAAGGCGGCGTCGGCATGGGCCGGTCGTTCGATGAAGCCCTTGCGCTGCTCCTGCGCCTTCAACACTTTGAACGAGCTCAATTTCATCGCCTTGTCCAGGCGGGGCCGCGCGACATCCAGGCCGAGGAATTTCGCGACCGAGCCGAAACTTTTCAACGGCTGATCCAGCATGTCCTCGTAGCGCAGCGTCAGGAGCGTCGGGTTCGGCGTGTGGGTCCAGGAATGGACGTGGCGCGACCAGCTCGACAGGTATTCATAGACATTGACGTCGTCGCCGCCGGTGCAGGTGTATTCCTGACCCAGCATGTCGATGGCGTAGTCGAGCGGCTTGCCCTGGTGATGGCTGTAGGAAATAACCACGTCGCGCGGGTCGCGGACGATATAGATGGCGCCGGCCGTGACGCCCATGGTCACCAGCGGCACGCCTTCGTCCTGAAGCAGCGCGTTGTGCGTTTTCACGAAAATGCTATCCGGGGACAGCGTCGTCAGATGGCGATGCACCAGCGGCCGCATGCGCCGGACGTCGTCCAGCGAATATTGCGAGCCGGGCCGGGGATCGAATTGCTTGAACCAGCGCGTTTGCGCCTCGCCGAGCGTGAAGTCGGTCAGCGTGTTGATGTCGTAGGATTCGGACGGATTGCGCAACAGATTGTGCAGGAACGAGCGCATCCAGGTGTTCCCGGACTTCGGGAAGGATGCGAGCCAGATGATACCGCCCATGAGGTCCGAGACACTCCGCCAAAAATGAAAAAGGGGAGAGCGGCGAACCGCTCTCCCCCAGTCTCTACGAAACTCGAACCGATTAGAAGCGGAGCGAGGTCTCGAAGATCAACGCCGTGGAATTCGCATCCTTGGCGAAGACGTTCTGCGCACCCGACGCCAGCGGCACATACTTGCCATTGGCATCGTAGAGGGCTTCCTGCAGCATGCCGACCAGCGCGACACCCGGTCCGACGGTGTAGCTGCCGCCGATCTGGATTTCGTCGTTGATCGCGGCGCGCTTCACGTTCGCGTCGCCGGTGATGCCTTCGAAGTAGCCACGCGACCATTCCGCACCGAGCCGGATCGCGCCGATGGTGTAGGACAGGTTGACGTCGATCTGGTTGTTGATCATTTCGTCGGTCTTCTGGACGAACGCGGTCGCAGCACCAGCCGCGTTGAACGCAGTCGCCGTCTCCTGACCGGTGAACAGGCCGCCCGGGATCGCCTGGGTGCGTTCCCAGTCGGAACCCAGTTCCCACGGGCCGTAGTCGACCTGGAAGCCGACGTTGAACACCTGCGGATCCGCGGACTGCGTACCTTCACCGCCCTGGATCGTGCAGGCACCAGTGGGAGCAGCAGCGCCGAGGGCAATCGTATCCGCCGAGCTGACGCCGCACTTACGGCTGCCGGTCGAGTAAGCGGCCGTGGTGATCGCCTTGACCGGGCCGATCGTGCCGGTCCACTGCAGCGAGGACGAGATGAAGTTGTAAGCGGTTTCGTTGTTCTGGTAGCTGGGCGTCAGACCGTTGACGTCGCGATCGGTCAGACCGCTGTTGTCGCCGATGTTGCCCGGGCCGTTGGTGTGCCCGCCGCCCTTGTCCGGGGTGAAGCTGAAGCCGAGCTGGAAGCCCGCAACGGTCGGGGTGTAATATTCGATCTTCGTGCCGCGACCATCGAGGTTGAAGGTCGTGAAGTTGTAGACCGGCAGGTTCAGCCACTGCAGAGCGGCCGAGTTGGCGCCCAAGTTGCCGTCGCCGTTGGCGGCACCGGAGTTGTTGCCGGTCGCGACCTGGCGACGCGGATCGCTGTCGTCGCCGAGGCGGAATTCACCCCAGACGGCGGCGTTCTTCAAGTACAGGTAGCTGTCCTTGATCGTCGTGTTGTTCGACGACTGATAGCCGCTCGAGGTGTTGGCGGCGCCGTTCGGGGCGCTGAACGCGTTCAAGCGGGTCCAGACACCGGCGGTGATGCCGTTCGAGAACGTGGTCGACCCGATGAAGCGGATCAGGAAGTAATCCTGAACGCCGACCGGCTCGCGCTTGTAGGCGACATCGCCCGGGCTGTCGTCCTGCTGAACGAAGGCGCCGACGCCGGCATAGTACTGGCCACCGATCTTGAACTGGATCGGCGTATCCGTCGTCGCGGTCTGAGCGAGCGCGCCGTTAGAGAACAGGCCAGCCGCGACGAGCGCGGACGTGCCCAACAATAGCTTCTTCATGATTCCCCTCCAGAAGTTCCTACTATCGCGCACCAGATCGGTAATGGTCGATCTGGCGGCCGCGGCGGGTCCCCATGCGAGCCGCGGTCGATTCTTTCGCAATCCCAGCGCCGAAGGTACGGAATGCTATCGCGGGGTCAAGAAAGACGACGATTTGACGCGGGCATTTCCAAACACTGTTGCCAAGACAGCACAATTGGTCCGATGGGCCGGACGTGCGCCCGCGCAGGCAGACCGGCGCTTGCGCCGCTTTGAAGCCGCGCCGGAACATGCTAGGAACCGAGCGCGAAAGAATCTGAAGCCCCGCCCGCGACTTTAAACCGGGTACCCGAGCCATCGACAGGTCGGGGCGTTCGAGGAGTCCCATGGTCAACCGTTTCCGTGCCACCACCCTAGCCTTCGGCATCGCCGCAACCACGATCCTCGCCGGCTGCGGCAGCGTCACGCCGGCCGACACCACCTATCGTTCGAACGATCCGAAAGACGTCGAGGAGCACGAGGATTCCAACTCGCTGTTCGGCGCCGGCGGCCTGACCGGCCTGTTCAGCGGATCGTCCAAGAAGGATGTGGCCGGCGCGCAGGGCATCGGCGTCAATACGTTCCTGTGGCGCGCCACGCTCGACACGGTCTCGTTCATGCCGCTCGCCTCGGCCGACCCGTTCGGCGGCGTCATCATCACCGACTGGTACACGCCGCCGGAGACGCCCAACGAGCGCTTCAAGCTCAACGTCTATATCCTGGACCGCCAGCTGCGCGCCGACGGTATCAAGGCGACCGTGTTCCGCCAGACCCACGCGGCCGACGGCCGTTGGGTCGACGCGGCGGTCGATCCGAAGACCGCATCGGATCTCGAGAACGCGATCCTTACCCGCGCCCGCCAGCTGCGGGTGAATACGGCGGCACAGCAGTCGTCGTAGTCCCTTATCCGTCATTCCCGCGAAAGCGGGAATCCAGAGTTGCAGAGATCCGTCACGTGCCCTGGATTCCCGCCTGCGCGGGAATGACGAAACAAGGAATTCCGGGACAGCCCTCTATATAGAGCGCGGCAGCCCCCTTAAGTTTTAAATCAGCCCTGGCACTCCGGACCGCCCGTCGTCAGGTCAAGGTGGATGAAGATGGATCGGTATAATTTTCACGAGGCCGAGCGCCATTGGCAGTCGGTCTGGCGCGAGCGTGGCAGCTTCGCCGCCAAGACCGATCCCAGCCGCCCGAAATATTATGTGCTGGAGATGTTCCCGTATCCGTCGGGCAAGCTTCATGTCGGCCATGTCCGCAATTACACGATGGGCGACGTCGTCAGCCGCTTCAAGCGCGCGCGCGGCTTCAACGTGCTGCACCCGATGGGTTGGGACGCGTTCGGCCTGCCGGCCGAAAATGCCGCCATCGCCGGCGGCATCCATCCGGGCAAATGGACCTATGAGAATATCGCGACCATGGGCGCCCAGCTGAAGCTGATCGGCCTCGCCTATGATTGGGACCGCGAGATCGCGACCTGCCATCCGGAATATTACCGGCACGAGCAGAAGATGTTCCTGGATTTTCTGGCGAAGGGCCTGGCCTACCGCAAGGAATCCTGGGTCAATTGGGATCCGGTCGAGCATACGGTGCTGGCGAACGAGCAGGTCATCGACGGCCGCGGCTGGCGCTCGAACGCGCTCGTCGAAAAGCGGCTGCTGTCGCAATGGTTCCTGAAGATCACCGACTTTGCCGACGAGCTGCTGGACGGCATCGAGACGCTGGATCGCTGGCCCGACCGGGTCCGGGTCATGCAGTCGAACTGGATCGGCCGGTCCGAGGGCGCGCGCGTGCAGTTTTCGCTGCAGGGCAGCGGCTTCGACGGCGACCAGCTGGAGATCTTCACGACCCGGCCGGACACCTTGTTCGGCGCCAGCTTCTGCGCCATCTCGGCCAATCATCCGATCGCCCAACGGCTGGCGGCGGAAGATCCGGCCATGGCCGAGTTCAACGCCGAGTGCAACCGCATGGGCACCTCGGAAGTCGCGATCGAGACGGCCGAGAAGCTGGGTTACAAGACCCGCCTGACCGTCGCCCACCCGTTTCTGCCGGGCGTCAGCCTGCCGGTCTATATCGCGAATTTCGTGCTGATGGAGTATGGCACCGGCGCCATCTTCGGCTGCCCGGCCCATGACCAGCGCGATCTGGATTTCGCCCGCAAATACGGTCTGCCGGTCAATGTCGTGGTCCGCGCAGCCGACGGCGCCCTGCCCGATGTCGGGACCGAGGCGTTCGTCCCGACCGACGGCATCCTGGTCAATTCCGATTTCCTGGACGGGCTCGCCGTACCGGAGGCCAAGCGCGCGGTGATCGAGCGGCTGGAAGCCATGGGCGCCGGCAAGGGCACGATCCAATATCGCCTGCGCGACTGGGGCGTGTCGCGCCAGCGCTACTGGGGCTGCCCGATCCCGATCATCCATTGCGAGACCTGCGGCATCGTGCCGGTGCCGGCCAAGGACCTGCCGGTCAAGCTGCCGGACGACGTCAGCTTCGACCAGCCGGGCAATCCGCTGGACCGGCATCCGACCTGGAAACATGTCAATTGCCCGACCTGCGGCGGCAAAGCCCAGCGCGAAACCGACACGTTCGACACGTTCTTCGAATCCTCCTGGTATTTCGCCCGCTTCTGCTCGCCGCGCTCGGACCAGGCGTTCGACCGGGCCGACGTCGATTACTGGCTGCCGGTCGACCAGTATATCGGCGGCATCGAGCATGCGATCCTGCATCTGCTCTATTCGCGCTTCTTCGTGCGGGCCCTCAGGGCCTGCGGCTATCTGGATCTGGCCGAGCCGTTCGCCGGCCTGTTCACCCAGGGCATGGTCTGCCACCAGACCTACCAGGACCAGGACGGCAACTGGCTCTATCCGGAGCAGGTGACGGTCGGCGAGACCGGCGTCGCGACATCCAACGGCCAGCCGGTCACGGTCGGCCGCCTGGAGAAAATGTCGAAGTCGAAGAAGAACCTGGTCGGGCTGGACGAGATCGTGTCGAGCTATGGCGCCGATACCGCCCGCCTGTTCCTCTTGTCCGACAGCCCGCCGGAGCGTGATCTGGAATGGACCGAGGCCGGCGTCGAAGGCACCTGGCGCTATGTCAACCGGCTGTTCCGTTTGATCTACGAGTACCGCGACCGCCTGGCGCCGATCGGCACGGCCGCGACCGACACCGGCGAGACGCGCCGCCTGGTCCATAAGACCGTGGCCGCCGTGACCGAGGATCTGGAGCAGTTCCGCTTCAACCGCGGCGTCGCGCGCCTGCGCGAGCTGTCGAACCATCTGGAGACCGTCGCCGGTACGGTCGATGGCGCGGTACTGCGCGAGGCCTTGGAGACCTTTACCATCCTGGTCGGCCCGATGATGCCGCATCTGGCCCAGGAACTGTGGCGTCTGATGGGCCATGAAGGCCTGCTGGTCGACACATCCTGGCCGGTGGCCGACCCGGATCTGGTGCGCGACGATACGGTGACACTCGCGGTCCAGGTCAACGGCAAGCTGCGCGCGACCATCGACCTGCCGCGCGACGTCGACCAGGAACAGGCGCGGGTTGCCGCCCTTGCGCTGCCCGAGGTACAACGGATGCTGGAAGCCAAACCGGTCCGCAAGGTCGTCGTCGTCCCGAACAGGGTGATCAATGTCGTGGCGTAACCGCCTCTTCACCGTCGTTGGAACCGGCCTGCTGGGCGCGAGCCTGGCGGGTTGCGGTTTCCATCCGCTCTATGCCGACCATGACCATGGCGGGCTCGACCCGGCGCTGGCCTCGGTCCAGGTCGAGCAGATCCACGATCGCCTGGGCCAGGTGCTGACCAATCAGCTGCGCGACGGCTTCAACCCAAGCTCCGCTGGCGTGGCCGCGCGCTATCAGCTCGAAGTGGCGCTCACCGTCTCGCAATATGATTCGGCGCTCCGCTCCGACGGCACGGCCAGCCATACCGCGATCCGTATCGTCGCGAATTACGTGCTGCGCAGCCTGGCCGACAAAAAGTCGGTGGTGACGGGCAAGGTCCAGTCCGACAATGGCCTGGACGTGCTCGACAACCAATATGCCAACACGATCGGCGTGCAGACCGAAGAGCTGCGCGCCGTGCATGATGTCGGCGAGCAGATCCATGAGAAGGTCGCGATCTATCTGCGCCAGACCGCTGCCAAGCCGTAAGGCCTGGCGATGAAGCTTGCCGGCGCGCAGCTCGCCAATTTCCTGAAGCGGCCGGACGAGGCCATCACCGTGGCGCTCGTCTACGGGCCCGATGAGGGCCTGGTGCGCGAGCGGGCCGATTTGCTGGTGAAGGCCGTGCTGGGCGACGCCGGCGACGACCCGTTCCGCCTGGCGCTGTTGACCGCCGAGACCATCCGCAAGGATCCGGCCAGCCTCGCCGACGAGGCCGCCGCCATGAGCCTGATGGGCGGTCGCCGGGTCGTGCGCGTGCGCGATGCCGCCGACGGTATCTCCCAGGCCTTGAAACATGTGCTGGAGACCGGCCGCAGCGGCGACGCGCTGTTGGTGCTGGAGACCGGCGACCTCGGCAAATCCTCGTCATTGCGCAAGCTGTGCGAGGCCGACGCGAAGGCGGCCGTCATCCCCTGCTATGCCGACGGCCCGCGCGAGGTCGCGGCCCTGGTGCGCGAGACGCTGCAGGCCCAGCGCATCGCCATCGACGACGACACGGTCGAATATCTGGTCGGCAATCTGGGCAGCGATCGCGCCGTCAGCCGCCAGGAGCTGGAAAAGCTGGTGCTCTATGCCGGCCCCGGTGGACGGATCGAACTGGCCGACGCCGTCGCCTCGGTCGGCGATTCGAGCGCGCTCGAGCTCGAAGACGTGATCTATGACGCGATGGACGGCCGGACTGCCAATATCGACGGCGCCCTCTCCCGCCTGTTCCTCGAGGGTCAGGCGCCGGTCTCGATCGTGCGCGCCATCATGCGCCACGCCCAGCGGCTGCATTTCTGTGCGGCCCAGGTCGCCGGCGGCCAGCCGCTCGACCTGGCGGTGCGCGGCCTCCGGCCGCCGATCTTCTTCAAATATACCGACCGCTTCCGCCGCCAGGCCGAACAATGGCCGGCGGAACGCTGCGAGCGGCTGCTGAAGCGTCTGACCCAGGCCGAGCTCGATCTGAAACGGACCGGCTATCCGGACGAGACCCTGTGCCGGCACCTGCTGATCCATATCTCCAGGATTGGCCCCGTTCGCCGCTAGACAACCTCACCGCGAAATAATCGCGCCGAAGTCCTCGCTAATTTTTACGGCGAATTAAGTCTCCAGAGCCCAGTCTATCCAATCCGGGCCGCACAGCGGCCGTGGGATTATTTTCATTTACAAGAAAATCTGGGGCGGAGACTCATCATGACTTGGCTCAATCGGCTGACGATCCGGATGAAGTTGATCCTGTTGACCGGCCTCGCGATCATCGTCGCGGCCGTGCTGGTGGCGATCAACGCCTATGACACGCGGGATCGGATGATCGAGGACCGCAAGGCCGAGCTTCGCTCGATCGTGGAATCCGCCATCGGCGTCGCCCAGAAGCTCGAGACCGAGGTACAGGCCGGTCACCTGACCCACGAGGCGGCCGTCGCCTCGCTGCGCCAGACGATCGAGGCGATGCGCTATCGGCCGACCAAGGAATATGTCTTCGCCTATCAAATGGACGGCCTCAGCATCGCCCATGGCGGCAATCCGGCCCAGGTCGGCACCAACCGAATGGACGTCAAGGATTCGACCGGCAAACCGATCGTCGGCAATTTCGTCAACACGCTGAAGACGGCGGACGAAGGCTTCACCACTTACATGTATCCGCGGGCGAGCGGGGGCGAGCCTTTGCCGAAAATGACTTTCGTGAAGCGCTTCGCGCCGTGGAACAGCTTTATCGGCACGGGCGTCTATACCGACGATATCGAGGCCGATTTCATCAGCATGATGACCCGGGTCGGGATCATGGCCGTCTTGCTGCTGAGCTTGCTGGGCGCCGTCGCCTTCGTGATTTCGCGCGACATCTCCGGGGCGATCACCCGCCTGCAGCATAAGATGGGCGCGCTCGCGGCCGGCGACCTTTCGGTCACGATCGACGAGACGGCGCGGGGCGACGAGATCGGCCGCATGGCCGACGCGGTCCAGGTTTTCAAGGAACATGCCGAGGAGATCGAGGGACTGCGGCTGGCGCAGGAGGAAAGCGAACGCCTGGCCGCCGAGCGCCGGCGGGACGAGACCCTGCGGCTCGCCGGCGCGTTCGAGCAGACCGTCGGCGGCATCGTCGATGCCGTGGGCCAAGCTGCCGGCGAGATGCAGCGTGAGGCGCAGAGCCTGTCCGGCAGCGCCCAGGCGGCAAGCCGCGAGGCCCGCAGCATTGCCAACGGCGCCAGCGAGGCCGAGGGCAACGTCCAGACGGTCGCGGCGGCGGCGGAAGAGCTTTCAGCCTCGATCGCCGAGATCGGCCGGCAGGTCGGCCAGAGCGCATCGATCGCCAGCAAGGCGGTGACGACGACCGCCCTCACCGATCAGCGGGTCAGCGCGCTCGCCGGCGCCGCCCAGCGGATCGGCGAGGTCGTGGGCTTGATCCAGGCCATCGCCAGCCAGACCAATCTCCTGGCCTTGAACGCCACGATCGAGGCGGCCCGCGCCGGTGAGGCCGGCAAAGGCTTCGCCGTCGTGGCGTCGGAGGTGAAAAGCCTGGCCAACCAGACCGCCCAGGCGACCGACGATATCCGCCAGCAGGTCGAGGCGATCCAGGGTTCGACCGCCGAGGTCGTGACCTCGATCCGCGACATCGCCGAGACGATCCGGGAAATGAACGAGATCGGCGGCGCCATCGCGGCCGCGATCGACGAGCAGAGCGGCGCCACGCGCGATATCTCCGCCAACGTCCAGGAAGCCGCGCGCCATACCTCGTCGGTGTCCGAAGGCGTCGGCGCCGTCACCGAGACCTCCGAACGGGTCGGCGGGGCCGCCGGCCGGGTGCTGGATTCGGCGCAGGGCCTGACCCAGCAGTCCGAGGCGCTGAAGCGCCAGGTCGCACAGTTCCTGCAGACGATCCGGGCGGCCTAACGCAGCCGCTTCAGCAGATGATCGAGCTGGTCCAGGGTCCGGTAGGAGATCACCACGTCACCGCCGGAGCCCTGGGTCCTGATCTTGACCGCCAGGCCCAGCGAACCGGTCAGTTCACGCTCCAGGGCCAGCGTATCGGCATCGGGCTCAGGGCCGCTGCCGGCGGATGACTTGGCGGAGCCGGGCTTGGCACGGCCCTTCTGCACCAGGGCTTCGACCTGGCGCACATTCAGGCCGCGCTCGACGATTTCGTCGGCCAGCACCTCGGCGCGCTCGACACCCAGCAAGGCGCGCGCATGACCGGCGCTGAGCTTGCCCTCGGACAGGAGCCCCCTCACCTTTTCGCCCGAGGCCAAGAGCCGGAGCGTGTTAGCGACATGGCTGCGGCTCTTGCCGACGGCCTTGGCCAATTCATCCTGAGTATGGCCGAATTCCTCGGTCAGGCGGGCATAGGCCTCCGCCTCCTCAAGAGCGTTAAGATCCTCGCGCTGCAGGTTCTCGACCAGAGCAATTTCAAGGGTTTCACGGTCGGTCAGATCGCGCACGATCACCGGCACGTCATGCAGCTGCGCCTTCTGCGCCGCGCGCCAGCGCCGCTCGCCGGCGATCAGCTCATAGGCGTTCTGGATCGAGGGATGCACCCGCACCAGCAGCGGCGACAGGATGCCCTTGTCGCGGATCGACTCGACCAGGCCGGCCAGCTTCTCGTCGTCGAACACCCGGCGCGGCTGATAGCGGCCGGGATGGATCTGGCCGATGGCGACGGTGCGCGACGGCTTGCGCGCGGCTTCGGCATCCGACTCGGACTCTTCGCCGAACAGCGCCGACAGGCCACGGCCCAGTTTGCGTGGCTTGCTCTCTTCCGCCATGGCGCGGGCCCTCGTCTCAAACTCGCTCAATGTGCGTAGTCCTGTTCGCGATACAGCACCTCGCTGGCGAGGTGGATATAGGCCTGCGAACCGGCGCAGCGCCAGTCGTACAACAGCACGGGCTTGCCGTGGCTGGGCGCCTCGGAAATGCGGACATTGCGCGGGATGGTCGTGTTGTAGACCTTCTCGCCGAAATAGCCGCGCACGTCGGACGCCACCAGGTCGCACAGGTTGTTGCGCTTGTCGAACATGGTCAGCACGACGCCCTGCAGGTCGAGTGACGGGTTCAGGGATTTCTTGACCCGATCGATCGTGCGCACGAGATGGCTCAAGCCTTCGAGCGCATAGAACTCGCATTGCAGCGGCACCAGCACGGCATTGGCCGCGACCATGCCGTTCAAGGTCAGCAGGCCCAGCGACGGCGGGCAATCGACCAGCACATAGTCATAAACGACCTTCAGGCTGTCGATCGCGTCTTTCAGCCGATATTCGCGGCGCTCGCCCATGACCAGCTCGATCTCGGCGCCGGCCAGCTCGACCGAGGCCGGCACCAGCTGCAGGCCCGGGACCGAGGTCGACACCAGGGCGGCGCCGATCTCTTCCATGCCCATCAGCACTTCGTAGGTGGTGATGACGCGCTGCTTCTGGGGAACGCCCAGACCGGTCGAGGCATTGCCCTGGGGATCCAGATCGATCAGCAGCACGCGCTTTTCCGCGGCGGCGAGCGCCGTCGCCAGATTGATCGCGGTCGTGGTCTTGCCCACGCCGCCCTTCTGGTTCACCACGGCGAACACGCGCGGTGACTTTGCCTTGGTCTTGCCAGCACCGGCGATGCCGATCGCCTCGCTACTAACGCTCACGGGCCGGAGACTCCACTTCGAGGATCGTGCCAGAAGGATCGGAACGGCTCGGCCGCTCCGCAACAACCATGTGCCAGGTTTTACGCGCGTCGGTCAATTCATCGGCCTGACGCGCGCCTTTGAGAAATACGCACTTGCCACCTGGCTTGAGGAAGCGAATTGCATGGTCCAGCAATTGCGCGAGCGGCGCAAGCGCCCGTGCAGTCACGATATCGGCTTCGATCGCCGGCGCCGCCTCGATCCGCTTGTTATGGATGGTGACCGTCGTGGCGGTCACCCGCGCCGCCTCGTGCAGAAACGCGCATTTGCGCGCATCGGACTCGATCAGATGCACCTGCGGTCCGCCGAGGATGGCGAGGATCAAGCCGGGCAGCCCCGCTCCACTGCCGAGATCGACCAGGGTGCCGGCGCCCATGACCAGGTCGTGAATCTGGGCCGAATCGAGAATATGCCGACGCCAGACATCGGGCAGCGTCGCCGGACCGACCAGATTGATCTTGGCGTTCCATTTGGTCAGCAGCGCCACATAGGCCGCCAGCCGCTCCTGTGTTTCACGTGAAACATCGACGAGTTCGGCGAAGCCGGCAGCGGTCAGGGGCGCGCTCATGACGGGACGCCTCGCCCGGTCGATGTTTCACGTGAAACATCGCTAGCAGTGTTTAGACCGATCATGGGCTCAGGCCGAAAGTCGAAGCTTGCCGCGGCGGACATGCTTCAGCAGCGCCATCAGCGCCGCCGGTGTCACGCCCGGGATTCGACCCGCCGCACCCAACGTTGCCGGCCGCGCCGTCGCCAGCTTCTGCCGAACCTCGTTCGACAGGCTGCCGACATCGGCATAATCGAGCCCGGCCGGCAGCTCCAACTGCTCGTCACGCCGGAACGCCGCGATGTCGTTTTGCTGCCGAGCGATGTAGGCGGCGTAGCGGCAATCGATCTCGATCTGCTCGGCCACGTCCGGACGCAGCGACGCGAGCGCTGGCCAGACCGCGGCCAGGCGCTTCAGGTCCATCTCGGGGTGGGCCAACAGCTGTGCCACCGAGCGGATCTGGCCATCGGCGTTGACCGAGATGCCATGGCGCTGCAGCGCCGGCGGCGTCATTGCCAGGCCATCGACCAGACTACGCGCTTCCGACAGGGCCGTGCGCTTCGCCTCCCAATGCACGCGACGATCAGAGCCGATGCAGCCGATCGCCAGACCGAGATCGGTCAGCCGTCGGTCGGCATTGTCCGAACGCTGGAGCAGCCGGTATTCGGCGCGCGAGGTGAACATGCGATAGGGCTCGCTGGTGCCGCGCCCGATCAGGTCGTCGATCATCACGCCGATGAAGGCATCGGCCCGGTCGAGCGTGAAACTGGCCGAACCGCCGGCGGCGAGCGCCGCGTTCAGGCCGGCGACCAGCCCCTGCCCCGCCGCTTCCTCATAGCCTGTCGTGCCGTTGATCTGGCCGGCCAGATAGAGACCGGGGATGCGCCGGGTCTCGAGCGTCGCCGCCAGCTCGCGCGGATCGACGAAATCATATTCGATCGCATAGCCCGGCCGGATCATCTGGGCCTGCTCCAGACCGGGGATGGTCTTCAGCATGGCCAGCTGTACGTCTTCCGGCAGCGAGGTCGAGATACCGTTCGGATAGACCGTGTCGTCGTCGAGCCCTTCCGGCTCCAGGAAGATCTGATGCCGTTCCCGGGCGCCGAAACGCACGACCTTGTCCTCGATCGACGGGCAATAGCGCGGGCCGGTGCCCTCGATCTGGCCGGAATAGACCGGCGCCTGGTCCAGATTGGCGCGGATGAGGTCGTGGGTTGCCTGGGTCGTGCCGGTGATATGGCAGGCGATCTGCGGCGTGGTGATCTTGTCGGTCAGGAACGAGAACGGCTCCGGCGGATCGTCGCCCGGCTGCGCCTCGAGACTGTTCCAGGCGATGGTGCGGCCATCGAGCCGCGCCGGCGTGCCGGTCTTGAGCCGGCCCAGCGCAAAGCCGGCGCGGGCAAGGGTCTGGCTCAGACCCATCGACGGCGCCTCGCCGACCCGGCCGGCCGGAATCTTCTTCGGGCCGATATGGATCAACCCGCGCAGGAACGTGCCGGTGGTCAGCACGACCCGGCCGGTCGCGATGATGCGGCCATCGCCCAGCACGACGCCGGCAACCTGGCCTGCGGCGTCCAGGCTCAGGTCTTCGACGGCACCCTCGATCACGGTGAGAGTGTCGTATTCCGCCAGCAGCGCCGTCATCGCCTGGCGATAGAGCTTGCGATCGGCCTGGGCACGGGGCCCGCGCACCGCCGGGCCCTTGGACGCGTTCAGCATGCGGAACTGGATGCCGGCCCGGTCGATGGCCCGGCCCATGACGCCGTCGAGCGCGTCGATCTCGCGGACGATATGGCCTTTGCCGAGCCCGCCGATCGCCGGATTGCAGGACATCTCGCCGATGGTGGCGCGTTGATGCGTGACCAGAGCCGTGCGGGCGCCCAGGCGTGCCGAAGCGGCCGCAGCCTCGCAGCCGGCATGGCCGCCGCCCACGATGACGACGTCGAATTTATGGTGTGATTTCATAGCGGCCGGACATTACGCCCAGCGGCCGCCGCTCGTCAAAGAGGTTACTTGCCGATGCAGAAATCTCTGAAGATCACATCGAGCAGATCTTCGACATCGACATGGCCGGTGATGCGGCCGAGTGCGCGCACGGCAAGGCGGAGATCCTCAGCCACCAGCGCCGGGTCGATGCCCGCGATCGCGCGCGCCAGGCTGCCGACGCACTCCTCCAACGCCAGGCGATGGCGCTCGCGCGTCACGATCGGCGCATCGCCGCCCAGCATGCCCTCGGCCCGGGTTGCCAACAGTTCGATCAAGGCGCCGAGCCCCGCCCCGGTCGTGGCCGAGACAGCCAGTCCCGAGGTCGGCGGCGGGGCCTGGTCGGTCTTGTTCCAGACCAGCAAGGTTGCCGCATCGTCCGCCACGGCAAAGGCATTGAGACTGTCCGGCGCACCGGCATCGAGCACCAGCAGCCGCAGATCCGCCGCCGCCGCGCGGGCCTTGGCGCGACGGATGCCCTCGGCCTCGATCGGGTCGGCGCTGTCGCGGATGCCGGCGGTATCGGCCAGGATGACCGGATAGCCCCCCAGATCCAGATGCACCTCGATCACGTCGCGGGTAGTCCCGGCCTGGGCCGAGACGATGGCGGCATCGCGGCCGGCCAGCGCGTTCATCAGGCTGGACTTGCCGGAATTGGGCGGCCCGATCAGCGCCACCGACAGACCATCGCGCAGGATTTCGCCGCGCCTGCCATCGGCCAGGCGTGCCGTGATCTCCTGGCTCAGGCTCTCGGCGACCAGCCGCGCCGGTCCCAGCAGATCGTCGGGCAGATCCTCGTCGGGGAAATCGATCGCGGCTTCGACATGGGCGAGCGTGCGGGTCAGGCGCTCCGCCCAGCTTTCAGCAACGCGGGCGAAGCCGCCGGCCATCTGGCTCAAGGCCTGGCGCCGTTGGGCCGCGGTTTCCGCCTCGATCAGATCGCCCAACCCCTCGACCTGGGTCAGGTCGAGCTTGCCGTTGAGGAACGCGCGCCGGCTGAATTCGCCGGCCTCGGCCATCCGGCAATCATCGATCCGGCCCAATGCCGCCAGCAAAGCCGCGACCACCGCCGGACCGCCATGCACGTGAAACTCGGCCACATCCTCGCCGGTGAAACTGGCCGGCTCCGGAAACCACAGCACCAGCGCCTGGTCGATCGCCTCCCCGGTCGCAGGGTCGCTAAGTGCGGCAAATCGCGCCAATCGCGGCGGCGGCAGCTCGCCCGACAGCCGCTCCAGGGCAGTCCCGGCGGTGGGACCGGACACCCGGACGATCGCGACGCCAGCCCGGCCGCGGGCGGTCGCCGGTGCGAAGATCGTCCGTTCCGAGCCCATGGTCCTTCAGCCTTTCGGCGGGATCTGGTCGGGCTTGAGCCGCAGCCGCTCGACCGTCTCGCCCTTGATCAAATGGCTCGCCAGGATCTCGTCGACATCCTCGCGCGTCTTGTAACCGTACCAGATGCCCTCGGGATAGATCACCATGACCGGACCCAGTTCGCAGCGGTCGAGACAGCCGGCGCTATTGACGCGGGTCGCCGGCAGACCCAATTCCTTGACACGTACCTTCATGTAATCCCTAAGATTTTCCGATCCACCGTCGGCGCAGCAGCCGCGCTTGTGGCCCGGCGGACGCTGGTTGGTGCAGCAGAAGATATGGGTTTGGAAATAGGGTCGTTCGGCCGTATCCATCGTCGCTCCTGATCAGCCCACGCCGGTTCTTGGCCTGGGCCAAGAAAACCTAATAGGATGCGCCGCTTGGAACAATGGCGGTGGCAAAACCGTCTCTCGAGGTGCCATGGCAGCGAACCAGCTTGCGGCGGAAACCAGCCCCTACCTGCTGCAGCACAAGGACAATCCTGTCCATTGGCGCGCCTGGGGTGCGGCCGCTCTGGCCGAGGCGCAGAGCACGGGCAAGCCGATCCTGCTGTCGGTCGGTTACGCCGCCTGCCACTGGTGCCATGTCATGGCCCATGAAAGCTTCGAGAATCCGACGATCGCCGGCGTGATGAACGAGCTTTATATCCCGATCAAGGTCGATCGGGAGGAACGGCCGGACATCGATGCGATCTATCAACAGGCGCTGGCGCTGATGGGTGAACAGGGCGGCTGGCCGCTGACCATGTTCCTGACGCCCGCCGGCGAACCGTTCTGGGGCGGGACTTATTTCCCGCCGACCCAGCGCTGGGGCCGACCCGGCTTCCCCGAGGTCTTGCGCGGTGTTGCCGCGCATTACCAGCGCGAGCCGGACAAGATCGCCAAGAATGTCCAGGCGCTGGCCAGCGGCCTCGCCCAACAGTCGGCCATCCGTGGCGGAGATAGCGACGTCACGCCGGATCTGCTGGATCAGATCGCCGAGCGCCTGGCCAAGAACGTCGATCCGATCCATGGCGGCTTCGGGCAGGCGCCGAAATTCCCCAATCCATCCAATCTCGAACTGCTGTGGCGCGGCTGGCGCCGGTCGGGCCTGGAGATCTGCCGCAACCGCACCCTGCTGACCCTCGACGCCATGTGCCAGGGCGGCATCTATGATCATCTGGGCGGTGGTTTCGCGCGCTATTCGACCGACGAACAATGGCTGGCGCCGCATTTCGAGAAGATGCTCTACGACAATGCCCAGCTGGTCAGCCTGTTGGTCTTGGCCTGGCAGGAGACCCGCTCGCCGCTCTATGAAGCGCGGATCGCAGAGACGATCGGCTGGGTCCTGCGCGAGATGCGCGCACCGGAAGGCGGCTTTTCCTCGACCATCGATGCCGATGCCGAGCATGAGGAAGGCAAGTTCACCGTCTGGACCGAGGCCGAGATCGACCGGCTTCTGGCGAGCGATTCCGCGCTGTTCAAGGCCCATTACGACGTGACGGCAGCCGGCAATTGGGAGGGCAAGACCATCCTCAATCGCCGCGGCCGGCCGGAGTTCGACCATCCGGCGATCGAGACCGCCCTCGCCCGCGACCGCGCCATCCTGTTCGAGGCACGCGAGCAGCGGGTCCGTCCCGGCCTGGACGACAAGGTGCTGTCCGACTGGAACGGCATGATGATTTCAGCCTTGGCCGAGGCCGCGCAGGCTTTCGACCGGCCGGAATGGCTCGCGGCTGCCATCGCAGCCTGGGGTTTCGTCACTACGCGCATGATGCCGGCGGAAGATCGCCTGTACCATTCCTGGCGCGGTGGCCGGCATCACCCGGGAACGCTCGACGATTACGCCGACACGGCGCGGGCCGGGCTGGCGCTCTACGAGGCGACCGGCGATGCCGCCATCCTCGCCCAGGTCGAGCGTTGGGTCGGCGTCCTGGAGCGGCATTTCCGCGATCCGGTCGGCGGTTACTTCTTCACGGCCGACGATACCGAGGCACTGATCATCCGGACCAAAAGCGCCAACGACAATGCGGTGCCGGCCGGCAACGGCTCTCTGGTCCATGTTTTCGCCCGGCTTTGGGCGCTGACCGGCGCCGAGTCTTATCGCCAGATGCTTCACGACCAGATCGGTGCTTTCGCCGGCGAGATCGAGCGCAATTTCTACCCGCTCGGCACTTTTCTGAACGGCATCGATCTGGCCTTGCGCACCGTTCAGATCACGATCGTGGGAGCCCGTACGGCGAGCGATACCAAAGCCTTGCTCGCTGCAGTGAACGGTGTG